>Ga0307478_10000040_pt1 | contig 159024 bp, 140 predicted proteins | sample atmos_gasesECM4C_2_FD_203713 | JGI IMG/M metagenome (GOLD analysis project Ga0307478, IMG submission 203713) | Hardwood forest soil microbial communities from Morgan-Monroe State Forest, Indiana, United States - atmos_gasesECM4C_05 | ecosystem: Environmental > Terrestrial > Soil > Temperate...
CTTAACACACCTGGAAATTACGTTCACTCGTTGCAGTTCCTTCTGACTCAACGCGAATGTCCTTCCTCTCATGGGGTGACATTTTCACGTTGCCGTTAGGGGGTGACAGAATTATGGAGCTAAAACAGCTAACGGCTCCGAGGTCCAACGTTCACGGGAAATGCGCTACGATGGTTGTGTGTCGACCTACCACGTCGAAAACTTCGGATGTCGCGCCACCCAGGCCGACGGGGCGGCAATTGAACGCCAGTTCGAAAACCGCGGCCTCATCCGCTCCAGCGCCGCTGAAGCCGACCTTGTTATTCTGAACACCTGCACGGTCACGAATTCCGCGGATCAAGATGCTCGCGCCGCCGTCCGCCGTGTTCGGCGCCAAAACCCGCTGGCAAAAATTATCGTCACCGGATGCTATGCCCAGCGCGCTCCCGAAGAAGTTGCGGCCCTAACCGGAGTCAGTGCCGTGATCGGCAACTCGCACAAACATCGACTCGCCGAAATTGTCCTGCCAAATCTGACCACGAATCGCGAAGGGCGCGACATCATTGGTGCTGCAAACCCGCCCCCATCGATGCCGGCTTTGGCCGCCGAGGTCGATAGGGCCGGCACTTCCAAAGCCTTTCTACCGCTCTCCGCCTTGACTGAGAACCGAAAGCTGAGAACTGAGAACTGGTTTTTCGTCTCTGACATCTTTGCTCACACCGAACTTCTCGCCGCTCCTGTCTTTGAGTCCGCTGGCGACTCTATCGAACACGCCCGTACGCGCCCGAATCTCAAAGTTCAAGACGGATGCGACAACCGCTGCTCCTTCTGCGTGATCCCAAGCGTCCGCGGCCACAGTCGCTCGTTGCCATTGCCTCAAATCATTCGCGAAGTGAATACCCTGGTAGCCGCCGGCTATCGTGAACTCGTAATCAGCGGCATCAATCTCGGACGCTGGGGACGTGATTTGAACCTCGGTCCACAAACCTCGGACCTCGGCAATGCGGCGACGCAAGCCCAAGGCCCGAGGTCCGAAGTCCGAAGTCCGAATTTCGAATCCCTCATCCGCACCGTCCTCGCCGAGACGCAACTCGAAAAACTCCGTATCTCTTCCGTCGAGCCCATGGATTGGACCGACGACCTCATCGCCCTCGTCGCCTCCTCAGCGCGAATCGCAAAACATGCGCACGTGCCGCTGCAATCCGGCAGCGACTCGGTGTTGCGCCGCATGCATCGCAAATATCGCCCGTGGCACTATCGGGAGAAAATCGAAAAAGTTCGCGCCGCGATGCCCAACGCCGCCATCGGCGCCGACGTAATAGCGGGATTCCCCGGCGAGACCGACTCCGAATTCGACGCCACTCGCCGCCTCATCGAAGAGTTGCCCTTCACCTACCTGCATGTCTTCACCTACTCCGCGCGCCCCGGAACACCGGCCGCGGCCATGCCAGATCAAGTTCCGATCCACGTCGCCCGCGGGCGCAACAAAATCCTGCGCGACCTCGCCGCCAAAAAGAGACTAGCCTTCATGCGGTCGTTCGTAGGCAAATCCCTCGAAGCTATTACGCTCAACGTTCCGCATGATGTTCCGCACGATGTTCCGCACGACAGCCCCGCCGGAGAGTTCACCGAAGCCCTCACCGACAATTATCAGAAGCTGTACATACGCGGACGGCACGAACCCAATCGATGGATCAGCGCGCACATTGAAGAAATAAAAGATACGGCGTTCGTCGGACGCGTGGAGTACCGCTAGCTGGTTTTTCTCAGATCTGCTCAGGCTCTTCCGGATCAGGCTCGCGCACCGGCGCATCCGGATTCTCCATCGGACTGGGCGGCTCTTTGATCGGAGGCGGCATTGGCTCCGCAGGAGCGCGGACATGGCAGCGAGTAGGCAAACACGTTTCAAAGCGCAATGAGACTGGCATAGCGCTCTGATGCCAAAACCGGCAGAATGGTAGCCAAAGCGCCACGCCGGCTTTTTCCCGGGCCGTCAGGACTGAAGCGTATGGAAAGCCTCCAAGCAAACCTTTTCAGTAAGAAAACATGGAAGTGTATGTTACATTCGTTTACGATGTCTATTTGATGCAGTTTAATACTATTATCGCCGCTTCACGAGTTATCCTAGGCTGCGGTGATTGTGTTGACCATAGCTAGGGATGACTGTAAGATTTCGTTCCGATGCGACGGAATGGCAAATCGCGACCACAACACCAGCAGCCAGAACATGAGGCGTTGCTGAAGCTCCGGGAGGCGGCTCTAGAGCTTGGGATCAGCTTCCCCACGATCAAGCAGTGGATATACAAGAAGAAGATTCGCAGCAGCCAAACCGCCGGTGGGCATCACCGGATTCCTCAGAGCGAGGTGGATCGTCTGCTCTTCAGGAAGCGAGGCAGTACAAGCCGTGAACAGAATCAGGTGATTCGCCGCGTCAGTGGGCGAAATCAGCTCGTAGGGCGAATTAACGAAGTTCGCATCAGCGGTCTGATGGCAGAAGTGGCGATTTCGATTGGCGGCCAACAAATCACGTCGATTATCACCGCGCGTTCCGCCCGCGAGATGCAACTGAAACCGGGGCAGACCGCCGCTGCCTTGATCAAAGCCACGGAAGTGATGATTCTGCGCGTTTGACATGAAACCATGTCTCCTCTTCATCCTACTGCTCGGCTTAGCGCTGAACTCCGCGCTGTTGCAGTGTCAACAACTCACGATTCAAACAGAAACAGGAAAACAGACTGTTCTAACCAGATCGGAGATCGAGGCCTTGCCTCACACCAACGTCACGACAGGTGCTTCGGACACGTTCGTCGGTGTCTCACTCAAAGCCGTGGTGGAAAAAGCGGGCGTTAGCTTGGGAGAGTCGCTGAGAGGAAAACGCCTCGCCTCCTGCCTGTTGGTAGAAGCTGCCGACGGGTATGGGGTGGTATTCGCGCTGCCTGAAATAGACTCGGCTTTCACCGAGAAGCAGGTCGTGCTGGCGTTTTTGAGGAACGGGAAACCGCTGAATGAGAAAGAAGGGCCGTACCGCATCGTCGTACCCGACGAAAAAAGGATGGCCCGCTGGATAGGGCAGGTCACAACGCTCAAGATCGTTGATGCGCAGTAAGGATGTTCAGTTACGGACGCGTAAGACGGTTAGTCCTTCTGGACCGTCACTTCTGTAGCCGTGACGACAGCAGTAAATTTCCTCGATCTGCCCAAGCGGTTTGGTGTGGGCTGAGATTGCCAGGTCCGCCGTGATCGATGCATAGGAGAGTGCATGAGCATCCGAAAATTGCATTTGATCGCATTTCTCGCGATGGTTTGCATTTCACGGTGTGCCGCGCAAGAGATCACGGCCGCCGCTGCCGCCGATCTCCAGTTTGCGATGCAAGATATTGCTGACCGATTCCAAAAGGAAACAGGAAGAACTGTGAAGCTCATTTACGGTTCGTCGGGCAACTTCTTTCAGCAACTTCAGAATGGTGCGCCCTTCGACATATTCTTCTCGGCGAATCTCGATTACGCGAAACAATTGGAGGCCGCCGGGCTCACTGAGCCGGGCAGCTACTACCAGTATGCCAGGGGCAAGATTGTGATCTGGGTACCGAAGGACTCGAAACTCGATGTAAGTTCCGGTTTGCAAGTCTTGTTGAACCCTTCTATCAAGAAGATCGCCGTTGCAAATCCGCAGCACGCTCCCTACGGGCAGGCTGCCGTCGCCGCGATGCAGAAGGAACACATCTACGACAAAGTGCAGGACAAGCTGGTACTCGGTGAAAACATTTCCCAAACTGCATCGTTCGTTGTCTCTGGGTCAGCCGACGTGGGCATCGTCGCGCTTTCGCTTGCCATGTCTCCAAATATGAAAGACAGAGGACGCTACGCTGAAATTCCTTCGGACGAATATCCTCCCATCGAACAGGCATGCGTCATCCTTCGCTCGTCGAAGAACAAGGAAGCGGCAAAACAATTCTTGTCCTTCTTCGAAAGGCCCGCGATTGGCGATGTCTTGAAAAGCTATGGTTTCGAGGTGCCGAGTCCTTCACAGTCGAAGTAGATGCGGAGTGATAGGAGCCTCGCCGATCAACGCGATCCTCGTAGGCGATGATCAAGGGAGCCGAATATTCGAGGTCACTCTGATCTTTGATGACTCCGGACCTCGAAGTACATTGCGACCCAGGCCGTAGGTTCGGTCAGGCGGATTGTTCACAGGATCGAGTTGCGGGAAACACGAATTGGGAGGCCCACCGTCCTCATAGTGCTAATTGTTCTCGAGATTGGAAGTCAACCATTTTGAGCGGCGGTCGCCGCGATTTTCCCATGCTATAATCTTGTATTCCCAGTCGCTTAGAGCGCGGAGGACTGTATCGACAAACGTTTTATCCGAACCAATGATCGTATTCGAGCGCGTGAAATTCGCGTAATCGGTGATGAGGGCGAACAGATTGGTGTGATGCCTCCCTTCGAGGCGCTTAAATTGGCCCGCAGCAAGAATCTGGACCTGGTCGAGATTTCGCCCACTGCACAACCTCCCGTCTGCCGCATCATGGATTACGGGAAATATCTCTACCAGCAGGAAAAGAAGGATCGCGAAGCCAAGAAGCATCAGAAGACGATCACCGTAAAAGAGGTCAAGTTCCGCATTAATGTGGACGACCACGATTACGAGACCAAGAGAAATCACGTCCTGCGCTTCCTCGACGGAGGAGACAAAGTTAAGGCGACCATCTTCTTTCGGGGGCGCGAAATGACGCGCACGGGATTGGGCCGACAGATTCTGGAGCGCCTGATCAAAGACGTGGAGCCGCACAGCATCGTGGAGTTCCGCCCCCGGCAAGAAGGAAATACCCTTCACGCGATTTTGGCGCCGAAGAAGACGGCGGCCGAGCGGGAGAAGGAACGAGAACGAGAAGCCAAGCAGAAAGCGAAACAGGAGAGAAAGCTGGCGCAGGAAAAAGAAAAGGCAGCGGAACCGGAAAAAGATAAGCAGTCGGCGTCGGCTGCGGCTGCCGAGGCCTCCGCGTCTCCGAATCCAGTTTCGCAGGCTTAGCAGTTCGCCGAGGACGGGCGCAAATCGCGCTAACGATTCCAGAGCAATCAAAGTTGAATCATGCTGAAGGCCGACCGCCTACAGCCTATACCGAGGACTTATGCCGAAATTGAAATCGCACAAAGGCGCATCGAAGCGCTTCAAGAAAACGGCCAACGGCAAGGTGAAGCGAGGCCATTCTGGTCTGCGTCACATGCTTTCGTCAAAGGCCAAGAAACGCAAACGCCATCTGGGCACAGCCACGCTGGTAAGCGACGGCGATCTCCGCAAAGTGAAGCGGATGATTCCGTATCAGTAGCATTCCTTCGTGTACCCTAGCGCCCTTGTGGTTGAAAAAAATACAACCACGAAGCACGCGAAGTATCACGCAAGGAACCGCGGGCTGAGATCGAGTCCGCAGGCGCGTGAAGAGGTCAGAGATTCGCCGCAGCGCGAATCATCCTTACCTCCAGCCGCCAGTAATAGAAAGCAAAAAGGAGAAACACATGCCACGTGTAAAACGCGGAACCAAACGCCGCGCCAAGCGAAAAAAAATATTAGACCGCGCTAGCGGATACTTCCTTACCAAATCAAAACTCTACCGCTCCGCGAAAGAAGCCGTCGAACGCGGCCTTAAATTCGCCTATTCCGGACGCAAGCAGCGCAAGCGGCAGTATCGCTCGCTGTGGATCGTGCGCATCGGCGCCGCTGCCAAACTCAACGGATTGAGCTACAACCAGTTCATCCATGGATTGAAAAAGGCTGGTGTCGAACTCGACCGCAAGATTCTGGCGGACCTGGCGGTGAAGGATGCGGCTGCGTTTAAGAGCCTTGTCGAGCAGGCCAAGGGTGCGCTGGCGTAGTCGCTGCTTCCGGCGGGTGGTTTCGGCAACCGGGAAGGGCACGGCTTCAGCCGTGCCCTTCCGATTTCTTAATTCATAACCTGTCATTCCGAGTGGAGCGAGGAATCTGCTTTTGAGCAGTGGTGGAAATTCCTTGCTGGGCCAGAGATTCATTTAGGTAGTAGGGATCCTTCGACTCCGTAAACCGATTCGCGAAGCGAATCGGCTTTCTCCGCTCAGGATGACAATTCGAGAAACTTTATCGTGAAATACTCACCACAACCGCTACCCAACTATTTAGCTTCGACAATAAGACACGCGGGAATCGCGGCGCAATCCGCCTTCGACCATGAATTCGCGTCGGCGCACGACGACACCGCACTCGAGGCTCTCCGCGTGCGCTGGCTCGGACGGGAAAATGGGATTGTTAACAAGCAGATTGGGGACTTATGGCTAAGAGCCGCGCCGAGGGAGGCGAAACGCGACGCTGGTCAGGCGGCCAACCGGCTTAAGAAGCACGTCGAGGATTGTCTTGCTGTAGGGAAGAATTTTGCACCGGCCGCAGACGTTGAAACATCCCTCGCCGACGCTATTGATGTTTCCCTTCCAGGTATTCGCCGTCCCATCGGCGCGGAACACCCCGTCCTCAAGACATCGCGCGAGATGGTTGCGATCTTTCAACGATTCGGCTACTCAGTGGCTGAAGGTCCTGTGGTTGAAACCGACTACTACAATTTTGAGTCGCTGAATTTTCCGCCGAACCACCCGGCGCGCGATACGCAGGATACTTTGTTCATCGCCGGTCAGCAGGCGAAAGCGCAACGCGACCGCCTGCTATTACGCACGCATACCTCTCCCGTGCAGATTCGGACGATGGAGAAGATGCGGCCGCCAATTCGCATCGTGATCCCTGGAATCGTGCATCGTAACGATCCTCCGGATGCGAGCCACTCGCCCATGTTTCATCAGATCGAAGGGCTGGCGGTCGACACGAACATCACCTTTGGCGATTTGAAGGGGACGCTCGATCACGCCATGAAAGAATTCTTTGGATCGAGCGTGAAGACGAGCTTTCGTCCATCCTTTTTTCCATTTACCGAACCGAGTGCGGAGCTGTTTATTTCGTGCATCATCTGCGGCGGCAGCGGGAAGCGCGGGCCAGACAACGCACCTTGCCGTCTCTGCAAGCAAACGGGATGGATTGAGATTCTCGGCTGCGGCATGGTCGATCCAAACGTGTTCGAATTCGTGAAGCATAACGGTTATGACCCGAAGAAAGTTTCCGGCTTTGCGTTTGGAATGGGCGCGGATCGCATCGCGCTGCTGAAGTACGGCGTGGATGATTTGCAATTGTTTTTCCAGGGAGACGTGAGATTTTTGCGGCAGTGGGCTTAGCCGGCGGCTATCATTCAACGCCTGCGGGGGCATCGCGAGAACTCCTTGATGGGCCGTTGTTGGCAGCCGGAGTTGCAGGGTCCTTCAGCGCAAAGGACGCGCTTCAGGATGACAGAGCTTTTGGAACGTCATGAAACTTTCTCCGTTATGGATTCGCGACTTTGTCGATCTCGCTGTCGATGACCGGCGACTGGCGGATGATTTAACTGCCGCGGGGATCGCCGTCGAAGGCATCGCCGGTTCCGGTGCGGACTCCGTGTTTGAGATGGAGATCGGGACGAATCGCCCCGACGCAATGAATCACTACGGGGTCGCGCGGGAGGCGGCGGCGATTTATGATCTCCCACTAAAGGCTCTTGATCCGAGGCTTCCCTCAGGGGCTAAAGCCCCACCATCTTCGGCATCGCACGGCACGGCTGAAAGCCGCGCCCTTTCAAAGCGAGACAGTGCCGGCCCGACTGAAGTCGTGCCCTTCCCGATCCAAGTCGAAGAGCCGGAGCTTTGTCCTCGTTTCTCGGCGCGGGTGCTTCGTGGAACGCACGTCAAACCGTCTCCCAAAAAAATCGCGCACCGTTTGCAGTTGCTTGATCAGCGGCCTATCTCGAACGCGGTCGATGCTACCAATTACGTTTTGTGGGAGATGGGCAAGCCGACGCACGTCTTCGACATGGATTTGCTCGAAGGCTCCCGTCTGATTATCCGTCGCGCAAAAAACGGCGAGAGGTTGAAAACGCTCGACGGCGTGGAGCGCACACTCACTTCCGAGGATCTGGTCGTCGCCGACGCAAGAAAGCCCGTTGGGCTTGCCGGAGTGATGGGCGGCTTCGACACCATGATCACGGAGAAGACGAAGAATATTTTGATCGAATCGGCCTGGTGGGATCCGGTGACGGTACGAAAGACCTCCCGGCGGCATGGGCTTCACACCGACGCTTCGCACCGCTTCGAGCGTGGCGCGGATTTTGAGTCGACAGTAATGTCATGCGATCTGGTGGCCGAGCTGATTCTCGCCTCGGGAGGCGGAGAACTGATCGGCGAGGCGATCGATGTGGTATCGAGGAAGATGGACCAGGCGCCGGTGGTGCTTCGCCTTTCAGAAGTGCACCGCATCCTGGGAGGGAATCTAAGCACGGGAGAGATTTTCCGCATCCTGAAGAAGCTGGGGTTTGTGCTGATTCCGGAAGGTCAGGCCGATGCGCAGTTTCATGTACAAATTCCGAGCTGGCGCCTCGATGTGGAGCGGGAGATTGATGTAATCGAGGAGATCGCCCGCCTGCAGGGCTATGACAAATTCAAGAATACTTTGCCTGCCTACAGCGGAGCGGTGCTGGAGCTCCCGCACGCCGCCATGGACGCGACTTTACGTCGACGTGCGCTGGCGCTGGGCTACAACGAGGCTGTTTCACTGACGTTTATTTCGCATGCGGACGCGGAAAGGTTCTCCTCTGCCTCGGTGCTGGAGTTAGAGAATCCGCTAAGCGAAGAGGCTTCGGTGATGCGGACTTCGATGGCCCCCGGCATGCTGGATATGCTGGCGTGGAATCTGAACCGTGACTCCGAGGATGTGCGGCTCTTCGAAATGAGCCACGTATACGAAATGCGGGATGGAGAACGGTTTGAGCCCGCACGCGTCTGTCTTGGGGCAACGCTCGCGGCGGTGAAAAAGACTCTCCCCGTAGATGGTTTGCTGGATGTGACCAGGGGCGACCACGCCGCGAGCACCGAGGCGTTTCGCTCGTTCAAGGGAGATGTGGAGAATCTGCTGGCTGCATTTGCCGGCAGCGAGTTGAGTTTCGACCGCGAGACGGCGGAGCATTTTCATCCCGGACGATCGGCGCGGGCGCTGATGGATGGGATGGTGGTAGCACAATTCGGTCAGATTGCCGAAGAAATCAAAGCGACTCGCAAGCTACGGCAGGACGTTTTTCTGGCCGAGCTTGATCTGGAGCAACTACACAGCCGCGGTCTGCGGCCGGTGAAGTTTGTGCCGCTGGCGAAGTATCCGGCAGTCGAGCGCGATTTCTCGTTTGCGTTTCGCGATGAAGTGGAGTTCGAAGCGATGCGGCGGGCCGTGATCGGGCTGCGACTGCCAGCGCTTCGAGAATTCAAACCAGTAGAGATTTTTCGCGGCGGGTCGATTGAAGCGGGAAAGTATTCGATTCTTTTGCGGGCCAGGTTGCAATCGGATGAAGGCACGCTGCGCGACGATCAGATTGCACAGTGGTCGGGAGAGATTGTGAAGGCACTGCTGGGTTTGGGAGGAGTTCAGCGGATGTAGACGGCGGGCATCTCTCAGAAAAAGTTGTCCCATGAATTTTTCTCACGTGGTTAGATAAGGTTGCGATGAAATATTGTCGATTTCAACTGAACGGGCAGGCTCACTATGGGTTAGTCGAGCCGGTCGCGGGACGCGATTCAATCCTGCGAATTCTTTTATCTCCTCCAGAAGAAGCTGATGGCGATGTGGAAGGGTTGCGTACCCGCCGGATTGAACCGATCGCATTGGAAGAAGCAGAGTTGTTAGCTCCGGCGCGTCCAACGAAAATTGTTTGTGTGGGGAGAAATTATCGGGAGCACGCCGCGGAGTTGGGTAGTGAGATACCGACGGAGCCCCTGCTCTTCTTCAAGCCGAACTCTGCGCTGCTGGCGCCCGGCGGAGTGGTAAAAAGGCCGAAAATTTCGCAGCGCGTGGATTTCGAAGGCGAGCTTTGCGTGGTGATCGGTAAAAGTTGCCATCTACTATCGGATGATGAAGATGTGCGCCCATACATCCTCGGCTATACCTGCCTGAATGACATCTCGTTGCGCGACATACAGAGGAAAGACAACCAATGGGCACGTGCCAAGGGTTTCGATACGTCATGTCCGGTGGGACCGCTGATAGCCGATGGGCTTGATCCTTGGGCCGGAGTGGGCGTGGAGACAAGAGTGAATGGGGCAGTGCGGCAATCGGGCAATACGCGCGATTTTATTTTCCCGCTGGATGTAGTGATTCGTTATATCTCGCAGGCGATGTCGCTGCTGCCGGGAGATCTGATTGCGACAGGGACGCCCGCGGGCGTGGGGCCAGTGATGGCGGGAGATGTCATGGAGATCAGCGTGGAGGGCGTAGGAACCCTGCGGAATTCTGTAGTGGATGAGTGATAGTGATAAGGAGGCGAGCCGAACGCGCGAGTGTTGCGCCGGCAAATAACGCGACAATTCGCGCGCCTCGCTCAGGTCCTTCGCTGCGCAAAAGCGCTTGCTTGGGATCACAACGCGAACATTTTGTTTTATTGCAGGCGAAAGCGTTCTCGCATCAGGCGTTGCAGACGCGGCTTGTAAAGTAGATCGTAAGCGAGTTCTTTGTCGGGGAACATGGCCAGCGCGGCGCGCTTGGCTCCGGCCGCAAGTTCCGAGGCTTCTTCGACTGTCAGGCTGGGGTCCTGGCTGATCACGGAGCTCACCATGCTCATCATCACCTGCAGGCGCCTAATCAGGCGAGCCTCGTCCTCGGAGTCGGTCGCATTCTGTCCTACCAGATGTAAATTCTTCTCATGGTCTGCCGGTTCCTCAATATTCATGCTGACCCCTTTGGTACCATAATAACCCAGCGAATGCCGCAATTTGGATGTTGCGGCCGATCGCGGCGTTGCGACCATTTTCCAGCATTCTGCGCCGTTCTACAGAAAAAGCAAACGGCCCGAAAGTGCCGGCCCTCGAGCGCACTCGTCAGTTGCAACCTTGAAGGCTCCAAGGCCCATCTGCTGAATGTCACTGGTGAACGAGAAGCGTTAGAATCGCAACGTGGGGAAGTCTGAGTGACGGGTTTCGAGAAGAGGAGATTCTATGGCAGAGCAGCTCAATGCGACGGAAGAAAAACGCCGGCCCGATCCCAACGAAAAACTGGTGAAGGTCTTCGACAGCGAACAGGAGCCGGAGGCGATGGTGGTGAAGGGGTTGCTCGACTCGGCTGGAATTGAAAATGATCTTGCGTCCGCCAGTCTGCTGCAGGACGCGTTTCCGGGTATGGGTGGAATGATTATTCTGGTGCGAGAAGAAGATGCCGAAAGAGCTCGGCAATTAATCGCAGAGTCGCGGCAGGCTTCCCTCCCTGGCGATTCCGCGGACGATGACGACGCTACTGAAGAGTTGCAAGCCAAGGTGTAACGGTGTGTCCATCAAGGAAGAAAGTTACCGCGCCATTCACGTCGGTGCGGTAGACGTGAATGCCGGCGGCTTGCAGCCGCTTGAGGACACTGAGTTTGGGCAGTCCAAACGACGTTCGAAAGCCGACTGAGATCACGGCAAAGCTCGGCTTCACCGCCTCCAGAATTTCTGGCGTAGTGGAGGTCGCGCTGCCATGATGCCCCACCTTCAACAGGTCCGCACGCGGATGGTGCAGGCTCGCGATGCGGCGCTCGACCGCCTTCTCAGCGTCGCCCTCCAGTAATACGGAAGTTGCACCATAGCTGACTTGCAGGACCATGGAGTCGTTGTTCTTGGGCTCGAGGCCGACCGGCCAATCTTGCGGTGGAAAAAGCACATCGACATGGGCTCCGCCTAGATCAAATTTGTCCCCCTCCCAGTGCCGTACAACTTTGATTCCGAGAGCGTGAGCCTCGGAGATTAAGCTTTCGAGAGCTCGGCTCGGCGGAATCAATCCGATCCATAATTCTTTCGGACGGAAATCTTTCAGCACTGAGGCCATGCCGCCGATGTGGTCGGAGTGCCCGTGCGAAATCGCCACGGCATCAAGCCGGGAGACGCCGCGCGTCCACAGATAAGGCGCGACAACATCTTCGCCAAAATCAAACTGCGAACCGCCGCCCCAGATGGGCCCGCCGGCGTCAATCAGCAAAGTGCTGCCTTCCGGCATCACTAAGAAGATGGCATCGCCTTCGCCGACGTCAATCGATGTTACCTCCAAAACTCCTTGTCGCGTCTTAGGTTTTGGAGGGATGAACGCCAACGTCAAGGATGCCAGAAGAAGTGCGGCAAGCCCGCCGGCGCTGAGCAGCGCGCGTCTGCGCGCGAACACCATCGCGAGAATCAAGGCCGTTGAAGCCGCAGAAATGATCAGCAGAGACGGCGTAGCGACGCGAAAATCGGCCAGCCGCAGGCCTCCCAAGCCGTGAACCGTGCCCGTGATGCCTTGCAGCGCGAGGCTGGTAAGCATCGCCGGAACTTTCGCGAGCAGGGGAGAAATGTAGCTCAGGCTGACCGTCAGTACAGCAGTGGGCATGAGAATCTGCGTAAGGGGAACAACAGCAATGTTGGCGGGAAGGCCAATTGTCGTGGCGCGGTGAAAGTAATACGCCATGGGCAGCGCCAGGCCCATTTGCATGATTGCCGATACCAGCAATAATTCAAACGCAGCCAGGCAAACAATCGTCATACACCGCACCAGCCGCAACGACCAGGGCGTGCCGAAAAAGCGTCCGAGGCGACAGGCGATCATACGCAGATCAACGCGGAACTGCCCGACGCGTGGCGGCAACGACGGTCCGGGATCCTCCGCGTCCCAGCGTGCCAGGGCCCGGCGGTAAATTTGCGATGTCCGCTCGACGATCGGCATTCCGATGGCGGCTACGATGAGCACACAAACAAATGTCATCTGAAAGCTGGCGGTGAAGAGTTGCCGTGGATCGAATACGAGCACCCCGAGAGCGGCCGTCCCGAGCGCGTTCACCATGCGTCGGTCGCGGTATAGCAGGCGGGTGCCGAGGTAGATCGAGCACATCAGCGTCGCGCGCCACACGGGTGCGCCCACTTCCGTGAGAAACGCATAGGCAACGCAGAACAGAATCGTCAGAAGAGTTGCGGGAATGTCGGAGAGGCGCGTGCGGCGCAGCGTCCAGAAGACCACAAACGCAAGGATGGTCACATTCATTCCGGAAACCACGAGGATGTGATAAGTGCCCGAACGCTGGAAATCGATTCGCGTATCGCGGTCGATAAAAGCCTCTTCACCAATGACCATGGCATCGATCAGCGCGGCTTGCGGCGGCGGCCATAGCACGTGAACCTTGGCAATAATGCTCGCGTGAATGCGGGTTCGCCAGAGTTCTACTCGATTGCCGGTGAAGCCGGGCAGCACTTGCACATCCCCAGCTTGGGCAGATCCCAGAGCCGCAATACCCTTTGCAGCAAGGTAGCCCCGATAGTCGAATGCACCCGGGTTGCGGAAATTTCGCGGCAGCTTCAACTTAACTGGAAGGCGGATGCATTCGCCATAGCGGAACACGCGAAGCGTGGGCGAGGTCCGCGGTCCGGTTGGTACGAGGACTGAGCCGTTCGCGTTCATGCTGTAGATCCCGAGGCGTACGCCCGCAAGAACCGGAATACGCTTGCCATATTCGTCGATGATCTCTTCCGTTTCTACGTCGAGGCTCTGACTGACTTCGTTTAGATTTCCCTCCCGCAGCCTTCCTTCTCGCGTGACGTGCGCCGTCATCACGATTTGCTGGCCATCGCAGAACGGTTGAAGGCTGGTGTCGAGAGGACTGGTCGGGCCTCGCAACTGTATATGCAGGGCTCCCGCGAGAAAGAAAACAGCCAGAGCCAAGGCTGCGCCAAGCCATTTGCGTCTGCCGACGAAGTACAGCCCCGCCGCGAGAAACGCCATCCCCGCCCCTATCAACCAAGAAGCAGGACGCCAAAGGGGAGCACCCGCAACAATCCCGGTGGCATAGGCGACGGCAGCCCAGAACATCGGCTGTCGCGACGGCTTGAGTTGGAATGCAAAAGGAAGCGGCGAGGGTCGGGACTGATCAATTAGAGGCAAGGACGTCATTCATCGTAGTGCTGTAGCGTTGCGCCACCCAAACTGTTATCAATCAGCGCACTAACTGCACGACGCTCTCGACATGGAAGGTTTGAGGAAACAAGTCGATCAGATGCGCCTCCTCGACTCGATAGCCGGACGCCAGCAACGGCACCAGGTCGCGAGCCAGGGTCGAGGGATCGCACGAGACATAGGTCACGCGTGGCGCGTTTACACTTGCGAGCAAACGCGTCACACGCTCTCCTAGACCGCTACGAGGTGGGTCTACCACAATCAGATCGGGATGAAGCAACTGGGGGAGTGTATCGCTAGGCCGTCCCTGATCTCCGAACTCACTCAGGTATTGCTCGGCTGTGGCTCGAACCGCCTTTCCATTGACTGGTAAATCGTATTGAAGGTCGTTGGCCGCTGTCTGTGACGTCTCGACGGAAATGATGTGACGGAAGCTACAGGCCAGGGCTGTGGAAAACAATCCCACGCCGGCGTAGAGATCGAGAGCCAACTCACCGGAGCGACCTGCCGTGACGATTTTGATTAATTCGTCAGTGAGAAAGCGGTTGGTCTGAAAGAACGCTCCGGCACTCACGCGGTAAACTGCGTTTCTAGTCTGATATGTCATCTCCGAAGCGCCCACGGCGACCAGCGGCTCCTGCACGCCTTTTTGCACCTCGCGCAAGGCCACCACGCCCGCAATCTCTGGCATCGTCGCGCACAAATCTTCAGCCCAGGCTCGCACGGGGGCGCGTCGTGCCTCAGGGGCGCACAAGAACTCGAGCAGGACTTGCGTGTCGTCGGAGTTGGCGAAGAACTCAGCCTCGCGCACACCTTCGACTGCCTTGCCTGCTCGCCCGGCTTGCCATAGCGCGGCAATGCCGCGGTTGATTAGCGGTGAACTGATGGGGCACTCTTCAACCGCAAGCACCTCATGCGATGCGAATTTGAAATATCCGGCCACAAATTCCGGGCGTGTCCGCACCTGAAAGCGCGAGCGATTGCGATAATTCCAGGGCGGCGAGGGATGCACCTCAATTTCGCACTGCAGCTCGAGCTTGGCAATGCGCCGGAGGTTTTCACGCAGGATTTCTTTCTTGATCTCGAGTTGGTGCTCGTAGCTGGCGTGCTGATAATGGCAACCGCCGCAGCGGGCATAGTGAGGACATGCGGGCTGGACTCGGTGTGGCGAGGATTCCACGATTGTGCTGGCGTGTGCGCGGGCGAAGCCCGGCTTCTCTTCAGTAAGCGCCGCTTCGATTTGTTCGCCGCCAAGAACGAAGGGAACGAATACGGCCTTGCCGCGTCCACGGTCTTTGTTACTCGGCGACTCGGCAGGAAGGCGGGCGAGTCCATCGCCGCCGTAGATCAGTTTTTCAATGCTGAGAAGCAAGAGTTGATTCTACGGCATGGCGGAGGAGTAAAACCGGATTGCGGATTTTCCGTGGCTCAGGCTTATCTAACAGGCCCACCGTGAGCTGTCGCTGGTTTAGTTGGCGATGTTCCGCCAGCTGCCACCAATTCCAAAGTACGACGTTATTGGTATACTCACTCGCGTCATGAACATCCGAATCTGTTGTGCATTCCTCGTTGTGTTGACTCTTGCCGTTCAGTTCTTCGCCGAACCAAGTTCCGCACAGACCGTCCCGAACAGGGATCAGTGGGGTGAGAAGTTCAATTCGCCGGGGGCAAAGTTGTCCTACAAGGAAATCGGACGAGCCAAAATTCAGCGGAGAACAGTGATTACTTATAATCTGTTTGCGTCTGGGTTATCTAAGGACCAGCATTACGTTCTCTGCATTCTCAACGTTGGCAGCGATCCGAAAGCCGTAGCCGATGCATACCTGAATGGCGATGGCAAGGTAGTGAATGTGCTGCCTGATGCCGCCCACCACGTTGCCGAAGACCCCATCAACGCCAAGGTCTTCGGGGGGAAAGGCGAGCCAATTCAGCTCGCCCTAATTTCTGACGATGATCAATCGCGCGTATTTACGCAGATCGTTCCGTTTCCCCTGGAGGAAACTGTGGGACCGTGCCATCTTTCGGTGATTGAGACAGGTCCATATTACTCGGTAGTTCTAATCAGATTGACTGGCTTTCAGCCGGATGAGGAGTTGAGCATTGAAAGCCGATCCGAAAATGAAGGCGGACAGTTCAAGTCTAAAGCCGACGCTCAGGGCACGGACAACGAGGTGCTCTTACCATTTGTAAAAGGAAAACGGTCCGGCAAGGCTCGGCTCGTCGTTTCAAGCAAATCATGCAAGATAGGCATTGAATTTCCTTGGGGAAGCGGCAGCTACCAGTATCAATAGAGCTACCGTATCTTTTCGCGTTTATCTTTCCGAAATACAAATTTGGAAAGACCCTCACAGCGCCCGACCTGCCGCTGCACCCGACGCCCACGCCCACTGAAAATTGAAACCGCCGAGGTGGCCGGTCACGTCCACGACTTCGCCGATGAAAAATAGTCCCGGAACCTTGCGGCTCTCCATCGTCTTGGCTGAGAGCTCGTTGGTGTCGACGCCACCGGCCGTTACTTCGGCTTTCTCATAGCCTTCAGTTCCCGATGGCGAGATGGACCACGCATGCGCCTGCTTTTCAAAATCATCGAGAGCGTGATTCGTCCAGGACGTTGGCGCATGAAAATCGAGCCATCGATCCGCGAGACGGTGGGGAAGATGTTTTCGCAATTCTGCTCGAAGTGTGGTTAGGTTTCTCGGCGTTTTGGAATCGCTAAACGCAGCGGTAACTTTGCTGCTGGCTGCGAGGTCGATCAGGATGGGCTGCGGCATTTTCCAATACGAAGAAATCTGCAGGATGGCCGGACCACTCAGGCCACGATGCGTGATTAGTATCTTCTCGCGGAATTGCTGCCCGCCACAGGACGCGATTGCATCGGCTGAAACCCCGGCGAGATCGCAGTAGCGCGAACAATCGTCGTCAGTAAGCACGAGCGGCACGAGTCCCGGCCAAGGCTCGCGGATCGCAATGGCGAACTGCCGCGCCAGGTCATATCCGAATGAGGTGGCGCCGATCTTCGGGATAGAAAGGCCTCCGGTGGCGACGACCAACGCTGCGGCACGGAATTCCGCATTCTCGGCGCGCACGACAAACTCGCTCGTGCGCTCAACCTGGTGAATCTTCGTGTCGAGGAAGAAGCTGACGCCCGCATCCTTGCATTCGGCTTCGAGCATTCCCAGAATGTCGAGGGCCGAACGGTCGCAGAAAAGTTGGCCTAGCTTCTTCTCGTGGTAGGGAATGCCATGCTTTTTCACGAGCGCAATGAAATCGTCAGGCGTGTAGCGCGCCAATGCTGACTTGGCAAAGTGCGGATTCGCCGAAATAAAATTACCCGGCTGACAATAGAGGTTGGTGAAGTTGCAGCGTCCGCCTCCCGAGATCAAAATCTTCTTGCCCATCTTGTCCGAGCGCTCCAGTACGGCGACTCGGCGGCCGCGCTTGCCGGCTTCAATGGCGCACATTAATCCAGCCGCCCCGCCGCCGAGAATCAGTGCATCAAAAGAATGAATCATGGGGCTGAAACCATTTCTTTTGTTTGGGTTTTTGCGCAGGCCTGAAGGCCCGCTCCACCCGTTTCCTTCACATATAAAACAAGCTCAGGCGCGGCAGGCCGTATTTTTCCAGAAGACGCTTGTGGACGTATTGTTTTTGCAGTTGTTCGATCTGCGCTGCTGCCATCTTGCGGCGGTAAGGCGCAAGTTCCCGATCAGCCTGGGCGCGCACCGTAACAATTTCTTCGTCGGGCGTCGCCGCGAGCAGGAGGGCAAAGAGCTTTTCCTCGAGCACTGTGAGATAACGTTCCAGGTCTTCAAGTCGTGAGGATGTTTTCTTGTCTTTGGTTTCCTGGGCCAGGGTTTCCTGCGCCAGCGTGCGCAGCGACGCAGCGGAGTCGTGGGCAACTGCACGAACAGAGATTCCCGCAACGCTCGGAAGGTTTGCTGCTTCCAGCAGATCGGCATTGCGGCGGAGAAAGGCTGCGATTGCTTCCGGCTCAAACCCTTGCTGCGCAGCCGGTTTCGTCGTCGACGGCTTCTCTCCGGCCGCCCCAACCGCTGCTTCCTTCATCTCTTCGGCCGCCGCAAGAACTTCCTGCGAACAATAAGCCAGGCTGTTTACCTTTTTACTCTTTGAGGGACGCTGGTCGTAGCGATCAAAGGCAGCATCGATACCGCGCAGCGCAGCCTCGAGGGGAATGCCTGCGTCCTTCCAGGTCTCGATCAACGCCCAATCGAGTGCCGTCAGCAGCAGGCCGCCCCCGCGCCGGCGCAAGAATTGCTCCTCAATTTCGGTGAAGTAGTTGAAGTAGTTGAATTGATCTTCCACAGCTGATTCAGCGGGTAGACCGGGGATTGGAAGAGGTACGCCCACTACCGATGCCCTTCTCTCTGGCGGGGACTTGTGCGGCCTTGGGCGCGAGTCCGGGACGCGCCGCCACATTTCGCTCCCAGATAATTCGCAGGCCTTCTAGCGTGAGGAAATCGTCCACATTCTTGATGTATTTCGATCCCGTACCAATCATCGGCCCGAGGCCGCCGGTGGCGATCACAGTTGTCTCCTTGCCCAACTCAGCGAGCAGCAATTCGAGAATGCCGTCGACCAGCCCGAGATAACCATAGTAAAGTCCGGATTGCAGGCTGCCCACCGTGTTCGTTCCGATCACGCGTGCGGGCTTGCGAATCTCAACCCGCGGCAAGCGCGCGGTGCGCTGAAAGAGCGCGTCGGCGGAGATACCAATTCCGGGACAGATCACTCCGCCCAGATACTCGCCCTTCGCGGAAACACAATCGAACGTTGTGGCGGTGCCGAAGTCGACAATCACACATGGGCCACCGTACTTTTCAAAAGCGGCAACGGCGTTCACGATGCGGTCCGCGCCAACTTCGGCAGGATTGTCGTACTGCACAGGCATTCCGGTTTTCACGCCCGGTTCGATCAACAGTGGTTTGGAATTGAAGTAGCGCTCACAAACCTGTCTCAGCACGGGATCGAGCGGGGGGACGACCGACGAAATCACGATGCCGTGAATCTCCGTTGCCTCCAGGCTGGCCATCGAAAACAAGTTGCGAAACAAGACACCGTACTCGTCCACCGTGCTGCCCTGACGAGTCGCAACCCGCCAGTTGGCCACCAGTCGCTCGTAGCGCGGAGGGCCCTCGGCGTCTGGATCGGGATGCACTTTTGCAACTCGAGCGAAGACTCCAAGCACCGTGTTCGTGTTGCCGACATCGAGAACGAAAAGCATGATTGTTCGTTAAGAGCCCTCGACAATTAGCAATCAGTATTTAGCCATAACGGTTTACTGCTGGCCAAATGCTAAGTGTTAATCGCTAAATTTGGTTCATCTTTCTCTCACCGTTCCGCTCAAAACCGTCTGCAATCCATGCGGGGTACGCACCCGAAGAAAACCGCGTTCATCCAGGCCTTCGGTCGTTCCTTCCACGGTCGACCCATTTTCCTGTACTCGAACCTGCTTAGCACGCGCCCACGATGACTGCTCGGAAAAGCGCCGCAGGATCGACTGCTGCGCGCCCGATTGCGCGATCAACAAACGATATTCCCGGTCGAGCGATTTTAGCAAAGCTGCGGTCAGTTCCACTCGCGACCAGTCACTACCCGTGACTATGTGCAGTGAGGTCGCTTCGCCCTCCAGTTCTTTTGGAAACCCAGTCTGGTTCACGTTGATCCCGATTCCTACTACGATATATCGCACTCGCGTGGCTTCGGCGTTCATCTCGGCAAGAATGCCGCACACTTTCTTTCCCGCGATCAGGACATCGTTGGGCCACTTCAGGTCAAGGTTCATACCAGGATGAACCTGCTCAATTGCCGCGCTCACCGCCAGCCCTGCAGCGAGCGCAAGCACCAGCACTTGCGAAGGCGGCAGTACCGGGCGCAACACCACCGAGCAATAAATCCCAGCCGAGCGCGCCGACTGCCAGGAGTTCGCTCCGCGGCCGCGGCCTGCCGTCTGCTCTTCGGCAAGAAATACGCAGCCTTCATTAGCGCCTTCAGCGGCTGCCGCCATCGCCGCTGTGTTCGTCGAGCCGATCTTGTAGAAGTGATGAAGGTGAGCGTCAAAGATAGTACCGCGCAGCAATGGAGCCAGAATTTCAGGAAGCAGAAGATCAGGGACAGACTTCAGCCGATATCCGGTCGCCGGATGCCCGGCCACATCTACGCCTAGCCCGCGCAATTGCTGAATCAGGCGCCAGACTTCAGAGCGGTTCGAAGAAATCTCCTGTGCGATCTTGGTTCCGCTCACCACCACGGTGGCGTGCTCCATCAACAAGCACACGATGCGGCCCAGGCGAACGTCGACCGCTCGTTCCTGTGCAACCGACGCACGGCCTCGCGAAGGTTTGCTCCTGCGAATTGTCACGTTCTTCCTTATGCAGGAATTATGCGGGAATCAGCGGGAAACGACAATGACGGGTACCCTACCGGACGCGCGCCTGCTAGACTAGCCGGCATGATTACCGGAGCACACATCGTCTTCTACAGCAAGGACGCAGAGGCAGACCGCGCTTTCTTCCGCGATGTTCTGGGATTCAAATCGGTCGACGCGGGCGAGGGCTGGCTGATCTTTGCCCTGCCTCCCGCCGAGGCTGCAATTCATCCCGTCGAAGGCGAGAGCCGGCAGCAAAGTGGTGGCGCACATTCGCTGATGGGCGCCGAGTTTTACCTGATGTGCGACGATCTCAAAGCCGGGATCAAGAAACTGCAAGAAAAAAAGATAAGCTGTTCGCCGGTCGTGAGCGCGGGATGGGGAATCAAGACCACGTTGCGCCTGCCCAGTGGCGGTGAGCTGGGCCTATACCAGCCGAGGCATGCAACGGCCATCGATCTAAAATCCACGTAGCAGGGGAAATCCCCCCTCAGACACCAAACGCCAGTTTACTGGGCCGTCTCGCGGAAAACCGCCACCGGATGCCCCAAGCCAGGCCCTAGGCAGTCGAGCCAGAGCAGTCTGTTTCGGATTACCATAGCAGAATGCTATCCGAGGAGGCCGATGTCTCAGAGACCCGAAGGTGTCGATAGCCGGGCTGTCCGGTTCGCGCGAAAGCGTGCGCAAACGGACAAGGGGGAGGCAGATTCAGGCGGGCACGACACGCAGGCTCATGTCCGCAGCCTGCGGCGAGTGTGTGAGCAAGCCAACCGAAATGAAATCGACGCCCGCCTCGGCGTAGGCGCGAACGTTTTCCAGGCGGATTCCGCCCGAGCACTCCACTGGGATGGGATGTTCAAGTTTCGCACAACGCTCCACCGCGCGCCGGACGTCTTCTGTCGGCATGTTGTCCAGCAGAATCGCTTCAGCACCGTGAGTCAGCGCATCTTCCAGCTCGCCGAGGTTCCGCACTTCCACCTCGATGGGCTGCGAACCGCGCCGGTTTCGCACAGCGCGCTCCAGGACGGGCACGATTCCGCCGGCCAGCGCAATGTGATTGTTCTTGATGAGCACTCCGTCGGAGAGATCGAGCCGGTGATTCTGTCCGCCGCCGCAGCGCACAGCATACTTGTCGATCACTCGCAGCCCCGGTGCGGTTTTGCGCGTATCGAGAATTCGCGCTTTCGTGCCCGAGACAGCGTCCACGAACTTCCGCGTGAGGGTAGCGATTCCGCTCATGCGCTGTACAAAGTTCAGGATCACGCGCTCGCACGAAAGAATCACGCGCGCATTATGACGGATCACCGCGACCGACTGTCCTTTGTGCAGCCGTACACCGTCAAAGATCTCGGGATGCGTGGTCACTTCGTAGTGCGAAGTCACGGCGCCATCGAGCGCGGCGTAGACATCGAGGATGCGCGCTACACAACCGATGCCAGCCAGAATGCAATCTTCTTTGGCGAGGATGGTGGCCGACGCGCGTTGGTTGGGATCGATGCAGGCATAGCTGGTGGCATCGCGCGTGGCCCGGTCTTCGAGCAGCGCGTTCTCCAGGATCGCGGTGATGCGTCGGGAGTTAAAGTCCATAAAACAGTGGCCAGTGATCAGTGGCCAGTGGCCAGTCTGTCGGCTTCAGGTTCCTGTTCCATTCAATTCGTCCAACTGGCGCTTTAGCTTTTCCAGCAGACCGGTCAGCTCTTGCGCGCGCCTGCGCAATCCTTCGACGACATTTGCCGGGGCCTTCGCCAAGAATTGTTCGTTGCTCAACTGTCGTTGATTGTTTGCGAATTCTTTTTCGAGCTTCTCCAGTTCTTTCTTCAAGCGCTCCCGCTCGGCCGCGACGTCGATCTTCTTCTCGTAGATTAGATGAACATCGAAATGCGCAGTGCTGCGCGCGCCCGCGTGTTTGGCGAGCGAGTGGTCAACAAAAGTGACCTTTTCCACATTCGCCAGACGCTCCACCGCAACGTGATTCTGCTCGATCATGGCGCGAATTCCGGGTTCGTGGGCAAAGACTTCGATCGGCACCTTCACCTTGGGCTCGACTTTCAATTCAGCCCGGACGTTCCTTACGTTTACGATCAAATCCTGCAGGATCGCCATGTCGGTTTCTGCGGCCAGGTCGATTTGTTTCTCATTCACCTGCGGATACGCGGCGAACGCCAGCGACTTGAGCGGCGGCTTGCCGTCGTACATTGCGTGCCAGATTTCTTCGGTGATGAAAGGCATCACTGGATGCAGTAGCCGCACCGAGCCTTCAAATAGATTCATCAAATTCTCGCAGGCAATCCTCGCAATCTGACGATCAGCATCGACTGCGGACCTTAGGTGGCTCATCGCATCATTAAATTCCTTTTCTCGCCAAGCCCCCGTCATGCTTGCCGGTGGATGCTTTAACACCTCCAACAGCTTTTCTCTTGCTTTTGCAATCTTTTCTGGCCCCAACTCGCGCAGTTCCTCCTGTAATTCAGCCTCCACCGTTTCGAAGTCCTCCTGTCCATGGGCCAGTCTCGCAAGCTTGTTGTAGAGTTCCGCCTTCTGCAACCTTGGCTTGATCAATTCCAGATACCAGTCGCAGAGGTTGCCCCAGAAGAAGTCGTAGATGCGGTTCGCTGCCTCGTGAAATCGATAAGTCGCGAGCGCGTCGTTTACATCTGCCGCCACTCGGTTGAAGCGGGAGAGAATCCAGCGGTCTTCCAGAGTTGCTGCATGAAACGCCTCAATGCTGAGATTCTTGGGCTTCGCAACATTATCAAGGGTCTTTGGCAGCCATGGGGCAGGCTCCGAGTCCCCCGAATTGATGCGATCTACATTCATGAACATGAAGCGCGCTGCGTTCCAGATCTTGTTGGCGAAGGCGCGATAGCCTTCGGTGCGGCTTTCGCTGAAGGCGATGTCGGTGCCGGGCGCGGCCATGGCTGCCAGAGTGAAGCGGGTCGCATCTGTGCCGAAGCGCTCGATCACCTCGAGCGGATCGACCACGTTTCCCTTGGTTTTCGACATCTTCTGTCTTTCAGCGTCTCGCACCAGGGCGTGGATGTAAACCTGCCGGAAGGGCACGCTATCGTTCTTTTTCCCTTCCCAGCCGCTGGCCTTCTTGATTGCGGGATCCTGTTCGTGTCCCTGCATAAAGTGGCAGCCGAACATGATCATGCGCGCGACCCAGAAGAAAAGAATCTCGTAGGCGGTGATGAGCAGCGTGGTCGGATAAAAAACCGCCTGGTCGCGCGTCTTCTCGGGCCAGCCCAGGGTGGTAAAGGGCAACAGCCCCGAGGAGAACCAGGTGTCGAGCACATCGGAAACTTGCTCCAGCTTCGCTCCGCCGCATTTCGGGCACTTCTGCGGAGCTTCGCGCGCGACGATAATTTCCTTGCAGCCGTCACAAGTCCACGCTGGAATGCGGTGTCCCCACCACAGCTGGCGCGAGATGCACCAGTCGTAGATGTTGTTCATCCAGTTCAGATAAATCTGTTTGTAGTTCTCCGGGACAATCGTGATCTCGCCGCTCTCAACCGCTTCGATCGCCTTCTGCGCGAGCGGCTTGATCCTGATAAACCACTGCTCCGACAGGCGCGGCTCGACCACCGTCCCACAGCGCTCGCACTTTCCCAGCGCCAGAGTGTAATCTTTTTCTCCTGCGAGAAATTCCAGCTCCTGCAAATCGGCCAGCACACGCTTGCGCGCCTCGTATCTGTCCAACCCCGCATAGCGGCCCGCGTTCTGGTTCATGTGCGCGTGCTCATCCATGATGTCGATCTGCGGGAGGTTGTGCCGCTTACCGGCCTGGAAATCGTTGGGATCGTGCGCCGGTGTGACTTTCACCGCGCCGGTACCGAACTCCGGCTGGGCAAGTTCATCCGTAATGATAGGGATCTCGCGATTCATCAGGGGCAGAAGAGCTTTCTTACCGTGCAGATGCGTATAGCGTTCGTCCTTCGCATTCACCGCAATCGCTGTGTCGCCGAGCATCGTTTCCGGCCGCGTCGTGGCGACGGTGATGAACTCATCCGTTCCCACGACCGGGTAGCGAATCTCCCACAACTTTCCGGCGACCTCTTCGTGTTTTACTTCGAGATCGGAGATCGCCGTCTCGCAGCGCGGACACCAGTTCACGATGTACTTGCCGCGGTAGATCAGGCCTTCTTCATACAACCGGACGAATACTTCCCGCACCGCGCGCGAAAGATTCTCGTCCATGGTGAAGTATTTGCGGTCCCAATCGACTGAGGCGCCGAGGCGCTTCATCTGGTCGAGAATCGCGCCGCCGTAGAGCTTTTTCCACTCCCACACGCGCTCGATAAATTTCTCGCGACCCAGATCGCGGCGCTTCTTGCCTTCTTTGGCAAGCTGGCGCTCAACCATCATCTGCGTAGCGATGCCGGCGTGATCGGTCCCCGGCAGCCACAGCGTGATAAAGCCGCGCATGCGATGCCAGCGCACGATGATATCCATCTGGGTCTGGTTGAGCATGTGGCCCATGTGCAGGCGGCCAGTCACGTTCGGTGGTGGTAGTAACAAGGTAAATACCGGACGTGTCTCACCCGGCGGCGGCGTGGGCACGGAAAAGAGTTTTTCTTTGACCCAGTATTCCGCCCAGCGCGTTTCAATCGCGCCCGGCTCGTAGGATTTTGGCAGGTCGTGCGGCATGGAAAACAGTTAGCACTCAGCAGCCAGCAATCAGCCAGTCAAGGGCTTGCGATCTCGATGGAATTTCTTGACTGAATGCGGAGTGCCGAATGCTGAGTGCTCTTTTGATCTTACAGGTCAGAGAAAAGAAGGGTCAAACTTGCGGATGTAGAACCGAAGTCTATGACGGATGAACATCGAATCCCCGCCCAAGCGAGGCTTGGACGGGGCACCATCAAGGTTAGTACTTTACCTCTCAGCCCTGGGCCTAGCTGGCCTTTTTCGCGGGCATAGCCCCGCCAACAATGATATGCACGTTCTGGGCAGCGATCATTCCACCAACGAGATAGGTGAACCAGGGTTCTTGTGGGGTCGACTCCATCGCCGCGGTTACCGTGACGCTTGTCGAGCCCATCGGTATTACCGCGGGATAGGGGTTCGACGTGAACCACGTTAAGTTGCTGCCATGCTGGTCCCGCCCTCTGATCGTGACGTCATTCGGCATAGGGGCCCCCCCGAGAATAAAATCGAAAGGCTGACCATCTTCGATCTGTCCTAAAACAAGTCCCATGGTCAGATTGACTGTTGGATTGGGCATGTGAACCTCCTTAAAGGTTGATTGACTGCAATCTTCATTTATCACTTACCCTGCATCAAAGCCTGGTAACGAGGGTTGTCATGCAGATTATCCAGATCTGGAGCTTTACTGACGACTGATTTGGAGTAACCCGCAGCCAGAGCTTTGCTTAGCCACTCTAGAGCTGGTCCGGTTTCGCGCAACTGGTTGTACACCAGTGTTGCCCCAAAAAGCAACTCTTTATCGTTCTTGCCAATCAGGGAGCGATCCAGGTAATCCAGCGCGCGGGTGCGGTCGCCCAGCATGGCCCAGTACCTTGCCAGATCGCTGAGAACGTCGGTGTCCCGGGGATTGACCTTCAGCCGCTGCTCGGCCATAGAAATGGCCTTCTTGTAGGCCTCGGCGGCAGGTGGTTTGTTGCCGCCGTAATAGTAGGCATCTCCGAGGTTGCCCCAGGCCTGATAGTCGCTATCATTCAGCTTCAAAGCCTCCTGAGTCGTGACTGCGGCCTGATCGAATTTTCGCAGCCGGAAATAGCAGGCACCCAGGTTCGCGTATGCCTGGTACGAAGGGCGTATCGCAATGGACTTCTCCAGCGCCACCGTTGCCTCCAAGTCCTTCCCTTCATAGAGCAACGCCGCACCCAGATTGCGGTAGTTGCCATAGCTGTCTGGCTTAAGGGCTAGGGCTTTTTCGAACATGGCCTGCGCTTTGTCGTATTCCGCCTGATTGATATAGAAAACTCCCAACATGCTGTACCCGCGCGCGTACTCTGGGCGCACATTAATTGAACGTTTGTAGGTTTCTTCGGCTTTATCGAGTTGGTTCAGGTTCTGGTACGCCTCGGCGAGGTGGGAATACGCTTGATCGTTGACTGGATCCAACTGAACCGCCTGCTGGAACTGCTCGGCGGCTTTCTCGAATTGGCCCGTACCGTTATCAAGAGTTCCCAGACACATGTGGCCCTCGGCTCCAGCATTGCCCAATTCGATGGCTTTGTTGCAGGCTTGCTGGGCCGGGCCGATCCAGTTCCTCTGCTTCGTCGTCTCATACAAGTACCAATAGGTTTCGCCGAGCCCCGCTTCCGCCGGGCCGTAGTTGGGGTCGAGCTTGAGGGCCTGCTTGAAAACTGTTTGGGCGCTGGCCAGGGATTCCGGCTGGACTCTTTGCCGAAAATAACCCAACCCCTGCACAAAGTATTGATAGGCCTCCGGCATAGTTGTGGCGTGGGCGCCAAGGGCTTGACGCTCTTCGGTGCGCAGATTGATGCTCAGGGCGTCAGCGACGCCGCTGGTAAGTTTGTCTTCGATAGTGAATAGGTCGGAAACCGGCGCGGTGATTGCGTCGCCAGCCAGGTTCTTGTCGGTGCTGGTATCAATAAGGTTGTAGGCGGCGCGCATCAGGTCGCCATCTTGCTTCAGCGAGACGGCCAGGCCCAGGTTGGCGCCGAACTCTTTCTTCGCGTCCGCGAGCGTGGCGATTTTCTTATCCTCCAGGGCGCGCGGGGAAATGATTTCCAGATCGTGGTTCGCGCTCAACTGGGAAAGCTTGGCGGCAACATCCTCAAGCAAGCCTTTGCCGAAGGCGGTAAGTTTCGGATCGTCGGCAATGCTGGCTAAAGGCATGATTGCGATGCTCTTCTTTTCAGGCGCCAAAGAAGCCGGCTGTAGCAACGCCGATCTTCTGGCAGTGGCTGCGAAGCGGCGCATTAGCCGCGGTGCAAACCCGCCAACCACAACGATCGCCAGCAAGATTGCAGCAGTAGCCCCTAACCGCAACTTTCTCTTTGGAGACCAAACTGCCGCCACGCGCGCCGATTTAAGATTCTTTCCCGCATCCACATCGCGTTTCAACAGCAGCAGGTCGGCATGAATCTCAGCCGCGGTCTGGTAGCGCAGGTCCCGATTCTTGACCAGGGCCTTGTCGATGATCTCCTGCAATCGGTGCGGGAGTCCGGGCATGGACTCGTTCAGCGAAAGCGGCGCCTGGCCCAAAATCGCGTGTACAGTCACGGCCCACGTGGGTCCCGAGAAAGCCTGCTTTCCGGTGGCCATTTCGTAGAGCAGCACGCCGAACGAGAAAATATCGGTGCGCACGTCCAGCGGCTCGCCGCGCGCTTGCTCGGGCGACATATAAGCCACAGTGCCGATGGCCGCGCCCGTGTGCGTGAGTTGGGCGCTCATCGACATGGTGGGGCTGCTGCTGGAACTGGCTAAGTCCGGCAGCGTGAGTTTCGCCAAGCCGAAGTCGAGAATCTTCGCCTGATCCCGCGTGGTGATAAAAATATTTGCGGGCTTGATGTCGCGGTGCATGATGCCTTTGGCATGCGCGGCTTGCAGAGCGTCCGAGATCTGCAATCCCCAGTCCAGCAAGGTAAGCAGCGGAACCGGCTGGTCCCCGATGCGCTCACTCAAGGTTTGCCCTTCGAGCAGTTGCATGGCGATAAAAGGGCGTCCCTTATCTTCATCGATTTCGTAGATCGTGCAGATATTGGGATGATCGAGCGCTGAGGCGGTGCGGGCCTCGCGTTTGAAGCGCTCAAGCGCGTGCCCCTCAACTGCAGAGTTTTCTGGAAGGAACTTCAGGGCGACCATGCGGCCCAGACGAATGTCCTCGGCCTTGTATACCACTCCCATACCGCCCGCGCCCAGTTTTTCCAGGACGCGGTAGTGCGAGACAGTCAGGTCGTTCATGAACGCACAGCACTCCAAGCCAATGCTGATAGCAGGAATGGTACTCAGAATGTCAGGATGGTTGCAATACCACAGGTGAGCTATTTCGTGCGCGTACGTGTAAAAGTGTAGCCCTACTTTTTCTGGGCCATCTTACGGGAAATCTCTTCCATGAGTTTGGGGCGAAGATCGGCGAGGACGCTGTCCACGATGCTGGCGACATCGGAGGAGTTGCGGCTCGGTTCGGCGGCTGTGGAGGCTTGTAAGGAGTGTTCTGCTCCAGCGGCCACCGCGGCCGCGGTTTCTTCCAAAACTGACTGGGACGCTCCGAAGTCTATGGACTCCTTGGGATCGGCCTGCGCTACTTCCGGACCTTTGCTGGTATCGCGAATTTGACGCCAACTTGCCCACGCCGCTGCTGTGCTCTTCAGGGTTTCGCTGTCCAGTTTTGGTTCGTTACCCTGTTCTGTCCCCGATTCGACAGCCTGTGGATCGACAGCGCGCGTCAAGGGGGCGTAAGCCCTCGAAGGCAATGCTTCTGCGCCCTCAGTTACTTTGGCTGACGGCAATTCCTGCGGAGCCTCCGAGTACACTCCGGCAGGTTGCGGTTGTGCCGCCAGGTCAGCAAACGGTGTGTTGGCAGAGATTGTTTCCGCGGATACTGCGCTCGCTGGATCTGGGCTCTGGATCGCGTCGACTGGCACCGGATTCGCCTCGCCGAAATCAGCGGTCGGGATTTTCTCCGGTGGCGCTGAATCTGGGGGCGCTGACTCTGATGTAACAGTGGCGGTCTCAGACTGCGGCGTTGCAGTGATCGGGGATTCTTCGATGCTGGGTTTCTCAGCACTGAAGAAAGAAGAGGTGGGAGCCGTCGCCTCTGACTGCGTGAAAGGCGACGGTTCAGATTCCACCGGCGCAGCAATTGTGACAGGCTCAGATGCCGGAGTGGGTTCAGATACCGGATTCGAAATTGCCGCAACTTGCTCTTGCACTGCGGATTCGGCAGGAGCAGATGAATGCGCGACGGATGTGGATCGCTCCTCCGCTAGAGATACCTCGGCTGCCAGGTAGGGTTCCGCGGTGGCATACGCCTTCTGCATTTCCTGCTCCAGCGATAATCCAGCCTCTTGGGTATCGAGGGCAACCGCCACCGCTGTCCAACGGGATGCACCTACGCTCGCGGCCGCAACAGACTCAGCCGTGGCCGCCATGGTCACGGGCAGGTCGTTCGCGTCATGTCTTTCCGATCTCTGTTCGTCAGAACTTTGTTGGTCCGATCTTTGTTGGTCAGATTCCTGTTCTGTTCTTTCCTGTTCTAGTCTCTCGTGGCCATTTCGCGGAAGGTCGATCCCTGGCGCTACCAATTCAGAGAGCCTGCTCTCCTCTTTGCTTTCTTCTGAAACCGCCTTCTCCCCTTGTGTAACGGCCGAAACGCCGTCATCGCAAATCTGCACCGCCGGAGTCTTGGCTTCAACTTTATTTTCGGGAACGAGTTCCGCATGATTCGCCGCTTCAGCACGCTGATCGTGCTCGAGTGCCGCGGCTGCGGCCATCTGCATCTTCGCGACCGCTGCCGCTATAGCCGCAACCTCTTCCGGAGTAACATCGCTTGGCAAGCTCGAAGGCGCCAGCGCTGCCACGTCCACGCTTGCTTCCTCGGCGTCTCCAGACAGTTGCTGCTTCATCTCAGCGGTCTTCTCCGCCGTGGTTTCCACCACTGTACGGAGGTCCCGATTCAGTGCGTTATAAATAAGAGACTCATCCGCAACCTTCTCGTTCGCGACCTTTTGTTCCGCTTCGGTTTTCTTGTGAGGAAAACCGATCCGGCTCTTCCATCCATTTTCCTTGATCGCGGCATCGCCCCGGCTACTTTCTTCAACCGCAGCCATCGCCCGCGCAAATCTTCCCGGCTTGGATGGTTCGGCCCGGGGCACTACCTTATCTTCCAATTTTGACAGCGCGCTCAACAACTCGCTGGCTTCAAAGGGTTTGACGATATAGCCTTCCGCCCGCACTCGTTGCGCTTCTTCCGGCTTGAAAGGCTCAAGCTTGCCTACCGTCAGCAAAACCGGAATCCGGGCCGTATCCGGCGAGTCCTTGAGGCGCTGGCACACCTCCAGGCCGCTGTAGCCGGGCATATAAACGTCCAGGATGGCAAGATCGGGTTTCAGTTCGGCGATTTTCTTGAGCGCGGCAGAGCCGTTATTGACGGCAATCACCTCGTAACCCGCGTCCGCGAGGATCTTGCGCCCCATGTTTTGGGCGGTCACACTGTCATCGGCAAGCAGTATCTTCCGGGCCAAGAAATTCCTCTGATCAGGGGAGATATCGCGAAGGTAACCTGCCCGTAGGAGTAAGTCAACGATCCAAGGTCAGGTAACACGTTACCAGTGGTCAGCACCTACCGGGGATGGGGGGGTTGACTGCGATTCGGGAAGCCGACCGGAAGAGAACAATAGCATGAAAACGATGAACTTTGATTTCTCTCAACTCTCCTTACGCACTGCTTCAGTGGAATATTGCCGCCCTAGAACGATATGATCTTCTTCAATCCTGTCTTTTTCTTTTTCTTGCTGCTGGAAATGTCCTGATCGCTGGCTAAGTTGGAGGCGGACGTCGAACTCGCCGCAGGCTCGTTGGCGTTCGCCACCTGGCCAGAGGACGCCGGGCCCTGCTGAATCTCATTGACCTGCACCGGCGGGGGTACCGGCGCATCTCCCGTCTGCGCGCTTTGCGCGACCGCATTTGGCTTTAACTCGTTCGGATCGGGCGGCGCCGTTGCTTTCAACTCATTCGGATCGGGAGTCGCATTCGGCTTCAGCTCGTTTGGATCGGCCGTCGTCGCAGCAGGCCGGGCAAAAAGACCCCCTTTGGCGGTCGTTGGCGCGGGCGTATCCGACCGGGGGGCCGGATCGCTCGCACCAGGAGTTTCACCAGGCTTCAGCGTTTCGATGCTCAAACCGTGTTCCCCGGCAGGAAGTCCCATTGCCTGCCGCATACTCTCGCCTGCTAGTTGATTGGCTGAGACGGGCGTGGGGTCGACCAGAGTCGGCTCACCAATCTTCGCCGCCTCCGACACGTCGGGACCTTTCTTAACCACGCTCATGAGCCGGTCCATCGTACCGGCCTCGCGCCGGCTTTCTTCTTCCGCCCGGTTCTGCGCAACTGCGGCCTTCGTCGGGCGCGGCACGGGCTGATGCAACGCCGCCAGCCGTTTCTTTGCGTCCGTTTCCCGATCCATCAGCGGATACCGCGTAATGATTTGCGAATAAGCGGACGCTGCGTCCTTGGTCAGCACCGTGATTATGCTTGCCTTCGCCGTTTCTCCCGCGCACCCCGGTGGTAGAGCCATCCCCTGTGGACTCACACTCGTGCAATTGGGTCTCGCCCGAACCTGCGCAATCTGGCCCTCGTAGTCCTGCCCCAAATAAAACAGCGCTTCATCCACCCGGCTGTAGAGCGGATACTTCTCCACCAGGGAGCGCAACCGCGCAATCGAGGCGGGATAGGAACCTCGCATAAAATAGAACTTCCCAATTTCGAACTCGCGGTCCGCCAACACTTCCTGCACTTCGAGCAGACGCAGCTTCCCTTCCTTTACCAGCTTGGGATTGTCAGGATACTGCATGATCAGGTTTCGGTACTCATCCTCTGCCCGCTTGGCGTGCGTGTAGTCGCGGTCTGCTTTCTCCATCTGCTGGTATTGGATGTTGGCGATCTTCAGCTGCGCCTCGGCCGCTTCCGGCATATTGGGGAAGAAAGTCTCGAAGTCGCGGTATTCCTGCTCGGCTTGCGCCAGAGACGCGGTGCCACCTTCCGCGTACCAGGAGTCGCCTACCGCCAGCTTCGCGCGCGCGATATACTCCGAATCCGGATAAGTGTTGATCAAAGTCTGCAGCGTCATGCGCGCCACGTCGAAGCGGTTGTGTTTCATCGCATCCATGGCCTTGTCGAACAGAACCTTATCGGGCTGCTTCGAGCCCACGTTGGCCAATGGATTCACCGACTTCTTATTCGTGCATGCCGCCGTAATCATCAGCACCGCGGCTAGGGTCGCAATGAATGAACTTCGATGTAACATAGGACCTCGAATTTGCTTTGTGTTGGGACAGCCGCGCCTTCGACCAGCTCACGGCAAGTTCTCAGCTATCCGCGGCCTTCGATGGCCTTAAACCTTCACCAGCGCCGCGTTCGTCGCCGCCTTCAGCAGTGCTTCCGCATTCTTTCTTGGATCGCCAGCACCGAACACGGCGTTGCCCGCCACTAATATTTCTGCCCCCGCCCGCACCACATCGCCAACGGTCTCGAGCGCCACGCCGCCATCTACTTCGATGCGGTACATGAGCCGGCGTTGGCTGCGAATCTCCGATAACTGCCGTATTTTGTGCAGCGCTCCCGGAATAAACTTCTGTCCGCCGAAGCCGGGATTCACCGACATCACCAGAACATAATCGACGATGTCGAGCACTTCCTCAAGCACACTCACCGGCGTAGCCGGATTAATCACCACACCCGCCAAACAATCATGGCTCTTGATGAGATGCAACGTTCGGTTCAAGTGCCGGACAGCTTCCTGGTGCACCGAAATCCAATCCGCTCCCGCCTCCGCAAACGCCGGAATGAATTCGTCCGGATTCTCAATCATCAGGTGGCAATCAAGGGGCAAATCCGTCACTCGACGCAGCGATGTCACCACTGGAGGCCCAATCGTCAGATTGGGAACGAAATGACCATCCATAATATCCACATGGACGACACTTGCGCCACCTTCGCACGCGGCGCGCACCTGCTCACCGAGACGGGCGAAGTCCGCCGAAAGAATTGAAGGCGCCAGTTCAATCAAAGCTGATCTCTCAGAAACCCGGGCTCTCAGAATGGTCTTGCGATCTGGATACTTTGACAGATTTTACCACGCAACCCCCTGCCGATATTGCCTGGGTCAAACAAACAGTCCGGTTTTATCCATCAACGCGGCGGGATTAGAGGTCGAGTCAATTGTGCTCGGCGATGCGAAAAAAGGTGGGCAGGATGGTTACCGTGTACTTTGCACTCGGGCCGTTCACTTCGATCGCGTCTCCCGAATACCGGATGCTATAGCCGAGGCCGCTCGGGAAGTCAACGCGGTCTGGGCGACTCTCAGAATCATAGTGGATTCGAAGTTCGCGGCCGTCTTCGAGCACACCCGTAATCCGATGGACATCGTCATAGTCGAAGTGCACATGGTGGCCGTCGGCTTCGACATCGGTGAGGTATTCTGACCGATCATAGAGATAGTGCGCCTTGATTCCGTTGCTGTCGTCAATTTCGATGATCCGTTCTCCTTCGTAGAGTGGGATCCACGTGTGATCGTAGGCAGCGGCGGCGGGAAAGTTTGAGTTCGTCCTCTGCAAGACTTGCTGAATGTGTCCCGTAACGGCTTCCCGTTTTATCTGGATTCCGTCCCCAGCCAGGTCAACCAGTCCCATGTAGTAGCATTGCACGGGCGTATTGGGGCCGCATCCCAGGTAACGCCAGACTTCTCCACTTCTGGTATCGATCCTCCATCCGTTGTTTTCCCAAGTGAGCAAAGCACTCCTAAAGACGCCGGGAATTTCTCCTGCACGATACTTGGCCTCTGGTGAGAAGCCATTGCCCGGAGTGATCCTATGGAACAAAGCGCCGTAGATGCTGATTGTCTGAATGCTGTTGGGATCCGCCGACCAAACAGTATCGTCGAGATTTTGCCAGGAGCTTCTTCCGAAAGCGCGGGGTTTCTCATCAAAATGTGAGGAGAAATGCATCCGTTGCAGTACCAGCGGAACGGGACCGGGACGGTAAAGATCGTTGCGAGTCACCTGAAACTTTCCGTGTGCAAGGTCGATTTGATACTGAGTGATTTCCCCTTCATCGCCCAGTTGCCAGCAGGGGACGATCGGCCTACGCAGGTCCACCCCCGCCACATTGGCGCTATAAAACGTCAGGCACGGGCTCCCATCAACATTCGCGGTGTCAGGGCGTGTCCGCACATCCGAAGCTAGAAAACGACTTCCCATGCGATCGATGTCTTCGATCGACGACTCGGTCGCGTCAACGCTTTGCGGGTCAGCGGATTCTTTGAAGCCCAAATCCAGCAGACCCACAGGCTTCAGCGCGATCTTCCGCAGGCGCTCCATCCGGATGGCCGGACTAGGGGGAAATTGGTAAAAGGCTGGGTCCAGACGAGCTGTGGGAATGATCGAGTACTTGCCGGCCTCGCGATAGCTGAAGGTGAACGCCCAGTTGAAGGAACGAATATATAGATCGTCGTCGAGGACGCCCACGATCTTCGCATCGGGATCGGCCGCGACTTCCGGATATCGCGCGGCAATCGATTGTACAAGCATTTCCGCAACCCACTGCCTCCGCGGTCCGTCATAGGCTTCGGTGGGCAAGGTCATCGACGGTAGTGTCTTTGCCGCAATCCCGAATTCCTTTCCGAGCCAGTTGGCGAGGTCATCGGCATCTGCGGTGGATGACGCCCCGAGTGGCACGAAATAAAGTGTGCCCGCTGCTCGCAAGTCCTCAGGCTTCGCGGGAGTCTCGGGTTTGGAAAGGTTGATGAGATGTCCCTCACTTTCGTTGTAGACCTCTAACGACCTGACAACCCATTGGTTGTCGATCGAACGCAGAACGACCGAGGCATGCCCATGAGCCTGTTTCCCCGAAACATGCGCATACAGCTGTGCTTCGTTTCCCAAACCCCAACCCACTGCGAAGGGCAAGTGGATGTCATCCCCGAACTCGGCGCGGACCCTTGCGTCCCCCCGAATTCTCTGCGCCGCTTCCTTTCCGGCGGCGGAATTCACCAACCTCAGTTCCAGCGCGGCAACCAAACCCAACAACGCGATCAAGGCCAAAACCAGATAGAGGATGGGCGACCTTGAGCTTTGACCGGGACCAATGGGCGGTGGCGGCGGAAGCGCTACGGCTTGAGACATCACAATACCTCTTGGCTGTAATATCCGACTTGGCAGGAACAATGCTAGTGTTTTCGGTCTACGTTGCAAGTCTTAGGTAATCATGACCGCAAACATTCTTCCACGCCAGAAAATCCCGAGACGCCAGCGACGCTCTTGATATTCGCTCGCCCTGAGGCCACCCCAGCCCATGGTACCCTCGTCGAGCATGTCCGCCGCGCCCCAATTCACGACCGCCGCCTACGGAATGGCCGCAATGGCAGCTTGGGGCACCAGCGATTTTCTCGGTGGATACTTTACCCGCCGTGCCAATTCATTTGTCTTCACAGCTGTCGTAAACCTCGGCGGACTGCTTCTGGTAGGTGCGTTGGCCTTGGCCAGTCACACTGCATTCCCTTCAGAACGGACCGCGGCATGGGCTCTGGCAGGCGGCGTCTCTGGGGGCGCTTCTCTCGCCATCTTCTATCGCGCTCTTTCTTCCGGAAGAATGGGATTGACCGCACCGGTAGCTGCAGTGTTGAGCGCGGCGATCCCGACGATTTTCTCCATGCTCACCGAAGGCTTTCCTGGCAGGATTCCAATTGTCGGCTTCGTCTTCGCCGTCGTCGGACTCTGGCTGATCACGCGCGCGGAAGACGGCAGCACTCCCCAAGGCATCGGACAAGCTGTGCTCGCGGGCATCGGCTTTGCCGGCTTCTATCTCTGCATCCGCCAGGCGGGCAGCGGCTCACCATTATGGCTCGCGTCGCTCACCCGGGCCGGAGGATTGATCATTACCGGCTTGATCGTCTTGATGCAGGGAAATTTTCGGGACATCACGGCGTCGGGTGTGCGCTGGGGCGTGCTCACCGGTGGCATCGACTCCCTAGGGACCATTCTTTTTGTTCTCGCCAGCCAAACTGGACGCCTCGACGAAGCGGTCGTGATCTCGTCGCTCTATCCGGCAGTCACGGTATTACTCGCAAGGTTCGTTCTGAAAGAACACTTCACGCGCTGGAGGTTTGTCGGACTGCTGGCCGCGCTGGCCGCCGTGCCCATGATCGCGGCACAATAGAATAAATATTCCACGTTCTAGATTTGGAATAAAGCTAATGCCTCTGGTTGAAATTCGCAACCTTACCAAGATTTATCCGCGGGCAGAATCTGCCTTGGGCAGGAAGTCCGGAACTGCGAATGAAGTCCGCGCCGTCGACGAGGTCTCGCTCGAGATTCGGGCTGGCGAAACCCTCGGATTGGTCGGCGAATCGGGTTCGGGTAAGAGCACGCTGGGACGACTGATCCTTCGCCTTATCGAGCCTACGTCGGGTAGCATTCGCTTCGAAGGCAGCGACCTTCTCGCCGCCGGCCGCAGCGAAATGCGCCGCCTGCGCCGCGATATGCAGATCATTTTTCAGGATCCCTTCGCCTCACTCGATCCCCGCTTCCGCGTCGAAGACATCATCGCCGAACCGTTAATTATCCATGGTGCGGGTGCTTCGAGCGGTGGGGCTGCCCAAGCCGAGGGTGCCCCACCTTTTGCTGGTTTTTCGAAAGGTGGGAATACGCGAGGCTTGCGCCGTGCCCGTGTTGTCGAACTTCTTCGCGCGGTCGGACTCGACGAATCCATCCTCCCGCGCTTCCCCCACGAATTCAGTGGAGGACAACGCCAGCGCATTGGCATCGCCCGCGCTCTGGCGCTGCGTCCCAAATTCATCGTGGCCGACGAACCGGTCTCCGCTCTTGATGTCAGCGTAGGCGCGCAAATCGTCAACCTCCTGGCGCAACTCCAGCGCGATTTCGGCCTGACTTATCTTTTCATTTCGCACTCGATGCCCGTCGTGCGTTATCTCTCGACTCGCATCGCCGTGATGTACCGCGGAAAAATTGTGGAAGTGGGATCGAGCGAACAAATCACCGCACACCCCCAGCATCCCTACACGCGCAGCTTGCTCGAAGCCACGCCGGAGGTCGCAGTCTAAGTTTATGTGGAGCTGTGAAAGGTTTATGTGGGGACAACCGCCCTCGGCTGTCCGCCGAGCGCAGCGCGGCCCCTCTTGGTTCCATGCCATACTTTTCATATGTCCCGCGTTGAACCCAGCCGCGCCCGCGATCTAATCGAACTGATTCTCGGCTACGGAACGATCGTCGCCGTCATCTGGACGCCCGAGCGCCTGCAGCGCATTCTGTCTCCCTTCGTGCTCGTGTTGACTCTGACGGTGGTGCTTGCGCGCCGCCAAAGCAGGGATGAACTTGGCCTCGGTTGGCGCGGCCTGCTCCGGTCATTGTGGATCTTGCCCGCAGCAATCGTACTCGCCCTCGTAAGCATCTTTGTCGCCACGAAATTCGGCACGCTGCATCCACTGTACAAAGGAGACTTCGCGCATATCTCCGGGTACGTTCTCTGGACGATCTATCAGCAATTTCTTCTGCAGGACTATTTCATGGACCGCGTGCTGCGGCTGCTTTCAAATGAAACGGCCACCGTGGTGGTGGCCGGCACGCTCTTCGCCGCAGCGCATCTGCCCAACCTCGTGCTCACTGCAGCGACGCTGGTGTGGGGAATCGTTTCATGCGCACTCTTCCGTCGCTATCGCAATCTTTGGGCAATCGGTCTGGCACAGGGATTACTCGGCCTCTGCTTCGCCATCTGCGTCCCCGATGCACTCCACCATCACTTGCGTGTTGGATTGGGATATCTGCGTTATCGCGGGACGCAGCCGGGTCCGTGAGTACGAATCGATGTGAATACGTGGGTTCGGCCGTCATCTGTGCGATGACTTCTAGAACCACAGCCCCCAGATCCAATCCACGCTGGCGTGCGTAATCGTCGAAGCCGGCACGCGCCGCCGTTCGCGCCACGCCCGCCCGTAGAAGATCCCTGCAATAGTCGCCAGCAGCACGTAGCGCCAGTTGAAATGTGCGGATCGTTTGTTGAAATGCGAGAGCCCAAACAGCACCGATGCGATTACTAGAGCTGCCCGGCGTCCTACGCGCCTCTCCAGCAGGTTCTGCACCCAGGCGCGAAAGAAAAGTTCTTCGGGCACGGCAGTAAAGAAAAATATTCCCACCCAACGCAAGAGCGCGCTGCCGATTCCCGGCAGGTTGCGATGAGGATGAATGAAGCCGAGCGCCAGTCCCAGCACGATGACGATCGGCGCAAAAAAAACGAGTTCCCGCAGACCGGTTCTCCAATCGCTCCATCGCAAATGGAAATCGTACCCCGTGCCGCTCAACCGCCGGATCGCCAGAAATCCGTACAAGCCTGCATCCACCAGAAACAGTTCATTCAAAGCTCGTAACCCGTTCGGCCATGCGCCGTCGAACCAGCGCAAGTCAACAGCCAGCCCCAGCACCAATAGAATGAACCAGTCGCGCCAATCTCCGCGCTGCTCGGGATCGGCCTGTGCCGCGCTCATTAGCAGCCACGCAATCGCGACGGGCAACGCTGCATAGAGTACAAACCACGTCCAGCGAAACATGTGCTGCGAAATCGAAATCAATAAATAAGGCGCGACGAGTAAAGCGGGGACGCACACGCGCACCGTCGCGGCCCAACGCCCCACAACGCGAGCAACCCGCTCCGCGATACAGCCGAACAGCACTGCCGGAGCCAGTTCCAACCCAAGCGCCGCGATCGCGAGAGGCGTCACGTTCTGCATAGCTCGATCTTAACGTGCAGGCCCTTGTCTCGCCGCCGCCTCCCGGCTAGAATTCTTCGCATCTTGTTCTTCGTTTCCCCGTTCTTCGTTTGCAGCATGGGTCAAATAGTTACGTTTGCACCCCGCGAACGTCCATATGAGTAAATCTGGAATGACTTATTTTCCGGAGATCGTCAGTTAAGGCTTGGCAGCTTAGGAGGGTACTTGTGAAACGCACACTTGCACTTTTTGTTTTGTTGGCCTGCGCAGCTTCCTGCCACGCACAGGCGCAGACGGCAGGCTCATCGCCAGCCACCCACGCGACCCCAACCAAAGATCCAGTCGCCAGTTCCCTGCGCACATTGTTGCAGCGTTCTAGGAACAATACTTTGGGCGCCCTCAGCGCCATGCCCACCGATAAGTTCGACTACAAGCCCACCTCCGACCAGATGACTTTTGCGCATCTGGCGGTTCATATGATCGGCTTCAATAACTCCTTTTGCGCCAAGGCGGCTGATGTGCCCGAGCCTAAGGTCGAGGAGGCCAAGGAAACCGATGGCAAGGATAAGCTGGTAGCCGAAGCTACGGCTTCTTATGATTTTTGCGCGGAGGCTCTGGGTAAAATGGACGACTCCAAGCTGGGAGACAATATCGAGCTTTTCGGCGGGAGACAAGCGCCACGGGCCATGGCCGCGCTGATCTTGGCGAGTGGCTGGGCGGACCACTATGCCGCGGCCGCCCAGTATTTGAGATCGAATGGAATTTTGCCGCCTTCGGCGCAACCGAAGAAATAGGGCCGCGCCGTTGGGACCAGCGCAAAATGATTTGTCATCCCCAGCGCAGCGAGGGATCTTGGTGTTTGCCGGAGATGGTCACACGCACAGCGCCGGCAGACACCAAGGTCCCTCGCTGCGCTTGGGATGACACGTTTGTTTCAGGTGACTAGGCAATCACTTAATCTGTACCAGTTCGTCCACTACCCCCGCCGAAGAGGTTGACGGTGCAGGATGCTGTGGGGACCGCCATCCATCAAAGATCGAAACCTGGTGAACGCATGAAACCGTGCAATTCGGCGCGCAACCTTTCTCCGTGAGGTATTCGCGGCGCATATCGTCGCGCGTGTAGGTCGCAAGCGGCACTGCGGGGTAGCCGCGCTGCTGCGAACAGTAATGCACCAAACCATCTTCGCAAATGTACAGATAGCGCGCGCCGGCGCGGCAGCGCCAATCGTTGGGCAGGCCTTGCGCAATGTTGTCCTGGAAGGCGTTGATGCGCGTGAAACTGCGCTTTTCCATCGACTTCATCTCATGATAGATGCGGCGCTCTTCCCCACCCAGCGGCTGCAATTGGCCGCTGCCATCGTGAATAATTCCCACGGTCGAACTGAATCCGAGTTCGATGGCCCGCTTGCCAATCGTCAACGCGTCCTGCGGACTTGAAATGCCGCCACCCACCACGGAGTTGATGTTCACGTGAAACTCTGCATGCTCGGCGAGGAATTGCAACTTCTTGTCGAGAACCTTCAGACTCTTCTTCGACACTTCATCGGGATTCACGTTGTCAATGGAGATCTGCAGCCACTCGAGGCCGGCGTGGTTCAGGCGCTGAATCCGGTCGGGCACCAGGAAATATCCGTTGGTGATCAATCCTGCGATCATGCCGTTCGAACGGATGCGGCGGATCAGATCATCCAATTCGGGATGCAGCAGCGGCTCACCGCCGGAAATCGTGACCACTGCCGTCCCCAGCTCGCCGAGCTTGTGAATGCGCCGAAACATTTCCTCCGTCGGCACCGGCTTCGAAAAATCGTCGAACTCATTGCAGTACGTGCAACTCAGATTGCAACGCCGCACGGGAATAATGTGCGCCAGCAGCGGATGATCAGTAGAGGCGAGGGCGCGCGCCGCCATGGCCGCTCCGCGCAGGTTGCGGTGCAACGCTCTGGCGCTCCGGCGCAAGGTTGTAAGGGCTGAAGGCATGAAATTAGCTAACTACTATTACAGCATGGATGCCATATAAGTGCAGCCATGCGACAGCGTTTGGCGAATTTTGCCGGGTGAACTGCAGTTGTAATCGTCGGGGCTAGCGACCGCTCCACCTCTTGCTGCTGCTAATCTTCCACCGCCTTGCGCACCGCTGCTCTTGCCAGCAGTCGCGTGGAATCCAATGTAGGCAGCGGCGACGACTCTGGCGTTACCAGAAGCGGGATTTCTGTACAGCCGAGCACGACGGCATCGCAACCCTCATCCTTCAAAGACCGAATCACTTCCACGTAGTACGCAAGTGAGCGCGGCAGGAATTGAGCGTTGACCAGTTCGTCCATAATGATCTGGTCGATTCGTTCGCGCTGCTCGGCTCTGGGAACGCGATGCTCGATGCCCGCAGCTTTCAGTGCTTCGCGATAGACCGGGCCCTCCATCAGGTAGCGTGTGCCGAGCACTGCGAGACGCTTGAATTGGCGGCGCTGCGCATCTTTCGCGACTTCTCTTGCGATATGCAGCCAGGGACGTGGCGATCGGTGTTCAACTAAATCAAAAGCCTGGTGAATAGTATTGTCGGGACAAATGAGAAAATCGGCGCCAGCACGAGCCAGCTTTTCCGCCGAGGAAAGCATGAGCTCAGCCACGCCCGCCCAATCGCTCGAATAAACACACCGCATGTATTTCGCCAGCGAGTGCGAGTGCAGCGACACTTCGGGATGATGGTGCTTGCCCAGGACTTGCGAGCCTTCGAGCGAGATGCTGCGGTAGCAGAGCGCAGCTCCCTCGGTGCTGCAGGCGACGATGCCGATGTGGAGAGGCATTCAGTTCCCAGTTCCCAGTTCTCAGTTCCCAGTTCCCAGTTCTCAGCTCTCAGTTCTCAGTTCTCAGTTCTCAGAAAAGGCTACGCTGAGGCTTGATTTGAAGGCAAGGGTGTTTCAGTCAACAATCGACGATCGGAAATTAGAAATTGGGAGTTGGCAGTTATCTCGCGGCCGCGGCGTCGAAAAGATTCAAGAACTCTAACTTCTTTTCCGCTGGCAGGAATGATGCTTCGAACGAATTTCGGGCCAGTTCGCGGAGGTGCTCATCGGTGAATCCGAATGTCTGTTGTGCCAGCTGGTATTCGCGCGCGACCGTGGTGGCAAACATGGCGGGGTCATCGCTATTGAGCGTGATCATCACGCCATGATCGAAGTAACTCTTCGCCGGATGCTCGTTGAGATTCGGACAGAGTCCGGTGCGCACGTTACTGGTCAGGCAGATTTCCACCGGGACCTGCCGTTGTGCGAGTTCTTCCACCAGATCAGGATCGTGAAACGCGGTCAGCCCATGTCCGATGCGCTCGGCGTGCAGGTTCAGCGCACCCCAAACCGATTCCGGCGGCCCGGTCTCCCCTGCGTGTGCCGTAAGCCGCATGCCATGATCCGCCGCCCACGCGTAGCAGTCGCGAAAAAGTTCGGGCGGAGCTTTCTGCTCGTCGCCGCCAATGCCGACGCCGACCACACGGCGATCGTGATAGCGGACGGCAAGTTCAAAAACGTTCTGCGCAGCTTCAGCGCCAAGTTGCCGGACCGCGTCGAAAATCCAAAGCAGCGAAATCCCGAAGTCGCGCTCACCGCGGGCGCGACCGCGATCCAGTCCCTCAAAGATGGCGGCAAAATCCTGCTTGCGCCATAGGCAAACCCCCACCGAGATATATACCTCGGCGTGCAGAACGTTTTCTTCTCTCAGATGTTGCATGAGCCGATGGGTGATGATCTCGTAATCTTCCGGCGTCCGCAGATGCTCCGTGATGTTCTTGAAAGCCAGCAGAAAACCGGAAAAATCAGCATAGCGGTAAATTCGGTCAACCTCGGCGAGCGAAACGCGTTCGCCACGGCGCGCGCGAAGTTCAAGCAGCGTGGCTGGCTCAATCGCGCCCTCGAGATGCAGATGCAGTTCAGCTTTCGGCAAAAGGCGAAGAAAACTACTCGGCGGCCGATTGGATAGGGAGGACACGACCTCTCGATTGTAGATTCTTCCAGCCTTTTTTGCATGGGCAGCGTAATCAAAAGTCGCAAGCCGGGAATGTGATGGCGTGATTACTTTAGTTGCAACTGGTCTGCCAACTATTTGCACTCCCCCTATTGCTAATTCGGGGGAATTTCTCCTAGCATGCAGAATGAAAGCCGGCCTGCGGGGTTGGTGATGGCGGTAACCGATATTTGAACCAATGCTGAATGAACGGGGGCTCGACTCGAACTTGGATCCGGTGTGCGATGCTCCGCCATGCGGAGATGCCTAAAGGGTCTCGGCGGGTTCCCAACGTCTACCTGACGGTTCATTCTCGGCCCGTCACACGGCACAGTGGGTCGGCTTGAATTCTTTAGACTCGTCTGCCGACAGCCGCCCCCGCCATCCGAGCGCCGCGGGTGAGCTGGCGGTACCGTGGAAGAGCGGCGCTTCAGCGCCGCGTAAAGAGGCAATTACAACTGGGCTTCGGCCCCCGGCGCTGCGTCCACCCTGCCATGTTATCTATCACTCACGTCGGCCCTGTTCGGTTTTCGTAACGAAAATTAAAATTTTCTTATCTTGTATCGCAGAGCTCGTATGCTGGTCGCCGTCGAGCCGCCGCTTGCCGTAAGCATATTACGCACGCGGTGCGGCAAAGCGGCTGCGCTCGCTCAAAGAGCATCGGCTCGGGAGGAGCAGGATGAGATCGGTATGGTGTGTACTATTATTCTGCAGCGTTGTGGTTGGTAGTGTATCCGGTCAGAGCAGAAGGGATGCGGAGGGTGGCTGCGCCGCTGTAGGAAACACTTTTGGTCCATTGCGTTGCCCCAACGGCTCCGGCTGCGGCACGTACTCTACCGTCCAGACCGAAGTTTGCACGATAGATAACGAAGAATTCTGTGACCTGCTCATCCCCGTCGCGGTCTGCTGCGGCAAGTATCCCACCCTCGAGGACACCGGCGCGCAGTGCCTCCTCGCTGAATTTAGAGATAAGCAGAAGAGATCGCAAATACTTGAGCTTGCTAGCGAGTATGACATCCTGGTTCCCACCTGTGTGGGCGCTTACGTGCCTGCGAAAATAGCGCTACGAGAGCACATGGAAAGGAACAACGGTGGTCTCTAGCACGATTCGGGGCCTGCTGTTCAGCTTGCCCCTGATTGCCTATCCGTTGCCGCAGCACGCCTTCCAGCGTCCGGCACAAGCTGCCACGGAGGATCTGGGACGGGTGTCACTTAACGAGGCCTCCGCGGTCGAGGTACCGTCCCTGCCCGCGGAGAGTATAGTAGCGCCCTTGTCCTGTGATTCCGAAGGCAGGATTCTCTTTCGACTCGCGATGCCCGACACCGGCGTCGAGGATCCCGTCTCTGTTTCGCCCGACGGTCAAACGGTCGTCCGATTCGGGAGAGAGAAGATCAGTGACATTCCTCAGCCCGCTCTGTCCCGTATGTTCCTCGCTGGAACGGACGTGTACATTCTGGCGAGGGGCCGTCTTCCACTTGGCTATGAGACGAAATGGCGTACGCCCTCCGGCGACGTGCAAACTCAGCAGGCGTCAAGGACCAGCACATTCGTAGCACATTTTCGTCGCGACGGAACGTACGTCGCGGCGGTGCCTCTCGACTTGCCATTCACTCCGCAGCAGCTCGGTGTGTTCGAGAACGGTGATTTTCTGCTTGCAGGCGTCGACAAGTCCCGGAGCGAACCACGCGTCGCCATCGTCGGCCCTAATGGGCAGATCCGCCGATTCGTAGAGCTGGAGGGAGACGTGCATACCGAGCGAGGAGGCGGGACCGCGAGCAAGGACAAGGATTCGGGCGCCCTGCCTCGCTTCAAATCTTCACAGGACGCGCAGGAATCCTTTTTCGACGTTGTCTCGACGTCTCAGATTGTGAAGGACGGGCCGAACCTTCTTCTATTTCGCCCGTTGGACCGGCCCATATTTTCCATCTCGCCGTCGGGGGAGGTGCGCGCCCACAGACTGAAAATCCAAGGCAATTACAGACTGTTCACGATCAAACCTTCGCGAAACGTGTGGATTGTGGAACTTATTCGCGACCTTCCGCGGAGCGCGGCCCAGGAATTCTCCACATATGCTTTCGATCCTGAAACCGGTGCGCTGCTGCGGGAATACCTTTTCCCGAAAAACCTTGGCTGGGGACTAGCCTGTACAGACGGAAATGAGTTCACCTTTGTCGAAGCCGACGAAAAGAAGAATGCCCTTCGGCTGGTTACCTTCGCTCCACCCGCGAATTCGAACTAGGTTACCCTGCCTGATCCTTGAGACCTGGCCAGGAGCCTCGGACCTAAATGTGCCTGCAACGCAGCAAACACTTCTCCTGCTACACTAAACCACGTAGCAAATCCCGCGTTTTCTGCATCTAAATAAATTGTGTATCCGCAATTAGTGCATTTCGGGAAATTCTTTTTGCCGACGTATGGCTTCCTGGTGTCCATGGGAGTTCTGCTCGGTTTGTGGATCAGTGTCCGCAACTCCGAGCGCCTCGGTATCGACGGCGATAAGGCATGGAACTTTGGAATTCTAGTCGTGCTCTCCGGAATTATCGGCGCCAAGGTGCTCTACATCATTAATGAGTGGAGCTACTACTCGGCGCATCCTTCAGAGATTTTCACAGTAACGACGCTGCAGGCCGGAGGAGTTTTTTCCGGCGGATTGCTTGCGGCGTTTCTGGCGGCGTGGTGGTACGTGCGCAAGTATCATATGCCCGCTCTTGGAACCTGCGATGCTTTCGCGCCCGGACTTGCGATCGGCCACGCGATTGGACGCATCGGCTGTTTTGCCGCGGGCTGCTGCTACGGCAAAGAGACGCACCATTTCTGGGCGGTGACGTTTACTAATCCGCTGGCGAATCAGATTACCGGCACTCCTTTGAACGTGCCGCTGGAACCGACGCAATTGTTCGAGGCAGCGGTCGAGTTCGCCAATTTCTTTTTCCTGATGTGGCTGTTGAAGTGCAGAAAATTCGATGGCCAGGTATTCGGGGCGTTCCTCTTTATCTACGGGGTAGCGCGCTTCTTCCTGGAATTCCTGCGCGATGATCCGGGTCGAGGATCGGTATTCGGTGGCGCGATGTCAGGGACTCAGTTGATTGCGATTGGCCTGGTTATCGGCGGCGGCCTGATCTGGTGGTTGCGACCGGGAGCGAAGAACGTGCCAGCTCAGCCCATCGGGGCCACCACACGATAATCCTTTCAAAGCCGCGATTGAGCTGCATTACCCCCGAGTGGTCTGTTTTCCACGTAGTCACGTCTTGACTCCGTGCTAGTGATAACCTTATTGCCGCATGAGAAAAATCACACGGCGTCGATTCGGCAAAACCTTGGCTGGCGCCGCGGCAGCTGCCTTTGCCGGCGCTTCCTTCCCCAAGATCGCGTTAGCGCAGTTGCCTACACCGGGCGCACTTCGATTCCCACCTAATTTCATGTGGGGTTGCGCCACAGCCTCTTATCAGATTGAGGGAGCTGCACTCGAAGACGGACGCAAACCCTCGGTCTGGGATACCTTTTCACACACGCCGGGAAAAACTTTTCAGGGCGAAACCGGCGATGTCGCGGATGATTCCTACCACCTCTACAAAGAGGACGTGAAGTTACTGAAGAGCCTGGGCGCGAAATGCTATCGCTTCTCCATTTCGTGGTCACGCGTCTTTCCCGATGGCACCGGCCAGCCGAATGAAAAAGGACTCGATTACTACCAGCGCGTAGTCGACGAACTGCTCAAGAACAACATCGTTCCCTATGTCACGCTGTTCCACTGGGACCTGCCGCAGGCGTTGCCCGGTGGCTGGCAGTCACGCGACACTTCGAAAGCATTCGGTGATTACGCAGGTTTTATTTCCCGCCATTTTTCCGATCGCGTCGGCCGCTTTTTCACCACCAATGAGTTCATCTGCTTCACTGACAAGGGCTACAAGGACGGAAAGTTTGCGCCGGGCCTGAAACTGCCTGACGGCCAGGTAAATCAGATTCGCCATCACGGTATCTTGGCGCACGGCATGGCAGTACAAGCGATTCGGGCAAATTCCAAACCGGGCACGCAGATCGGTCTTGCGGAAAATGCAATGGTCTACGTGCCAGTGATCGAGGATTCCGAGCAGATCGAAGCTGCGCGCAAAGCCACCCGCGAGGAAAACGCGCAATTCCTGACAGCGGTATTGGAAGGCAAGTACACCGACGGCTATCTGCAACGCGAAGGCGCGAGTGCTCCCAAGGTCGAGCCCGGCGACATGAAAATCATCGGCAGCCCGCTCGATTTCGTTGGCCTCAACGTATACACGCCCGAGTATGTGCGCGCCGACTCCTCACCGGCCGGCTACACAGTAGAAAAGCGCCAGACCTCCTATCCGCGTATGGCTTCGGACTGGCTCTATATCGGGCCTGAAGTGATTTACTGGGCGGTTCGCAACGTCAGCGATATCTGGAAACCACGCGCGCTTTACATCACTGAGAATGGCTGCTCCGCCGACGATGTCGTAAATGCGAACGGCCGCATTGAAGATACCGACCGGGTAATGTATTTGCGCAATCACCTGACGCACCTGCATCGCGCAGCTTCCGAGGGCTATCCGATCAAGGGTTATTTTTTATGGAGTCTGTTGGATAACTTCGAATGGGCGGACGGTTACAGCAAGCGTTTCGGCCTTCACTATGTAGACTTCAAAACCCAGACACGCACGCCGAAACTGAGTGCGGAGTGGTATCGGGAAGTGATTGCGCGGAATGCGGTCGAGTAATGGCGTGCGGTGTCGGAAGGTTCACAACGAGAGTGGGGAGGTTGTAGGGATTATCCCAGTGGGGTTTTTCCAGGATTTATTTTTAGGGCAGTCTTCCAATCTGGACACATATCCCACAGAATCAGCGGGTCTCCCGTGTCTTCCGAAAAACCCTCATAATGCGAGTGAGTAAACCACTCCTTTTTGTAGACCTCTTGGCGGAGGGCCGTTCGTCCACAATGTATGCAGGTTTGAATGTCTCCGCCTTCGAGTTTTGTTCCAATCTTGAGGCTGGAGTAATCACGTCCTCTGAGCATATTTGCTCCGCTGTTAAGCTGACACTATGCCCGAAGAAATCACGGTAGACAAGAATAAATTCGATACCTGCTGAGTACAAATGCTGGCGACGTCCGGCCCTGCCGAAGGCCGATATTCGCGTTACGAAACCGAAGCCTAAGAAGCGGAAGAGGGCCGCCGCTTAGGGTTTGGGCAAGGGCGGATAAGGGTCATCGTATCCTTCTGGTAATGGGAATCGTTGCTCTAAATGCTCCCGTACGTTTTCTAGGGTCGTCGAGCTTTGCTCTGTCGAACCCTTAACATCGTCCGCCGCAGAACTAAGATCGCTTAGTCTCGATAAACACTGATAGAGGTAGTTTTCGATTCGACGCAGAGATCGCCAACAGACTGCGAGCCCAACAATCACAATCGCAATAAGAACTGTTAGTTTGTCCATCAGAGCTTGCGCCACACAATCTCCACACCCCTGCTTTCTAGCCAAGGTATCAGCGCAGCTTTCTTAACGGATTCGTCTGAATAGTCTACGTACAAAGTTCCGCAGATTTCGTCGCCTCTGCTTACTTGGTCCAAAGCGGCAATGTCGCGAATTTCCTGATCTAGGTCCGCTGCTGTGGTGACGTTGCAAGGTCTGCTGTCTAGCAAAGGACACCTCCCATGTCTATTGGGCGAACACGAGATTTGGAGTATTTCCGACCCTTAAAGCAGGAAATTTGTACTTTGTTTGGGGATTTAGCAAGTGGCACTTTGGGTTCGGGGGGATAAGCAGCATGGCAGAAACGGCTTCCTAAGTCAGGTACATAATATTAATGATTTCGTTCCCTTTTCCTGCGATTGCTACGACGCTTTCCACCTTTCCGTACCGAAGAAGGCGCGAAGTGCGGACCGAACATGCTGTCTATTTGGGCTGCGACCGGTCATTCGCGGTATGCTTCCGTTATCTGAGAGCCAACCCGTGTCCGAACGATTTCCCGTCACGATCCCCGTTGCGCCGGACGATGTAGGCAAGCGTCTCGACCAGTTCATCGCCGCGTGTCTGGGCCACGTCAGCCGCGCCCGCGTGCAGCAGCTCATCTCCGAAGAAAAAGTCCTAGTCAACGATGCGCCAGCCAAGGCATCACTCAAGCTGCGCGGCGGTGAGACGGTGAAAGTCCTGGGTGATGCTGAGCGAGCACCGCTCAAGGCTGTCGCCGAAGATATTCCCCTCGACATCGTTTACGAAGACGAAGATCTCGCGGTCATCAACAAGCCCGCAGGAATGATGGTGCACGCGGGCGCGGGCGCAACTGACGATGCGCGCAATCGTGGGACGCTCGTCAATGCACTGCTCCATCATCTAGAAAGTTTGTCGAGCGCGGGTGGCGACTTGCGGCCGGGGATTGTGCATCGGTTGGATAAGGAGACTAGCGGATTAATTGTTGTCGCAAGAAATGACGAGGCGCATCGCAAGCTGAGCGCGCAGTTTGCCGCGCGCGAAGTGAAAAAGAAATACGTGGCTCTGGTGCATGGCTGGGTAAAAAAAGATTCGGGAACGATCTCGCAGGGCATCAGCCGCGACCGCGTCCGGCGCACCCGGATGACGACGCGGCTTGAAGGCGGGCGCGTGGCGGTGACACACTATCGCGTCGTCCGGCGTCTCGATACGGAGTTTGGAAAATTTACGCTGCTGGATGTAAAGATCGATACCGGCCGGACGCATCAGATCCGGGTGCACGTGGCGGCGATGGGAAATCCAGTCGTGGGCGATACGATATATGGCGCCCCGAGACAGGCACGCGGCAAATCGGCTGCGATCAGTTTACCGCGAAATTTTCTGCACTCCGCCGCACTGGAATTCCGCCATCCGCGAACCGGCGAGACGATCGCTCTGACCAGCGAATTGCCGCGGGAGTTGAGAGACTTCTTGAGAAATGTGGAGGGCGATTAGACGACTGCCATGGACCTGCGCTCGACTGACAGCCGGGGGCGGCTGTCCCCACATTCAAGGTCTGACAGAAGTCAGGGCGGCCAGGCTGTGCCATTGCGGATATAATAAACACCAAATGCGCGGCTTTTGCTGTAGAAGCATCTTTCCCGGAATTTCAGTCGTATGTGCGGCGATTGCCCTTGCCGTGGCAGCATTGCCCAAGGCCGCCGTCGCACAGGCAGAAACTGCACCGGCGGCGCAGTCCTCACCCCAATCGTCGGCGCAATCCGCGGCGCAGTCCTCGTCTAGTCCAGCGGTGAAGGCACCGGCAGAAACGCAGCAGACCGCGCCGCAGACTTCCTTAAACAAAAATTCGGACGATCCGGCCTCCGAACCCGCTGATGTCCCACGAATTAAAGTTGGCATCAACGAAGTGAATGTGGTCTTCACGGTGACCGACAAGCACGGCAAACGCGTGACTGATTTGAAGCAAAACGATTTTCACATCGTCGATGACCGCAAGCCCGCGGTCGAGATCCGGAGCTTTCGCGCAGAGGCGAATTTGCCGCTGCAGGTGGGCTTGCTGATCGATGCCAGCAATTCAGTGCGCGACCGCTTCAAGTTCGAGCAGGAATCGGCCATTGAATTCCTGAACCAGACGGTACGGCGAAGCTACGACCAGGCCATGGTTATTGGCTTCGACGCCACTCCGGAAGTTACTCAGGATTTCACCGACGATACCCAGAAGCTGGGGCACGGCGTTCGCGAGTTGCGGCCGGGTGGTGGTACTGCATTGTATGACGCGCTTTACTACGCGTGCCGCGACAAGCTGCTCAAGAAGGCGCAATTGGGACCAACGCGGCGAGCCATCATCTTGCTGAGCGACGGCGAAGACAATCTGAGCCACGTCACTCGCGAAGAAGCGATTGAGATGGCACAGCGGGCCGACGTGATCGTTTACACGATCAGCACGAATGTGACGGGCAGCCACGGAGCGGGCGATAAGGTGCTGGAAAGGATCGCGGATGCGACCGGAGGGCGGCCGTTTTTTCCCTTTCAGATTCGCGATGTGGCCAATGCGTTTGCCGAAATTCAAGACGAACTGCGTAGCCAGTATGCCGTTTCATATAAGCCGGCGGACTTCAAGGCGGACGGTCACTTTCGCACGATCGAGATTGTAGCCAATGACAGGAAGACCTTCCGGGTGAGAGCGAGGCGCGGATATTTCGCACCTACGTCACAGTAGGCAAACCCCTTCCGGCGTTCAGCCTAAGGGTTTCGGCTTTGTCAGTCAGGATCGCTCCTCTTCGCGAGCAAGTGCATGCCAGGATATTCGGGAACGCCACTTCCGAAGAAATTGGGAATCAAGGAGGGGTTTCGCGTGCAGTTGGCGAACGCTCCGCCGGACGTACTTGCGGAGTTGCGCGAGGCTTTGGCGGGATGCGACCTCGCACAGCCGCAGCGGCGAAGCCCCCTCGATTTCGCGATGATCTTTGCCAAATCTCGAGCAGAACTATCCAAGGAGTTTTCGCGGACCTCAAAATTGCTCGCCCCCGCAGGAATGCTCTGGGTCAGTTGGCCAAAAAAGAGTTCAGGAGTGGCGACGGACTTGGACGGAAACGTGGTCCGCGGTATCGGACTCGACGCGGGACTGGTGGACGTGAAAGTATGTGCCGTGACGGAAGTGTGGTCAGGGCTGAAGTTCGTGCGCCGAGTTAAGGACCGAAAAGCAACCAGCATCCAGGGCAGAAAACCCTCGGCAGCAGCCCATTGACTGTGCCGAGGATTCTGGTCGAGCCGGTTAGCCCCCCCGGCGAACGTGGCTCGAAAGTCTAAACTCTATGCCGTTCTGGCGCCCATCAAGAGATGCGCCACAAACGAAATGACTGCGAACAAAAGCAACAGGTGAATCAGTCCGCTGGCCACATGGAACATCAAGAAGCCGCCAGCCCACATAATCAGCAGCAGCAGAGCAATCACAAGGAAGGGTCCGAATCTCATTACCGCCTCCTAAACGAATTATTCAAAATCCAGTCTTCCGCCAAGCTACTCACCGTTTATATGGCGGGCGGCAAAAAGGCGATATCAGCAGAAAACTGTAAATCCCGAAAACGTTGCTAGTACGAACAGACTACAGACTGAGGAGCCCTCATGGTGCGAGTGGGGTTGATTGGATTTGGATTGGCGGGGCAGGCGTTTCACGCGCCTGTGATCCGCGGCGTCTCGGGGATGGAATTGGCTTGCATCGTCGAGCGCAGGGGAACGCGGGCGCGGGAGAAATATTCTGATGTGCGAGTCGTGCGAACGCTTGAAGAATTGCTGGCGGATAAGACTATCCAACTCTGCGTGATCGCGACCCCCAACGATTCGCACTTTGATCTGGCGCAGGCATGCCTGTTGGCGGGCCGCGATGTTGTGGTGGACAAGCCGTTTGCGCCGACGCTCGCTGAATCCGAGAAATTGGTTCAGCTTGCGTCCGAGCGAGAACGCTTGATCACCGTCTACCAGGATCGTCGATGGGACGGCGATTTTCAGACTGTGAAGAAGATTATCGAGTCTGGCAGACTTGGGGCGGTTGTGGAGTATGAGTGCCGATTCGATCGATTTCGTCTTGACCCGAAAGCGAATGCGTGGCGGGAACGTGCAGATCAGCCAGGGGCAGGCGTTTTGTTTGATCTGGGCCCGCATGTGCTCGATCAGGCCTTAGTATTGTTTGGCGAGCCGGGGGCCGTTACCGCGTCGGCGTTCTGCGAGCGGGAAACGTCGCAGGTGGACGACTCGTTCGATGTTTGCCTGGAGTATCCCACACTGCGGGCAATGGGCAGGGCACGGATTATTGCCTTCGCGCCGGGACCGCACTTTCTGATTCATGGAACCAAGGGATCGTTTGTGAAGTATGGAATGGATCCTCAGGAGGCGCGTTTGCGTGGAGAGAATTCTCCGCATGGTACCGATTGGGGCGCGGACTGGGGAGTAGAAGCGGAAGAATTGTGGGGAACATTGAGCCTGGTGGGCGAGCCCAGCGTGAAAGTAAAAACGGAACGCGGCGATTATCGCGATTTCTACGCCAATGTGAGGGATGCGATTGAAAAGAAAGCGGCGCTGACGGTGACGCCGCAACAAGCACTCCGCACCATGCGGGCGGTGATGCTGGCCCACAAGAGCAGCCGCGAGCGGCGAACGGTGGCGTGGGAAGAGGCGGTCGAGTAAGTATCTGCCGGAATCCGCAGCGCCTACACGAAACCGCGCCGCAGCGGATGGTCCACGATGATGGCCCGGCCATCTGTGAGGGCCTTGATCGAATGGCGAGCATTAGCAGGCACGATCGCGACCACGCCCGGTCGCACGATCCCCACTACACCTTCGATGGTTACCTCGAGTTCGCCGTCGATCACTTCATACACTTCTTCTTCAGGATGGAAATGCTCGTGGATCGACGCTCCGCGCGTGAAGTCATAGTGCGCGAATGTCATGTTCGCTGAATGGAAATAGCGTCCGTGCCAGCCTGGCAATCGTTCAATCACATTAAGGTTGCGAGTATCCACAAAAGGCATACGGCCTCTCCGGAGCATAGTAGCACGCTGCTTCGCATGGGCGGGAAATTGCCGGCGTCTCCGTGCGCCTTAAGGATCGCTTCATCTGAGAATGATATTCATTGGCTTGCGAGACGGAATCGAATTCGCGAAAACCGTAGCATCTTATCCAAGGCCCAAGAGTGAAATATCCCCTCTCATGGAAGTCGTGGTCGTGCATCGTCGCCGCCACGATGGCTTTTTCGTCTTTGACGTTCCATGCCCAAACTCTCGGCGCCCAAACTCTCGACCACTCGGCCAAGGACCCGTCCAGCAGTTTTACAGAAGATCAAGATTCCACCTCGTTTTCCCGGGCAATATCCGGAACTGTATTCGATCCTTCGGGAGCTGCAATCGCCAATGCGCAGTTGTCGCTGCTCAGCTCGGGCGACAAATTAGTGGCTCAAACGGCGACAGATAATTCCGGCTCTTTTCGCATCGATCGCGTCGCACCTGGTAACTACACGCTGGGCTTTCAGGCGGAGGGTTTTCGCGAGACCCGCGTCAGCGTGAACCTGGGGGCAAAACGTCAATCTCCCTTTCGGGTAGTCATGCAGATCGCGGTTCTCAGCCAAACTGTTACCGTTGCCACCGGAGATTCCGTTCCGCTCGTCAGCACTGAGAATTCTGCCAATCAAAATGCAAACACCATCGACCGTAGCGCGCTGGACCGCGTCCCAGTCTTCGATCAGGATTACATCACCACGATGTCGCGCTTTCTCGACGACAACGCCACAGGAACGAACGGCGTCACGCTGGTGGTCAACGGCATTGAAGCTAATGGACCCGGGGTCACTCCCTCCGCCGTGCAGGAAGTAAAAATAAACAACAATCCTTACTCATCGCGCTTCTCGCGTCCCGGCCGCGCTCGTCTGGAAATCGTTACCAAGAGCGGCACCGCGAATTATCATGGCTCGTTAAATTTCCTGTTTCGCGATTCAGTCTTCGATGCGACCAACGCATTCGCTCTGGTTAAGCCTCCCGAGCGCCGCCAATATTACGAAGGGTCTGTCACCGGGCCGATAGGTCACAGCAAACACAGCAGTTTTTTACTGGCGGTCGATGAAGACTTATTGGGCCAGCAGGCGGTCGTAGATCCTACGGCTCTGGCTTCGGCGGAAGCGCTCGGCTTCGGTACGATCCCTCAGACGGTCGCCAATCCTACGCACCATTTCTTTGGTTCTGGACGCATCTTTCACGACTTCTCCAACGGTGATCAGTTCTGGATCGGATACTCGTACGAACATCGATCGGTGGAAAATCAGAACGTTGGCGGGACAACACTTCCGAGCGCCGGGGTTGACACGCATTTTCTTGAACACGAGATCAACGTGAGTGATCTTCACCAGTTTTCACCGCACTGGCTGAACCAGATAAGATTCCTCGTCGGCCACTTCGACAATTCCGTTTCGAGTATTGATGCCGCTCCTCAACTCGCCGTATCCGGACTCTTCACCGCCGGCGGCGCGCAGGCCGATTCGCGCCGCACCGAATATCACTTCGACGGCACCGACTTCGTGACCTACGCCAACGGCAGGCATCAGCTCAGCTTCGGCATCGACATCCCAGATATCAGCCGCCGTGGCCTCGACGATTTCACCAATCGTGCCGGCACTTATACATTCGCGAGCAGCGCCGATTTCACCGCCGCCATTCCAACGACCTATCTGCTCCAAACGGGGCAGGGGCATGTTGTCTTTTTGGAAAAAGTTATTTCAGGATTTTTTGAAGACAACATCCGCGTGAAGCCGAATTTCTCTGTTTACGTGGGCGTTCGCTACTTCTGGCAGAATTATTTTCACGACGAGCCCCATAACTTCGCTCCTCGCCTCAGCTTTGCCTACGCTCCCACCGCCGACAGCAAGACAGTCATTCGTGGAGGCGCCGGCGTTTTCTACGATCGCACCGGCCCCAGCCCCATCGGCGATCTACTTCACTTCAACGGTGTGAACCTGCTGCGCTTCATCGTCGATCCACCTTTGGTTTCCTATCCCATCAGTCCTGCACTCCTGGCCGAGGTGCCCACCAGTGTGGTCACGCTCGATTCACACGCCCGTATCTCTTATGCCATCCAATTCAGCATCGGAGTCGAGCGGCAAATCACTACGAAAAGTACGTTCAGCGCGGTCTACATCGGCAATCGCGGCATTGATGTTTTCCGGTCCATCGACGCCAATGCCCCGGTGCTTGTAGAGGGGAACTACGTGGCGGCGGATCCCAATCTCGGCCAGGTTCGCCAGATTCAGTCTGAGGGATATCTCAAAGGCAACGCGCTCGAACTCACTTTCCGCGGCAAGCCCAGCAAATATTTCACCGGACAAATTCAATACACGCTCAGCCGCACTTACAACAACACCAGCGGCATCACGTTCTTTCCGGCCAACAGCTACAATCCGGGCGCCGACTGGGGACGCTCCGACAATGACCGTCTCCATAAGTTCGATTTGCTCGCTTCCAGCCAGCCGACTCGTTTCTTCACCGTTGGTGCCGCCCTCTCGCTCTATTCCGGCAAGCCCGTCGACATTACTACCGGCGCCGACGACAACCACGATGGCATCATCAACGATCGTCCCTCCGGCGTCAGCCGCAATACCGTGAATGGCCCCGGTACCATTAATCTCGATCTGAATCTTTCTCACGACTTCCCGCTCTCGAAGCGCAAGAAAGAAAACAGAGTCTTGTCCGTGGCCCTAAATTCTTTCAATGTCCTCAACCATCCCAATTACCTCTCCTACATCGGAACAATCTCGTCTCCGCTATTCGGCCAGCCAGTCGCCGCCCAACCACCCCGCCGCATGCAGTTAGATGTGCAATTCAAATTTTGATGAGTTTGTGTGAAGGGCGCTCCCTTCAGGAAACTCAGGACAGGCTTCGCCCGCCAAGGCGTGCGGCAGACATCTCAGGACACCAAACGCGAGCGCCATCGCAGATTCCTGGCGGGAGTTCCCGGTTGCATCGAAAAAGCGACGGTGCTGCGCATCACTTTCTGCAGCGCCGCTTGAAACTGTTCCATCTCCTCATGCGTGCCAACGGTGATGCGGACGCACGTCGGCATGATCGGCCAGATGCGTCCGATGAAAACTTTCTGCTCTGCCATGGCATCGATCACCTGTTTTCCCGGGCGTTTGGTCTCCAGCAAAAAGCAGTTCGACTCCGAGGGAGTGTAGGAGTATCCGTTGCGGTCGAGCCACTGAAAAGTTTCCTGGCGGATGGCGGCGTTTGTGCGTTTGCGCTCGGGAACGAGGCGTTCATCTTTGAGGCTGGCTGTGGCGGCCACAACGGCAGTGATGGGCATGAAGTTCCAGCCCGCAGCGTCTCTTACTCTCTCGAGCAAATCGGGGCGGGCGATGGCGAATCCGCAGCGCAGTCCGGCCATGCCATACGTTTTCGAAAACGTGCGAAGCACAACGACGTCCTTGCCAGCCTTAACGAGATCGAGCGTCGATGGCGCATCGCAGAAATGGATGTAGGCTTCATCAACCATCACGATCGAACCCTTCGGTTTGTTTTCAACCAGGTACTCGACATCGGTGTGTGGAGTAAGCGTGCCCGTAGGATTGTTGGGATTACAGATGTAAAAGAGTCCAGGGTTCGGCGCAGCTGCGATCATGGCCTTGACGTCATGAGCATAGGTTTTGGTCAGAGGAACTTTGACCACGGGCGCCTGCGTCGCCGCGACCGCATGCATCCCAGCTTCGTAACCCGGATCGGCGGTGACGTAGCTCCTCTGTGGCGACGTGAAGGCCACAACCCCGAAGTGCAGTGGCGGGGTTGAACCGGGAAAAACGTGCACCCAATCCGGGTTGAGGCCTTCGAGTTGGGCGAAGGTGTGAACCAGGTCGTCGGTGAGATTGTCGCAGTAGCGTCCGCCTAGAGGAATGATGGCGGAAATGGCGTCACGCGCCGATTGGCTGGGGCCAAGCGGATTCTCGTTCGAGTCGATCATCACGGCATCTGGGGTGTACGGCCGGTGCGCAGCCGCGGCGAGCATGGGCTCGGTCACCATATGAACGGCAGCGGCGGCGGCGGAGAGCTGCAGGAATGAGCGGCGAGAAAACGATGAGAGACTTCCTGACGGCATGGCGAACCTCCGGTTCATCCAGCGTCCTACAGCCTAAATCTTTTTTTGCTCTGAGGATAGAGGTAGTTAAATTCGGCCGCATCTCGTGGAACATTCTGGGAATGGCTTCAAAGCCCTCCTAACGAGCTTCGGGAATTAAGAGCAACCGCAAAAGTCAAACGCAGCGGCTGGGAGTGCCCGCTCCACCCTTGCAAAAGCTACTGTTGCAGCGGCTCTCTCGGCGTGGCGTAGTACCCCGCGCGGGTCTGGATTTTGTAGTTCTGTTTGTTCTTGATTTCCAGCTTACGATAGCCACCGTCGAGTACAGTGTTAGTGGGAGTGTAGCCCAAGTTGTACTGGCTGCGCAGTTCGGCGGCGACCTGGTCAAATGCCTCCCGCAGCTTGTCGAACTTGTTGCCTACATTGATGACGCGACCTCCAGTGGCCTCGGTGAGCTTGTGCATTTCGCTCTCGCCGGAGTAACCCACCTGAAACGACCCGTAGAAGCCCCGGTCAGCGCACAGCAACACATAGACGATGGCATCGGCCTTCTGAGCCGCTTCAATGGCATCTCTTATTTTGAGCCGGCTGCCTTCATCTTCTCCGTCGGTCAAAAGGATCATAGCCTTGCGGCCAACTTCCTTGGCCAGCATGTCATGCGCGGACAGATAAACCGCATCGTAGAGCACAGTCCCAGCCTGATTGCTGGTCGGCACGGGATTTCCCGCGCCCGGCACCGGGTTCACGTAGCCGGTATTAATTTTGACTTTGTTGAGGGCAGCCTGCAGCCGGTGGACGTCACGGGTGTAGTCCTGCACCAGCTCCGCATCCACGTTGAAGTCGATCACGTACGCTTCGTCCTTATCGGTAAGAATCTGACGGAGAAACGCTCCGCCGACTTGTTTCTCCATGTCGAGGACGTTGCGCTGGCTGCCCGACGAATCAATGAGGATGCCGAGGGTGAGCGGCAGGTTCGTTTCTGCGGCGAAATATTTTATCGTCTGTGGCTTGCTGTCTTCCAGGACCTCGAAGTCGTCCTTGGTGAGATTGGGGATGAGGGCGCCGTGCTTGTCTTTCACATTGAAGAAAAGACCGACGACGTTGACGTTTACTTTCAGAGTCTCGGCGGGCCCCTGCTGGTCCTCGGGTTTTTGGCCATCGGCGGGTTTCCGGTCTGCCGGGTTTTGCGCATCAGACTTGGGGCCTGGCGGAATCGAAGAACCCGGATCTTGGGCCGCGGCGCGCAGCGCACCAACCGACAAGGCTGTGCAGCAGAGGATCAAGAAAAATAGGACGGAAACAGCCAATGCCGTGATAAATCTTTCGTAAGCTGACAGCTTTGTCATGCGATGATTCCCTCTATGGGTTTTTGTTAGTCTAATCCCAGGAGTTAGATGCACCAAATGGTAAGGTTCGGGCATCCCAAGCAGAAGAGGGTGATCTTTTATCTGGCAGCGCTCGAGACATATGGGACGGACGGCTCTTAAAATAATTGTAAAATTGGGAACGGACGGTATTTGTGACCGCTGAAAAGGCATCATGGGAAAAGAAGCGCGGAAGTAGGTTGAACCGGCTCGCATTGACGCTCGTCTTCGTTTTGGCATTACTTGGCGGATGTCTTGGGGTTTTGGAAACCGGGGCGCAGACCTCTGGCAACCAAACTCAGTCACCCCAGGACGTTCCAGACGCCCCCTCAGCGGTGCAACCGCCGTCGGAAACCCCGGCGCCACCGCCTCCGGCGCGTCCGCCGGAGGAAACAAAGCCTGCGCCCGTCGAGAGAAATCCCTGGACCAACCAGCCGGTTAACAAGACCGAAACCGAGCCCGGCAGCGAGCCCGCCGCAGAGACGCCCGCGCCGCCTCCAATGCCACCCGTGAAAACCGTACCGCCCAGTACCTCAAACAAGCCCGGCTCGAATCAGCAGGATCAGCTTTACACGTTGGTGGTTCACAGCAACTTTGTGCAGGTTCCGGTTACCGTGAAATACAAAGACGGGCGCTCAGTGGACGGACTGCTGTCCACGGACTTCAGCGTGTACGAGAACGGCATCAAACAAAAACTGAGCTTCTTCAGTGCGGATCCGTTCGCGCTGTCGGTCGCGATCGTTCTCGACCTGGGCATGCCGGATGCGGCGGTACAGGAAGTGAACCAGACGTTCTCCGCACTGGTCGGCGCATTTGCTCCGTACGATGACGTGGCGCTCTACACCTACAGCAGCACCGTGAGCCAGGTCACCGATTTCACGGGAGCCACGCAAAAACTCGTAGCTCTTCTGAACCAGATGAAAACCGAGCGCGGGCGCAATAACGGTGTCCCGGTGACGAGCGGCCCCATGCAATCGGGCCCCGAGATTAACGGCATTCCGGTGGGGCAGCCGACGCAGCCCGTGAATACACCGCCGCGGGAAGCACACGTGCTGAACGATGCCATTCTCCAGGCGGCGCTCGACCTGCGCAAGCGCGATCGGACCCGGCGAAAGATCATCTTCGTAATCAGCGATGGCCGCGAATACGGCAGCAAAGCGAGCTACAGCGATGTACTTCGAGTGCTGCTGTCGAACGAAATTCAGGTAAGGGCGGTCGCAGTATCAAGCGCGGCCCTGCCACTCTACGACAGGCTGGAGCGGCTACGCCTGCCAAAACAGGGATACGACAACATCCTGCCGAAATATACCTACGCTACCGGCGCAGGCCAGCCGTACGCTAAGCTTACGCGCAACACGATCGAGAACGCTTACGCCGAAGCCATGAGCGAGGCGCGCAACCAGTACACCCTGGGCTACACTCCAGCACCACCGAAGACTCCAACCAAATCAGCCAAACGTGAGATCGAAGTGCGTGTGGACCATCCTGGACTGGTTATTGAAGCTAAGGATGCATACTATCCCGTGCCCGCGGCACGCTAAGACATCTTGAGGTTCTTCCATCAGCCATCAGGAACAATCACGCGTAATGGCAATCGGCACAGGGTCATGGTGCGATGGGGACGATTTTGGCTTTGGTAGCAAACAGACGATAGTCAGAGTACGAATGCCGGCGCTGGAAGAGGATGCCTCTAAATTCCTGTTCAATTTCCACTTGCTGAGGAGCCATCAAGGACGCTGCCATCTGCGGCGAGTCAGCGCGTGAGCTATCTAAGTGCTTCGCAGTTCAGCCGGGAATACAGCCGCTTCTTCGGGAATGCGCCAATCAGGGACATCGCCAGATTACGTCAAGATACTAGACTTTGGGCGTGATCCTCGAGTTACCGGCGCAAGAGGCGTCAGCACTTATGACCCATCATCACCCTCGGGGGCGCACAACTATTCGCCAAACGCTGGGTTTCTACTCGCCTAGGGGATGACTCAAGGATGGGGAGGGGGTCTCGTTTGACTTGAGGCACCCTATGCGGCTTACCCTCAGGCCGTTTAGTCCGATTCATTAAAAGTCATCTGCAAAATCGAGGGGTAACATGAAGAAAATAATCGGCATCTGGAAGGCTCTGACATCTTGGGGAAAGAATCTCCATCGGGAGGCCGCTCTTGATTCCCTGCGCAATGTGCTGGCAGTTGTCGGGGGCGCAACGATTTTGGCTGACTTCGCCACAATTAAGGTCTGGCTTATTCTCCCGATGCTCTTCTTTGCGTTTCTCATTTGGTTTCTCGATTACGAGCGCCACTTCCGTGGGCAGACCGTAGAGGAAGCAAAGCTCGGGCAATAATGGTACCGCTTCTCGGGATTTGATCACCGGCCTGATGCAAGACGTTTGGGACGCGAGTCGTTTCAATCTTCTTTGCTGGCAAGCGGGAGTTTAGAGTGGGTTGCTGCTGGCGGCGCTCTGGGGTTTGGAAGCTTCCCGGCTGGGAAGCTTCGGGGTCAGCTTTCTGATAACAAATTCTTGAAGCAGATTGGTGAAAGCATTGGAGCCGATTCCGATCGCGGCATTCTCAAAAGTCAGTTCGGCGCCGTCGCGGTCCTGGGACGGATAGTACAAGTTCGATATTCCTCCCGCAGCCAAGTTTCCGAGGATATTCGAGTAGTTTACCTGCCATCGTCCGTTGTCGCCCTTGCAGATCACGGCCGCAGCAATGGCATAGAAAAATCGTGATTGCACGCTGCCCGTCCCTTTGTAAAAGTAACGAGGATCCTGCTTCAGAAGGGAAGGCAGGATGGCCCCTCCGATGAACGTTCCCGAGACCGTGTCAGCATAGCCAGCGCCAAAGCGCTTCGCGTAGCCTTCCGCGCCTTGGCCATATCCGATGAAGTGATTTTGCCACTGCTCCACTCCCGCCGAGCCTGCCACTACTACAAACGTAAACGGATCTATCACCGATCTCGCGGCCAGCTTGAACTTTTGTTTCGAGGTGAGCGGAGCTGCATGGGAAAGGTAGGTGACATAAAAATTTGGGACAACGCCCAGGACACGCTGCTTCTCTTCAAGCTTGAGCTGCTCCTCCGCTTCTTCGGCAACTTCGCTGCGCGTCAATCCAACCTCGACCTCTGTAAAATTAGAGGCAACGGGTAATGCGAGCTGCGGGATGATGTCGGTCTCGCCCGGATGCAGGATTCCGGAATAGGCTTGCGCCGCCAGGCCGGCCGATTTAACGGTCAGATGGAAAGGCCCGGGACTGACGTTGGTGAAGGAAAACTGCCCATTCAGGCCGGATAGCACTTCCTCGCTGGAGGTTTGGTCTTTTCCAGGTGGATCCTGTTTCGTTCGAGGTTTCGGTGCATCCACATTTGAGCGATTTTCAACTGGGGGATCTTCGCGCGTTAGGGTTACGCGGGCTCCAGGGATAATGGCTCCGCTCTGATCCACAACTGTTCCCGTGATGGCTCCGGACAACGAAGCCGATGGTTGACCGTCAGATGAGGCTGTCGGCGGGTGTTCCGGACCAGGGATCTGAGTCTGCTGGCGAGACTGTCCAAAGCAGCACGACGCCCAACCCAGAGCGACAAAAGCAAGGCCCAGGAGTCCCGACTTCAATTGGAAATGCATGAATTACTAACTTTAACCTCTACTATATGCCGATCCAAATCACCAAAGGTGATCGACTTCCGCGCCTCCCGAAGCCGAATCGGGCCGTGTTACCACAGGCATCCTTAGATCGAAGTTTGGCCTTTCCTGGTTGGTATCTGCTCTCCAAACTTGGATGCTCGAAGGAATCAGGCAGTCACCCAAGTCTGAAAATTACTGAAAATTCTTTCCCGGCGCCGAGTGAAACGGATCGGGCTGCGGTGTGTCGGGAGCGTCCTCGGGACTGGGAATATCCAGGTTAACGACAATGGGTTCCTGGCCGCTGCGCACGATTACCGCCTCGACCGGCTGATCTTTGCGCGCGTTCAGCTCCTGATGAGGAACATAGGGAGGAACGTACACGAAATCTCCCGGGCCCGCTTCGTCAACGAACTCCAAATGATCTCCCCAGCGAAAACGGGCGCGGCCACGCACGACGTAGATCACGGTTTCCAGCTCGCCGTGATGATGCGGGCCGGTCCTGGCACTGGGGTGAACCACCACCGTTCCGGCCCACAGCTTTTGCGCCCCGACTCGGGCGTGCGAGATGGCTTCGGCGCGAGTCATGCCCGGCGTTTGCGGCGTGTTGCCGTCGAGTTCGCCGCTGCGAATAATACGCAGGCCGTGGAGTTTCCAGTCGGGTTTTTCGGTGGAGTGATCGTTCATCGTCCGACCTTCTGACCTCGGTCGCCAAAAAGTTGAAACTTTAGGATAGTCGTCACAAAGGCGAAGTTCATCAGTTTTTTTGGTGCTTCATGAAACACTTTGCGAAATCGGCGTCTGTAAAGATTGACGGCAGGATGCCGGAGCATTTGCCCCACACATCCTGCCGTCACTGCATCGGTCACAAAAAGTTGGTTTTAGAGTCCGGCGTTCAGAAGCTGCACTTTTTGGAGCAACTCTTCGGCCTTAGCAGCCAGGGTGGAAGCCGTCTTGAAGTCGATGGGTGTTCCACTGAATTCCGCGCCTTCCAGGAGCTGAATGATTTGAGCCGCAAGTGCATCCCGCTGTGCGGTGATTGCACTTAACTGATCCTCAAGGTTTGCGTAGGTTTCGTTGCTGCCGCCCAAGGCTCGGGTGGAAATCTGCAGACTGGTAAGACCGAGAGTTCCAACCGGAGCCATGATCTGTTTGTAGGCGTCGGCTAGAAGGATAAAGTTTGACTTGCTGCCGAGCAGCGCCGTCGGAAGCACGCTGTTCTGAAGCGCCTCTACCAGGGCTCGGCCATCGTGTGCATAATCGTCAGTCAATCCGGCGAGCAGGAGCATGGTCGGACGAATATCGGTGTGGTCCGACCACACGAAGTTTTGCACACCCTGTTTGGTTACTCCCGGTCCGACCAGGCCGAGGAACGTGCGATTGATTTTAGGATCCACACCGCCATGGTTCCAGGCGAAGCCGGGATCGACCACGAAAGTGGGCGAGCCAGAGGTGAGGAAGAAATAATCGGGATTGCCAAACATTACGAAATTCGGAGTCCGCTGCGGGTCACCGGTGATCATGTGAAGCAGCTTCATCTCCACAGGGTCGGCCAGATATCGCGCCAGGTGAACCGTTTGTCCGTTGAATGGATCGAGGGCGGTTATGTTCGCGGCGGCGCGTTCGAATTCACGGGCTGTGGCGGGACCGGTTGGGTCGATGTAGAAGGTGGGCGCCATATCAAAGTGAATATCGAATGCCGTGGAGGTAAGCCCGGCATCTTGCGAGTCCAGCACGGCGGTGAGGTTGGTGTCGATTTCGCCAAGGTCCCCGGACGGATAGGTACAAGGAACGTTCACCCCATCGCAGTTCTCAGGAACTGGGAGCCCGCCGGCGAAGTGATCTCCTTCATCCGCGGTGATGACAAACAGAGTGTTGTTCTTGGTGATGCCGGCTGCCCGAAGCCGCACGAAGAATTTGCCGAACGCTTCGTCGTAAGACGATGCTAACGCGTCGTGACAAACATCGCCGGGCCCGAGTCCTCCCTGTTCGGGATCGGTGACGCATGCGCTAGGTGGGTGCGCGTTTTCTCCAGTCGGATTGTCGTGAACATCGGCGATGTAGGTAAACGTAATTGGAATGTTGTGCTCTTGCATGGCTGCTGTATAGGCAAGCGCCTGAGCGGCGTCGATTCCGCCAAAGCCAGGAAAGCCGATGTTGGGGGGAGTGTTGGCATCGGTGATTACGTTGCCATCGAGGTCGAGCAGCGGCCCGCCGGGATTGATCACCGGAGCGACGAATTTGTGGCCGTAAAGGGCGTTGAAGCCCGTATATCCCTTCGGTTCCTGCGGCAGCAGGTCCGGCTCTCCGCCATTGGCGGTGGAGCAAACTGGATCGCTCGCAGCGCAGTGGACCGCGATCCCTTCAAAATCTGCTTCGGCCATGGCAAAATTCGCCTTTGCCTCCTTGACTTCGGGAGAGTTTGGCCCGAAGACGTTGACGAGGTCGGAACTCACGTTTTCGAGTTCGATATTGGCTGTAGAGACCGCGCCCACGTCACAACCAGCGCGCGTGTAGGGAACCCACGGCGCAGGAGCATTGTTACCATTGGCCGTGATCATATTAAAGGAGGGATCCTCCGTTGGATTCACAAGGTCGGTCCAATAGGCAAACGAACTGGCAAACCCGTCAAAAAATTTGCTAGTCCCGGGTAGGGGGAAGAAGCCGAAACCATTGGCCACAGCCTGTCCGTGGTTGCTGGGATAGACCCCTGTTAGCGATGTCAGGATGTCATCGGCGGTGTGCGAGATGAGAGGCGTATGTTCGTTGGTTAGGAGCGTTCCGTTCTCCGTGAGAAAGTTCAGCAGGTTGGGCATCTGCTCGAGATCGGAGGGAACATTGGGGTTGTCACGGGTGAAGTGGACGTTGTCGAACTGGATATAAATGATGTGCTGGATTTTGTTTCCCACTGAATTCAGGGAACACGTCTGTGCCCGCACAGGCATCGCAGCGGAAACGACTGCTGCAAGAAAAAGTGTCAGAAACAGCGGCCTGAGATGCAAACGAGTGGACTTTAGCGCAACAAAGCTCACGGCAGACCTCCTTCGAATTTTGACTCGGTGGCGTGGAGGGACTGTATACCTGACCGGGTTCCGCTTTGTTATTGGAATATGAATTTTCCGTGAAAAGTTAGATGTTTTGGCGCCTGGGGCTTCCTAAAGACAAAAAGGCTAACGGGTGGCGACAGCGTTTGAGCGGCCTGGGCTGCCTCACCATACGTCACATCTTTTTCCCTCCGGCCGCACCATCGCCGTGTCAGCTTTGCAGCTCCATGCTCTTTGGAATTCCGGCAGGTTCGAGAGCGGGCCGATCACGCGATACTTTGCGACGGGATGCGGGTCGGTCTGCATCATCAGGCGCTGTGACTCGATGCGGATCGCATCGCCGCGGAACTGGCCCCAGGCAATAAAGAACTGTTGCTCGGGAGTAAAGCCGTCGATATCCGGCGGACGCGGTTTGCCCTCGAGCGATTTCTTGTAGGCAAGAAAAGCGACTTTGGCACCGCCCAGGTCACCAATGCTTTCGCCGAGCACCAGCTTCCCGTTGTGGTGAACGCCTGGTTCGATAAAGTAGTTATTGAATTGATCGGCCACACACGCCGCGCGAGCCTGGAATTGTTTTAAGTCGGAATCGGTCCACCAGTTGCGCAGGCGGCCAAGATAATCGTACTGTGCGCCCTCGTCGTCGAAGCCGTGAGAAATTTCGTGGCCAATGACAACTCCGATAGCGCCATAATTCACCGCGTCGACCGCCTTGGAATCGAAGGCTGGGGGCTGCAGAATTCCGGCGGGAAAAACAATTTCATTCAGCAGCGGGTTGTAATAGGCGTTTGAAGTGGGTGGCGTCATACCCCAGCGACCCCGGTCGACGGGCTTACCGATCAACTGGCGATCGTCCTCCTCGACAAAGTGGCGGCCTGCCAGAACATTTTCGAAGAACGCATCGCGACGAATCTCGAGGTGGCTGTAATCCTTCCATTTGTCGGGATAGCCGATCTTGGGATTAAACGTTGCGATCTTGGCCATCGCTTTTTCTTTGGTGTCGTCACTCATCCAGGGCCGGCTAAGGATGTCGTCACGCATCGCCGCCAGCAGGTTCCGCACCATTTCCTGGACGCGCTCCTTGGCCTCCGGCGGGAAATATTTCTCTACATACGTCTGACCTAATGCATCGCCCAGAAATTGGTCGGTGGATTCGGCGCAGCGCTTCCAACGTGGCTTATTCTCGGTGGCGCCGCTCAGATATTTTCCGTTGAAAGAAAAGTCCTCCTCCACGAAAGGCGCGGAGAGATACGGCGCGGTCGTATCCAGCAAATGCCATTTCAGGTACACCTTCCAGTTTGCGATTGAGTCCTCGCTCATTCGCTGGTCGAGCTCCTGCATAAACTTGGGCTGGTCGACGTTCATGTCGACATCCTGGGGAATCTGCTCGTGCCTGAAATATTCCACCCAGTCAATGTGCGGGGCCATCGCCTGCAATTGGGCGAACGTGGTGTTATGGTCGGTGGCCGCGGGATCGCGCAGGGCTGCCTTCTCGAGCCAGGCCTGGGCGAGCTTGCTTTCCATCGCCACGATGGTCTGGGCCGCGTCGCCTGAAGTTTTGTCGTCCGACCCTGCGAGCCTGAACATTGCCGCGATGTGGACAGCATATTTCTCCCGCGCCTCCCTGAAGCGCGCTTCCGATTTCAAATAATAATCGCGATCCGGCAAACCGAGTCCGCTAGCGCCAATATCGGCCAGCACCCACGCGGGTTTGTGCGGATCCTGCTGGCTGCCGAATGCAAAAGGATGGTCCACCATGATGTCGTGCATATCGTCCATGATGTGCTGCAGCTCTTGAATGTTCCTGGCGTTGTCGATTCGGGCAAACCACGGCTTTAGCGGTTCCATGCCGCGGGCATTTACGCGGGACTCATCCATACAGGCGCCATAATAGTCGCCGATAATTTGCTCGTTGCTGCCTTTGGGCGCATTCTTGTCCGCGGCAGCCGCTTCGAGAATGTCTTTCAGTTTTTCTTTCGATGTCTCACCCGCCGCCCAGCGCTTGCTCCAGTGCGTCATCGAAGCGGGCATCGGATTGTTCCCGCGCCAGGTGCCGTTGGAGAATTCAAAAAAGTCGTTGCAGGGATCAGCTTTGCGGTCGAGATCGCTGACGTCGATGCCGTGCAGGGAAAAATCCTGAGCAGAGGAGGGTTGGATTGACAGAGGCAAAAAAGACAGCAACGCCCATAACGACCAAAGTCTGTGCATGATGGCCTTTTTCAACGAAGGATCGGATAAACCGCGAACTGTTGTGCGGCTGCCATTTTAGACGAACTGCTGACTGGACGTCAGCCACCTGTCAGCCAATTATGGAGCGTCCTCACCTATCACTAGATCTTGCCGCGACAGATTGGATGTGCGGTTCAGGGCAAAGTAACATCCTGTTCCTTGTTCGCCGAATGATCGTGATTTGAGGCCGGTTCGGCTCAGCCTATTTCACCAAGTACTCCTTCACGAACTCAATCGTGGCGTAGAACTGGAAGTCACGGTTTTTCTTCTTGGCGAAGCCGTGGCCTTCGTCCTTGCCGAGCAGCCACCACACCGGCGTGCCGTTTTTCCGCACCACCGCCACCATCTGCGCCGACTCGCTGGCGGGTACACGCGGATCATTCTGCCCCGCGATCACGAACAGCGGCTTGGTAATGTTTTTTGCCTTGTTGGCGGGAGCAATTGAATCCAGGAACTCGCGCATTTTCGGGTCGCGTTCATCGCCGTACTCCACCCGCCGCAGGTCCTTGCGGTAGCCCGACGTGTGCTCAAGAAAAGTCACCAGATTCGAGGGGCCTACCACATCCACCGAGCAGCAGATGCGATCGTTATAGTTAGTGGCCACAGCCAGCGTCATGAAGCCGCCGTAACTTCCGCCCGTAATCATGACTTTGCCCGAATCCAAATCGGGCTGCGTCTGAATCCAATCCATAAGAGAATTGATATCCTTGTACGAGCCCTCGCGTAAAAATCCGTTGTCGAGTTTTTGAAAAGTCTTTCCGTATCCGGTCGACCCGCGCACATTGGGAAAGATCATGACGATGCCCAACTCATTGATGAAGTAGTTATCGCGTCCCAAAAAGTCGGGACGCACCTGACCTTCCGGCCCTCCGTGAATGTCGATGATGACGGGATGTTTGCCGTTGAATTTTGCCGGCGGCTTGTACAGAAATCCCGAGATGGAGCGGTCGTCCCATGACTTCCAGTGAATCAGTTGCGGCTCCGCGAATCCTGAAGTGTTGAGGCCTCCGGTCTCGCTCGTAGTCCAGCGCTCGATCTTGCCCGACGCAACGTCGAGCGAATAAGCGTCATTGGGGCGGCTGGCGGAAGTGAGTGAGAAGCCAACCTCGCGGCTATTCTTGCGCCATTGGATGCCAGATAACACGCCGACTGGGAGCTTGGGTACTGGCGCTTCTTTTTGGGTTTTCGTATCGAAGACATGCAGGACGCTGATGCCGTCTTCGTTGGACACGAACGCAATCCAGTTCCCATCGCTCGAAAGGTCAAACTCATCCACATCCCAATTCAGCGAAGGAGTCAACACGGCGGTTTTGCGGCCGGCGAGGTCGAGATAAACGAGCCGCTGAAACTCGGAGTCCTGATCGCTGGTGAAGTAGACGCCCTTCCCATCCTTGGCGAAGTGAGCGTTGCTGTAGGCCACGGTGTCCGTGCCGGTTTTTGGCGTGAGTAATTCTTTCTTGCCGGAGGATACGTCAACCAGCCAGACATACATCTCCGCGGCGGAGATTTGATTAGTCGCCAACAACTGCTTATCGTCTGGCGACCAGTCAGAAATGTCCCAGCCTCCACCTTGCATCTGCGCCACCATGCGTGCACTGGCGGGGTCATTGGCGTTCACCACCCAAATGTCGACGTCGTTTCCTGTGCGCTTGGTCGAGCCATAAGCGATGCGGTCTCCCTGATAGGACCAGCGCGGGCTTGTGTTCCGCGACTTACCATCGGTGAGCAGAGTAATATCGCCGGTGGCGAGATCGTAGCGATACACCTGGAAGAATTCACCTCCGCCTACGTCTTTAAGAAAGAGGAAGGAGTCGCCATTCACCGGCTGGTACGAGGCGGAGGCGATTCGGTCAGGGAAAAACGTAAGCTGAGTGCGCGCTCCGCCTGGGAACCTCACTTGATGAACCTGGTTGGTGTCGCCGAAACGGGTTTCGATCAGCATTTCGCGGCGATTTGGGTGCCAACTGTTAAAGGCGGCGCTGCGATAGTCGCTGTAGCGACTGGCGCTTTCGGCCAATGCTGCAGGGATCTTCGGAATCCCCTGTGCGGCCAGATTTTCGTTGGGGGTGATCTGATCGCTTTGCGCGAAGGCCGCAGCAGTGGCCAGGATGAAGACGAGGAAGAAGAGCGACCGGAAAGGAAATTTCATGGATCCTCCAGCTCAATTAGGACGTGTTTAGATCGCGACCGTCACCGAGTCGCAGGGTGCGCGTGCATCTTAGGCGGTTTGTCGACTTAGAGTCAACGCAACCGTCCTGGCAGGCTGAAGGCCCGAACGATTCTCAAGCGGCTTACGCGGCGCTGAGACGCCGCTCTTTCACGGTTGCGCTTGAATTGCGTTGTGTTGGATTGGCTTGTTGGTCCGCCGGTCTGCAAGGCTTAGCGTTTCCCAAAGGGATTTATGCAAGACACCACAGGTAGGAAACTGAAGGCAGGAAATGAAAAACGGAACTAGAAACCCGAAACTGAGACCTGAGAACTGAGAACTGGTCTCTTACCCTCCGGCCTTCAACTCCGTCAGCACCTGCTTGGCGATTTCCTTTAGCGTCTCAAAAACCCCGCTGCCTTGGAAGGCTACCGCTTCGACGACCGCCTCATTCTTCTTGCGCAGTTCTTTGCTGAGCGATTCCACGGTCAGAATGTTTGGCAGATCACGCTTGTTGAGCTGCAGGACGTAGGGAATCTTGTTGAAGTCGTAGCCATGCTCTTTCAGGTTCGACATCAGGTTGTCGAGCGCTTCCACGTTGGCGTCCATGCGTTGCTCCTGCGAGTCGGCGACGAAGACGATGCCATCGACACCGCGCAGAATCAACTTGCGGCTGGCATCGTAGAACACCTGGCCGGGCACGGTATAAAGATGGATTCGCGTCTTGAACCCCCGCACCGATCCCAAGTCGAGAGGCAGGAAATCGAAGAAAAGTGTGCGTTCGGTTTCAGTGGCAAGCGAAATCATCTTGCCCTTCTGCTGCTCCGCAGTCTTCTGGTAGATCACCTGCAGATTCGTAGTTTTGCCACCCAGCCCTGCGCCGTAGTACACGATCTTGCAATTAATCTCGCGGGCTGCGAAGTTGATGAAACTCAAGGCTTTCCTCAAAAAGCGCAGGCTGCGCACTATCGCGCGCCTTCAGCGCCAAAAATATCCCTATGGGGGCTTCGGGCTTTTATATCACACACGGCGAACCGGGGGCATGTTACTCAGGTGACCCCCGCGGACGATCCGCCGCTCGGATGGCTGAATAGTGCGAGAACGGGCTATGATTTAGGAGCAGCTGAAGGCGTACTTTGTCCCGTATTTTCACTTTTAGACCAGATCGCCGTGGGCATCTCTGGACCATTTCTGTCCTGAGTTGGCGGCGTTTGCTTTTTTTGTTAGCGATGCTTGATCTTGCCTTGGCGGAAGGTTGTGAGCCGATTCTTTTGATATCCATCTTCTGACTTCCTTAGCTGATCGACCTGGCGGACCGGGACGATTTCTACGTCTTGCGCATCCAGACGCTCCACGTGACCGGCCCAGCTTGCTCGTCAGTTATTGGGTGGCCCGCCAGCTTGAGGGCCAGCTTGATCTGACCGTGATGGTAGCCCTCGTGCCAGATCATGTGTTGCAGCATCAGGATCGGATGGTCGTAATGAAGGTTCATGTTCCGGCCCGTTTCGACCCCGCTCTTTACCGCGTCCCGCACAGCTTTGGCGCTGTCGTTCAGCATCTGCGCGAGGCGGCTGAGGTCGCGCTCCGCCCTCCACTCCTGTTTGGGCACCTCTTTGGCGAATTCGGGGGCGTCTTCGAAGACGAACACAAGTCGTACGTAGTGGATGTGGGTGAACATCTCCGCGACCGACGGGCTGCCCTCCATTGCCCTGACCTCCGTCCCGCCCTCCGGGAGGGCGTGGAGCAGGTTGACCAGGATGGTATTGTTCCGGTCCCAAGAGTCAAGCAGCGCCTCAAGCAGGCGTTGGTCTGGTGCGTCTGACATATTCCAACCCGATTGATGCGAAGATTGCGCCGATCTGTACATGAGCTTGCCGGGGAAGAGACCCGTCATTCGCTCTATTGTCTCAGGGTAGCGAGCGCCTTCCACTTGATTTTTGCGCGACGTTTTTGATTCCTTTCGATCGTCGGCCTAAGTTCGACTGTGCGTTCTGTTGTTTTCTTCGCGGCGTCCGCTTAGTAATGTTCCCATGTGACCGACCAGTGTTCGTCGGGCCGAGAGGATTTGATGATCAGGCGCCCATCCGAAAACTGGTACACGCGCGTAAGGTCCTTTCCCACAAGTCCGTGCGTGATCGATCCCTCCACGTGATGTGTGACCGTATGCGCTTCTTCGTTCACCTCGTAGCTGCCGAAAGAAGCCTCATACCCGTTCTGGACGTAGTCATTGGATACACCGGACTCCGACTTCGGGAGCATAAGCTGGACCGACATGTGGCCATCACGCGTGTAGATCAGCATGCCCTTCCGACCGGTGATTCGAGTCACTCTCCCGTCGGTTCCTTGTTCTTCCATCCAGGCCAGACGCCACGCTCCGATCAACTTCTCCTAGCAGAGCTCTCTTTGGTAGAACCAGGGCCTACGTCTTTTCTTTCAGCGGACTGCGCCAGCGAGAGTCCACTGAGCGCCACAACCGCTCCCAAGGTGCAACACGGTAGCACTTTCATACTCGATTTCTCCCGTCACAACTGGCGCTCGGAGCCATGGCATGCTACGAAATTCTTAGACTAATCTTCATAGTGTTTGTGTGCGTCCGCCCCTCATCGGCCCACCAGCTGTTCATGGAATGCAGAATAACGAGCCCCTTGGAACTTGATGTTGGAGGAGGCACGTTCAATGGCGCGAAGATCTTCCTGTGTAAGATCGACGTCCGCCGCTCCGAGATTTTCTTCCAGGCGATGCAACTTCGTTGTGCCCGGAATCGGAACGATCCACGGCTTCTTTGCCAGCAGCCAGGCAAGTGCGACCTGAGCAGGTGTCGCCTTCTTTTGTTCCGCGAAGGTACTGAGCAGATCAACCAACGGCTGGTTCGCTTTACGATTCTCTGGGTTAAAGCGGGGGACGGTGTTGCGGAAATCCGTACTATCGAACTTTGTATCTTCGTTGATCTTGCCGGTGAGGAAGCCTTTACCAAGAGGGCTAAATGGAACGAATCCGATTCCGAGTTCTTCCAGGGTTGGCAGCACCGCTTCTTCAGGCTGCCTAAACCAGAGCGAGTACTCGCTCTGAAGGGCTGTCACCGGCTGAACCGCATTTGCGCGACGAATGGTCTGCGCGCCTGCTTCAGAAAGACCGAAGTGCTTCACCTTGCCTTGCTGGATGAGTTCCTTCACCGCTCCCGCTACCTCTTCGATCGGCACGTTCAGATCGACACGATGTTGGTAGAACAGATCGATCACATCGACCTTGAGCCGCTTGAGCGAAGCCTCAGCGGCCTCCTTGATGTGCTCGGGCCGGCTGTTTAAGGCAGTCCACTTGCCCCCGTCATTGGGATTGGCTTCCCACCCGAACTTGGTGGCGATCACCACTTTCCCACGGAACGGAGCGAGGGCTTCGCCCACAAGGTCTTCGTTTATAAACGGGCCGTAGACTTCGGCAGTGTCGAAGAATGTGACGCCGCGTTCCACAGCGGCACGGATAAGAGAAATCATCTCCTGCTTATCTTTCGGCGGACCGTACGAAAAGCTCATTCCCATGCAGCCCAACCCGATCGCCGAAACTTCCAAGTTGCTTTTTCCCAGTTTGCGCTTCTGCATTTTTTCTCCTGATTGTTTGTCCAGAACTGCGAATTTCGTTTGAATTCAGCAAGGCTAAGAATAGCTACCCGACGCTCGGGCCTCTTGCCTATTCCGATGAAGTTCTTGCCAAATTCTCCGACCCTCCGGTTATAGCATCCTAGTCTGAGAACCTTCCGGCCTGAGAGAGCGGACAGCGGAGATAGTTTCTTGGGGAATCCGTATCGGGGATGGTAACAGATTCGACTTAAAGCACACGGAATCGTCGAAAAATCGAGATTACACAAGACGATAGGGTCTCGAGCGAAATCACCAGTCGCCGACGGGTGCCAGACACTCCAATGTCGAGAAGCTTCCCGTACACGTTACTCAGGAAGTCGCATGAGAGCCATGAGCCATCCGCGGCGCGATCGGGGTTACCAGCAAATGCTCTGTCCGTTTCATCATTTTCCAATCGTACTCGTAGGCGGTTCCACAATCAGCACAAATCTGATAGTGACAGCCCTTGTCATCGACACGCGGCCATGAGAATCGATGCGAACAGCCGGTAAACATCTTCCAAAAACTCATTGTCCAACCCCTTAATCGCACGGTCTCCACGCTGAGGATGTCACTCTTGCAGATGACATGTCGGCGCACTTTTCGATCTGGCCAGGTTGACGTCAGCGGGCTTCGCTCCTTAGAGGAACCTTTACAATTCGCTGGACTGCTACGTGGCGGCAGATTCATTCTGAAAGCGGTGCTGTTTGCTTTCAACTTACGAATGGACACTCACGCAACAGTTACCTCGCCAATTGTTCGAATGCGTTTCAATCTGGACGAATCAAGTGAAGATCGCATGTTCGAAGCGCTTTCAATCAGAAGTGCGGCATGATTGTACATCGACTGGTTCTGCATCTAATAGCCGGTTTACCTCGAGCGTAAGATTGCTTTAATCTGACCGGTCATGTTTCGACGCTTCTCTCTTCTCGTATCGCTTCTCTGCGCGGTCACGTCATCCACTGTCGCGAAAGCGCCTTCCGCGCAGGCCGATGCTTACGAGATCGTTCACACATACCCGCACGATTCCCGGGCGTTCACCCAGGGATTGATTTACGTGGACGGTCACCTGTATGAAAGCACGGGCCTCAACGGCAGGTCATCGTTGCGCATGGTGGATTTATCCACTGGAAGGGTTCTCCAGAATTACGACCTGCCCACGGAATATTTTGGCGAAGGGCTGACTGATTGGGGCAGCACCTTGATTCAGTTGACCTGGAAAGCGCATAAAGGCTTTGTCTACGACCGCTTCAGCTTCTCGCTGCTGCGAACCTTCCCCTACGAAGGCGAAGGATGGGGACTGACTCACGACAAAACCCAACTGATTATGAGTGATGGTACATCGTATCTGCGCTTTCTCGACCCCAGGTCATTTAGAGAGACGGCGCGCATTCAGGTCACCGACTATGATTATCCCGTGGAGAACCTCAACGAACTCGAATACGTTCACGGGGAAATCTACGCTAACATTTGGCACACCGATAAAATCGTCCGAATCTCGCCGCGTACCGGCAAGGTTCTCGGATGGATCAATTTAAGTGGAATCATCGATAAGCGCGAACTTGAAGGCTCTGATGCGGTACTGAACGGTGTCGCGTATGACTCAAAGGAAGATCGACTTTTCGTCACCGGAAAGCTGTGGCCGAAATTGTTTGAAATCAAAGTGGCGGCACATCGGTAGATTTAAAGGCCGCTGCCCGGGCAAGGCCGTGGAAAACTCGCGGCACATGGGATGCGCTCGAAGCGGTCGGCAACGCTTCGCCTTCTTTTATCTTCGGCGTTCTGTACCAGTTAGCCGATGACAGCGAGCAGCCGGGCGAGAAGCAGAATTGACAATCCGATCGCTGCCAGGCTATTGGCACGAACCGCACGATAGCTTGCCGCCCAAGGGAAGAGCAATACCTCAAAAACTGGCATGAACTTCTCAGGCCAGAACAGGCCGGCCACTCCGAAGGCCAGACAGAACTGCACTAAAAGGCATATCCCCAAATTAATCATGACTGTTTCCAACGAAGGATTCTTTCCTATTTGAGCGCGTCAGAGCGGTTCAGGGGGAGATTACGAAGGTACCGCGGGAGATGCAGGATCAGCAAGAAAGAATTGAGAAATTATTTTCGTTGGTTCAATCTCCGAAGCCGATGCCGATGGCGCGGGCGGCGCGCACCAGTTCGCCCCTGGGATCGACGGATTTGAGATGTCCGATGGCATGAGCAACGTCGACGGAAACAATGGAATCGCCGTGCAGGGCCACCATCATGCCGAAATCTCCAGCGGCGATCAGGTCGACAGCAGCCACGCCGAAGCGCGTGGCCAGAATGCGATCAAAGGGCGAGGGCGAGCCACCACGCTGAATGTGTCCCAGGACGCTGACACGCACCTCCTTATTCGAGATGTTGGCGATGGCATTGCCAATCAGGTTACCGATAGAGCTGGCTCGCCGGTTCTCTTTGAACTCAACCGGATGCCTCACACCTTCGGCCACCACGATTATGGTGAAGTCCTTCCCGATTTTTTCACGCTCGGCAATGTGCCGGCAAACATGCTCGATGGTGAAGGGAATCTCCGGGATGAGAATGACATCAGCTCCGCCGGCGATGCCGGCCTCGAGTGCGATCCAACCGCAGTCGCGGCCCATCACCTCAACCACCATCACCCGATGATGCGAAGCGCCGGTGGTGTGAATTTTGTCGATGGCGTCGGTAACAGTATGTAGCGCGGTATCGAAGCCGAAAGTCACTTCGGTCGCCGAGAGGTCGTTATCGATGGTCTTCGGCACGCCGACGATCTTCATCCCTTTCTTAAAAAGCTCGTAACCGATCTTCTGCGATCCGTCGCCGCCGATCGTGATAATGGCGTCGATGCCCAACTTGGCGGCGTTGGCGATGACCTGTTCGGAGATATCGCGAGAAACTTCTTTGCCATTTTCGATGGTCTTGTAGTGGAAGGGATCGCCGCGGTTGGTAGTGCCCAGGATAGTCCCGCCGCGGGGCAGAATGCCGCTGATGTGCTTGAGCGTAAGCTCAAAAGCCTTCTCGGGCCAGATGATTCCATCAAAGCCGTCGGGAATGCCGATGACCTTCCACCCGTACTTAATGATGGCGGCCTTGGTGGCGGCGCGAATCACCGCGTTGAGCCCGGGGGCGTCGCCGCCTCCGGTGCCGATGCCGATACAGCGAATGTCTGACATAGAGTTGATCGTCGTTAGTTCGTAGTGTGTTCTTCGCCGTTAGTCGTTCGCGGGAATTCTGCGGGGGAACGCTTTTACGATCATACTTGGGGCTCTGAGGATGGCAACTTACGAGTGGGCGTGGAACTTGTGTCAGCGATACACTTCGCGGCGGTGTCCGATTTGCAAAACCAGAATTCTGGTGGAGCTGTCCTGAATCTCGCAGATCACGCGGTAATCTCCAACCCGGTAGCGCCACAGGGCGCCGAGCGGACCGGTCAAGGCCTTGCCGAGAATGCGGGGGTCATCTTGCTTCCCGATTCGGTCGTCCAGAAAATCCAGAATGCGCCGCGCCAACGGCTTATCCAGATTCTTCAGCTGCTTCCTGGCGGTTTGGGTGTATTCAATCGTCCAGGCCAAGATCGGCTCTCACCTGGGCGCTGGAATAGGTTTTCTCCTCGCCTTTGCGGACACGCTCGAGAACGTTGCCCGCAAGATAGTAGTCCTCGAGATCGTCGAGGCCGTTCTCAATCATCTGGCGCAGGTAGAAGGCTTTGGTGCGGCCGGTTTGGGCGGCGAGGAAATCAAGGCGTTGTTCGGCCTTCGCGGATAGTCGGATGGAAGTTGCCATGTGCGATAACTCGAATACTTGTATTCAGTGTATCAGAAATCGGGGTGCGCTTCCAAAAAGGAGTGTGGGTCAGTTTGAATTCTGTTTTGAAAGGGCGCGGCTCCAGCCGCGCCGTAAATGCCTCAAACCAATCGAGGCTTTAAGCCGCTGCGGGGATGCGTTTTTCAAGCTGACCCACTCACCCAAAAAGGTTTGACTTTGAATAACAATCTAGCTTAAGCTAGATAGAATGAAAATACAGAACAACTCATCTGCTCCGCAAGTGGGGGCCTTCGAAGCCAAAAACACGCTTGGGACTCTACTTGACCGCGTGGAGCATGGCGAGGAGATCGTGATCACTCGCCACGGCAGGCCGGTCGCGCGGCTTGTGCCCAACGCGGGAGCAATCGACAGAAGCCGGGCTCGTGCCGCTTTTGAAAGGATTCGCGAGCGCGCACGACTACTGCACGAACAGAACAAAGACAAGGAACCTCTGGACTGGCCGACCTTGAAGAAGTGGCGTGATGAAGGCCGGCCGTGAGTCTGGTGCTTGACAGTTCAATCACGGTAGCCTGGCTCTATCGCGAAGAAGCGACCAAAAAATCTGTTGACGAGATTTTTGAGAACCTGATCGAGGCCAGCGCCTGGGTTCCGGCACTCTGGCATTTAGAGGTCGCAAATGTTCTGCAAATAGGGATGCGGCGCCAGCGACACGCAGCAGATTTTCGCGACCGAGTCCTTTCCGATTTGTCCGAGTTTCCTATTCATGTGGATCCGGAAACGCACCGGCAGGCTTGGGGCACTACTGTGCGACTGGCCGAGCGCCACAAGTTGACGGTGTATGACGCTGCGTATCTCGAGCTGGCGTTGAGGCGAAGGCTGCCGCTTGCTACGTTGGATAAGGATCTCCGCTCCGCAGCAAGTACCGAGAAAGTCGAGTTGCTGGGAGCTTGAAAGAGCGGCCCCGCTGTGTTTCCTGCCGCGTCAAAAACTCCACTTCTCACAAAGGAAGCGAGAAGGGGGCACCCCACGAGTGAGCCTCTTCCGGCTACGTTCACTGGGCCCGTTTGGCAAAGGAGGGTCGACGCTGAACTTCTTAGGCTAGTTACGGATATGAGGAACGCTACAAACGCCAAGATGCGTACGATGGCTTTTCATCGGATTCTCCGTCGGAAATTTTCGGTTCTGCAGGACACCACCGCAAAAAGTGCGAGCGGGGTTGATCTGCACTCTCACAGGTCGTGATGAGAATGATGAACTGCTCGGCTTGTAGCTTCGAACTGTAGCTCTGAACGGAAGGTCAGGAGCCCCGCCTTCCGCAAAGGAAGCGAGAAGTGGGGCACCCGGCTGCTCAAATTACCACCAAATCTTCTGGGGCAGGAAGCGTCCACCCCGCCGCCCCTACGGTGATACCGTTAACGTAGCGCTTACGACGGCTGTACCTGTGTACCCGCTGTATGTGACCGTGATTGTGTAGACAACATCACCGGTTGTTACTGAACCTGACTGCGCGATACAGGTCTGGCTGTCCGTTCCTGGGGTACAGCTGATATTGGTCGCGGCCGTGCCGTTTTGGGTGGGGGTGAGTGTAACCAGAGACGAGATGTTTTGCGTGCCCGACTGCGTCGTTCCCTTGATAGTGAACGTCGCAGCCGTGGCACCGTCGGCTGGTATGGCCGCAGCGGGTGGGTCTATCGTCATTGAGGACACGGTTTCGGCGACCGTAGCTGTGGTCGTGCCAGTGACCGACCCCGAGGCAGCCGTTATCGTCGTCGTTCCAACTGAAACTCCAGTCAATAGGCCGCCGGTGGAGAGGGTAGCCACCGTCGGGTCGGAACTGGACCAGCACACAGTGGTGCCGGTGCAACTCGTGCCACCCTTCAGCGTACCGCTGCTCCCGTCACTAAAAGTAACCGCCGCAGTCAACTGCAGTGGCGATGACCCAGGTCCAAAACCTACCGCCGGATTCGGGGGGTCGATAGTTATCGTGGACACTGTCGGATTTTGGAAGAAGCCCGTACATGCGACGCCCAGGGCGAGGACAAGGAGCACGGCGATGGCGCTCATCCATCGGAGTTGATGTTTCGCGGATGACATAATAATTGATACTCCTTGGGGGGCGTGCCCTTCCGTCAAACTCTGTTCAGAAGCCGCTTGCTCTACAACCCTGATTTCGTATCGGGTGCGATCTGCCGTTATCACGCGATGTGTTGTCACGCGATGTATTGTCACGCGAAAGATGCGCCCAGCTGTCTGCTCTAGGATACGATTTTAGCGCGACAGTGGTTGTAAAAAATTGTAGCAGAGAAGATTTCGAACCGCGCCAGTCCCTGCACTTTCGTGCACTGATCCGAACCAGCGCGGCCAATCCCACGCTTGCGGTAAGAACGCAGAAGAGTTGATGACCTTGCAGGCGAAATTGGCCAGTGCGGGACGCCAGCACTGGCCATGGGATCGACGTACGAATCAACTCACCTTCACTTATGCTCTTCTTTCGGAGGCGGCTCCTTCTTCGGAGGAGCGCTGGGTTTTGCCGGCCTCGGAGCGGGCGCTGGCCTGGGAGCAGGCGCCGGCTTGGCGGCCGCCCTGGGTGCACTCTCCTTAGGCGCACTAGGTCTGGGCGCGCTTTCATGCTTTGGCGCTGCTGCCGGCTTGGGAGCGGGGGTCGGCTTAGCGCTGGCCCTGGGTGCGGGATGTGGCGCACTTTCCTTCGGTGCACTCTCAGCGCGCGGTTTGCTTGCGGGACGAGCGGTCTCGGCTTTCGGCGCGCTCTCCTTACGAGGAGCACTCGCGTGCGAACTCGGTGCGGGAGCCTTCGCCGGGCGGCTTTCGTTCGGATGAGACTCCTTCGCCGCAGGTGCAGGGTGAGCCGCGCCCGACGCTGGACGGTTGGCGGCTTTCGCTGCCCCGGCGGGCGCCGCGTGATTCTCAGCGGGACGATTTGCTGCACCGCCTTTTTCCGCAGGACGAGTTTCGGCGGGACGCGCAGCAGCACCTTTATTCCCACCAGGAGCCGGAGCTCGTGCTTCCTTGGGTGAAATCTTCGGAGGGTGATACGGAGCTCCGGCAGCTTTAGCCGTCACCACCCCAGGTCCGCTGAACACGCCGGGCTTCGCGGTGGCTGCTACTGCGGGACGGCCGTGATTGTTCGAAGCGAATAGCGCTTTGTTCTGGCTGGCGGCGTGTGCCTGCTGAACCTGCGCCGCCACCGGAGGAGTATGAGTCTCGTGCGCGTACTGTTCTTCCTGCGGAGTTGGACGGGCTTGCACTCCGCCCTGGCCGCCATTAAAAGCAACGTGCGATTCGTTGTTCACGATGACTGTCTTGTTCACGTAAACGTTGGTGATGCTGACGGTGTTCACGTTTACGACGGCGGTGTTATAGAAGAAAGATCCGCCACGCCATTCGCCGCCGCCAAAACCGACGCCGCCGTATCCAAAGCCGTAGTTAACCCCACCGTAGAAGCCGACGTGCGGTCCCCAGTAGCCGCCGTTCCATGCGTAGACGCCGTCATTCCAACCCCAGTAGCCGGGGGTCCACAGCAGTCCCGGCTCTGGCACTTCAACCCACGTGCCGGGAACCCAGTAATAGCCGTCATCGTCGTCCCATGCCCAGTATCCGGGAGTCCACATATAACCCTCTTGAGGGCAGATGGGCTGTTCGTAAACCGGCAGCGCAGGCGGTTCGATCCGGACGGAAATGTCGACGCCGATAGCGAATTGCGCCGCCGATTGGGACGAAAGGAGTATCGGAATCACTGACAAAAGAAGTGCAAACGCCAGCAAGCGAACTGCACGTGGGAGTTTCATCTTGTGTTTTCCTCATGCCCGCTGGGCTTGCGCGAAGAAGGCAGCGCCAGCGAGGCGAATTTAGCTCAAGAACTTATGCCGCCGAAAATACCGCAACCAGCGCTTTCTGACCCGATTTTCGTTCTTCCCCATAAACACCGCAGGTTGGAGTATTTCCGAGGCCAATAAGTTGTTCGAATTGTAAAGTTTTATTATCGCCCCGCCAAGTCCCTCGCCCGCGCGTTCCAGGGAGCGGGCAAAGAAAATGGCCGGTGTCTCAAAAAACCACCGGCCACGTGAGCATTGCGAAACGGCGCAACGCTGGTCGGGCGAAGTCGTTTGGCTGTCGTTTCGCTTAATGAAACGAGCCACTTCTGTAAACACGATTGGGAGGAAGATGTTGCTGGCGCACAAGGTTCCTGGAATGTGAGGGATAACCGGCTAGTTCGTTCGCTTTGCGCGGGCGATGCGTTCGTCGATGGGCTTGCGGCCTGCGAATCCTTCTTCTGTGCCGTGCCAGTGCGTGATTGTTGGTTCACCCATCTTCCAGCAAAGCAGAACGACGCGGCCTTCGACTTCGCAAGGGAAATCGAGCAAGCCGATGTCGATATCTTTGACTTGAACACCGATGGAGTCGATCTCCGCCAGGGCGTCTTTGGCGCGCTGCTCGGCCTTGGCGCGCTCAGCCTTACGGCGGGCGGTTGCAACAACATCCACGTGCGTGCCGCCGTTGAGGAAGATGCGGTGCGTGAGGCTCTGCATCTCCGCTTCGACTTCTTCCATAACCTTCTTGCCGTTAATGGCCGTGCGCAGCAGAGATTCCAGCACGGGAAGCAGCGACAAGGCCTCTTCGAGATTGAAGGTTCGTCCTGACATGGGATGTTTCTATTCTACCGCATATGCAGGACGGTAGTGGAAATCAAATTAGACCTGAGCTGAGGGTTTCCGCCAGGGCCTCTGGCTATCGCATGTGCGTCAATCGTTTCTGCGTCAATCGTTTCTAGCTCAATCGCTTCTAGGTCAATCCTTTCTGCGTCAATCGTTCAAATCAATTCGAACGGTCATGAGCTGCGTTCCGAAGAGGCGCACCGCCCTCGCATTCGAGGCGCTTCCTGGCAAGCGAGTGGCCAGCCAGCGCTGGCGCTCACGCGGATCGTCGTCGGAGAGTAGATGTGCACTGCCGGTATGCCAGCGCACTCGCAGTCCATTGCGCAATTTCACCCGCACAAGCGAGTTATGCGCCATATTGAGGACGTATCCGGCTTTCATGCCATGCTCCGCCACCAGCCAGAACTGCTCACCTACTCGTCCGTTGCCCACCGGCGTGCTACGTCGCTTTCCGGTCTTGCGGCCGATGGTTTCAAGAAGGGCGTATCCCGGCGGTGCCAGGCCAATCGCAAACGCAAACTTGATTGGCGGATTGAATAAGTATTTCTGAAGCGTGTGAACAATCCGTTGTTTCATCTTCGTGTCCGCAACTCGTCGCGATGAAGCTCCAGTTCGTCCCCGACTTCATTCCACATCGTTAAACCGCCAACTGCCTCTGCTATTTCGGCAACGGCTTAATCATTTCAACGTCCAGCGTAAGGGTGATTTCATCACCGACGACGCCCGGCCCGCCGCTGACTCCGAAATCCTGGCGATTGATCTTGGTAGTCGCGGAAGCGCCCATACGAAGCCGGTCTTTGCCCATCGGGTCTTTTATGGCTGGGGTAGGTCCGTCCACGTCGAGAACGACCTCTTTGGTGACACCGTGAATCGTGAGATCGCCGGTGACCTTCAGTTTGCGGTCTCCAGCGCCCTCGACTCTCTTCGACACAAAAGTGATGGTGGGATATTTCTGCACATCGAGGAAGTTCGGACTGCGCAGATCGTTGTCCCGCATGTCGACGCGGGTGTCTACAGAAGTCGCATCGATAGTGGTTTGGATCGAAGACTTGCCGGGATTTGCAGGATCGTATTTCACGGTGCCGCTCACCTTGGTGAATGCGCCGCGAACCGTGGAAACTCCCAGATGGCGCACGGAAAACTGCGCCGACGAGTGTGGCGGATCAAGCTGCCATGTGTCCTGAGCTGCGGCGGTTAGAGTGAGAAGCAGTGCAATCGCGGATGCGACGAGAGCGCGAGACATGAATGTGAATTCTCCTTGTGGAGTGGAATGAAGAAATACAGTCTAGCGCATTTGGCATCTTGCGTTCGAGTGCGGCAACGGCGGAGCAGTGGCGCAGGTCAACCTTTCGCTCGGCGTCATCCTGAGCGTAGCCGTTTTTCAGGCGGAGCGAAGGATCTCCCACTCAACCGGCATCGAGCGTCAGCCAAGCCCCGCATCAATGTCTTTTGCCGTTCGATGGATCGGGCGAGGTGGCCGAATTCACGTCAACCTGTAATTCTAGCGCGCTCGAGATTCCGGGCGGATAGCAATTGCCGTCACGGCTGTAATTCGAACACTGTGCGGCTACATCTTTTCGTTGCGGCGACTGCGCGAACTGCCAGACTTCAGCGAAGCTGACGCCGCTTTGAGCTGGGCTTGGCGGGTGAGCCGGCGGTTTGACGGGAAAAGCACAGCCGGGGGCGGGCGGACAGGCATCGTTGATCGCCCAATAGACGATCCGTCGGCTTCCCGCGTTTTCGCGAATATCTTCAGCAGTGACGACATTGTTATCGTCCTTCGCCGGAATGCCAGAACAGTAGATTCCGGCGCGGAATCCGGCGGCGATGACACCGTCAACCCAGGAGTAGATATAAGCTTTCTGCTCGGGCAGCATCCGTCCGCCTTGTTCCTGGTCAAGGAAGATGACGGTCTGCGCCGGAAAGCCTTCGCGGCGGGCTGCAGCAGCGGCGGCATCCGCGTCGGAGTTGCCGAGCCTGTTTGCGCGTGCGACTGATTTCAGTTCGTCGTAGAGGCGTCCGTTGAAGAGCACGAGGAATCCAAAGCCGGCGGATTCGACGACGGCGCGGTGGCCAGTCCAGGTGTTAGTTTTCTCGCCGGGAGGGTGGTTGAGCCAGTAGCCGGTATAAAAAAAGGTCTGATGCAGAGCTTTCAGGTTAGCGTCGCCAGGGTAGGCGTTACGGTCGAAACCGAGGTAGGAGGACTGAGCAGCTGACGATGCGGAGAAAAGAGCGAGAGTAAAAACGAGAAACGAGAATCTCACGATTTCATCCTAAACGAGCGCACCTCAGCGGCTGAAGCCGTTCCGCCCACGCGCCTTAATCGGCACGAGTGGAACTCGTGCCCTTCCCGGTTGCTCGCTTAGCATCGCAGTCGGCGATTCCAGCGGGAGACGTAAATAAGGTACGTCTCTACAACTGACAGCTGACAGCTAGCCCCCGATGTGCACCATCGTCCTCGAAGCCGGCACGAAGTCCGGCTCGCCGATGTGGTGCCGTTCTTCTTTCTTCTGCACCACGCCGCGAATGAAGTCGGCCAACTCTTCGTCAGTCGCGCCGCGGCGCATTTGCGCGTACAGATCATGATCCCACACCGAAAATAAGCAGGTACGGATTTTACCGTCGCTGGTGATGCGGATGCGGCTGCAGTGTCCGCAGAAGGGATGCGAGACCGGCGCAATGATACCGATTTCACCGACGCCATCGTCGAAGCGGTAGCGGCGCGCAGTCTCCGAGCGCGCGTGCGGGATTTCTACCAGCGGGCGATATTCCGCCATGCGGGCCAGGATTTCGTCCAGCGTGACCACGGTCGTGGGCGACCAGGTGCGGTCTTCTTCGAGGGGCATGAACTCGATGAAGCGCACCGTGACTCCTTCTTCGCGCGCGAACATGCCGAAGGGGATGATCTGATCTTCGTTGAAGCCGCGCATCAGCACACAATTCACTTTCAGCGGCCAGAGTCCGGCGCGGCGCGCGGCGCGGATGCCGGCAAGCACGTGATCGTATCCGTTGGGCACGCGGGTGATGCGGGCGAAGCGGTCGGGATCGACAGCGTCCATGGAAACAGTGACGCGAGTGAGGCCCGCCGCCTTAAGCGGCTGCGCGAGATCGGCGAGAAGATGGCCGTTGGTGGTGAGTGCGATATCGAGCGGGTCAGCGTTGTTGCCATTTGGTCTGCGAAGATCGGCGAGAGCGCGGACGAAATTGACAACGCCATTGCGCAGAAGCGGCTCGCCCCCCGTAAGACGAATTTTGGAGACGCCCATTCCGACCAGCACGCGCGCCATGCGCAGGTAGTCGGCAAACGGCAGGTCGCCGTAAAGCGCGCCCTCGTTGCCGGTGCGGCAGTAGACACACTTGTAGTTACAGCGGTCGGTAATGGAGATCCGCAGGTCCGAGATCGGGCGTCCGAATTTGTCGCGAAGGGCGGTCATACTTAGCAATCAGCACTTAGCAATCAGCACTTAGCAATCAGCACTCAGCAGGTCCTTCCCCGTACCGCCATGATCTGGAATGGCTAAATGCCAATTACCATTGCCAAATCCTCCTGCCCCGCAATAACGAGTTTTTTCTCCGCCAAGAACGCGAAGGTTTGCGAGGAGGATGCGAAGAAAGACCCGATTCCTGCCGCCAGTGCCTGGGCGTCGCCACAGGGCACGGCGGTCGGAAACTCTTTCAGTATAGAGCGTACGGGCAGGCAAAAGGTTTCAGGGTTTCGAGCTTCCCAGCGCTGTTTCGATTGCGGCCTCTGCCAGCGGTGCCATGATCTTATATCCCGCAGCGTTCGGATGCAGGCCATCGTTGGCGAGTTCCTTCTTCATGAGCCCTTTGTCGTCGGCCAGGGCGCGGAAGTAGTCAAGATAAAGGAAGCCTGCCGCGGCGCAGTAATTCTTCAACCAGCCGTTCAACTCCAGAATTTTCTCGGGCGAGCGTTGCGCAAAGAGATCCTGCGCGCGAGGAGTGTAGTTGTGCACCGGCATAATCGAAGAGTAGATCACCTTGATGCCGTGCGCGCGGGAAAGCTCGGCGAGAGACGCATAGTTCGCTTCAATATCCTCGAGCCGCATCGGTCCGGTATTTCCAGCGATGTCATTGGTGCCCGCCAAAATGACAACCACTTTGGGATGAAGCTCGATCACATCCTGCCGGAAGCGGACCAGCATCTGCGGTGTGGTCTGTCCTCCGATGCCGCGATTGATGTAAGGCTTTCCGGGAAAATATTCGTCGAGCTGCCAAATGTCGGTGATGGAGTCTCCGAAAAACACGACGCGATTCTCGCCGGGCGCAAGAGGCCTGAGCGCGGCATTGGCATCGCGGTAGCGCGTCAGCTGCCCGAAATCATCAGTGAACACCGCAATGCGCGACGCCCTGTATTGATCCAGCCCCGCGAACCCGGTGGAAGGAATGTTGAGCGCCGGTTGCTGGGCGAACCCAAAAACGACTGCCGTTAGGACGGACAGGAATGCGGCGATTCGTAGTATCGATATCAATGCTGTGCCTACCCCCGAAACCAGAATACTCTACGGGGGAACCTGGCCGGCGCTGCGGAAGAGAGTCGCTACCTCTAGGGGAAGAGTTTCCTCAAGTTTGCGAGCCAGCCATTCCTGTAGCTCTGACTTTTGAAGCGGTGGCAGGAATTGAAACGCAAGACCAACCAGTTTTCCTTCACCGCGCCAGCAAACCTTAGTCTCCGCGAACACTCGATTGGAACGGTCGGGCAGACTAAAGCGCACACGTAAGGGCACATCGGCATCCAGAGCCGTGGGACATCTGATCGCAATTCCGCCTTCGCTAATGTTCACTGTTTGACATAAAAGTTCCTTAGGCCCCTGCGCGTCAACGTAAACAGGAATTGCTACGGGGCAACGGAAATAGCGCCGCCTTTCCCTTACAACCAGTCCATATGCCGCCCGCAGTATGGGGCTGATTGTAGCGACGCTTAGGGGTCGCTGCAGCACAAACGTCGAATCTGGCTTGTCGCCGGCTTGCTGCGCTGGATCCCCTGATGTAATGGTGAAGGTGACAGCGGTGTGATTTGCACGCGAGAAGCGGAGATGTCCCATCACCAGCCGGGCCTCCTCGCCGAGCCGGAGGTCTACAATTACGGCCTCGAATTTTTGACGGTCCAAGAGGCTGTTTGCAGCAACCGCTTCTTCGCAAATCTCCGGCCGGATGGCGAGAGGCCGCAGCGATTCCACAATGGACTCCGTGACCTGAGCGTCTCTGCACATAACCAGCGCGGTTGCGGCGGGCTCTAGCGTTGCGGGGTCTCTCATTCATCGCCCTCGTTCTTGGGCTGGCTGGCGGGACGATCCGGTCGCTCAGTGCTGAATTTGTGAAACAGCGTTACCAATAGCGCTCCGCAAGCCGAACTAAATATAGTAAGTCCTACCAGCAGTAAGTAGTTCAAGTTAGTACTCCTCTTCCCCGGCCCAAAAAAACAACGTTTCAAGCCACCTAACAGGCATATAAATCTTCTATTTCTGCGGGTTTACTGTCAACCACAATTAACACAGTTAATACCTAATATCACTAAATATAATACTGTAGTTACTAAGTTGTTAACTTATTAAGTTTATAAGTTAATCGCAACCGCGGGGTGCCGGGATGGTAGCACAGAGGCAGACAGTCTGCCGAAATGTCGGCACATCCAGCAGGGCCTCTGGAAACGTTGGGTGGCTGTTAACTATAGCGCTATCACCCTTTTAGAGGGCTATCGCCGGTGTCGCAAATCGGTTATTCTCAACTCACTGCAGTGAATCCCTTAAGGGAGCGTGCATGGCTGATCTAGATGCGGTTCTAGAGCAGTTGAAACGAGAGCGGAAACGAGCGGAGCGCGAGCTGAAGGAGTTGGGAAAAGTGATCACGGCGCTGAGCCGAATAGGCACGAAGAGTTCGCAAGCAGGCTCAGGGCCGGACGCGAAACGCCAACTGTCGGCGGCAGCCCGAGAGCGCATCGCGGCAGCGCAAAGAACGCGCTGGGCGAAGGTGCGTGCGCAGTCTAAAAAACCGTCATAAGCAGCACGACGACAACCAAGGGGGGCATTCAGCGTTCCGGTGCAGTCGCGGGTGGGGAGGGCCAGAGGATCCCCGCCAACTGCACCGGCTTTGCGGCGATTCAAGCCGAGACGCTGATGCCTCCGCTTGCAGGCGTAGTGCTTGACGAAGTGCCGTTTGAGGTTGTGGACGCGCCAGTTGCCGTCGCAGAGGTCGCACCCAGCAAGTTGAGAACAACCTCTTCGTTGCTGTTGGCATTCAGGTTAAACGAGATCTGCTGCGGGTTGGAGCCTTGGGTGCCGGCACTGATCGAGACCTGTTCTTCTCCACTGCTCTTTGCTTTGCCGATGGTGATGGTGATCTGCTCTGGCGTGGAGCTGTTGCCTCCGCTGCCGAGGTTGAGAATAATTTCGGGGCCGCCGCCGGACGTGGGGTTGCTGCTGGTTGGAGCTACCGGAGTCGGGGTGTTGCCGCCGCTGAGATTAAGGATAATCGCAGGATCGTTGCCGGGATCGGTAATGGGCGGATTAGACGGTCCCAGTGACGCGTTTTTGAACGTGCTTTGTAGCGCGCTGAAGGCCTGCTGGGCGCCAGCCAGGTCTCCTGATTGCAAAGCCTGTCCAACAGCCGTGAAATCCTGCTCGCGCTGGCTGAGGAAAAACGGATCGCCGCTTTTGAAGGGGCCGCTCTGTCCGAGCGAAACAATATTGTTGTAGGCGGTCTGAGCGCTGGCCAGGTTGCCGGATGCGAGCGCTTGCCCGAGTTGTTGCTGATCGGTTCCCCGGGTTTGATAGTATTGGTTCAGTTGCTGGTACAGTGAGCTGGAAACGGCTGATGTCGACATAAGTCTCTCCTCAGAAATTGGTGATCTGACAAGGAACGCTCTCTAGCGCTTGCCATCCAAGGGCCAGATCGGCCTCCATAAAAATAAACTTTAGAAAAGATTCCCCGATGCACCGCTTTTCTGGGAATTGGTCTGGTCAAACGCTGTTACGAATGGGCAGGTGTGAGTGGCTCAGACTATTTTTGCTCCCCGTGAAAGCGGAAATGAAGCGTCCCATTAATCTGGCTTCATTTCGATCTGAAGCGGAGGCAGGGCCGGCACATCCGGATGCTCGGGGTCTCGCCATATTACGTTAAAGCACTCGCCCTCTCTCTGAGCGTGCCAAGTGGTTCCATCTTCATACTTCACTGAACTCGGGAGAAAGACCCAGCCCATAACAGCCTGCGCGCTAGCCGAGTGAGCACCTGGTTTTTCCAGGGTCTGCTCCTGTCCCGGCAAGATAGGCTTGTTCGATGACCACTGAGCGTTGTAGGGCCGTCGCAGATCCTGCGGCGCGAGAAACATCTCGGAGGCGAGATTTAGGTTGGTGATGGCCTTGCCGCTGGTGTTCTTGACCGTCAGCGTAAAGCTCTCGGGGTTCTTCCAGAAATTCCCTCCCACAAAAGCTACCGGGCAGGGGCGCGTCTGTGGAACGTAGATCGTGTAAACGGCCATCATCCCAGCTTCCATGTGGTCTTCCACGTGACAATGAAACATCCACGTACCTGGGTTATCGGCAAGCATGTCTGCCGTACGCATGCTTCCAGGGAGAAGCTCGATCACATCGGTATTTCGTCCTCCCTCAGCAACGGTTTCGCCGTGCCAGTGAGGCGTGTGCACGTCGATCTCATTGCCCATCCCCAGCAAATACCATCGCACCTTCTCTCCTTGCTTCATGTATAAGCCGGGAAGATTGCCAAAGATGAAACCATTAATGGCATAAAACTGTCCCGCGGGTTTACCTCCCATTTCGTCGAAGATCATGAAGGATGCAATGAATTCGCGGTCAACATCTTTGGGAGATCCATCGGGCTTCGCTTTGCCCTTGGCTGTAACAACAATGGGCCCGACCAGACCGGCGTTAATCTCGACGGCTGCATTCACGTGACCGTGATACCACCACACGATCGAACTTGGCTGTCCCGGACCCGGACCGCTGGCGGCGTTGGCGAACCAATGATAGGTGTACCGCATCCCTGGAGCTACGAAGGCTCCCTTCACTATGGGTAAATACAGCGAGCCCTCGTTGCCTTTGTCGTAGCGCAAGCCGTGAGGATGGATATCGTGATCGCGATGGCTACGGTTGAGAAAATCGACAACGACTTCGTCCCCCACCTCGGCGCGAATTACCGGACCGAGAATTCCAAGCCAATCCGGCTGCGGCTTGGGAGTGGTGAAAGTATCGTCAGTGTATTCGACGAAACGGCTCTTCGCCCATTGCAGCTTCTGCACCCACGGCTGCGAAATGGGAGTTCCACTCAACAGATTGGAGCCACTGGGAGCGTAGTTCCAGGTTACGTCTTCAGCGGCGATGTAATAGTGCCGCGTGGCTGCCAGGCTCGACGAAATGGAGGACACGACAAACCATAAGCCGATTCCAATCGCTCGCTGGATTCTCACGCAGCCATTATGCCATTGCGGGCATTAATGGAATGACCCCGGGTTCGGCAAGAGCACTCGGGCTCCAGCATCTTTCCATTATCTTCCCTGCATCTAGGGAGTCGGAGCGGCCAACGAACACGTCCCATTTGTCTGTTGCTGAGGCACTGACGACTGGGCCGGAGGCGTCCTCCAGGGCACGTTCACAAAATCGAAGAAGTCAGTGCTCATATCGGCCTGAGACTTGTCGCGATTAGTCAGCGGGGCTAAACCAAAGCGCTTCTCAATCAACGCCAGCACTGCTGTGGTGTCGTACACGGTGTGCGATACGTAGTTTTTCCTGGCAAATGGGGAAACCACGAACATCGGAACACGGTAGCCGGTATTCCCAAAAGTACAGATAGCCGGTTCCGGGCTCACGCCGTCGCAGATGTCGCCCGACAACAAATCGATGGGGGACGTCAACGAATCGGGAGCCACTGCGGTCTGCGGCGGAACGTGATCGTAAAAACCTCCGTCCTCGTCGTAGGTGAAGATCATGGCGGAATCACTCCAGCTTTGGCTGTACATCAGAGCGCTGATGAGGCTCTCGACGTACTGTGCTCCCGCCTGAATATCGACTCCGCCTTCGCTGTCGACATCAGTGGGATGCTCGTCCAGCGAGGCTGACGAAGCGGGTTCGATCAGCGCGACCTGGGGTAGAGTTCCATTCTGCACATCGGTCATAAATTGCGTGAGGGGAACTAGATTCTGCGGCAGATTGTCTACCACATACTGTCCGTAGGTAAACATATTGATGTAAGAGTAGTTGTAAAGACAGGACGCCGTAGGATTGGTTTTGCAGGTCGTCGCGTCCGTGTTAACGTAAATCTTCCAGCTAACGCCTGCATTCTGCAGCGCCTCGAAAATCGTCGTGTTTGGGAGCGCGCCGGGGGGATAATTCTTCGTGTTTCCCTGACCCAGGGGATACGCATGCCCGGCTGACGTGGCGGCCATGATATACATGCGGTTCAGTTGCGTCCGGCTCATGACCGGGGAGAACCAGCGGTCGGAAGTGGCGAAATTGCTGGCCATGTAGTAATAGAAAGGCAAATCGCTGTCTTGAAAATAACCCATCGTCCGGTAACCATTAATGTCGTGCACCGGCCCCGGATACTGCCGGGCATCGTTTGCGCCCGCAATCACAAATCCGTCGAGCGTCGCAGTGGATGACGTCGGATCGGATAGATTCCAATCCGTGTGAGCCTCATTCCAGAACGGGCTCAGCGATTCTGTACACACAGATTGCATATGAAACGACGGAACCGTGACGCTGGGATCCGGTGTGCACACGTCGGCGCCCTGGGGATTGGTTGGATCGCAGCCTACGAGAGAGGGGACCGGCCCCGGCGGCGGATTTATCCCGTCCGCCTGGTTGAATTGCGGTAAGCCGTCAAACTGCTGATCTGGAATTTTGTTATTTGCCCAGTATTGGCGCATGTATCCGAAGTAGGAATCCAGCGAACGATTCTCCTGCGCGAGAATAATGATGTGATTCAGACTCTGCAATGTGCCACCGACAGCGAAAGTCGCGGTCACCGCATTTGCAGGTGCGCTCAAAGTGAGGCTGCAGACTGTCGTTCCCGTACACGCTCCCGACCAGCTAGTAAAAGCATTTGGGGCTGTGGCACTCTCGCTGAGCGTAACGGAAGTATTCGGCGGAAATGTCGCGGAACATGTCCCTGGGCACGTGATTCCCGCAGGAGCGCTTGTAACGGTGCCGGAGCCGGATCCAGCCATGGTCACGGTCAAAGCGTCGCCAGTTGAGAACGTAGCAGTAACGCTCTCCGCGCCCGAAACTGTCAGGCTGCAGGTGCCGGTGCCCGAACAGTTTCCACCCCACCCAACAAAGTAATCGCTTCCCGCAGTTTCAGTAAGTGTGACTTGCGTGTTCTTCGGAAATGTGGCCGAACAGGTAGTCGGACAATTGATTCCTGCCGGGCTGCTGGTGACAGTCGTTCCTGTGCCGCCCCCAGTCATAGCGACGGTCACTCCCTCACCCGCTGTAAATGAAGCGCTGACACTGGTGGCTGATGTAATGGTGACGATGCACGTCGTACCTGAACACGCGCCTCCCCAGCCTGCAAAGAAATAGTTGGTGCCGGGCGTTGCCGTGAGCGTGACTTTCGTATTCTGTGGAAAACTCGCGCTGCACGTAGATGGACAATTAATCCCCGCCGGACTGCTGGTAATCGTTCCTGCGCCAGTAGGAGGCGCGATCACGGTCAACTGGAACGTCGGCGTTGACGGATTGGATGGCGAACTCGATCCCATGCCTGCTCCACAACCGGACAGCATAAGAGTCGACAGCGCAAACAAAGAAATCAACCAGAACGACAGGAACGACTTCATTACGCGCTTCTCCAAATGATCGCCCTAGAAATGATCGCGTTAGAAACGATCGCGATCTTGGATGAAGGCGCTTCGAAGGTGGTTGGTCGCCTTTTCAGCCCCGCAGGGTAGCCTTAGAGTCGGATTACTCTGATTTCTGCTCCGCAATCCATTTATCTGTACGGGCTTCCAGAAGGTCGAGGGGGAGCGTTCCACCATTGAGCATCTCGTCGTGGAACTTGCGGATGTCGAATTTAGGGCCCAGCTCTTTCTGAGCGCGAGCGCGCAGTTCGCTGATCTTCAGTTGTCCGAGTTTGTAGCTGAGGGCTTGTGCGGGCCACGCGATATAACGGTCCGTCTCGGACTGAATCGTGGGCTCGTCCACGGCGCCGGACTTTCGCATGAAGTCCACGACTTGATCGCGCGTCCATCCCTTGGCGTGGATACCAGTGTCGACAACCAAACGCACTGCGCGGAAGAGCTCGGAGGAGAGGCGACCGTAGTCAGAAACGGGATCCTGATAGAAGCCGACTTCTTTGCCCAGTTGTTCGGCGTACAGCGCCCAGCCCTCGATGTATGCGTTAAAGCCCAGCCCATGCAGCCGGAATTTCGGCAATCCGGTGAGTTGCTGCTGGACCGATAGCTGCATGTGATGTCCGGGAACTCCTTCGTGGTAGGCGATGGCTTCGTCATCAATGAGCGAGCGCTCGGCAAAGTTGGATGTGGCAACAACCACACGGCCCGGCCGCTTTCCGTCGGGGGTTCCGGTGACGTAGTGAGTTGCTGCCGCGGATTGGAAAGCAGGTATCGCTTCGACGGTGACCGGTGACTTGGGAAGAAGAGTGAAGAGCTGCGGAAGTTTCGGCTCCATCTGCGAAATGTAGTGGCGGAAATCGTCGAGGATCTGGTCGGCTGAAGTCGGAATGTATTTGGGATTCGTCTTTAAAGAGGCGCGGAACGAGGCGAGGTCGGCGAAGCCTTCCTTCCTGGCGATCGCAGTCATCTCGGCCTGGATGCGTTCTATCTCACGGAGGCCCAGTTGATGGATCTCCTCGGGCGACATGTGAGTGGTGGTTCGGCCGTAGATATCGTTTTCGTAGCGCTTCTCGCCATCGGCAAGCGAGGTAATCGAAAGAACGCTGCGGCCTTGCGGAGCGTATTCCGTGCGCAGGAATGCAGCGAAGGTCTTGTAGGCGGGGATAACATCAGCGTTGATGGCGTCAGAGATTTGCTGAGTCAAACGCTTCTGGTCTTCAGCTGAAATGCTCGCGGGATATTTTTTAGTCGGCAGGAGAAAAGGGTCAGAGTCGATGATTCCCTGACACTGCACGGGAAGCTTTTCGATAAGAAAACGCACGGGCATCAACTTGTCTCTCATGCCGGCGCGAAGCACTTCGGTGGTCTGGCTCAGGACGCGCGGAATCTGATGGAGACGAGAAACGTAATCCTCGTAGTGCTTGACGGAATCGAGCGGAACGGAAAGCGGGAGATCGGCCAGGCTGGTATGGACGCCATTCTGCTGATTGATCGGCATCTCATATTCTTTGAGATCAAAATCGGCGATGCGTTGCTGCAGCACGCGGATCAGCAGGTCGTGGGAGAGCTGATCCTGATCGGAAAAGCCCGAAGTGGGGATGGCGTTGAGCCGGGCAAGGAATTCCTGATTGATTTTATTGCGCTGAAAGATAGCATCGAGCGAGTACTCGGCGAGCTTGTCGTTATAGCGATAATCACCGTAGGAAGTGGCTCGCTCCGGAAAGTTGTGCAGGTCGGATTCATATTGCTCTTCGAAAAGCGCGTTCTGAGCGGACACCCGATCGGCAACCGGTTTGAGTTCCTGGGCATTCAGGTTCTGGGCGGAGACAAATGTGAAGGCGGCGGCAAGAAAAAACAGGCTCTGGAGTAGGCTCATATCGTAGGCAGAGTACCAGAGAAATAAGACGGACGCGCGAAGAAATAGGCGCGAACCTGCAATGTCGGTATTGCGCACGTCTTTTTCACGACCACCGACTCACGACCACTGTCCAGTTAAAGTCCTTCGTCGAGGTGTGAGATTGTTTGGACTGGTAGAAAGTCGTATAAACTGACTGCGAAAAACTGATCGGAGACTCATGGATGTGCACTTAGTGGACGGGACCTATGAATTGTTCCGGCATTTTTTTGCCGTGCCCTCAGCAACAGATGAGAACGGCCAGGAAATCGGAGCAGTGCGTGGCGTTCTGACTTCCGTTTTGTCCATGATCGAAAGCGGTGCGACGCATATCGGGGTTGCCACTGATCACGTGGTGGAGTCCTTCCGAAACGAACTATATCCCGGATATAAAACCAGCGAAGGTGTTCCGCCCGAGTTGCTCTCGCAGTTCCCGATTCTCGAGGAAGCGCTCGCAGCGATGGGAGTGGTGGTCTGGCCCATGGTCTACTACGAGGCGGATGACGCGCTAGCCTCTGCCGCCGCAAAGGCGGCACAAGATGCTCGCGTGACGCAGGTCTTCATCTGCACCCCCGACAAAGATCTGAGTCAGTGCGTGGTGGGTTCACGAGTGGTTCAATTGGACCGCAGGCGCGACATCTTGCGCGATGAAGCCGGTGTCGTGGCCAAGTTCGGGGTCAAGCCACAATCGATTCCGGACTACCTGGGTGTGGTTGGCGACAGCGCCGATGGCTTCCCAGGCGTGTCTGGATGGGGCGCAAAGGCAGCGGCGCTTACCTTATCTCAGTATCCCCACCTTGAAGACATCCCCAAAGATTGGCGAAAATGGCATCCGTCCATTCGGAGGGCTCGCGCGCTCTCCGAATCGTTATTCAGCGCATGGAATGACGCCCTGTTGTTCCGCACCCTGGCGACTCTCCGATTGGATGTGCCTGTCTTTGATTCGGTCGACGACCTTGGTTGGAAGGTAGCGAGGTCGAATTTTGAGGAATACTGCCATCGAATGAAGGCTACAGATTTGCTTCGGCGCACTACGTCGGCAGGATCGACGAGACGCCAGGACCTGCCGTCCGCTCCAAGATCAGCCTGATTGTTTTCGGCTGGCTGGCAACAAGAGAATTCTTTGGCCTGTTCTTACGATGGCAAGAGAATATGGCGGAGAGCGAGTCCCGGTCCGCATCCGTGTCTTTAGGAAACGGTTTCGTCCAACGACCAAAGACCCGAATCGTTTCGATCTGCCAGACACCAGTGCCAACAGTGCCAGGCGGCAACGGCTGGCGACCGATTCGAAAAAGGCATTACTACCGAAAGACCGTCTAGCAGGTTGCGATTATTGGTCACTTTAGACTCATCCTCACCATGACAGTGGTTCTACGCGGAAGATGACGCCGTGACCGGCATCGCAGTCTGCCGTGAGGGCCGTCCCGCGCCTGCACGAAGCGATTCTAGGCGGATACCTTTTGAAAAGAATCGAGTACCGACAGCGATGACGTGGGTGGCAGTACCTCATCTCTCAAAAGGTTCAATATTGCAACATGTTTGGATATATATTCGTTGCGATGTTGCAACCAAATTTCGACTGGAGCTTGAAAGGTTATGAGAACTGACTTCAAAGTATTTACTCTTGCAACAGTATTGGCTGTTGTTCTAAGCCTTTCGTTAACGGCGGGCGCGCAAGACGCGTCAACACTCTACAAATCAAAATGTGCCGGCTGCCATGCGGCTGACGGCACCGGGTCGGCAATGGGCAAGAAGATGGGCGCTCAGGACTTCACATCAGCTGACGTGCAGAAAATGTCGGACGCGCAGCTCACAGATATCATCACCAACGGCAAGAACAAGATGCCGAAGTATGGGTCTCTAAAGCCGGAAGAGATTAAGGGACTGGTGGCGTACATCCGCACTCTGAAAAAATAGTCCCCGTTACCGTTAGCAAGGTTCTTCGGGAGATTGTTACGGGCGGCAGAAGGCTCGCGGCACGGGTCGAGTGTGCTCGCGCCGTGGACCATAAGAATTCAAGAGTTTAAGACACCAAAAGAGAGTGGCGGTTCCAAATGAATCTGCGCGCACGCATCCGAGAGTGGACGCAGCCAATCTACTTCCTGGGACAGAATCCCACCACGCTTACCGGCGCTGTGATCACGACGAGCACGGCGCTTACCACCATCGCCTTCTGGTTCTATGACATCTTCCTCCCGGGCCCGCCGCATCCTTATATCGGCGTTCTCGTCTTCCTGATCCTCCCTGGTATTTTTGTACTTGGCCTGCTCTTGATTCCCCTTGGTATCTGGCTGAGGCGACGAAGTCTGCGCGGGAGCGGGGACCTGCCAGGAATTTACCCCGCCATCGACCTGCATTTACCTGTGGTGCGGCGCACTTTGGAGTGGGTGGCATTGGCGACCATGCTTAACCTTCTCATAATTGGGACCGCATCGTACCGGGGCGTTCAGTACATGGATTCGACAAGTTTCTGCGGGACGACTTGCCATACGGTAATGGCCCCCGAGTATTCGGCCTATCAAAATTCTCCGCATTCGCGCGTGGCTTGTGTTGAGTGCCACATAGGGCCCGGTGCGGGGTGGTTTGTGCGGTCGAAGCTTTCCGGTTTGCGACAGGTCGTTGCCCTAACCTTCCACACGTATTCGCGGCCTATTCCATCTGCCGTAAAGTACCTGCGCCCCGCGCGTGAAACCTGTGAGCAGTGTCACTGGCCGCAGCGCTTTACGGGCGACAAGTTCTTGGTGAATACCAGCTACAAGGAGGACGAAAAAAACACGCCCCAGACGGATGTGCTGCTCCTGAAAGTAGGAGGACGTACCTGGCAGGGCTCGGTCGGCATCCACGGGCACCACCTTGCCGATAACGCACGCATCCGCTACATTTCAACCGATGCCGAGCGGCAGACGATCCCAGTCGTGTATTACACCAACGATCAGGGAAAGACTACCGAATTCATTTCCACTGACGCAAAGCCAACCCAACAGCAGTTGGACAAGGGAGAACATCGCACGATGGATTGCGTGGATTGCCACAACCGGCCCACGCACGAGTTCGACTTGCCGGAAAACGCAGTGGACAAGCAAATGTCTCTCGGGCACATCAGCCCAGACCTGCCCTATATCCGGAAGAAGGCAGTTGAGGTTCTCAAAGTTAATTATTCAACCCGCGACATAGCGCGGCAGAGTATCGTCACCGAACTGAACACCTTTTATCGCACGAATTACCCGCAGATCTATCAGACACGGCGCACGCTGGTGCAGCAAGTCGGCGATGAGGTAGCGGCGATCTATCTGCGCAACATCTTCCCTGACATGCGTGTGACCTGGGGAGTTCATCCGAACAATCTTGGACACAATGATTCCCCAGGCTGTTTTCGGTGCCACGATGGCAGCCACACCAGTGCCGACGGCCAGACCATCACCAATGACTGTTCAGCGTGCCACCAGGTTCTGGCAGCGGGTGAAGAAAATCCCAAGGTACTGACCGACCTCGGCATGAAGTGAGCATCGGTTACCCACCTGGCCCATATCACGGCCCGGTATATTGTGGCGCACGCTGCGTGTCCGGTGCTCACGATTCGCGGTTGAACTGGAGGACACATCTTTCTGTCCGATTTATTTTCTGCGCTTCAGCCTTCGGTGATCCCATCCCCGCTCGTCTCCGAAAGTCATGGTGCCTAGTGACGCTTCGGAGACCCGCAGTCCGCTCTTGCCTAGTAGTCTGTATTTCACAACGCGCTCCTTTTCATGGAACTCAGGAATTGATCCCGCTACTTGCCGCCTACAATCGGCGATCGGAGCGCTCATCTTCAAAGACCGTTGAGACAGTGAGATGTCGCCATTTCTCAGCCTCGCTCGCTCGCGCAGCTTCTGCTTGCTGCACCCGCTTTTCCGCATCGACCCCGAGGATCAGCCGAACCGGCACTTCGTCGCTATTCGCCAGTTGCACAATTACATCCGCGATCTTTCGCGGATCACCTTCTGCACGCCCTTCGAGTCCTCGCAACATCTTGTGTACCGAACCGACCGAGGCCTCGTAGTCCGGCAGCAGGTCCGGCATATTCTCACCCGCGCGCCGTGCCCAGTTGGTCCGAATGCCTCCCGGCTCTAGCGTGCAGATATTGACCCCGAACGGCGCAACTTCCATCGCCAGCGAGTCACTGAAACCGCCGACAGCCCACTTGGCCGCATGATACGGCGTATTGCCGGGAACCCCGAGGCGACCGCCGACCGAAGACACCTGAAAGATGTGACCGCTTTTCTGCTTGCGCATCACCGGCACGGCTGCACGCGTGGTGTACACCACCCCGTAAAAGCACGTGTCCACGACGGCCTGGAAATCCTCCGCACTTATTTGCTCGAACGGTGCAATCTGCCCGTAACCAGCATTGTTGACTAGCACGTCCAGACGCCCGAAGCTGTCCACCGCCAACTGCACGGCCGTTTTTGCGGCGCCTTCGTCGCGCACTTCTAGTTTCACGGGCTTCACCCGCTCGCCGTACTGCGCCACCAGGGGTGCCAGCTCTTCCGTCCGGCGCGCCCCGGCTACTACGCTGTCCCCTGCGGCCAGCGCCGCCTCGGCGATGTCCCTCCCCAACCCGTTTCCGCTCCCTGTAATCAACCAGACCTTAGACATGAAAATCCTCCATTTTCCTTGTAGATAGACTATGGGCGCTTAGGCTCGGCCAAGCGAGCCTCGCTCGCGAGTTTATTGTGATTACTCACTCATTTATTCGATGCGCTGACTCGCTACTTTGGTTACGCCGGACCAAAACATTTGAAAGCCGCTATCCCGGTAGTGTTTCGCCTTGGCCGGTTTCGACACCGTAAGGTCTATCGTCGCTTCCACCAAAGCTGCTAACGACCTCGAGATAAGTTCCACCGGAAGATCGCTCCGAAAGAGGCGCTGCCCAATCGCGTCACGAATCATAGTTTGGAATTCGACGAATGGCGCGCTGCCGGCGTCTCTGGACTCTTTTGTGAGTACCTCCGAAACGGTTAGTTGCGCCAGCACCTTGCGCTGCTTGGGATTCGCAATACCCCAATTTACATAGCGATCCCAAACGTGTCGCAGCCTGGTACGAACATTCTTTCTCCGAGGGAAATCCGACATCATCGCATCTGCGAGTTCTAACTTGATCTCGCGATAAAGGGCGTTGATCAAATTATCCTTGGTCTTGAAGTACGTAAACAGAGTTCCCTCGGCGACGCCGGCCTGTTTTGATATCTCCGACGTTGGGGCAGCGGTAAGACCGCGTTCCGCAAAGACGCGAGTCGCGGCATCGAGGATCGCATTTCGTTTGTCTTCGCTCTTGGGACGAGCCATTTAGCTCCTATATAAATGAGTATATACTCAATACTATACAGGCCATTGCGCTGACGGCAAGCCGATGGGCTGCCCGAAACACAATTAAGGACGTGTGGCCAAGGATGATGCCAGCGCGAGCGCAACCCTCACGCGTCATCGGCCGCCGTGGTTGCACCCTGAAAGTTCGCCGCTGCAAACCTGGTGGTTTAAGTCTATCGATCGCTCTACTTCAGGTACGCACGGACCAACCCAATAAGGTCTTCTGCCAGCTCTGCCGCGGGCATTGAACTCTTTTCGTCGCTCAACATGTGCAGACGAATGTGGTCTTCGAGAACCTCAGCCATCAGGCTGTTGATCCCGCCACGAACGTTGGCCAAGAGCATCAGGACGTCAGCGCAGTCGTCGTCCGTCGTCAACGAACGCTCGATCGAGTCAACCTGTCCACGAATGCGTTTAATGCGAGCGATCAGCTTCTGTTTTTCTTTTTCAAGATGCGACATTTTTTCCTTGACTATATGCTAGGGGGATATGATATAAGAAAACGAGTTGAGAATCCCTATGGGAACTCAACGGAGGAATTATAGAAGCACTATGAACATTGAATCTGCGCAAGAACCTCCGGGTAGCCGGAGCGCTGAACTGTGCTGTAAACAGCGTTGTAGAAGAAGCACCTAGTGTTTCGCAGGCCCCTCTCCTCCTCGCTCGTCACAGCACATAACCCGTGACCTGAGCGAGCGAATCCCGCCGTATCTGAACGGCTCGACTCACTCCTCCTAACCAAATTTATTGGCGAGACCATGCCTTCGGACGCCGCAGAGTATGCGCGCGCCGAAACAGGGCACGTGTCTCTGCCGGGAGGAAGCGATGACGAACACATTTATTCCAACACTAAGCCGTAACCCGCTGTATTGCGTTTGGATTGAAACGGGAAATCCAGCGCATCCACTCGATCGAGTGTGGATCGATCCCGAGATCCGCAGTTTCGTAGACGTAAAGACGGCAACGCCGATTCGCGCAGCGAATGATGAATGCCAACCTGAAACCCCAGCGGAGCCCTTTCCCCGGGAGGGGCTCTTCGCCGGGCAGTTGTTCATGTCCCCGTTCAGGAGAAAAGAAATCAAGGTTAAGGCGTGCTCAGCAATCAAGAGGCTTTCATGGGTAGTGATTGTGCTTTGGTTCCTGCTCAACACCGCTTGGGCCGCCGTGGCGGGAAGAATCTCTGGGATGGTCAGCGATCCCAGTGGCGCGTTCCTCGCCGGTGCGGCGGTTACTCTCACCAACGTAGGCAACGGAACCAAACAGAGCGCAATCACCAACGACCAGGGACAATATTCGTTCCCGGTCGTCCCGGTCGGGAGGTACGAACTGGAGGTTACCTCTCCGGGTTTCCAGTCTTATAAGAAGATCGGCGTGGTGATTGACGTAAACAGCGCATTCCAAATCGACGCGACCTTGCAGATAAAGAACTCCGAGACCGTGGAGGTCAACGATAACGTTGTCACGATTCAGATGTCCGATACCGAAATCGGCGAAACCATCAGCAGCGAGCATGTGGCGGAAGTGCCGCTCAACGGGCGTAGCTACACAGATCTTCTGGCAACGCAGGCGGGCGTATCTCCTGTCACGACCAGCGGCGCTGCGAACAGCAGTTCCGGCGGTGGGTTCGGAACGGTGCCAGTGGCAGGCAACGAGAACACCGGACAGTTCTCCATCAATGGCCAGCACTGCTGATGATTCGGAACTCAGCGATTGAATCCAGATTCGGAATGATGCCGGCCTGTGGTGAGTAGTGCGAGCACGACGGCAAGCGCCGCGCTTCTTGCAAGCAGCGGAAGAATCGATCCCGACATCGCAGGAATAGCCGTGGTCCTGACATCGATGTCGAGCGCACTGGTAAATCTTCCTCTCGTTTATCGGCAAACGCGCCAGAGGGTTATGACTCGTAGATTGACCGTCATTTCTTTCGGCTTGGTGCTACTTGGATTGGGCGCTCTGCTCGTCAGAGAACAATTCCTGCGCTGAGGGACCGGAGTAGACCCCATTCGTGAACAGGCGGTCATTCAGGGATGGGCCTCCAGCGAGCGGCCACGTTGAGTGCTCTACACGCGTTTAGCTGTCGCGGCCATCATGTAAGACTGACAAAGGAGCACGAGTTGCTCTCGCGATTTGCGCACCGTAGCAGAGGTTGGTCCAGCCTCCAGCAAGGAACGCATCGCCCCTGACATCGCTGCGAGCATTATGTCGATGGCGATTTTGTCGAGTGGCGACTTGATATCTGGCGCGGTCTGAAGCATCGCTTCAACGGCTTTCCGCGACCGCTGACTGATCGGTTTGATCAACGCAGGCCCACCCACGTCTGCCGCGACGCGGTAGAGAGCCACGGAAATATCGGCGCGCTCCATCTTGGCATCCACGAACGCCTCCACCATTTCTCGAATCATTTCGGCGAGCGGCTTACGACCCGCGCTCTCACAAGCAGCCTCAACCCTTGTCGCCACGTTATTCAGATGATGTTCCAACACCGCAAATAGCAATGACTGCTTATTGGGGTAGTACTGATACAGGGTGCCTACCGAGACGCCGGCACGCTCGGCGACCCGGGTTGTCGTCAATCGCTCTACCCCATGGCTCAGCAAAACCTGAATAGTCGCCTCAGAAATCGCCTCAACCGTGACCGTCGACCTCGCTTGAATGGGCGTCTTTCTTGGTTCAAGTGCAACCAGCGCGTCAACCGGCATATGCGAACTCCGAACCTGAAGAATCCTTCATCCAATGATTGTAGCAAGGAGGAACGAGATGATTGAACAGATTAGTTTTGCCGGCAGCTTCACGCTGCCCCGCACATCGACGACCTTGAACCGCATGGGCTACGGTGCCATGCAGCTCGCCGGTCGGGATGGCGACAAGCTGGTATGGGGACCTCCACAGAATGTCGAGGGAGCGATCGCCGTTCTGCGGGAGGCCGTCGCGAGTGGCGTGAACCATATCGATACAGCCGATTTTTATGGTCCCCACGTCACGAACCAGATCATACGAAAAGCGTTATCTCCTTATCCCGACGATCTGGTGATTGTTACAAAAGTCAGCGCCCGGCGGGGTGAGGATGGATCATGGATTCCCGCGTTCTCGCGCGAAGAGCTGACTGCACAGGTTCACGATAACCTTCGCAATCTAGGCCTGGATGTGCTCGATGTGGTCAACCTGCGCAGCATGTTTAACATCCATGAACCCGCAGAAGGGTCAATCGAGGCGCCACTCACAGTGCTGGCCGAGCTCCAACAAAAAGGGTTGATACGTCACATCGGGCTGAGCAACGTCACGGCGGCGCAGATCGCGGAAGCGCGACGGATCGTTCCGATCGTCTGTGTGCAGAACATGTACAACCTGGTGCAACGAGCCGACGATGCCTGCATCGATGATCTTGCCAGCGACGGCATCGCCTATGTGCCATTCTTTCCACTCGGCGGCTTCAGCCCGTTGCAGTCGGCTGCGTTGTCTGACGTCGCCGCGCGACTCGAGGCGACGCCAATGCAGGTTGCGCTTGCCTGGCTTCTTCAGCGCTCGCCCAACATCCTGCTGATCCCGGGCACTTCGTCCAGCAAACATCTGCGCGAGAACCTCAAGGCTGCGATTCTTCAACTTCCCGCTCAGGTGCTTGCCGATCTGAACTCGATCAGCGGTACTCAAGGACACGAATGACGCGCGAAGGTTCATCTTTCGAGGCCTTAACGAATAAACGCCCATACTAAAATTCAGGTTTCTACGTAAGACTCGCGCATGTTGCACATTTGTCAATCCGGTCACAGAAGCGCCCGCCATCTGTCGCGACAGTTCAGTAGTCGCGAACTGACGACGCACCGAATGTAGGGAGGCTGGACGCATTCCAGCCGCCTCCCAGTGCCTTGATCAGAAGCACACTTGCGTCCAACCGCCGCCGCAGGATATCGATGTCGTTTCGTTCGTTGGCGAGTTCGATCGTCTGCGCGGTGATGACCTGGAGGTAAGTGTCAACGCCGCCCTTATAACGATTCGTAAAAATTTGAAGGGAATCCTGCGATGACGCGACAGCATGCCGTTGTTGTTGCGCTTCGTTCTCGAGAATGCGCAAGGCGGCGACATTGTCTTCCACTTCTTGGAACGCTGTCAGTGAGGTCTGGCGATAGGTTGCGACCGTAGCATCGTAGTTCGCGCGCGCCGATTCGGAAGTGGCGCGACGGCGACCGGCATCGAAGAGAGTCTGGGCGAGGGCTGGGCCGACAGCCCAGAAGCCGCTCGGCCACGTGAACCAGTTTGAACCCTGAGTGCCGGCGAATCCCGCGGTTCCCCCCAGGGTCACGGTGGGAAAATACGCCGCGCGGGCGATGCCGATCTGCTGATTGGCCTCAGCGACTCTGCGTTCCGCAGCGGCTATGTCCGGGCGCCGCTGCAAGAGGTCGGACGGGAGCCCGATCGGAATGCTGGGAGGTTGGTTGTTGAGAGGTGCTGCCGCCAGACTGAAGTTTGCGGGCGGCTTTCCGATCAGAATCGCAATCGCGTGTTCGAATTGCGCTCGTTGCACAGTGACATCGGTGTCCTGCACGGTAGTGGTGTCTAATTGGGTTTGTGCTTGGGCAACATCGGATCTCGGTGCCACGCCCCCTTTGAAGCGCCCTTGCGTGAGCTGGAGGTTGTCGGTATAGGCTCTTACCGTATTGTCAAGAAGTTGTTTCTGAGCATCGGCACTGCGCAATTCGAAATAGTCCAAGGCGAGCTCCGCCTCGAGGCTGAGCTTGGCGGTCTCATAGTCGGCAGCGGTCGCCTGCGCTTCCTCCCGCGCGGAAGCGACGCTGCGCCGCACTCGTCCCCAAAGATCCAGCTCATAGGAAAGGTCCAAGGGCAGCTCCAAGTCACCCGTGCTGGCCTCTTTAACCTTCCCCGGAAAGTTCGGTGAATAGTCTGAACTCCTGACGTAGCTGGCGCTTGGCGAAGTAGAGATGGTTGGAAATCGCGCTGCCCGATTGAAGCGAATCGCTGCACGAGCTTCGCGGAAGCGGGCGTCCGCCACTTTCAGGGTCTGGTTGAAACCCGCAATCTGCTCTTCCAGCTGATTCAGTTCCGGATCGCCAAAGATCTCCCACCAGTTTCCGCGGCTCGCCCGATCTGCAGGATTCGCGCGCTGCCACTGGTCCGACCCCTTGAATGAAGCCGGTACTTCTTCCTTATAGGTCGGTGTCGTGGGCGCGCTGGGTCTGGCGTATCTGGGGCCGACCATGCAACCCGCGAGCAGCAAGGCTGGAAGGAACGGAACTATGTGGGTGAGGATCCAGCGGGCGGCAACAAAGTGCTGGTTCATTTCCCGGATTCTCCTAGTCGTTTGTTGTCCACTCGGACGCCCATGCCAGCGACCAGAGAGTCCGAGGGGTCGACAATAACGGCGTCCGTTGGTTGCAGGCCTGAAAGGATTTCTACGCTATTGCCGTAGTCGCGACTGATCTTGACTGGAATCAAGTCGGCTTTACCATTCCGGACGAGCGCGACCTGCAAGCCTTCCTTGCGGAAGATCAATGTATTCGACGGAATCGTTACCGAACGCGTTTGGTCAGGCAACTTGAGGTGCACAAAGACGTAAGCTCCTGGCAGGAGTTGGCCGGTCGGATTGTCGACATCGACTTCGACAAGCAGCGTACGGGAAGCGACGTCAATAGAGTTAGCGTTGCGAACCAGAGTGCCATGGAAGGTTTGGTCCGGGAATTCATCAAGGGTCAAAGTGGCTGGCGCACCGGCGCGCGTGGCACGGGAGTATACCTCGGGGACCGCGACATAGAGGCGGAGCGTGTGAATGGCGGCGATGTGAAAGAGCTCTCTCGGTTGTGTATTTGCTCCTGCATCGATGAGTGCTCCGATGTCCGTATTGCGGGCGGTGATGATCCCGTCGAAGGGGGCATATATCTTTTCGAAGGATTGCAGCTGTTCAAGGCGCCGCACGTTGGCAGCGCTGGATTCGGCCGCGGCTTTCAGCGCGCTGAGATTGCTGACTGCCTGGTCGGTTTCCTGCTGGGACACGGAGCCGTTGCTTACCAGGTCCTGCCACCGAGTCGCGGTGATCTTGGCGATGTTCAGGTTGGCTTGCGCGGTGTCCAGGTCGGCTCGAGCCTGAAGCAGCTGCTGGTCGACTTCTGGGGTTTCGATCTCCGCAAGCAACTCGCCTTTCTGAACATGCGCGCCAATGTCGAAATACCAATGCCTGAGATAGCCATTCGTTCGCGCATAAATCGGCGCGTCGCTGAACGCCTGCGTATTACCGGGCAGGACAATTTCCTGTGTGGGGGCGCCTTCTCGCGGAAAAATTACGGCGACGGTGGGAACGGCGGCTTCCTGCGTTCGTCGCGTCAGCCGCGATTCGGCCGCTGCACGCGAATGGATGCCCGAGTAAATCATGAGACCAAGAACAACGACCGCGGCTGCCGCGAGAAGGATTGTGGGTCGGCGGCGGGCTGACGGCCGGGATCGGGAACCGTCTGGACTGGGTTGCATGGCTTGCGCCGCAGTCGTCTCTGGACTGGGGCTGCTCGTCACATTTTCCTTGCTCGGTGTCATTCGTTTTCCTTTAACTCACGGTTGCATTGTTTCCGGGTCACCCTTGGCGTGTTCTTGCACAGCCCGGGAATCAGTTCGTTTGTGTAACAGGCTGAAAACGGCAGGGACGAAGATCAGGGTAGCCACCGTAGCGCACAACAGGCCGCCAATAACGGCACGGCCCAGCGGCGCATTCTGCTCGCCGCCCTCGCCTAGTCCGAGCGCCATGGGAATCATGCCGATGATCATGGCCAGCGCCGTCATGAGCACGGGCCGAAACCGGGTGAAGCCGGCTTCGATGGCCGCCGCGACCGGATCTCCGTGGTGCAGAAGCCGCTCTTTCGCGAAAGACACGACGAGTATGCTGTTCGCCGTTCCCACACCCATGCACATAACGGCGCCCATCAATGCCGGGACGCTCAGTGTTGTATGCGTGAGGAACAAGAAACCGACGATGCCGGCGAGCGCGGCGGGAAGTGCCGTGATGATGATGAAGGGATCGAGCCACGATTGAAAGTTGACCACGATCAGGAGGTAGACGAGCACGATCGAAAAGACGAGTCCACCCAGCAAGCCAAGGTACGAGTTGCGCATGGTTTGCAATTGGCCCCGAACGGTGACGAAGCTGCCGCGCGGCAAGGACTTCCGGTTCGCATCCACAATACGGGTCACCTCACTGCCTACCGCTCCCAGGTCGCGGCCCTGGATGTTGGCGTAAACATCGACCACCCGCCGAATGTTGTAGTGGTTGATCACTTCCATCTCGCTCGTCCGTTGGATGGAAGCGACGTCCGCGAGGATTTCAGGGCGCGCGGCGGTCGCCGCATTAAGTGGGATGTTTTGGAGGTCTTCCAGGGATTGAATCGAATATTGCGGAGTCTGGGTCACCAGGTTGTAACTCACGCCGTTCTTCCAATTCAAAAAGAACATTGGCGTGATCTGGAAACTACCGCTAAGTGAGTTCAGCATACTGTTGGCCACATCGCGCTGGGTGTAGCCACCTTCGGCCGCCCTGGTACGGTCCACCGCCACATCAAAAGAAGGATAATCAAACGTTTGCTGTATGCGCGCATCGGCGATACCGGGAACGCGCTCGATTTCTTGCAGCATCCGAGCTGCGACTTCGCGATTGCCCTCAATATCGGCGCCCTCGATTTGAATATCGACGGGCGCAGGCAACCCAAAGTTCAACACCTGGGTGACGATGTCGGAAGGCAAAAAATAAAAGGTCACGCCGGGGTATTCCCGGGGCAGCGTTTCCCGCAGGCGCTGCACATAGTCCAGAGTGGCGTGGTGATCTTCTTTGAGGGACACCAGAATATCGGCGTCCGCGGTTCCGATCAGGCCTGATGTGCTGTGCATGAAATTGATGCTGCTGTAAGGCAGTCCGATGTCGTCGAGGATGTTGTCCACCTCGCGCTCAGGAATCTCGCGGCGTATTGTGCCCTCGATGAGGTCACACAACTTCGCGGTTTCTTCAATTCGCGTGCCGCTCTTGGCACGAAGATGGAGGATGAATTGACCGTTGTCGCTGCTCGGAAAGAAGTCCTGACCGAGCCAGGGCGCGAGGAGAAACGCCGCCGCGCAGGTGAGAAGGAAGCCGGGGACGAAAAGGGACCGCCGGTGGACCAGCGTTGTGAGCAGGGAATGGTAGGAAGTCCGAAGCCATTCGAATCCGCGCTCGAATGCCAGCTGTAACCGCACTAGAGGATTCCGTGAGCCGACGCGGTCGTGCTGTTTTGCTTTCAGCAAATACATCGCCAGCGTAGGAACGAGCGTCCGGGACAAGATGTACGACGCGAGCATGGCGAACACTACGGCCTCGGCCAGAGGCACAAAAAGATACCTGGCTACGCCGCTCAACAGGAACATCGGCAGGAACACGATACAAGTGCAAAGCGTGGATACGAGGGCGGGAACGGCGATTTGTGCCGCACCCTCGAGGATGGCGTCGCGCTGGGCATAGTCTTCCTCGAAATATCGTTCGATGTTTTCAATCGTAACTGTAGCGTCGTCGACAAGAATTCCCACCGCGAGCGCCAGTCCTCCGAGCGTCATGATGTTGATGGTTTCACCCAGAAAGCTGAGGACCATGACGGAGGTCAAAATGGATAGCGGAATGGAGACGGCAATGATCAACGTGCTGCGCCAGCTTCCCAGGAACAGCAGAATCATCAACCCTGTGAGGCACGCAGCGATAACGGCTTCGCGGATGACTCCGTTCACGGAGCCTCGGACGAAAATGGACTGATCGGCCAGCGGTAAAATCTTCAGTTCCGGAGGCAGCGTCTGCGCGACACGCGGAAGCAAGCCTCGAATGCCCTTGACGACGTCGATGGTAGACGCGTTGCCGGCTTTAAGAACGGAGACCAGAGCGCCGCGGCGACCATCCTGGCGCACGATGTTGGTCTGGGGCGCAAAGCCGTCACGCACGTTCGCCACATCGCGAAGATAGATCGTGGAATTGCCAACGACCTTAACCGGGAGGTCGCTCAACTCAGGCACCGTTTTCGGACTGCCGTTCAGCCGAACGTCGTATTCGAAGGGACCCATCTTTGCAGTTCCGGACGGCACAATGAGATTTTGCAGTTGCACGGCATTGAGAACATCTTGTGGCGCCAGCCCCTTCGATTGCATCAAGCCCTGATTTAAATCGACCATGATCTGGCGTTGCTTCCCGCCATAAAGGTAAGGAATGACGGCCCCTGCCACCGTCACCAATTGGGGCCTGAGGAAGTTTTGCCCGAGGTCGTTTAGCTGCTGCTCTGAGAGGCCGTTTCCTGACAGGCCCAACTGCAGAATGGGCACGCTCGAAGCGCTGTAGTTAATGATTATCGGAGGCAGAGTCCCCGGCGGCAATTGGCGAAGGATGGTTTGTGATATTGCCGTCACCTGAGCATTCGCGGTGTCTAAACTCGCGCCGTGTTGCAGGTAAATCTTGACGATGGCCTGACCGTTTACCGTTGTGGATTCGATGTGTTCGACGTTGTCGACAGTGGTGGTCAATATTCGTTCAAAATTGCTCGTGAGCCGGCCTTCTAGTTCTTCGGGATTCATGCCCGTGAACTGCCATGCAACCGAGATCACCGGAATATCGATGTTTGGGAAAATATCGGTCGGCGTCCGCAAGATCATGATCGGGCTCAGAACCAAAATCAGCACCGCGAGTACGATGAAGGTATACGGCCGGTCGAGGGCGACTCGAACAATCCACATAAACTAGAACTCCCCTGCACTCCAATCGCGAACTAATCGCGCGACGCACAAATAAATAGCGGATGAGACCTAACAGTCTCTTGTTACAAACGCGGTCGAATGGCTTGTTCCAGAGGGCAAGTGCAACTGACATGCCAAAGGAAGCCAGGAGCTTCGTCCGCAATCTGCTGAAAGACAAAGTCATTCGCCAGAGATTCATTACCCCCGCCGTTAAGAGTCGAAGTGTCGACCGCTCTCCGACATCCAGGAACTTTATCCAGGTCCTGAGATCCCCTTACTCCCAATTTCTTTTTCGAGTTTTGCTTTCGCTGAGATCAAACTTGTACTCGGTCGCACCGCACGCGATCGGCTCTCGGATGGAAAGAATGCGGCTGACCACGGCCGCAGGTTCGATGTGCGTGGGATAGCCTGTCCCGATGACTTTGAGGGTTGACACTACGCCGCGAGGAGCGTTCGCGTTGCCTCAATAGGCCCTTGAGGCGAATCGGAGAATCGACACCGACAGCGCGAACAATCAGCGCCTTCGTCATGGTTGCCGGCCACCGTCGCGGAAAAAACATGTGACCCGGAAGTCCCGTGAAACATCCAAGCATCAAGAAGGATTGGAAAAGTGCACCCCCCGAGGGGATGCGAATCACCCCCTCTCCTACTCCGACTGTGCAAGAGGTAGGAGAGCCAGGACTCCAAACCTATGGGCACTGACTCGCAGCTCGCGTGGGGAACCGATACTCAGCGCTACGAAGCCTTGTTTCGCATCTTTGAGGCGCTGTCGACCTGTGGGGAACTAGAAGAGCTCTCACGAGTTCTCGCCGACCAACTCATCGAGGTGATCGGCTTCCATCATCTCGACGTCGTTGTCTTTAAGGACAATTCCGAAGAAATCGAATGGCATGTTTGGGGAAAAGGGCCGATTGCTTTCCCCGATCTGCCAATCGAAGAGACATCGATGTGGCATGTTTACCATACGCAGAAGCCGCTCCACATTGGCGACTATAACGGGGACCAGCGTTTCCCCCGCTTAAGGCAACTGCTTACGGAGGCTGGTGTAAAACTCGGCTCTCTCGTTCGTGTCCCGTTGACCACCGCGCACCGGCGCCTAGGAACGCTGGGCATCGCCAGTGAGCAACCCCATGCGTACACCTGCGATGACGTCAAGTTCGTCGGGTTGCTTGCCCGCGGGGTCGCGTTGGCCGTTGACGACAGCCTTAATTTAAAGAAATCCCAATCTGCACGGTCGGAACTAGAGCGGCAAAATGCTCGACTCAAGCTGCTGTTGGATTTGGCCAACAGAATCACCTCCAATCTCGACCTCAGAGAGCTGCTGCGCTCGATCTGCGCCAACGTTCGCGAAGTGATGCACTGTGATGCCGTGGGTGTTACCTTTCCAGATTCAGCAACTGGCAACTCTTTGGTTTACGCTCTCGACTTCCCGGAGAGCAGGGGATTCGTCTCGGAGGAGTTGCTCAGTCGGACAGATCGTGCGAGCGCGATCGCTCTGGAAACTCTCAAGCCGGTAATCGTGAACCAACCTGATGCGGCCACCTTAGGTCCTGAGTGGTACGAGAGGAGCGTTGGTGAAGGATTCAAAGCTCACTGCAGGGTTCCACTCGTCAACCGCGGACGGGCGCTCGGCCTGTTGTGTCTTGCCCGCCGGAACGAACACTTGTTTAACGAAGATGACACTGATTTTCTTAGTCAGGCATCGGGCCAGATAGCGGTCGCGGTTCAGAATGCGCTTGCCTATCGTGAAATCTCCGAACTCAAAGAGAAGATCGCCAGGGAGAAGGTGTATCTCGAAGAAGAGATTCGCAGCGAGATCAATTTTGAGCAGATCCATGGGGACAGTCCAGCACTGAAGCGCGTTCTGGAACTGGTCGAGAAGGTCGCGCCCAACGATTCTACGGTCCTCCTCCTGGGTGAGACCGGCACGGGGAAAGAGCTCATCGCTCGCGCTCTTCATGATCATAGCCGCCGCAAAGAACGTACCTTTGTTAAGCTCAACTGTGCCGCCATCCCCACCGGTCTGCTCGAGAGCGAATTGTTTGGACATGAAAAGGGCGCCTTCACGGGGGCAATCACCCAGAAGGTTGGACGGCTGGAACTAGCCGATCAGGGCACGCTATTTCTGGACGAAGTGGGAGACATTCCCATTGAAATCCAGCCCAAACTGTTGCGGGCTTTGCAGGAGCGGGAATTCGAGCGGCTGGGCAGCACCCATACGCGAAAAGTGAATGTACGCTTGGTTGCGGCCACCAATCGCGACCTGGAAAAGATGATTGCCGCTCGTGAATTCCGAAGTGATTTGTACTATCGGCTGAACGTGTTTCCGATCCGCGTTCCAGCGCTGCGAGAACGCAGGGAGGATATTCCTTTGCTGGTTCGTTACTTCGTCCAAAAGTTTTCGAGACAAATGCAAAAGAACATTGAGGCGATTCCAGATGCCGCGATGAGGGGGCTGACCAACTGGGACTGGCCCGGAAACGTCCGCGAACTGGAGAATTTGATAGAGCGAGCGGTGATCCTCACACGCGGCCCGTCCCTGGAGGTACCGCTAGCCGAGCTACGCAAATTGAGCACGGACGAACCCACCACTCCCGCGAGCAGCAATGAGGCAGAAGACATTGGTCTAATTGTGCGAGAAACGATCAGCGCCTTGCGTCACGCAGCGAAAAGCGATGGCCACGAAAATGAACATGATAATGGACAGCGCGAAGAGATTGTGCGAGTGCTGCGCGAGAGCAAAGGCCGCATTGGAGGCGCGGACGGTGCTGCCGCACGTATGAGTCTCCATCGCACGACGCTCCTGTCTCGCATCAAAAAACTAGGCATAAATCCAAAACAGTTTTACTGACCTGACCAACGTCGGTTCCCCACCCCGCTCACACTCTCCGATCCAACTTCAGCGGAGTTGTACTTCTTTCTGGGCTGCTGAGGCTGACTTCGACAGTTTTGACATTGGTCTCTTTCGACAGTCGGGTCCACCTTTACTTTCTTCGACTTACCGTAAGCGCACATTGGCATGAGCCTTGCCTTTCTCTGGTTGTCGAACTTGTGACCCGCGATGCTGAAGATCTCAATTGTCGATACATCTGCGCAGTGCCGGATCGTTCTCGAGGGAAAGCTGATCGCACCCTGGGTGACGGAACTGAAGAAGACCTGGAGAGCGCTCGCCGCCGATCCTGGTGGACGCGAGTTCGTCGTTGACGTCGGCGACGTGACCTTCATCAGCCGTGAAGGAGAAAACGCGCTGCTGGAACTGATGCGGCACGGAGCGAAGTTTCAATGTCGCGGAGTGTTTACCCGACACATCGTGGAACAGCTCACACGCCGACACAAGAGCCGGAGGAGAAAACCCGAATAGCAAGCAGACACGTGTGGGGCGAGCGAACGGCATCGACGGTTGGCCCTTAGGTGCAGTCCACCGGCAGTGGGTGGTCCATCTGGGCACAGATGCCGAAGTGCAAGGGTCGATTGCCAGTCACTTCGCCTCGACAGTTCTGACACGACCGTCGCACGTCGATCCCACTTGCGTCTGGATTCAGCGATTTAGCACGCAGAAGGGTTTGGCATGGGCATTGCCCTTCATGGGATCGAGGAGAAAGCAATCATGTTCAAGGTCAGGACAATTACCAACCAAACGCAGCGGATATTGGCTCTCGAGGGCAGTCTTGTCGGCCCTTGGCTGTCAAATCTTAAAGGAAGATGGGATGAGGAGCGCCGGGCACAGGAAGGCGCCATGTTCGTGATTGATCTGACGAAGGTCACGATCGTGAGTCAGTACGGAGAGAATATTCTGTTTCAGATGTTCACCGAGGGAGCGCGGCTTGTGGGCAATAGCACTCTCGCTCGAATGGTAATTCGACAGGTCGAACGGAGAAGTGACTTACAATTCGAGGAAAGAAAGGACAAAGCCGCTAGGCGGGCGAGCATCGCTGTCGGCATCGTCATGCTGCTGGTGCTGGCCGGAAGGCTCTCCTGGGCGTCCAGTCCCGGGCAGCCACAGGGAGCATCAGACGCGCCAGCCATCGAAAAGTTGATCGCGGGCGTCGCCGCAGCAGACCACGCTCAGCTGAGCAATATCCTTGCGGTTACGCCTCAAGTGCCGCGGGGGCCACTCGACGTTCTCAACGAGTACGAGCAAGAAATGACTTCGATCTCCGGCCGGTTTTCGCAGGAATTGGCTCAAATTATCCAAGCTGTTCGGCTAGGCCAAATCAGCGCAAGCGACAGTGAGGGTCTCATATGGGAGCGATATCAGATCGCCATGATGCAATTTCAAGTGTTTAGTGCTTTGCACTCTGCTTTGCAACACGATTTGGACCAGACTCGGCCTGTGCCACCTCCAGCTTCTGAACATGTCGGAGGTGAAGTTGTTGTGGCGGAATTGCCATTCTCACCGCTGCAGCTTCCAGCCTCTTTGGTAAGCTACCTCAACCTTACGCAGTCGCAGGTAGGAGAGATTCAGGTCCTCATTGGAAGCGAGCGGCAGCGGCTTCAGCCGCTATTGACGCGATTCAATAGAAATCGGCAGCGTCTCGTCGCGGCGACAGAGAACGGGAAGTTCGATGAGAAGATGGTCCGAAACCTTGCCACTCACCAGTCACGCCTCATGTCAGAGTTGATTGTGGTCACATCACGCTTCCAGGCAGAACTGTACGCGGTCCTGACTCCGGAACAACAAACGAAACTGGACGATGCGCGGCACCAGCTAAGCGATAGGTCCGAGAACCCGGATCAGTGAGACCTGTCACACCTAGCGAACCGCTCTTTGGAGACGAGATGCTGCGTGCATCAAGGAATCTGAGAGGACGGGACAGACCGTATCCACCACTATCAGTAATTCACTATTTTCAGCATGCACTACTGTCCGTCGTGCCTTCAACAGTTTCGACATTAGTTTCCTCAGCTCGCCCGTCTAGGCTTTAATCAGCCTTAGCTTTCATTGACTTATACCAGCAGCGCATTGGCAAGTGCCTTGCCTCTCATGGTTAGGCAATATGTTAGGACTATGGAAGACCTCAACGGGGATGAACATATGGACACGATTAATCCACACTTTACCGCGTCTGCAAAGGAGCTGCGGGCATTGCTGGCGTCTTGACTCAGTTCGTTGATTCAAAGCCGCGTCCGTTCGGGTTGAGGTTGTGGAGATTCAATATGGAGAGAAGCACTGAGCACAAAAACGCGCAGGACGAAGAGATCCTTTCGGACCAAGAAATCTGGTGGACTATTCGCTATCTCGATCCGGACGTAAAGGATAAGGCGGCTAACGATGCGGTCATTATTACTTTATTGGCCCTTGTCGCCATAGTTTGCATAGTTGTTGCCTTGCTTTACAGTCGCGGATTGTGAGATTGGGTCAATCCAATCGCTCCACGCGGCCACGGCCCCAGGACCGAGGACCGACGACCGAGGAAGCAGATTTCAAGTAGGTAAGTGAGAGAAATTCATATTCGTTTGCGACGGTTTTTCAATCGGCCGCATCGAAAAAACGGGCCAAGTCCAAATGGCGACGTTTCCTATCACCTGGTCTGAAACATCGGCGAAGCGCTACGAAGCACTGCTGCACGTCTTTCGTTCGGTTTACGCCGCAGTAATCAGTTCTCGCAAGGAGGATTAGGACGCTAGAAGTTTTTCTCGCTGAACACCGGCGCTAGGTCTGCCTCTTTCCAGGCTGAGTTCGTCCCAAGCTTGCCGGCTTCGATCCTCGAGTTGCTCTTCTTTGCTAACGATGCTCATCCTTCGCATCGAATACGGCAACTCCCTTCCGCAATCGAGACAGCAGACGTAGTCCAGTCCGCGGCGGTCACGATGCGGCCACGTGGTATGGCGATGGATGCAGTCGAACAAGTAAGCCAGAATCCACTTCAGCCACCTCATGTCGCCTCCTACACCAACGCCGACTGCCCAAGAACTTCATTCGGATGTGAATCAAACCTCCATAACTGGCGCGATGCCAACTCCAGATAGGCGCTTCGCAGTTCTGCACGAAATCCCTTCTCGTCCAAATCCGCAAGCACGGCCGATTCTTCGATGTCGTACCCGAGAACATGATGCAAGACAAATGCGATACGGGAACCAGCGTCGAGCGAAAGAATTGGGTTGCGGCTTATATCTTCCTCCGGGGAGCTGAATCGCTTTGAATTGGCCATTCCAGAATCGTCATAAAGCACCGCCTCATACGATGGTCGTTCACTATCACCATCAGCGCCGGATAGATGCTGTAGCTGCCGCAGTGAAAGTTCGACTGTACGTCGCTGCAGGTCCGAGTTTGAGATGGGCTTCTCCAAAGACCAGTCAAGCGCGGTGAGCACAACGGAAAGCGCCAGATCTGGATCAAGCGTGAGTAGGTACGCAGAATAAGTAAGTCGATCGAGTTCAGCTTCGATATTCGCCTCTTCGGTACGCGCTGACTGTTGGGTCATGGCGCTCATCCTCCTTGGCTCACTCTTCGCAAGCACGCGAGTTGCCATCAGCCAGTCCGGTCAAACCAGTCCGCTGATCGGTCAAGATTGATTGGTTAGTATTGTTCGGTCAATCAGTTACACGAAGCAGTCACGGTTTCGATTTTGCCGGGTGTGTCGAATACCGCGCCGTCATCTTCGACTAGGCACTTCGACAGTTGTCAAGTGTCGCGCTACCGCCAGTAAACGGAACAGATTCGGTTCCGCTGCGTTGGCAACACAAATGCTGTCTCAGTAAGGTTTTAAAATACGCAACAGTCAATCTGGAGCAAGGCCGAATTGCACAGGAAAGGAAGCATCATGGCACACCATGAAGAGGATCAGCAGTTGAAGGCCACAGAGAACAGCGGGATGAGCGATAAGCTCAGCCGCCGGAGGTTCCTGGAGAAGGGGTCGGTGGCTCTAGCCGTAACCGCAAGCCTGCCAATAATTGCGGCGGCACAACAAACGCGAGATACCAGCGGCGACACTCACAACGGAGTTAACGAGACACAGCCCGGGCCGATTAACAAGACTCTTGATTCCTCCGAGCCCGATTCTGTCTTCCCTTCTGAAACAGATTCCGGCGGACAGCCTCCCTTTAAGTACCCGTTCAGCTACTCTCACAAGCGCATCGAGGCCGGAGGTTGGACGCGCCAGGTTACGGTCCGCGATCTTCCCATCTCGAAGAAAATGGCGGGCGTCGAGATGAGATTGATCAAAGGCGGCATTCGCGAACTGCATTGGCACGTTGGTGCAGAGTGGGCGCTCATGACCGCAGGTACGGCGCGCATCACAGCCGTCGATCAGCACGGCCGTGCGTTTGTGGATGAGGTTAATACTGGGGACCTCTGGCTATTTCCGGGTGGAATCCCTCACTCCATTCAAGGTTTGGGGCCCGACGGGTGCCAATTCCTTCTGGTGTTTAACGATGGTAACTTCAACGAATTCGATACTTTCCTTTTGACCGAGTGGATGCACCATACGCCCAAGGAGGTTCTGGCGAAGAACTTCAACGTGCCAGAGTCGACCTTCAAAAACGTCCCCCCTCACGAGCTGTTTATCTTCCCGCGTGATCTGCCTCGCCCGCTCGCGGAAGAGCAGAAAGAGGTCTATGAAGGTACGGGGCCCGTGCCAAATACCTTCGCATTTTTTGCCAGCAAAATGCAGCCCACCAAGGTAAGCGCCGGTGGGAGCGTAAAGATTGTCGACCGGAGCAACTTTCCCGCCACCAACATTGCCGCCGCCATTGTGACATTAAAGCCTGGCGGCTTGCGCGAACTCCACTGGCACCCCAATGAGGATGAGTGGCAGTACTATGTGTCGGGAACCGGGCGAATGACGGTGTTTTCCGCCGGCGGACACGCGCGCACCATGGACTTTCATGAGGGCGATGTGGGTTACGTCGAGAAATCGATGCCGCATTATATTGAGAACCTTGGCGAGACCGATTTGCTGTTCCTGGAGGTGTTCCCTACTCCGGACTACCAGGACATCTCTCTTGCGGAATGGCTGGCGCATACCCCTTCCCGACTCGTGGATCAACATATTGGGACCGGTGAGGACTTCTTGCGCAAGCTGCCGAAGAAGGAAGCCGTAGTCACTCCGGAATAGCCGCGCTGCGGGAGCTGCGAATGTAAGTCAATTCGGGAGGCTATTTCGCACGGTCATTTATGCGCTCGGCTAGTTGTATGCAGTTGTCATCTGATTTGGAGAATAACGTGTCTCCATCCTAGCTGCAGCCTGCGCTGCGAGTTCAGGAATCAACCACGCCTCCGCTCACCAGTATTCACGGGTGCAGGCGCTCTCAAGCGGCATTGAGTCTGTCTACTCTCACCTCGGCCCGTTGCTCTCGCCAAGCATTTGCAGGCTGCACTCCCAGAGGCAACGAACCACATTTCCCAGAGCAGCGGACTCATCCCGCAAGTTAGAGAGGCAGTCCAGTAACAAGTGTCACGGAGTCTTCGACTGCTCCAACACCTCTGGTAGTTGCAACGCACTCACCTCAAGCGCCTCCCCAAAGTCAATAACTTATCGCACCAAAAGTTTGGCATGCGTTTTGCTTTTGCATCTAGCGATGACTCGAAAGCGGCAAAGCGATCGGCAGCACGACAGGCCTTGCGTCGAGATAGAGCTGTCCTTGCCGAGTAAAGTCGCTGCCATCTCACACTTTGTAGACAGGCTCATGCTCCTGATCAAGAAGAGCCAATGCGCTCGCGGACACGAGATGGACATTGAAATAGCGTTGCGTGAGGCGCTCGCGAACGCTGCCGTTCACGGAAATCATGAAGACCCGGAGAAGCGTGTTCACGTTCGCTGCCGTTGCAAAGCCGAAGAGGAGGTTTCGATCGTCGTGCAGGACGAAGGACAAGGTTTTGACCCCGACGCGGTACCGGACCCGACGTCCCCGGAAGCAATTGAATCAACTCATGGCCGTGGAATCTATCTAATGAAATCGTTGATGGATGAAGTTCACTTCGATCACGGTGGCACCGCTGTTCATATGAGCAGGAAGTCCAGCAGCGCCCGCTCGACCCGAGCGAAGGAGTTGTGCTGACAAAGAGCCTCGCGAGCCTGGCGATCTCGATCGGGCTGCTTGGCGGCTCCGCCTTTGCCGGGGACACAGGACCCAAAAACGGGCGCTGTGCAGGGCATGGTATTCACCACCGACACCGGCTTCCCGTACTCGACCGTAAATGAATCATGTGAATTTGTTGGGCCTCGAAACGATTTGCGATTTCCTCGGTTCATTTCTGGAGACTTTCAAGTGTATCGTTCAACCTGCACAGAACGAGCTAAGTGGCGCACTTTCGCTGTCGCAGAGAGATGATGAGTCATTTCGGCGGCAGGTCGCAATTGTCTCCTTGCTGACATTGTTGACGGCAGCTTGCTTGGGGGGCCCGACCTCTCGAACAGCGCGATGACCATAGTCCGATTTCGTGTCAACCAGCCGTCGACAGCTTCAACGTTTGACAGCCGTCTGCGCGACACTCCTTCCAATGATTCTTCATTTCCTTAGACTTAGGAATCTGACCAACTTGCCTCGATTTGGCAATCCATTTGCCCTCTTCAATGCGACAAAGCAAAGGCAAAGGGCATGCTTTGGGGATAGATGACGGCAATCCAGCGATGTGCTGATGGTTGGGAGGGTAATATGGCCAGGGTGATCGAATTTTACGTTCGAGATCTAATCCAGAAAAAGGTGAAATGGGTGCCCCGGAACCAGCGCGGGAAGGTGATCGAGTTTCCCAGGGAAAAATCAGCCCAATCGGCTACAACTGATCGGGTTCGAGATCTCCGTGAAGCCGGTCCCGTAGTTGTCTCTTGGCCCGGATGTTTCTAACCAACCGCGTGGATATAGCGGTGTGCGGAACATTTTCGCATTTCCCGTTCCGGCCAATTGGATTGCAGCGGACATTCTTCGCAAAGCGGTGAACCGCTGTCCCACGATGACCTGAGGTTCGATCCTCCTGAGCCCGCTGTAGGTTCTTGGAGACCCCTCGTAGTTTTCACCGAAGCCCTACGCATGCCTTGGAAAATGGTATTTTCTGTCACCGTTGCATATCAATGCGACCTGGGACCAGTCGGTCTCATCGAACTACTTGTATCGTGCGATCAGCGGCCGTGTTATCGCGGAGTTGACATTGGCAGGAGCAGGACATGCGTAAAGGCAAGGAGACTCGGCAAGAAATCATCCGTAAGGCGGCGCTAATCTTCAATCGAAAAGGATATGACGGCGCGGCGCTTTCCGATCTCATGCGAGCGACTGGGTTAAAAAAGGGCGGCATCTACCGGCATTTTGGGAGCAAGCAAGAGCTTGCCGGTGACGCCTTCGACCACGCTTGGAAAATCGCAATGGATACGCGCTTCGAAGGCACAGAGGAGATCCCAAATACCGTTGACCGCCTCAAACAAATTGTGCGGAACTTTCGCGACCGGCTTTCAGGGCTGGTTCCGGGAGGCTGCCCGCTGCTGAACACGGCCATTGATTCCGACGACGGCAATCCTCAGTTACGAGCCAAAGCCCGCCGGGCTCTCACTTCCTGGCTTGACCGTCTGCAGTTAATTGCCGAGGATGGGCAACGGCGAGGCGAGGTGCGTGCCGATGTCGATTCGGCGAAATTGGCCACCTTGATCGTAACTACGCTTGAAGGCAGCCTAATGGTCAGCCGTCTGCAGAAGAAGAAAGAGCCTCGCGACCTTGCCGTCCGTCATCTGGAGGAATACCTCGAAACCAAAGTTCGTGCGCGAAAATCGAAGACCGGAGCTGACAAGTCATGAGTGCTCAAGAAATTTCCTCGCAAGCGGATTTCCGGGAGCGCGCAAAGGCGAACGAGGTTCCAATTGCGCGTCTGATTGGATTTGAGGCAAAAGACATCGCTGACGGGCGGGCGACTGTCGTCTTGGCAGCCGGACCGCAGCATGCAAATCCCATGGGAACGCTGCATGGCGGAATTCTTTGCGATATTGCGGATGCCGCGATGGGCATCGCGTTTGCAAGTACACTCGCCCCCGATGAATCCTTTACTACCGTGGAATTGAAAATCAATTTCTTTCGCCCGGTGTGGCAGGCGCAACTGAAAGCGGAAGGAACGGTCGTGCGGCGGGGCCACACAATCGGCTACGTCGAGTGCACCATTACCGACGAGGAAAACCGCTTAGTCGCGAAAGCGGCATCTACCTGCATGGTGCTGCGAGCCGAGCAAGCATCAGGGCGTTAACCGCCCGCCTGTTTTGTCCACGCCAGTCCCCGCTGGACTCGACGTCAACAATATACATTTTCACCCGCGGCTTTTGATTTTGAACTATCAGCCCACATTCCAGGATACCCAAAAAACTATGAGACCGATCGGTCTCTCACAACATCCAAGATTCGAAAGCAAAGGAGAACACTTATGGATAAAGTCATTTTGATTACGGGCACGAGCACGGGCTTCGGCCGAACAGCGGCTGAAACTCTCGCTCAACGTGGGTACAGGGTCTTCGCCACGATGCGCGACACTTCGGGCCGCAATGCTTCTACTTTCGAGGCGTTACGATCCTTGGCGAAGGCGAAGCGCTGGAATCTCGACGTTCTGCAAATGGACGTCACCAACGACCCCTCTGTCGATCTTGCTGTCCAGCAGACGCTCGATAGTGCCGGGCGCATCGATGTAGTTATCAACAATGCTGGAATCGCTGCGCAGGGTGTGACCGAAGCTTACACGGTCGAGCAATTTCAACAGGTACTTGACGTAAACCTGTTTGGAGTCGCGCGCGTCAACCGCGCGGTACTGCCGGCAATGCGGCGTCAATACACCGGATTGCTGATACACGTAAGTTCGGGAATAGGACGCACCGTGGTTCCCGGCTTCGCTGCGTACGCCGCCAGTAAGTTCGCGCTCGAGGCCCTGGCGGATGCCTACCGATTCGAGCTGGCCCCGTTAGGCATCGACTCGGTAATCATAGAACCCGGCATTCACCGAACTCCGATTTTGGAAAAATTTCTTGCTCCCGCAGATCAAAATCGTGTGGCTGAGTACGGCCCTACGGCTGAAGCGATCAAGAGAGTCAAGAGCGTGTTCGATGAGGCGAATACTGCGCCCGAAACGCCTGGGCCCGAGGTGGTGGTCGACGCGTTCGTGCGCTTGATTGAGACACCAACTGGCGAGCGACCGTTCCGGACCGTGCCAACGGCCGCCATCCAGCCGCTCTTGGAGCCATACAATGCCCTGGCTGCAACGGTGAGGGATACAGTAGCTCAGCTGTTCAGAGTGCCTGAGCTCACCGTGTTGCGGGCACCCGCTTCAGAGGACGTGAAGAAAAACGCTCAAGTGCCAGCTTAGCACTTCGGGACCGGAGGCAAAGCTGGTCGCATGCTGGTTGTCAGTCAAGACTCAAAGACGCTGCACTTCGCAAGGTAGGGAATATGAATTATTCATACGCAAAGATAGCGACTCTCATTGGGGCAGCTGCGATAGCCATGATCACCGGGACAAGATTAGGCGGTCAAGCCGAATCGACGCCCACCAACTCCAACGGGCTTGAGGCAAGCGAAACGATCGAAGCGAAAATCGAACGAGCGATGTCGGCTGGCCCACCCGAAATCGCCCGGTCAGCAAAAATCATCGACAAGGATGCACAGGGACACCCAGTAGTTCTACGTGCAGGTTCTAACGGCTTCACTTGCATGCCGGGCAATCTGAACATCATCGGCGAACCTCCTATGTGCGCTGACGGCCCGTCGATACAGTGGGCCGCTGATTTCGCCGCTCACAAGCCAAGGCCGACCAACACCGTTCCGGGTATCACTTACATGCTCGCAGGCGCTACGCAGCGAAGCGATTCAGACCCCAACGACAAAACCAGTCCAGCCATCACCGTGGGGCCGCACTGGATGATCATGTGGCCGTTTGATCCGAAAACTACAGGACGCCGACCACGCATAAACCGACCGGCGCTTACATCATGTGGGCAGGCTCACCATACGCCCATCTGCATGTAATGGGGCGTCCGTGAAGCTTGCAAATCGTAGACCGTTCAAAAGGAGAATCCAAAATGGCAGAAATCAAGACTGCTTGGCCAATCGAGACAACTAGCGAGAAATCCCATGGGTAGGCTTGAAAGGAAAATTGCGCTCATTACCGGCGGCACCAGCGGCATCGGCCTGGCGACGGCGAAGCAGTTCGTGAACGAAGGCGCGTACGTCTTCATCACGGGGCGCCGGCAGCCGGAGCTGGCTGCAGCGGTCAAGGAAATAGAAAAAAATGTCAGCGGAGCTCAAGGAGACGTATCGAATCTTGCCGACCTTGATCGTCTTTTCGCGCAAATTAAAAAAGAGAAAGGCAAGCTCGATATCGTGTTCGCCAATGCCGGCACAGCGAAGTATGCCCCGTTCGGCAAAATAACTGAGGAATTTTATGACTCGATCTTCAACATCAATGTGAAAGGTCTGCTCTTCACGGTGCAGAAGGCGCTTCCGCTCCTGCCTGACGGCGCCTCGATCGTACTGAATGCGTCCATCGTTGCCAGCAAAGGGTTTTCGTCGAATAGTGTTTACAGCGCTACCAAAGCCGCCGTACGTTCCTTCGCCCGGACATGGACCACCGACTTAAAGGATCGGCGCATTCGTGTGAACGCCATAAGCCCAGGCTCCATCGATACGCCCGGATTGAGTGATCTACTGGCTTCTTCAGAAACCGGCGAGCAGCGCAGGAAGATGATTTCCACCGTGGTTCCACTTGGCAGGTTCGGGACACCCGATGAGATCGCCAAGGCTGTAGTGTTCCTCGCCTCCGAAGATAGCAGCTACGTCACCGGAACGGAATTGTTTGTGGATGGTGGCTTCGCACAAGTGTGAGCCCGTTACAAGAAGAGAGGACGTTGCTGGCAATTCCGATGGAGAACTCTGTGACGACAACCGCGCACTCCGCAGAGGCCAGGCCACCCCTCAACGCTCTGCGTTTTCGCGTGACTCAAGGACGTCAAGGCTGAAACTCTGTTAGCAGCGGCTTCCACCTAACAGGCGATCTAACCTTCCTAACCAGCAGGCACTGGTCTCTGACGTGGTTATTAAATATGCGACCGATCGGTCTCTTGCGCTATCTGATTACTGCAAGAGGGGAACATGGCGCTTGGGACCTCACAGCTCACGACGGGTATCGCCCAGAAAAACGTCGTCAACCCCTGGCTGATTGCGATCACGGTTACGCTCGCGACCTTCATGGAGTTGCTCGACACCGCCATCGCCAATGTTTCGCTTCCCCACATCGCCGGCGGCCTTGCCACAAGTTATGACGAGAGCACTTGGGTGCTCACCAGTTATCTGGTCGCAAACGCAGTGGTGCTACCGCTTAGCGCCTGGCTGAGCCGGGTGTTTGGCCGCAAGAACTACTACATGACGTGTGTTGCACTGTTCAGCGTGAGTTCGCTGATGTGCGGTCTCGCACCCAACCTGGGCATGCTGATCTTTTTCCGCGTACTCCAGGGCATCGGTGGCGGAGGGTTGGCGCCTGTCGAACAGGCGATTCTAGTCGATACTTTCCCTCCGGCAAAGCGGGCAGCAGCCTTTGCCCTCTACAGCATGGCGATCGTAACCGCCCCCGCCATCGGGCCACCGCTCGGCGGCTGGATCACGGACAGTTTCTCCTGGCGATGGGTCTTCTTCATCAATATTCCGATTGGGATCGTGTCGCTGGTGCTCACCAGCCGCATCGTCTCCGACCCGCCAGAATTCAAGCGCGAAGCGGAAGCGGCACGCGCGGCGGGCAAGCTCAAGATCGACTATGCGGGAATTCTTCTGGTTGCGATCGGATTTGCCTGCCTGGAGGTTGTGCTCGACCGTGGCGAAAGATTGGACTGGTTTGAAAGCAATTTCATCGTCGGCTTCTTCGTGATCGCGATCGGGGCCTTGGTTTTTGCGATCGTTTGGGAGCTTCGCCATCCCGACCCGGTGGTCGAAATCGCACTGCTCAAAGAACGCAATTTTGCCATCGCCAATGTTTATTACTTTCTCTTTGGTTTTGTGCTCTTCGGCTCGACCGTGTTGATTCCACAGATGCTGCAGTCTTTATATGGATACACGGCGACCGATGCCGGACTGGTGCTCGGACCGGGCGCGCTGGTGATTGTGATTTTGGCGCCGCTAGTTGTTCGCCTGGTAAACCGGATTCCAGTCGCTCGACTCCTCGCCGTCGGATTTTCGGTTCTCGGTCTGTCCATGTGGTATTTCGCAAGCTTCAACCTGGCGACGAATTACGCGAGAGAAGCGGGGGCGCGTGCACTCCAAGGCCTGGGCTTCGCATTTCTATTTGTGCCCATGACTCAGCTCGCCTATTCGTATCTCCCCAGGGACAAGAACAACAAAGCATCGAGTCTCACGAACCTGTTTCGCAATCAAGGCGGAAGCTTTGGCATTGCCTTTGTCACCACAGTGCTCGCTCGGCGTGCGCAATACCACCAGTCTGTGCTGGTTACACATGTGACGAACTTTGGCCCGACGCTGAGTGCAACTCTTGCGAGGATCGCCAATCATTTTGTCGAACATGGGTACAGTGCAGCAGACGCATCGGTCAGAGCCCTTGCGCAAGTCTATGCGACGGTGCAGCAGCAGGCCAACATGCTAGGGTTTCTCGATTGCTTCTGGCTGCTTGGACTGGTTGCTTTCACCGGGCCGCTGCTTGCCATCTTCATTCGCAAGTTCAAACAGGGTGGGAGCGCGGCGGCACACTGATCGGAATGTCGAATGAAGACATTCATCAAACTCGGATTCTTGAGCGCGGCGACATGGCTTGTGATTGCGGCAGGAGTTGCGTTTTGCCAGGTTCAACCCGACCCTCAGGGTTACTCGATCTCCACGCCGCATCCAATTAATCCAGCGGCCAGCACAACCAACCCAAGCGCTCTCGCCACCCAGAGCCAGAATCCTTATCTCGGAAGCACGCCAGCCGGCAAAGCCACGGACGAAGTTATCTCGTTATCGCAGCCCGCGCTCGACGGCGTCCCGAAAGGATGCAGCCCGGCCAAAGTCTGCTGGCTATCGTTCCTGTCGACGACATCTGGGTGACAGCAGATTTCAAAGAGACTCAGCTCAAGTACATGCGCCCCGGTCAGTCGGTGAACATCCATGTGGATACGTTCGGTCGTGATTACCTGGGAACCGTCGAAAATCTCCCAGGCGCCGCCGGAACGTTGTTCAGCCTCTTGCCACCTGAGAATGCCAGCGGTAACTTTGTCAAAGTCGTGCAGCGGCTGCCCGTCCGGATTCGTTTCAATCGCGATCAGGATCCGCAGCATCTGCTACGGCCCGGTATGTCGGTTGAACCTTCGGTCAGAGTGCGCTGAGAGTTCTGACTTTGCATTCGAAATGCAACTCGATAGTGAAGACGTTTCGGCGGCGATAGCGGGGTCAACGATGTTCAAGAGAATTCTGGTTGCGTACGACGAATCTTCCGAATCCAAACGCGCACTGGTGGCTGGCATCCATCTTGCCAAGAGTCTCAACGCCGAGCTGAGGGCAGTAACGGTGCGGGAGAAGCTGCCTCCATACGCTGGGTATATCGATGCGGAGGTACCAGGAGGGACCAGGTTGCTGCAACAGCAAGCTTTTGATTATTACCGAGACCTGCAGGCCCGTGCGCAAGAAGCCGCTCAGCAGGAAGGTGTAAATCTGACGACTGAACTTGTGGAGGGGGATGAGGTGCAGGGGATCGTGGAATGCGCACAGAGAAACCAAAGTGACTTGCTGGTGCTGGGGCTACACAGGCATTCGTTGCTGTTTAGCCGGCTGTGGAATCACACCACCCACGACGTTTCACAGCAGGTGACCAGCAGCATTCTGGGGGTTCATTGAAGGGTGCGAGCAGCGGCATCTGTTTGTGTTATTTACCAGGGGTGAAAATGGTGTTGGCCGAGTTTCGGCTTTATTTTTGTGACGGCTATCGAGATCAGGGCGACGACGCCTAGCGTCGCCAAGCCGAAGTAGATGTCGATGTAGGAGAGCAGGCGGCTCTGCGTGATTACATTGTTTTGGAAGAGTTGCAGTGCGCCGAGCGCGGGAACGCTGGTGGCACCGCCATTGCGGTGAATCAGATCGGCATATTGCGCGAGGGTGGACCGAGTGGTGGCATCCAGACGATTGGAGACGTCCAAGAGCCGCGAGGAGTGCAGGGTCATGCGGCGATCGAACATGACCGTCGCCGCAGTGACTCCAAGAGTGTTTCCGAGCTGGCGGACAAAGAAGTAAGTGGTGGAAATATCGTTAACGTCGGCTACGGGCGCGTTGCTGGTGACAACGTTGCCGGCCGCGATGAGAGCGGGCGCGATGCAAAAGCCTTGCAGGAAAATTACGGGAGCCAAGACCACGGTGGGGGTGGTCGGCGTCCAGATGTAGAAGATCGTGACATATGTGGCAATCAACAGCAGCATTCCGAAGACGAGCGTGCGAACGGGCCCCAAGCGGGGAATAACCACGTGCAAAGTGAGCTGGAGCCCCAACCCAAGGCCGAGCGTGTACATCGAAATAAATCCGCCCGCCTGCAAGGCGCTGTAATCCTGGACGAAGCGGAGATATTGCGGGACGACATAAAGCCCGGCACCGAAGAACGCTCCCACGATCATAATCACGAGGAAGAAGGAGCGCAGGGAAGTATGACGAGCGATCATGTGCAAATGCAATACCGGCGATGCGTTCTCAGGCCGGTAGTCCCACCAGAGAAACCAGACAAAGAAGATTGCGGCTGCAAGCAGAGCGAGGGCAATCCAGTTCGACTGGAACCACAGATCCTGCTCGCCACGGCTGGTGGCGGTTTCCATGCAGGCCAGCGAGGCAATCAGCAAGACGGCTCCCCAGATATCAACCTGGCTGTCTTTCTTGCGCTCACGCAAAAAACCCGATGGGACAAGCTTCCATATGAGGAAGGCGCCGATGGCCAGAAAGGGGAAATCAACCAGGAAAGCATAATTCCAGTGAAACGTATCGGTGATCCATCCCATCGCGCAGGGATACGGGACTTCAAAAGCAGAAAGAACGACGTAGAGCCGGGTGACCGCCCCCGTCCTGGCCTTCCCGGGAAACAGCAGCCCGGAAAGAATGACGACGCGCACCAGAAACGCGCCGCCGCCGAATCCCATAATCAAGCGTGAAACCAGCAGCTGCGTCAGGTTGCCCGTGCTGAGCACGCAGCCCATCGCTCCCACGGCATAGATCCCAATGCTTAACAGCAAATGCCGCCTGGTGCCGATGACGCGGTTCATCCAGGCCGCCATTGCCATGGAGCTGAGGTAGCCGACGTTATAAAGAATTATGACCCAGCTGATTTGATCGGAGCTTGCCCCTACGTTGCCCTGCATGTCCGGGAGGAACACGTTGATGGAGAGGCGGTTGGAGATTTCGATGGCGGTAACCATGCCGATCGTGAGGAGAATGGCTAGGCGGCGCCGGTCGGACAGCTGCGACGCAATACTGCTGAGGAACTTCTCCTCTTCGAGTTCCCAGGATTCCGGGGGACTTGCACCAAGATAGGTCATCGCACTTCGAACCTCTGGCCAGTCAGCGAGTGTAAATGGTTGCTTCAACGTTCATCCCGGGCCGCAAGACGAAATTCGGATTCTTGTTGGGCTTGACCAGGATTTTCACCGGAATGCGCTGCACGACCTTGATGAAATTTCCCGTGGCATTTTGCGGCGGCAGCAAGGCTTGGCGCGAACCGGCCGCTCCGGCGAGGGAATCCACCACGCCTTCGAATTCCTGGCGGTAGGTGTCCACGTGGATGTGCACCCTCTGGCCCGGGGCGACGTTGGCCAACTGGGTTTCCTTGAAATTCGCGGTGACGTAGACCTGGTCGAGCGGAACGATGGTGAATAGCAACTGCCCCGGTGAAACGTACTGGCCGAGATCCACGGACTTCTGCGTGACTTGACCGGTAATCGGGGCGATGATGTGCGTGTAAGCGAGGTTCAACTCGGCTTGTTGCAGAGATGCCTTGGCGCGCTCGGCGGCGGCCAGCGCCGATTTGTAGGTCGCTCCGGCGATGGGAACCTGCTGTTCTTGTGCTTTGGTTTGGAGCAATTGAGACTGAGAGCGCAGGAAGCGCGCCTCGGCGGAGTGCGCGTTGGCCCGCGCAATTTCGACAGCCTGTTGTGCCGCGGTCCGCTGCTGTTCGGCGGCCTCCAGCTCACTTTTGGCCACGCGTGCCGCGGCGTCCACGGCATCAAATTGATATTTCGAAACGTCGTCGGTGGCAAGCAAAGGAGTGTAGCGCTTGAGATCGCTCTGAGCGCGTTCGTTGGTGGCTCGCCTGGCGGCTACGTTGGCTTCGGCGACCTGCAGGTTCGCGGTGGCGGATTGCTCGAGCTGCGCCTGTGACATGGCATAATCGGCGGCGTCTGATTGTTTCTGGGCTGAGGCGCCGTTCGTGCCGTTTGTGGTGGTTTCTCGTGTCAAACTGATTTGCAGTTTTGCGGAATTTGCTTGCGCTTCGGCGAAATCGAGGTTGGCCTTGGCTTGTTCGACTTCCGCCTGATACTCGCGGGGATCGATTTGCACCAGGAGATCGCCTTCTTTGACCGGCGTATTGTCATTGATGAGCAGTTGAACGACATAGCCTGGAACCTGCGGGGCGACGGCGGTGATGTGACAATCCACCTGCGCGTCATCGGTGGTAACGCGGCCCGAGAGCACGTACCACGCCACCGCGATTAAGACGAGAACCGCGACGATAATGCCCTTGGTGAGCGGACTCAGATTTCGAATCCGTTCGCGCCATGAGGGAGTTGGCGGCGGGGTAGCCGGAGCGGCGGCAACCGGAGTGCTATCGGGTGGCGGCGGGGTGGACGATGAGCTCATGATCGGCTCTGCCTCTCACTTCGCGTACATGCTTTCGATCGTACCTGTGGCGCGGGCAAGAGCCGCCCGAGACAGATTGAATTGATACAACGCGCCGATTTGGTTATCGCTGGCGCGCGCCAGTTCATCTTGCGCCGTGATCACTTCGATGTTCGTCGTGACCCCGGCTTGAAACCGGCGCTGGGCCTGAGCCACTTCTTCCTGAGCCAGTTGCAGACCGAGATTGGCAACGTCCACGGAATTTCGCGCGGCAGTGAGTTGGTCGAGGGCGGACTTCACTTCATCCACGATTCGCGCTTCCACCTGGCGGCGAACTTCCGCCACGCGCTGCTCTTCCAGTTTGGCGCGAGCTTCTTCGGCGCGGATGCGTCCGCCGGTGAAAATTGGAAACAGCAGAAACGCTTCGTAGGTGTAGGCCGGAACGCCATTGTTGAAGCGCGAGCCTTGGTACAGCCAGAATCCGGAAAAACCCAATTGAGGAAGGCGCTGCTCGCCAGCCGAATCCGCCGACAATTGGGTTATCCGTTGCTGCGAATTGAGAGAATGAATCTCCGGCCGGGTGGATAACGCTTGGCTGAGCAGGGTCTCTTTTTCGAGTTTGGGGAGGTCGTAGAAATCGAGCTGGTCCGTGACCTCGAGGTCCTGGTCGCGAGGAAGATCGAGGAGTTCCGCCAAGCCGTACCTGGTGGTGTGAGTCAGCGTTTCGGCATCAATCAGATTCTGGCGCTCGTTCTGCAATTCGACGTTGGCGCGCACCGAGTCAATATTTAAACCGATGCCTGTTTTTTGAAGTTCGGTGGCCTGCTCGTAGAGGCGTTGCGCGAGCGCGACGCGGGCATTGGCGGCGTCACGCGTGGCCAGGGCGCGAAGAATCAGCAGGTACTGGTCAACCACGGCGGTGACCACATTTTCGCGAGTCGTCAGTTCGTCGGCACGCGACTGACGGGTTCCTTCCCGGCCGATCTGGTAGCCGCGGATCAGAGGGAGATTGAAAATGGTTTGCGAGAAGGTGGGCCCCGCTTCGATGACCTGAAAGGGACCGGCGTCCTGTCGCTGCGCGCGCTCGATACTCTGAAAATTGTACTGATTGAGTGATCCATTGGCTTCAATCTCCGCCTGCGGCAGCAGCGCGGAACGGCCGATCTGACTATTGCGATCGCTTTCGAAGATCAGCAGCCGCGCGATGACGCGCTGGGGATTCTGCCGCAAGGCCAGTTGCACAGCTTGCTTCAGGGTAAGTTGGACTGTTCCGGGCGAACTTGCCGCGGTCTGCTGTCCGAAGGATGCTAGCGGAAACGGCGTATACAGAAATGCCAGGATCAAGATGCACGTTCGCAGGAAACTCGCAGGCATGGGGAGTTGCTCCTGAGCTTTGGAATTCCTCGATCTATAGAAACATAGCAACAGAACAAAGAAAAGCCATGCTCCCGCATCGACAATTCAAATCTTCTTCAACACGACTCTCAAGACGACAAGGGATCAAAGCATCTGATATGCCAAACCATGGCCCCGAGGCTCTCTGAGCAAATCGCTCACTCCAAGCAAGGGAGAATCCTAGGAGCTGTATGCTTTCGTCTTTAGACCACATCGCCGGGTTGGCCGTACAGCAGTTGCGCTAACGCAGCAAAACCGACCTCCGCCGTGTCTGACAGTCACTCGACCTCTAAGACTCGAGCGTTCGATCGCAACGATACTAGCGCAAGAAATCCTCCAATTAAGAGGAAGCTGGAATTGTTTTCTATACTCATATAAAACATCAAGCGGAGGCTTGCTATGAGGAATCCGGTTTATCGACCTCAGTGGATGATCGTTCTAACGAGCATTGTCGTTGCCGGAATGTCTGTTGCGAGCGGGGAGCCGTTTCCTGCGTTCTTCCCTGAACCGCACCCTACTGCTGCAGGCCAGACGTTGTCTGCCTCGGGTGTTTCCGGGCTTCACGGCATTGTGGACTCAGCTCGTAATGCCGATCTTCGCTGGTCCGACTTTACTCCGTACAAAACAGAGGTCGCCAAACTTTACGAGACGAACGGTTATTCTTTGCTTTGGGTTCAGAACGGCCGCGTCCTTCCCCAGGGGCTGGCGGTGATCGAGCTCTTGCAAAATGCCAACGTTAAGGGGCTCGACCCTGAAGATTACGACGGCTCGCGATGGCAGGGCCGCCTTCTTAAACTGGGGCAGAAGCCTTCTGAACAAGAGTTGGTCTCGTTCGATACCGCTCTCACGGTCTCGGCGATGCGCTACATCCGTGCCATCCACTGTGGCCGCGTAAATCCCAAGGAATTCAAGTTTCAGCTCGATATGGGAGGTGAACAACTCCCGTTGGCGGAATTCATTCAGACCCAGGTCGTGAATGCAGGCGATCCAGGCGCCGAAATTCAGAAGCTGGAACCGCCCTTCCCGGGCTACAAGAAGCTGCTCGCGCTCTTGCCGGTTTATGAAGGATACGCAAATCAGGCTGAGGGAGAGAAGCTGCCTACGATCACGAAGACTGTGCGGCCCGGCCAACCCTACTCTGGCGTAGTCCGCCTGGGGCGGTTTCTTCAAATCATCGGCGACATTCCTGCAGCCGCACAACTGAATCCGAATGCGACCATCTATGACGGTGCGCTCGTCGAGGGCGTGAAACATTACCAGGACAGGCACGGAGAAACTCCCACAGGCAATCTTGACGCGCGTACGATCAACGAACTCAATACGCCTCCGGCCGTCCGCATTCGCCAGATCAAGTTGACGCTCGAACGGTGGCGCTGGATTCCGCATTCTTTCCCACAACCGCCTGTGGTTGTGAATCTTCCTGAGTATCGTGTACGCGCGATGAACCCGGATGGCACCGTCGCCTTCTACAAGAACGTCATCATTGGAAAAGCCTACGGCCACAAGTCTCCGGTCTTTGAGAAGGATATCCAATACGTGGTCTTCCGGCCCTACTGGGAGGTCACTCCCAGCATTCAGCGGAGCGAAATCGTGCCGCACATCCAGAAGGACCCGAGCTACATCGCGAAGCATAATTTTGAAGTGATCACGCCCACAGGCGAGGTCGTGACCGACAATCAAGTGAGCCCCGAGGTTTTAGAAGGCATAAGATCGCTTCACCTGATGGTGCGGCAAAAGCCCGGCGACACGAATTCTCTGGGCCTGGTGAAGATTATCTTCCCCAATCCGGAGAACGTGTACCTGCATGGCACAGATGCTCCGGGACTGTTCTCGCAGGACGTCCGCGATTTCAGTCACGGATGCATTCGGGTGGAGAAGCCTGAGGACCTCGTTGCCTGGGTGTTGCGAAACAATCCTGGCTGGGATTTGGCGCGGGTGAAGGCTACGATGAACGGCGAGAAAAACAATCTTCAGGTGAACCTCGCCACGCGTATTCCGGTTCTGATTGTCTACGGCACGGCTACGGTGAACGAGGAAAATCAGATTCGGTTTTTCGACGATATCTATGGTTATGACGCAGAACTCGATAAGGCGTTGGCCGCCGGCTATCACTAAGCGCCTTAAACAAGGCGCCCAGCAAAGCGCATCTAACGTAGAATGAGTTTAATGCGGCAATATATTCTGAATGGAAGTGAAGCAACGTCGGTGGCATCGCCGGGAAAAAGCGGCAAATCAGGCCTCCGTCTTTTGTCACTGATTCTCTTGTTTCTGCTCGTGTTCCAGGTGACGCTCCCGCTGCCCGGGTACGGCGGCACAGAATCTGCGTCCTCAGCCGCGCACGAATACCGGCTCCGCTTCTATCACACTCACACAGGCGAGCGGCTGGATGTCGTCTATCGTCGAGGCGATCAATACATCCCCGAAGCGCTAGAAGAACTCGACCATTATCTGCGCGACCACCGTACCGGAGATGTCCGTCATTTCGATCCTCGCCTCTTCGACCTGCTCCACGACCTGACCGCGTCGCTCGGCGATTCCGGGGGTGAAATCGATGTGATTTGCGGCTACCGTACGCCCTGGAGCAACGAATTCCTGCGCACGCGCAACCCGCACACTGGAGTCGCGCAGCATAGCCTGCATATGCAGGCCGAAGCGATCGACATTCGCCTGCCTGGGATTCCCACGTCGGAGCTACGTGACGCAGCCCTGCGCCTGCATCGCGGAGGAGTGGGCTACTATCGCAGTTCGGACTTCGTGCACGTCGACGTCGGGCGTGTGCGCCACTGGTAAGTCTTTTTCTCTAGCAAAGACACGGGTAGCACTCGCAAGAGTCCCCAAGGCAAGGGTTCTTCTCACAACCTCCGGCACCTTCAGCGAAATCTGGCCGACATTTGGCACACCGATTTGGTGTCTATGCGGATAAGAATCTGGCGGAGCACCCAGTCTTGCGCTAACTCTTCTCCGGCCAAATTCCCGCCTAACAGGGAAAAACACAGGGAATTTGCGAGATTTTGCTCTCAAAAATGCACGCTTCTTTCTCTAAGCTGCAAATTTTGCTGGAGAAAGTGACACGTTCAGCTCGAATCGGAACAGGGACCTATCAGGGAATTCATTTTGGGGATCAGGGATCTGTTGCAGAACGGACTCGGCCTGACGCGGATTTTGCGGAAACCCAAACTGCTGACGCTGCTCCGCTCAACTTAAGGAGGAACGTTCTTATATAGATGTTCGAACTTCAGCGTGGGCGGCTGAGGCCCTCCTAGGATGGCCTCAACGATATCTGACGCGAGGAAGGCACAGCCAAAGACGTTCCGGACGTAGTGAGGTGTGAGTCCAGTCTCCCGGGCTAGCGGTCTCATCTCAGCGACTTTCCCCTCAAGAACTCTTTCGCACCAGGCGTGCCCGCGCGATGCCTTATCAATGCAGGTCGGGGATGTCGGACCGGCGCGTTCGAGTTGGGAGCAACCACGATGTGAATTTCCCCACCGTACCGTTTCCGCTTCGCTTCGATGGCCAAATAGAGGAGATCGGGTGGCTCGGTTGGCTTTCGCAAGACCCAAGATCCCAATCAGCGTACTCCGTAGGTCGAACAAGCCAGCTTGGAGACACAATTTCTGTCACACCAAACACGGTATTTGACATCACAGGTGTTGGTAATTGGGCGCGCAGAATGGAGCGGCTCCGCAATGCCAACCAAGGCATGATTATCACGGTGAACGGTTCACCTACGGTCCAGTTTCCCCACGCCAACCTGAATAATAACGCCACAGGCCAACATGACTTCCTCGAACTCGCGACCAATGACGGCAATATGAATTATGCCGGCCTGCAATTGGAGCTCAAGCGTCAACCTAAGAATGGCCTAAGGTACGAGATCGATTACACCTGGAGCCACAACCTGGCCGACTACGACTCCTGAGCCGCAGAACGCCTACAACTACAGCGCCGAAATGAGTAACTCGGCTTTCAATCGGTCAGCGTTTTGTGGCAAATGAAATCCCTGTCGGCATCAACCGCAGATTCCTGAGCCATGGCAACCGTCTCGTCGACACGCTCGTCGGCGGCTGGAATGCGATAGCATCGTTACGGCTCAAACCGGATTGCCGTTCAGCGTATCGGCTCCGGACGAGAGCTTCACTGGACCTGATCATTTGAGCCGACCAAATTGCGTTGGCAACCCGTACGCGGGCGCTACAAGAAACACAGCCGAATTGACCTCAAACAGCACAACCGCGTTTTATATCAATCCCGCTGCCAACAGCAGCAGCGTCGTTCGTTTCCCGTACAAGAACGGTGACCTGAAGACCACCGCCAAGCCCGAGGGTATTGTCGAATGCATTCCGGCGACTCATCACCTGGACTCGCGACATTTTGTTTACTCCTGACGGTAAACGCCTTCTGCTGACGGTCGCCTCGGGCTCTAACGCTGCTCTTGAAGTATTCCTACATCCCGGCAGTCGGCAAGTTCGACGGCGTCCGCAGCTTTGGGGAACAAGTGAAGCACGTCGCCTGTGCTCAGTTCGCCTTCTTCAACGAGTTTGAGGGCAAGAAACCGCCCGATGACTGCGAAAAGGGTGGCCACGATCCGGCGAAATCAAAAGCCGAGTTGATCCAGTATCTCAAGGACTCCTTCGACTACTCCAACCGTGTCCTTGCTACGCTCACGGAAAACAATTCGCTCGACCGTGTCAAAGGCCGCTATGCTGGACCGAACACCAAGCTGGGCATCTCGGTCATTGCGGTCTGGCACATCACCGACCACTACGGACAGCTTGTCGAATATCTGCGCTTGAATGGCATCGTTCCACCGTTCACACAGAAATACGGGGTGAAGGTTCGGTGACTTGTTTGAGAGACGGCTTTCCGACTTTCCGATCCTTCGAAATCCTCGTTTCGTTCGCAGCCGCGTTGCCGATGATTCTGCGATCCCGCACCAAGACAGATAACGTTGCTCTTGCGCTGAATCAGCCTATTATCCCCTAAGAACTATCAGCAGGAGCTATGCACATGGCAGCGAATCAAGTGATCCTTTATTTCGACAATCAGGAAGATGCTGTGCTTTTCACGCTGGCTGCCAGTTCCGCAATGTCAGCAGAAGGGCCGGCCCGTGGCAACAATGCGGCAGCCAAGGTTGCGGAGGAGATTTGCAAAGCCTGTCGAATCACAACTGCGGGTGTTCTGAACCTTGCCCGAAGGGGGCTCAAATAGATGATTCGAAAACTTGCTCTGCAAATTGGAATTCCCACGCTACTCGCACTTATGGCATGGAATGCGTATCTTGCCGTCAATCATTTAGAAGGGATGCAGAAAATTACGGCACTCACAATGGAAAGCTCCACGATCCAAGCGGAACTCTCGGGTGTATTGAGAGACTTGACCGATATGGAAACAGGTCAGCGCGGATTTCTGCTAACTGGCGATGCTGCGTACTTGCAACCCTACTCCGACGCGAAGGGCAGGATCGCAACGGACTTTGTCACCCTTCGTGCAGGGTTGGCTCACCGGAGGGAGCACGAACAATCTCTGGAGTCGCAGTTGGAGTCTTTGGCCAGTTCAAAGCAGGCTGAGATCGAGCGCACGATTAATTTGCGCCAAGAGGGGTACCGCCTTCGGTCATTCAGGGTTGTGGATACAAACGAAGGCAAGGAGTACATGGATAAGATTCGCCCGATTGTGTCCTCGCTAACGTCGTCGGAAAGCGGCAATTTTGCCAAACTCGACAGCGAGAAATCTGCCACACTGAAGAAGTTTTTGTGGATCACCATCGCATCTAATTCCGCAGTGCTTCTAATAGCAGTATGTTTGTTCGGGCTGATGAGACGGCATGGACGAGTGCTGGAAGAAGAAGCCGCTAGAAGCAGAGAAAAGCTAGCGGTGCGTGATTTACGGCTACAAAAACTAACCTCTGCCCTTTCCGGCCAAGCGCGCTCTGAGATCACTGCCATCAACACGATTTCAGGATTGCTGCTGGAGAATTACGGCGCATTCCTTCCACGACAGGGGCACGAATATGCTGAGCAGATGAAAGAAGCGGCGGCACAAATTGAGCGCCTCCGACAAGACTTAATTGGCACGCCATGCTCCGAGGCAGCTTAGCATCGCAGGGAGCGGATGCCGATGCGGCCCGCGTCCCGGCGCTAGCCGCCTTAAAAAGACTTCCTCACGCTCTGGAAAGACTCCGATCGCGTCATGCTCCAAACTGCCTCAAGTGGTGATCCATGTGAAGGTAGGCGTGGCGCATTCGCTCAGTCCTCGATAACTGACCGAACATCGCGTGAGCAGCGAAGTCACGCTTCCGACCGCAGAACCGTTCAAACAGAATGCGAAAGTTCTCGACATCTGATGAAAATTCAACGGGGCGAGTACCGCCCTGCTGCTGATCAACTTCAGGTCGTGTCTTGATGCCGTGCGGCCACCTCAGAGGCACCCAAAGAGCCGCCCACTTGTAGATGGTCCGCTTGAAGAGCGTCGAGGAGGAACTGACGTGCTTTTCGCCCAACGCCACACGGAAAGAATCGCTCAGATGACAAATCATCTGATGAGCGGACATGCTGCCCCAACGCCGCTGGCTGTCGGGGCGCACCTTGCTCAGGCGATCCAGCACTTCCTTCTGGTCGCGATCATTCAGGAGAGTTCTCATTTGTTGGACGTGCATTCTACATTCTGCTGGCAATCACTCGCCGGGCTGCATGTGCGGTTGAACCGGAGCATTGTCGCGCCGCATTGACTTCCCCTTCCCCGCATCCCTACCATTGCACACTGATCGGAGGAGGCACGGCAATCGTTTGCGCGGATAATCGCAATCGCCCATGGCAAGAAGCACAATCGACTTCGACACCGTGCGGAAGATCGGCTTGGCATTGCCCGGCGTGAAAGAGAGCACAGCCTACGGAGCACCCGCGCTCAAGGTTCATGGAAAACTTTTGGCATATGTGCCTTCTCATCGCTCGGCTGAGCCGGGTTCACTAGTGGTTCGCGTGGGCTTCGACGACCGAACCGAACTGCTCGCAGCAGACCCGGAGGTTTACTACGTAACCGACCACTATCTCAACTACACCTCCGTGCTGGTTCGCCTGTGCCGCGTCACACCTGATGTCCTGCGGGACTTACTCGCCATGGCTCACAAGTTTGTGACCGCGCACGCGCCACGCCGCTCGCCATCGCGACACCGCCGCCGTGTCACTTAAGATAATGATTATCGGTGGTAGCCTTGTCCTTGTGGCAAAGGAATCAGACAACAAAGTGCTCTCGATCGACGGGCGGGAAGTTCAGATCACGAGCCCGGAGAAGTTATATTTTTCTTTGCAGGCGAAAGTCACCAAGCTCGAACTTGTTCAATACTATCTCTCCGTCGCGCCGGGCGCGCTCGCTGGAATTCGCGACCGGCCAATTGTTCTCAAGCGTTTCGTCAACGGCGCTGAGGCGGAGGCGTTTTATCAAAAGCGTGCGCCAGAGAAGCGGCCAGCCTGGTTGCGGACGGTCACTTTGTCGTTCCCTTCCGGCCGAACTGCCGAAGAAATCGTGGTCGATGACGTAGCCGGGCTCGCCTGGATCGTCAACCTAGGCTGCATCGAATTGCACCCGCATCCGGTGCATTCCGGCGATCTCGATCATCCGGATGAGCTACGCGTCGATCTGGATCCAATTCCCGGCGTTGGTTGGGATGATGTTCGTCGCGTCGCCCTTGAAGTGCAGGGCTTTCTCGATGAGGTCGGCCTTCGTGGCTCGCCGAAAACCAGCGGCTCACGCGGCATGCACATTAATGTACGCATTGAACCTCGTTGGACATTTACGCAAGTTCGCCGTGCGGCTGTTGCCTTATCGCGAGCGGTCGAGCGCCGCGCCCCAACACTGGCCAGTTCGAAGTGGTGGAAGGAAGAGCGTCATGGCGTCTTCCTTGACTACAACCAAAATGCGAAGGACCGCACCACATGCTCTGCCTACTCTGTGCGTCCTCTCCCAGATGCTCGCGTTTCGACTCCTCTTTGTTGGGAAGAAGTGCCCGATTGCAATCCGGCGGACTTTACCATCTTCACGGTTCCAGAGCGCTTCGCGAAAATCGGCAGTCCGCATGCCGAGATGGATGCATCGCCTGGCTCGCTGGAAAAATTGCTGGAACTAGCTGATAAAGATGAAGCGGCCGGTATCGCCGACGCACCCTGGCCTCCGCACTTCCGCAAGATGGAAGGCGAGGCTCCGCGGGTGATGCCTTCCCGCGCAAAATCTGCCGCCAAGAAAACAGCAATAAAGAAGCAGCGCGTGAAGATGCCATTGATTACAGTCGCGAATTCGCCTGATAAAGCGGCCGCGTTGGCGGGTCTTGAGCGATGGAAGGCCAAACATGCGGATATCGCGAGTCTGCTCGCGGTGGACGATGTGCTCGTCGACTCCATGCGCGGGAGATCATCCACATGGACACGCATCCGTATCAACCTGCGTCATGTCCCCGAACAACAACGGCCTCCGCAGGAAACTCCAGAGCCAGACGATGACCCCACACGAGAGTGGCGCGAGCGTTGGAAGAAGAAAAAGACAAACGAGTAAAACTCACCTTCCCTGCGGAAAAATTGCCGCCAGTTCCTGCGGAGGAACAACTTCAAGCTGGGCATAAGTACAATCGCTGGGCTTTTTGTCCGTTCGCCATTTGCGGAATTGCGCCGTGTGCCGAAAGCGATCTCCCTGCATGTGATCATAAGCAACTTCGACAATTAATTCAGGGCGAACTGGCTCCCACGACAAATCTTTGCCTTGGCTCCAGCGACTCTGTCCGCCGGGCATTCGCTTGACACCTTCATCATTCTCAGTTGCGTACTCAGCCCAGGCCTTCCACGGATGGTTCGCCAGGGCATCTTTTCGATAAGGCTTCAGAAACTCCACCAACTCTTTTCGTTTTGCCGTGCTGAAACTCGCACAGACTCCGACGTGTTGCAAAGCGCCGGCATCGTCGAACAAACCGAGCAGCAGCGAGCCGACCATTGTGTGCTCGCCCTTTTTATGCCAGCGGAATCCAGCTACCACGCAATCGCAGTCGCGTTCGTGTTTCACTTTAAGCATCACTCGCTTGTTCGACTCGTAAGATCCTGCAGGATCTTTAGCCATCACACCATCCAGGCCTGCGCCTTCAAAGCGGCGAAACCAATCGGCGGCAATACTCCGATCGCTGGTTGCAGGTGTTAGATGAATCGGCGGTGAAGCTGAAGCAAGCAACGATTCCAGTTCGCGTCGCCGCTTTTGAAACGCCTCGCCTTGGAGATCGCGATCCCCAAGGCAAAGCAGGTCGAAGAATACAAATGACGCGGGAATCTGCCCGGATAAAAGCTTTACGCGCGACGCAGCGGGATGCAAGCGTAATTGCAGCGCATCAAAATCGAGTCCATCATTTTTGACGATGACCATCTCTCCATCGAGCACACAACGTGCGGGCAGCGCTGCGCGCAGTGGTTCCAGCAACTCAGGAAAGTAACGATTGAGTGGTTTTTCGTCGCGGCTTTGGATGAAAATTTCGTCTCCATCGCGAAACACCAGGGCGCGAAAACCGTCCCACTTCGGCTCGAAAACCCAATCGCCCTCTGCGGGCAATTCACCCACCCGTTTCGCGAGCATCGGCAGGATCGGCGGATTTACTGGAAGGTCCACACCCCATGATATAACGCGGCTAGCTCGAAGCATGGGAGGATGTGTTCGGCATTGAAGAACATTACAAAGCCAAGCTTTGCGGCCACAATGAAGGCAAAGCATGGTTGGTTCAAATTATTGAAGAGGCCACCAATGTCCTAATGAGAGATTCCGACAAAAGTCAACTCGCTGTGGACGAACTCCCTGCTTCTGATCGCTTTGCATTCGCCTCACGGCCTTCTTGAAACCGGACTGCACGTTGCAGATAGCAAAAGCACAGCAGAGAATCTTGCGGCGAAACGCGCCGTGCGAACTTCGCGTTCGATCCGGTTTTCATGCGCTATTCGATCGACTGCAAAGGCGAATGATTGGCGATTCTGTGGCTGAAAGTGGTCACCTTTGGGAGGTCTCATAAGCCCGTGTAGGTTTGCGTGTGACTGCGTGCCTAGCAGGCATTCACAAGACAGAAAAGGTTCTCTCTGGCGGAAACGAACTACATTGGGGTGGATTGCAGACAATTATTCGTTCTGCCATGTGGTTCTCACCCAACTGGCAGAAGAGTTTGCAGCTTCCGGCTGGCTGGCAACACTTCCCATAAGCCCGTTTTGGATCAGTGTAAGTCGAGGGTAAGCACTTGCCGATGGGGCAGAGCCAACGTGCCAAATCTGAGGTAAATCGCAAATCCTTGTGGAGGAAGTAGCACAAGAGCTCGCAGGGATCTGCGACTTGGCGCCTCCCACGCGACAAAGAAGAATTCGCTGGATTAGTGGGCTAGTCGGTTGTGAACCAGGATACGAAGAACTCGCTGGAGCTGCCGCGCTGCGGGTCTCACCAGCAAACCGATCCCAAAGTACAATGGTTGCTCATTTGTCGGCGGCGCATCCTAAGATCACGGGGTGCTGGGTAACGCCGCTACTTTATGACTAAATGTGCCTGCCGCGTTCATTGTCTCCCCCTAGACGTTCACCGGGGAAAGGTCAATCGAGCATACTTCCCGCCCTGTTTGTTTGCAAAGGAGAGCTTCATGAACAGAATTTTCACAGCCGAACTTGACCGTCAACTGGGAATCCCGGGTGTCGCAAGAGTTTCCGAAGGTAACGGTGGGTTGGCGCGAGTACAGATCAAAAGCGCTTTCGGGGAGGGGGAGATGTATCTGCATGGCGCCCACATGACCTCCTGGAAGCCCGCGGGCAATGACGAAGTGCTTTTCATCAGCACGAAATCGCGCTGGGAGGAGGGCCAGGCAATCCGAGGGGGAATCCCGATTTGTTTTCCCTGGTTCCGCGGCAAGTTGGACGACCCGCACGCTCCTGCGCATGGATTCGTGCGTACAAAAACGTGGCAGCTCGAGTCCATCATCGAAAATGAAAACGGAGTTGCCGTGACCATGTTCACACAAAGTGACGGGCACACTCGGAAATGGTGGCCTGGAGAATTTCGCCTCGTGCACCGCGTTACATTGGGCTCTGAGCTGCGTCTGGAGCTTGTTTGCATGAACACCGGGACAACGCCCTTCCGCTTCGAAGAGGCGCTCCACACCTACAACCGGATTGCGAACATACAGGATGCGCGGCTGCAGGGACTCGATAGCGTGAGCTATCTCGACAACACTGAATCGAACAAGGAGAAGACGCAGCGCGGTAACGTTACCATCGCCTCGCCGACCGACAGCGCCTACTGCAACACTCAAAACGAGGTTGACCTGCAGGATCGCAACAAGGAGCGTCGGATCCGATTGCGGAAGGAACATTCGCTCAGTACTGTGGTGTGGAATCCGTGGAGCGAGGGGGCAGCGCGCTTGCAAGACCTGGGCGATGGCGAATGGAGGCAGTTTCTCTGCGTCGAGGCCAGCAATATCCTGGATGCTGCGATCAATCTTGCACCCGGACAGGAGCACAGAATGGCCGCGGTTCTCACGGTTGAGAGGTTCTCCCCTTAAGCATCCAGGATTCCGACTCGGGCTAAGAAAGATTACGTGCCCGTCAGCACCGCACCGATAGGTTTCGTACCTTGATCCACACTCCAGCGTTCTGCATTAAGAGACGAATTTTCGTCCTGCCACGTCGTGACCGCAGAAGTCACCCTGATATTTTCCGTCCCAGAAAACGTAATCCCGTCACCCTCAAGAAGCTCTCGGCAAAGAGCCGGATCGAGATGTTGACGAACCGGGCGTCCGTCTTTTGCCGATTGGTTAGCAACCACCCATCTCGAAGACTTCTACGCCGATTCGACTGCTTGATTCTATTAATTAGATTCTGAATGGAAGATCAGACCCAAGTCAAAAGATTGCGGCTTTCCTACACCGACGCCCGTATAGCATACTCATTCGGTATAGACACTCACGCTCAGCCTTGTCGTGAGCGAATGTGGGGTCGACAAGTACGCTGGGAGGCGTCACTGAATTAGCCGCACGCATTTATTTCTTACGTCCGCGAGAATAGCGATCTCGTTGACCGTCTGGCTGAAGATTTGCGCTCAGCTAGCGTCAGCCTATGGCTTGACCGCAGCGAGATAAAACCTGGCCAAAAGGGCTTCTTGCCGTCTTCGGTTTTGATCCGAATGTACAGCGTTACAGTAAGGTTTGCCGTGAATCTCCCATATCCCTTAATACCGCGTCGATACCGCGTCGGAATGGGAATTCTGGTTTCAGTAACCGCAACCCGGAAAAAATAGTAACCGGATCACAGAACCCGCATGTTTGGCTGCGATTTGAAAACTGGCGGAGAGAGTGGGATTCGAACCCAGAACCATTTAACAAAATCAACAAATTAGGAGGCGCGAATGGCACACAAAACCTCCTTAATTCAGCGAAAACAAGCAACTCCACGTTCTATTGGACGCTTAATGGACGTTGATTTCTTCCGGGGTCATTTTTCTTTTTCTCGTGGCATATGGGAGAGGGTGTTCACATAAGAATAACTGTTAACGTCAGAAAGGCTCTTGTCATTCGTCCGTAAAGTAGTTAGGCTTCGTCCCATCGAAGAAGCACGCAAAACATCCGCCCTGACTTCGCGCCTGCGGGGAAGGCCAGAAGTCAGGGCGCTGCTTTGCTTGTGCGCCAGCGGACCGCTGCGCCAATCATTTGTATTAGTGTTTGGCGTGCCGCGAAAGAATCCTGTGAAGCCACGCTATACGAACATCCTCGACTATCCCAGCAACATGTCGCTGTATGAACGGGACAGCCTTGTAGCGGAGGCGAAACTCGGGGCTGAGAAAAAAGCCGAAGCGACCCAAACCTGAAAAGTTGTTCCCGCCCCAGAAGTAGCGTATCGCTGTAAGGTACGCGGTATGATGATCCGGTGCCGAATGAATCCCGCTCCGAACGGCTTCGCCACGAATCCGATGAGTTGCTGGAGACCGCAGCCAAATTACTAGAACACGCGGTCACGCTTAAAGCGCAAGCGGTTGAATTGAAGAAGCAGATATCGCGGATGGAGCACAACCGCAAACCGATCAAAAAGAAAACCTGAGAAGCGGTTTCCGCCCCAGAAGTAACTAGATTTCAACCTGTCGCTCCGCCCCTATCCGCAAAGTGAACACCCACTTCCCAATGATCCACTCAGTCCAGAGTCCATTCTCCTCCGCGCGACCTACGCCGATCTCACTCTAGGAGTTGGCTCGGGTCACGCGGATGTTTACCTTGGCCGATTGTAGTTTGGGGTCGCTTTTGCCTCTATTATAGATCGACGAAATCCTCGGCCTGGAGAGTCAGAATCCGAGCTTCCAGGCGCGCAACGCGTTGCCAATAAGTCTATTGTTTTCCAGTTATTTCTGTTTGTTTAGAATGCCTCCTATTGACCAGCAACCCAATCTCGCCTACTGATTTCCCCTTCGCGAAAATACAGAAATCACTCTATAGGCGGTCAGAACGAGTTGGTGGAATATGCATTCGCGCTAGTCGCACTACTTCCTAAAGAAGTATCACTGCTAGCAGCCATTTCGCACTTCCACTTGCAAGGAGACTTCGATGCAGATTTCAGGTTTTCGAGCCCAAGAATTGCGCCCCCTCGTGCGTCTAGGGGCGTTCGTTGGATGGGCGCTTCTCGCAGTGTTCACATCGTCCAACGCCGTCGCCCAGATTTGGGCGTCCACCGCTACCCAAGCATATCCAGTTCAATACTTGCAAAACGCGGTGCCAATCGGTTCACTGGCGCCTTCCACGCCAATGCACATCGTCGTTGGCCTGCAAGAGCAGAACGCCAAGCAGGTTCAACCGACCCTCCGGGCCATGATCACGCCGGGAAACGCCCTCTATGGGACATCGTTGACGGTGCAACAATTCGTGACACAATTCGGCGCCACCAGCCAGCAAGTGAGCGCCGCACAAAATTATTTGTCGAGCGCAGGGTTTACGAACGTGACGGCAGCGGACAATAATCTCCTCATCGAGGCCGATGGAACAGCCAGCGTAGTGCAAGCGGCATTCAATACGACGCTGGAACAGTATTCGCTAAATGGACGCACCGTGTATCTAAACACCGAGCCTGCACAGGTGCCCGCGTCTCTCTCGGGTGTCGTTATTGCCGTGCTCGGACTGAACAACATTGTAGGGCTGCATTCGGACCTGAGCACTGTGCATACGGGCCCGCAAACCATCCCCTGCACTCCGCCCGATTGTCCAACGCCTGACGCCAGTAATGAGACCTTCACCCCCCAGCAATACCAGATTGCTTATGATGCCGCGTCCCCTGATCCGGCGCCAGCGGTTAAACCCGCTTGGGCCACAGGATCCTCGTGTTCGAGTTTCGCGGCCCCGCAGTTGTTATCGACCGGCAAATGCACTGCCATCGGTATCATTTCGGAAGGCAATCTGACGCAAGTGGTAAGAGATTTGCGGACCTATGAGACGACTTACAAACTGCCGGAGGTCCCCGTTAGCGTTGTGAACGCCGGCATCGCCAGCCCGGACACGAGCGGCGCCGACGAATGGGATCTCGATTCCCAAACCTCAACGGGAATCGCGCAACAGGTGTCACATCTCTATTTCTACGTAGCTACATCCCTGACTGACTCCGATATTGGGCTTGCCATCAACAAGGCTGTATCGAGTAACGTGGTAAAAGCATTTAACATGTCGTTTGGCGAGTGTGAATTCTTCCCCTATTTCGATGGCGCGATGCTTTTGGATGATGAGATGTTTGGCGAAGCAGCGCTGCAGGGCATAACCCCATTTGCCTCGTCCGACGACCAAGGCTCAGCGTGCCCCGTCGAAGGAACTAACGGCGTGCCTCTTTCCGGACCGCCGGACACGTCCTATCCTGCCTCCTCGCCCTATGTGATCTCTGTTGGCGGAACGAACCTCTTTACTAACGCCAACTACACGTATGACTTCGAGACGGCCGCTGATTTCAGTGGCGGCGGACCCAGCTATTTCGAAACCTCTCCATTCTGGCAGGCGTACACGGGATCGGGTACTCTGCCGATCGTTCCGACCAGTGAAGCTGGGCAACGGGGTGTGCCCGATGTGTCCATGTGTGCTGGCGGTTTCGAACTGGCGATTTGCGCAGCCAACGTCTTCGTTGATGGCACTGCCACACTCGTCGGCGGAACTAGTCTGTCGTCGCCGCTAGCCATGGGATCATGGGCGCGAATTGAATCCTCGCACGGCAACAAACTCGGTTTCGCCGGACCGCTGATCTATCAACTGGCAAACGGTGCCCCGACTTTGAGCAGCCCCTATTTCAACGACGTGATCCTCGGCGGAAATGGACTATACACAGCGGGTCCGGGATACGACTACGTCACCGGGCTCGGTTCTTGGGACATTAAAGTAATCAACAAGGTAATTCCCACAACCTACCCGAAGTAGAATGCCTTTGGCAATTTCTGCGGGGTCATAAACCGGGTGGCACGGGAGGCGAGCACGGCTGCGGGTACTCGCCTCCCTCCTCTTGCTAATTCAGCAGTAGCAGAACGACAGAAAACAGCAGTAGCATTACCAGTAGCGGTCGCTGCCCAGGAGTGAGCGGTGCGAATTCAAAACACAGGCCTGCTACTGCCGAGCCGGGACCGGATCCGAGAAGCGGCCAAACGATTGTTTGCCGAACGCGGCTATGAAGCCACTTCCACTGCCGCGATTGCCCGCCTTGCGGGCACCAGCGAATCGCAGATCGTCAAGCACTTCGAGGGCAAACAAGGGCTGCTTGAGGCAATCTTTCAATACGCATGGGAGCAAATCAATCCGGCCCTCGGTTTAGCTCTCGGGGGCGTCTCCTCGCCGCGGGAACAATTCAAGCTGCTGGTAGAAATGACACTCAATTTCCTCGACCGAGACGAAGATCTCCGAAAGCTCTTCCTCCTGGAAGGACGCAGGGTTCGTGACGATGGCAAACAGGTCGTCCTGGTTCCTGGGTTTTTGGAATTCGTTCAGCGCATTGATGGAGTTCTGCGACAACTAGCTAAGCAGGGAGAGTTGGCGATGGACCCGCAAGTCGTGCGCTCAGCCCTGATGGGGGCTATAGAAGGCATGCTGCGAGACAGGATTTTGGCGGACTCCATGGCCTATCCAGCGGATTTCTCCTCCGCCGACATCCGCTCCGTCTGTTTCACGTTTTTCGCAGCCACGCTGCGAAAATAAACCCCTTCGCAAGGAGCCATGATGGCCAAGATGACCCAGTTGACGATTTCCTGCCAGAACCGTGCCGGAGCTCTCGCCGAGATCGCGGGAGTTCTGGGCAAAGCGAACGTGAACATTCAGGCCTTTAATGTGGGCAGTGCGGGCACCATGGGCTATGTGCAATTCATCGTCGATCACCCCAGCCGGGCCAAGAGAAAGCTGGAGGGGGAGGGATTTTCCTGCTACGAGGAGCGGGTCGTCTACCTCACCGTCTCCAACGTTCCAGGAGCCCTTTTTCGCCTTGCCTCGAAATTGGCCGCCAAGGACATCAACATCGGCGCTGGTTATCAGACCACCGTGAAAGGTTCGGGCAAGGCAAGCGTAGTGTTGGCCGTTTCCGACCTGGCGGTCGCCGATCGCATCCGTTAGGCCGCTGGTATGCGGAAAATAGATGATGCCCCGAGCTTATTATAGAAGCTCTTTCAAGAGTTCGTTGCTCGGTTCGGATCACGCTGACGTTTGTCCTTGATCCTTTGTGTCCTTCTCGTGTTGATGGGCTTTTATGTTTTCGTCTAGGACCTCGGTGAGTTGGCGGGAGAGAGCAATCAATTTCTGGGGGTCGTGCTCCTTAGACAGTTGATCGATTAGTTCCGAGACGCGCGGGTCAAATGAATAAACCATCGCACAGCTAGTGTGCCACAGGTGGCAATACTAAAGCGAGACTGTTGGAAAAGTTGTACTGCCGGGCGGGGCCCGGCAGATCGATTGGCATTGGCGGCGGCTAAGGGTGCGGCACATGCCGTGGAAGAACGGCTGTTTCGTGAGTTTTTTGGGAACGTGTGGACAATCGCGGCCGTGCCGTCTGATCGCAGCCGTCCGGCTTTGCTTCTGGCCGTTGACAGTGATCTGCGGATCCTTGGCGCTGACCGGACGGCGCGAATGCTATTCGGTCTCGATGATGATCGTCTCAATCGCGGTGTGCCTCTATCAGCCATCTTCGACTACGATCGGTCTGCCTTTCGACGCAACCAGGAAGAGGATATCCGAGCACGCTTCAGCGGTGAGAGTGAAGGAGATTTTGCAAAACTGGCCGCAGAAGGATGTTCGATTCATCTGCGTCACGGACGGTGGCCGCATCCTAGGCCTCGGAGATCTTGGGGCCAACGGCGCGGGCATCCCCAAGTCAGAAAAGCCGTCGACGAGCGACGAATTTACTGCCCTCTTAAGCCTTGGATTCGACGATAGTCGTCCATTTCGCGGCTGGCCAGAGCGGACTTACCCTGCTTTCTATGGATTGAGGCGAGAAGCAGGTCGGCCTGTGCAGCGAGCGAAGTATCTTGTTCGATCTTAAGCAAGCTGGTAAGCGCCTGTTCGGCTGCGCTCGCATCAGCAGCGGCCAATGCGCGCCCCATCGCATAGAGAGTTTCCGGCATACTGGGACGAAGCGAATCGGACCGCCGCAGTTCGTCGGCGGCCTCTTTCATTTTTCCTTCCTGCACGAGCGCCTCGCCCAATCGAAACGCAACCTCTGCGCTGCCCGGACGCAGCCTCGTCTCGGAGCGAAATTGCTCTTCGGCCTGCGACCACTCGGCACGCCCAGCATAGATTTCCCCAAGTTCGAGGTGCAGGCCGGGCAAGTCGGGGCGGATTGCGATGGCCTGCTCATACTCCTTCACCGCCTCAGGAATCATCTTCATCCGGTAGTAACCCTGCCCGCGAGCCTGGTGCGCTCGCGTGGAGTTTGGAAACGCCGCCAGCAGTCTTTCGCTTGATTGCGAGCCAGCGGCCGTTTCGGCGCGGCTCAGATAAAAAAGAAGATCAGGATTGTCGGGATCGCTTTCCAACGCGGACTGCAGATTCACCATCGCCTTGGCAGGCTGGTCGTTCTCCAACTGTGCGATTCCCAAGGCGCCCGCATCATGAGCAACCTCGAGATGAGGAATCGCTTCAGCGGCATAGCCTTGCGCCAATAGCGCGTAACCCAACAACTGCTGAATGGGAACGGAGTCGGGGCTCAACCCGGCGGCACGCTTCAGAGGTGGAATGGCGTCGGCAGCGTCATGTTTCTTCAGGTAGGCGTCGCCGAGGCGGAGAAGAACTTGCGACGAAGACGGATCCAATTCTGAAGCCTTCCGAAATTCGACCAAGGCACGGTCGAAGTCCTTGCGGTTTTCCGCATCGATGCCCGACTGCAGCAACACCTTCGCTTGATCTGCCGCTTGAGGCGCGACGGCCTGCGGTTGAAGAAGCAAATGCAGGAAGAGCAGTACCTCGATCATTTCCGTTCCGGCTCCTTGATGGTAAGAAACTGATCTGCTGGCACATCTCGCAAAGTCTGACGAATTCCTGACGGCCAAAGGATTTCAATTTCCGCCTTGTGATTATCTCCCAAACCGAAATGCAATCGCTTGTCGCTCGAGGAAAGATAACTCCCCGCGGCGGTCGCGAATCTCACTTGACCATTGACCTGAACACGAGCCCCGTATCCGTCACGGTTGCTACTCATCCCGCGAAGCGTAATCGTCAGCCAGTGCGATTTGCCGCCGCGATTCAAGTAGAATTGCGGCCCGTCCCCGAGTGAGGTCGTAACTGCGTCGATCCACCCATCATTATTGAGATCGCCGAAAGCGGCGCCACGGCCGGCTACGGCTCGAGTGGGCCCAACATTCCCTCTTTGGAAGTGACCTCGATTGTTCAGAGCCAGTAAAGGAACGTCGCGATACCGCAGGGAGTTGTCGTACGAGTGCACGTTATCGAAAACGTGGCCTTGAACTATGAACGCATCTTTCCAACCATCGTTGTCAAAATCCTCGAGACCAACTCCCCACCCGGATGAGGTTTCAGAGAGCACGCCGAATCCTGTCTCCAGTTCCTGCGCACTAAATGATTTGTTTCCGTCATTGTGAAACAAGACGTAGGGCTCGTGGGGCAATTGCGTGATCAGCAGATCAGGTAGGCCGTCGTTATCGTAGTCCTGGAAAACGACACCCATTCCCGAGGGCATTTTGCCGGCGTTGTTCAGGGCCGCGCCTGAGTCGAGCGCGACTTCACTGAATGTACCGTTTCGGTTATTGTGAAAAAGAAACTGCTCAAGTGCGTCGTTCGTGACGAATACATCGGCGAAGCCGTCTCCATCATAGTCGGCAAAGGCGACGCCCAATCCACGCCCTTTTTTGACAGCGATTCCGGAGGCGGCACTTACATCCTCAAACGTGCCGTCTCCGCGGTTGTGGTAAAGAATGTTCGTTGTAGAGCCGAATTCTCCTGGAGGGCAATACATCGGCTCTTCGACCCGGCCGCAGGTCTTGCTCGTTTCCGGAGTCCAGTCGAGGTAGCGGGTTACAAATAGATCGAGCTTTCCATCGTTGTCGTAGTCAAAGAATCCTGCTGATACCGACCATCCGCCCGCCGCCACTCCCGCCTTCGCCGTGACATCGGTGAAAGTGCCGTCGCCATTGTTGTGGTAGAGGATGTTCTTTCCAAAGTTGGTGACATAAATGTCAGGAAAACCATCGTTGTCGTAGTCGCCGACGGCGACTCCCATTCCGTAGTTGGCGTCCCGGGCGCGCTGCAGGCCGGCTTGTACAGTAACGTCGGTGAACGTTCCGTCTTTGTTTTGACGATAAAGGCGGTTCCAGTATGTAGGGTTGTCCCGCTCGAAGTGAGCCGGACTGCGGAGTGGGTTCGACACGTGGCCTGCATTCACCAGAAAAATATCGAGCAGGCCGTCATTGTTGTAATCCAGCAGGGCCACACCGCCGGGCATGGTCTCAATCAAGTACTTGCGCGGCGTTGGCGAATTGCGCAGGACGAAATCGACACCGTGGAGCGTCGTGAGTTGGAATTGGGGGGCGTGAGTTACAAGTTGGGCAAAGACAGGGAGGGCTGCCAGCACGAGCACAATACCGCTTTTGCGCACAACGCTTCGCACTCCCGCTACGGCTCCGCCGCCGTCCTCACTTCCCTGCTCGCCCTTGGCTGCGTTTCACTGATGCCCGCAATATGCGCCAACGCCGTGTTGATCACCGAGTTGTAGTGTACGAGCTTCTCTTGGCGATGGTCCGAGCTGGATTCGCTTGTTGTGGCGAACGCGGGAGAAGCCTCAGTTGCGTGCAGCGCCTCGATCAACTCCGGCACAGCAGCGAGTTTCTTTTGTAACCCACTGACTTCATCGAGCGCAGTCTTTGGGAAATAACCGATGCGGTCGCCGGTTTGCATCGCACTCACCAGGCCGTCCGGAGACCATGCTACCGGCCAATTGGCGTTCAGCAGATCATACGTTTCGCGTAACCGCGCCAGCTTGCCCGCGAATCCATCGAGGAGCGAGCGGTTGCGCGCCATGTCTAGACCAATGTGCAGCGAGATTTTGAGCGGACTATTCATGGAAACGCGCGGAGTGGTCACAATCGTGGTCAGAGTATCGCCCTCAAAGCGCCAGCCGATTGTGCCCTTTCGCTTGGCAAAAGGCAATGGCTCACCGTTTACGGTCACTGCCGAGGGAGGCCAGCTTCCAGGAAATCTCAGTTCATAGGCGCGCTCGGTTGGCATTCCCGGGTAGCGGCCTTCGACTGGCGCAACGCTGATGTTCAAGAGTGTCCCATCGCCATTCAACGACGCGCGAATTGGAGTCCATGCACTCTCTCCGTGTTTGTATCCTGGCGTGTCGCCCGCGTCCTCATAGAGACGATATGTCGAGACCTGACCATCGTTCATAGGGAAGACGCTTAAGACCAGCGGCTCTGTCGACGTTTTTGTGGAATGCGTTGCGGGTTGCATCGGAATGATGCTTCCCGCCTTCACGTACACGGGAATCTGGCTGAGCGAGAAACTACGCACCAGCGTTGCCGGGCCTTGCAGACGTGCTCCGGTGTCCCACTCGACCCATTCTCCGGGAGGGAGCCAGATCGTGGTTTGGGCGAGCTGGGAATCCTTTGCCACCGGTTGTGTGATTGGATCGGCGAGGATGCCGTCGCCGAACATGTATTCGTTCTTTGCGTCGTAGGCTTCGGGGGCTTCCGGCCAGTCATAGTAGAGCGGCCGCAGGAATCCAACACCGATGTCATGGGTCTTTCTGGCTTCGGTGTAGATATAGGGCTGCATCGCATTGCGACGCACGAAACATTGCCGCATCAGATCGGAGTAGGGCTCGGGATAAGCCCAGATGCGCCGCTCTGCTTCAGGATTCTTCGTGGTGTGCGTCCGTAGGATTGGGCTGAAAATTCCCCACTGAATCCAGCGCAGGTAAAGCTCGGGTTCAATCGCACCCGGCTGGTGGCCGCCAATGTCATGGCTCCAATAGGTATACCCAACGTTCGCTGCGGTTGCCGTGAAATAGGGTTGAAATGCGAGCGAGTCCCAGACGGAAATGGTGTCACCCGAAAAGCCGATCTGGTACCGATGGTTGCCCAGCCCACCCCAACGATGGAACAGCAGCGCCCGTTTCTTCTCGCGTTCCTGATCGGTGAAGAACACATAGTTTAGCCAGAAAGTGGGATTCACGCCGGGAAGTTTGGTCGCGTCCTCCTGCTGCCAGTCGAGCCAGAAGAAGTCGATGCCCTGTTGCTCGAGGGGATGGATCACATACTTCAAGTAATTGTCCGCAAATTTTTGGTCAGTGATGTCAAAGGGCACATATTGCTTGCTCGCGGGATCGATTCCCATCGAGCTTGCCATGGCAGGGTAGCTGTCTTCCCAAGGTTGAATGCCGGACGCCGGATGAATATTGAGCGTGGTCTTCAGCCCTTGGTCGTGAACACTTGACAGAAAACTTGCCGGATCGGGGAATAGGAGTTTGTTCCAGGAATAGCCAGTCCAGCCAAGCCGGTGATCCGACGCATCGACTTTATTGTTACCCACGACTTCGTTGAAGGTGGGATGCCAGTCAATGTCCATCACCAGCACGCTCAGAGGAGTGTCATGCGTCTGGAACTGTTGAAGCAGCTGTTCGAATTCCTGATCGCTGTAAGACCAGTAGCGCGACCACCAGGCGCCGAAGGCGAATCGTGGCGGCAGGGGGACCTTGCCCGCGACCCGAGTGAAGTCATGAAGGGCGCCTTTGTAATCGTGCCCGTAGCCGAAGAAATACCAATCCTGCCGGTCGCCCGCGGGACGCGGCATCACCCAAGGCCATGGGCTCTGCTCACCCGCACGAAAGCTGAAATCGGCCGCATCGAAGAGCGGGCGTGCGCTGTCGTCCACGAGTGTCCAGCCGTCACGCGATATCAGGCCGGGTTCCAGTTTCACTCCACCCCGGGCAGTATCGAGGGTACGGGCAGTGCCCAGAAGATTGCCGGTGTCCTGCATCCCCGGTTTCCACACGACTTCTTTCCCGTTAAGGCTGAACGAAACCGTTAAGTCGTCGGCGGTGAACTTGCCGTCGGTATCGCCGGGGTCGTAGACCAGCGTCAATGCGCTGGTCTTCAGTACCAGGCGATTGGCGAGTCCGATCTGCCGCGTGAATTGGGGAACGGGAAGCGCGCGATTTACGAAGGCGAAAGAAGCGTGATCTTCAAACTTCCCGTCTTTAGCCCACTCCAAGCGGATGAGCTGAGGCGTAAGCACGGTGAATCGGGCCGAGCCGGCTCGTGCCACCGCGCGAACATCGGCCACCGGATTGTAGCTCTCGGAGTCAACCGCCGCGTTCACAAGGGCAGTGTGCAGGAACGTGCCCAGGATAAAGATGAACATGAATCTGAGCAAGGAAATGCTGAGTGGCTTTCTCATTGGCATCGATACCCGGGGTCGGACGGATGATTTATCCATGTCAGTTCAGAGTGTCTAGCGGATCCGAATCCGCCAGGCATCGCTGAAGGGTTAGACCCTGACAGTTTTAGGAGCTACCAGTAGAATTTCGCGCCGAACTGGACGCTCCTTGCGGGATAGGCCGCCGTGATGGTTCCGAAATTGTTGTCGCCCAGATTGGTGTCTGGCTCGAAGAAGTCCGGATGATTGAACGCGTTGAACATTTCGAAGCGGAGCTGCAGCTTTCTGACCTCTCCAAGCCCCAACCATTTTTCGATGCCCATGTCGTAGTTGAAGAATTTGGGCGCTCTCAGATTTGACAAGAATCTCGGAGCATCGCCAAATGTGTAGGCCGCAGGCTGGGCAAACGCCGCTGAATTGATCCACTCTGTGATTGACTGATTCTGCGGAACCGGATTGACGCCCGGGACAAGGTTGGGTCGCTGATTGAATCCGAATCCGGCTGTATTGTTTGTCGCCGGAGTGATAGAGAGCGGCAATCCGGATCTAGCTGTTATAATCCCGCTCCATTGCCATCCACCGAGGACTGCATTCATGGGCCGGCTCCATCCGCCGCCGAGCAATTTGCCGGTACCGAATGGGAGTTCGTAGTTGTAGTTGACCACCAGGCTATGCGGGGTATCGGTCACGTCCACTGAGTGCTCGGCAGCAAGGTTATACGAGTTTCGCACCGAGCTTCCGCTGCCGGGGAAAGCCCAACCGGCAGCGCCCTGCACGTCGTCCATGAATTTGGAGTAGGTGTAGGAAACATTCAGATCCAGACCCGAATGCCAGCGGTGCGTGTAAGTGGCCTGCAGTGCGTTATAGGTGGAGCCGCCTACGGCCGGGGGAGCCTCGGTCACGCTGCAGTATTCAGGGAAGCGGCGTAGCAACTGGCCCATAGGAACCGTAGGCAGATTCAAGCCGCATCCGCTAGAAGTTATATGTCCGTAGAACGGATTGGCAACCGGGTTGAGCAACTGGCTGCCGAGACTGACATCGGAGGCGGGCATCTCATTCCACTCCAGGTATTGCGACAATACGTGGACGCCGTGGTTTCCCACGTAACTGATATCGACCAGGTCATTGCTCGTAAGCGAGTATTGAGCACCAGTCATCCACTGCTGCACGTAGGCAGAGGGGCGGACATTATTCACGACTGGATTCAGGCCGAAACCAACGTCCGTCAATCCACCTAGTGAATTCCCAGTTGCCAGAACTTGGCCGTTCGGGAACGCACTTTGGCAAGGTGTGGACGTTGCACCATTGCTGCAGTTCAGGGCCGAGTTTCCGCTAAGAGTGGTAAATGGGTTGAGTCCACCGTTAAGGCTTGTCACCCACGGTGTGCCCTGCGAGAAGCCGATATTAGGACCTTGACCGTAGTAGTTTGGCACGAAAAAGATGCCATATCCGCCGCGCACTACCAGCTTGTCACGAAGCCTGTACGCCGCACCGATTCTTGGGGCAAAGTTCTTGTACTGGGTATCGTAGAGTCCACGGTTGCTGCTGCTGTTGAACACAAGTTCACCCGGATACTTTGTGCCGACCGCAGTGCTGATCGGATTCACCGCGTTGAAGTCGAAGTATTCCTGCGCATTACCCCTTTCGGTCGGGGCCGTCTGGATTTCATAGCGCAGGCCGAGGTTGATCGTGAGCTTCGGAGCGATCTTCCAGTCATCCTGCAGATACCAGCCAAACAGATTCTTGTCGGTCGCGGGAAACTTGTTGTAACCGGTCCCACTTCCCACATTCGCCAAAGTGGTTGAACTTCCTACCCCCATCAAAAATGAAGCAAAGCCGTCTCCGGTTCCGGGGGTTGAATTTTGAGGATCAGGTCCCGCCGTCGATGTGGTCAGGAATGGCAGAACGGTGTTCTGATAATGACCGCCGTCGATGCGCGCCCAAACGTCCATGAATCCAAAGGACAGTTGGTGCTTGCCGTGGATCTTGGTGAAATCGACAGAACCCGTCCACAAGGTTTGCGGAACGAGGTAATTGTCGAGTCCAGCCTGTGCGCCTAAAGGCGCATAGCTCTGGGGCTGGATTTCAGGGAAGCTCGGCGCAATTCCGTCTATGAACGACGGTAGGCCCAGAGCTGAAGATTTATAGCCAAAACTCTGCGTCACCGATTGCTCGACATGGCGGTTCACGCCTAGATTCGCGTTCATCGTCAAGGTCGGGCTGAAAATGTGGGTGTATCCGATGTCCACACTGTAGCGGTTGTTGGGAGCAACAACGCCTGGCCCCGCCGGATCGGAAGCTCCGTAGTACGTGGGGAAATTGATTTTCTGCTCGTACTTCTGCGACCAGCGTCCGAAGAGGCGGTCATTGATAGATACGTTGTAGTCGATTCGGCCCGAGTACTCGTTCGAGTGCGCCGCGGCTGAGGAGGCCGCAGTAAAGTTGTTGATGAGGGCGTTCGTGGTCGGGGCCGGCCAGTAGTTGCTGCCTGCAATTTTGCGGGCGATCAAATCCATCAGGCCGGCGGGGATAACGTTCGTGACGCCCAAACCGGTCGCGATATTTCCTGAAACAGGATCGCGGATGTACTCCGTGGTCGTTCCAGCAGGACAGGTGGCTTTATCGCCGGTTACTTTGTCAGTGGCTCCGCAGGTGACCTGACGAGTGCTGAACGGGTTGTAAATTTCGCCGCTATAGATCGGCCGGCCAAGGTAATCCGTACCAGTCTGGGCACCCAGCGAAGCGGTAAAGACGCCCGTTCTTTCGTTGCTCGTAGGCATGGTGGACAGGAAAGTGGCGGGAGTGGCCTGCCGGAGACCTTCGAAGTACGCGAAAAAGTACAGCTTGTTTTTGATGATGGGGCCGCCGATTGTAGCCCCGAACTGGTTTCGATGGAAGGCCGGCTGGTTTTTGTTATTGAAATAGTATCGGGCGTCATAGGCGCTATTGCGGTAAAATTCCCAGGCGTCGCCATGGATCTGATTCGTCCCTGACTTGGTAACGACGTTAACGACGTTGCCGCTGCTGAATCCATATTGCGCGGTAAAGGCGTTGGTCTGGATTTTGAATTCCTGGACGTCATCGATCGAGGGGACGTAAATCACGCCGCCCCAGTCCAATCGCGTGTCCCAGGTGCCATCGAGCAGGTATTGCGCGGTGCCGAAGAATGTGCCGCCAAAGTTAAGGAACGAAACATCCTGGTCGGCGCTCCCCGAGATGCCTGGAGCTCCCACAACCTGCTCCTCCGCGGTATTGCTCACCGAGGAGTTCAGCTCGGCGAGGCTTATGATGTTGCGCAGGTTCAACGGGGTTTCCGCCAATTGTCTGGCTGAAATGTCGGAGGAGATGTTCGCGTTGTCCGTATTAAGAAGCGGAGCTTGAGCAGTAACTTCGATGGTTTCGGACGTCGGTCCTACTGCCAGCCGCACGTCTTGACGTGCGGTCTGACCTGCTTCAAGCGAAAGGCCATGCTGCTTGTAGTCCTTGAAGCCAGAGACATCGACTTCCAGGGTATAAACGGCGGGCGGGAGCAGGGTAAATGAGTACAGACCGTCCTCTTGAGTCACATAGTGGCGGCTGATACCGTTTTGCGCGCTAGTGAGGGTCACTTTTGCATCTTTCAATGCCAGGCCGGTGGGGTCAGTGATCGCGCCGCTGACGGTTGCTGCCACCTGCTGATTTTGAGCCTCAAGGTGGCTGCCGCTTAGGAACGCAGCGAGAACCGCGAATAGGAAGCATGCCTGCCAACGCGCTTTACGCAACATTAGTACCCTCCTGTGCTTCTTAACCGGCCGATTGCAGCCGAGCTTATGCGCAGTAGACCGCGGCCTTGGGTCCGTCCGAAAATGCACAACACGAAACCAAGCCCGAGCCGCGATATAGTGGGGGCACGGCGAGCAAATAGCAAGGGTTTACTGGTAAGAAGGAGGAGATAAGAAGGATAATCGATTTCGTAGCTGGCTTTCTCCTTTGATTTCAGCTGTTTCCGAGACCGTTAAGAATTGGGGAGAAAAGATAGTTCGCGTTGTGTTTTACGGTTGAACTCGCTTGGTGAGCCGCAGTAGTATCCTGACAACAGAGTTCGCTCGCGACAGAATCCTGTTTGGTCACACCGTGGTGACATCATCGGAAGGCCGGAATCGATTGATACCAGAGCTCGTCGTTGAGAACTGGACTCCGTCCAGCGAACTAGAAAAAGGAGCAGTTCAGCAACAGCTGGAACGGCTGCTGGCCTCCACTCTTTTCCATTCCAGCAAACGCTATGCCCAGTTCTTGAGGTTCGTAGTCGGACGCACGCTGGAAGGCCACGGACATGATCTGAAGGAGCGAATCCTCGGCATCGAGGTCTTTGACCGCCCGCCGGATTACGATACCAATACTGATCCGATCGTTCGCGTTACGGCCGCAGAAATCCGCAAACGCATTGACCAGTACTATCACGATCCCAAGCACGGCCAGGAAATTCGGTTTTTCCTACCGTCTGGTTCCTATGCGCCCCAGTTCTCCTGGCCCGGCCACCCGAACGGATTGGCAGTAGCCCCTTCCGCGCCACCAAACGGCTCTTCGGTTATCACTCAGACTGTGACTGAATCCGAAAAGGCTAAGTCTGTCTCGCATCGATGGATCTCTCCTAAAGGGCTTCTCCTCATCCTGGCGATCCTGGTGACGATTGCAGCGGCGGGCATCTGGTGGCGAGGATCCCGGCCGACGATCTTGCAAGAGTTCTGGGCACCCTTCGTCAAGTCCCCCGATCCTCCTCTGTTCTGTATAGCTGACCAGGTGCAGTATGCAAACATTCGGCTGCGCGATGCCGGCGATCCGCAAAAAGAGATCACTCTTCCCGACACTATGGTCACCGTGATCATTGATGATCTGAATCCTCTCGTGAACATCGCCGGGACCTTGCGCACGTATGGCAAGAACTATCGAGTACTTGGGGAATCTACGACCAGCCTCACCGACCTTCGCCGCAACCCTTCCGTTTTCATCGGCGCCTTCGATAATACGTGGACCTTGCGGCTGACCTCCGCGCTGCGCTTCCATTTTGTGAATGAGCCCTCGATGTCGAAACTCTGGATTGAAGATCGCGAGCATCCCGAGAAGCGGGAATGGCTGCTCGACCGTTCGCAACAGAAGACAGAAAACTACAAAGATTACGCCATCGTTGCCCGGTTCATTCCCCCCGATACCGATCAGTATGCTGTCGTTGTAGCAGGAATCGGTCGCGGTGGAACTGTGGCGGCGGGTGAGTTTCTCGTCGACGAACATCGGATGCAAGAAATATTGGCGCACGCTCCCCAGGATTGGCAGACTAAAAACATAGAGATCGTGCTTGAGACCCAGGTGATCCAAGGCCGTTCCGGCCCCCCTCGTGTCAGAGCGATCCACATTTGGTGAATCATC
>Ga0307478_10000044_pt1 | contig 149091 bp, 62 predicted proteins | sample atmos_gasesECM4C_2_FD_203713 | JGI IMG/M metagenome (GOLD analysis project Ga0307478, IMG submission 203713) | Hardwood forest soil microbial communities from Morgan-Monroe State Forest, Indiana, United States - atmos_gasesECM4C_05 | ecosystem: Environmental > Terrestrial > Soil > Temperate...
CGGTGCCCGCCGATCCACCCTGCCCACCCACCCCGGCGGGGATGATGCTGAGGGAACTTCACCACCCCCGATGGCTGAAAACTGCGATCTTCACCGGATAGCAGCGGGTCTGCTCAGCCGCCGACACGTCGTGTGCGCTCCTCGACGAAAGCTCCGTAGATGGCTCGCCACCCGCTTGCCCTTCGCGAAGAATTCCACGGTCTTGGCGCTCACCCGGACGTCGAGCCGCTGGCTCACCAGCTGGTAGGGCACGCTGTAGTAGTGGTGATCGACCTCGACGTGGTAGTCGATGTGGACCAGCGCCTTCATCCACTCCGCGTAAGTGAAGCGCTCCCCGGGCAGCGGTCGCAGAGCCGGCCGCTCGAGGCGCTCGAACAGCGACCGGCGCGAGCCTGGCAGCTTGCGGAAGGGCCGGTCGTTCAGCGGGCCGAGAAGCTCCCGGATCGCCTCGTTGAGCTCGGCGAGCGAGAAAAACTGCCGGTGCCGCAGCCGGGCCAGGATCCATCGCTGCACCAGCTGCACGCCCGACTCGACCTTGGCCTTGTCTCGGGGCTTGCGCACCCGCGCCGGCATCACCGCCACGCCGTAGTGCACCGCCAGGTCCTGGTAGGTCGGGTTGAGCTCCGGCTCGTACCGGCAGGCTCGGGTGACGCCGCTGCGAAGATTGTCCGGGATGACCAACTCGGTGAGGCCGCCGCCGAACTCGAAGGCCCTTACGTGCGAGCCGATCCAGTCGGCGAGTCCCTGGCTCCACGTCGCCTCCGCGAAGGTGTAGCTGCTCGCGCCCCACACCGCCACGAAGACCTGCGCCTCACGCACCTCCCCGGTCCCGGCGTCCACCACCGGCACCGTGGCGCCGCAGTAGTCCACGAACAGCTTCTCGCCGGGCTGGTGCACCTGGCGCATGCACAGGTCCAGCTTCCCTCGCCAGGCCGCGTACAGCTCGCAGAAACGGCTGTACTGGTAACCGTCTGGCTGCCACTCCCGGTACTCCTGCCATACCAGGCTCAGCGTCACGTCCTTGAGCTTCAGCTCCTCATGGACCTGCACCCAGTCCACCGCCGGTCGCTCGCGCCGCGTCGGGCGCCGCGCCGCCGGATAGAGCCGTCGCTCGAGCTCCTCGCCGCTCCAACTCTCCCACCCCGCTTCCACCACGCCGGCCCGCTGTGCCCGGGCCAGGTAGTCCGCTACGCTCGCCCTCGCGACACCGCACACCCGACCGGCCTGCCGCTGGCTCAAACCGCACACCAGAAGCAACCGCAACACCTCCTGAATTTTCCTCATGCTGAGTCTCCGTGCCGGCATCTCCCTCCCTTCGTCGTGAAGGACGAGGATGCCACAGCGTCGGAGCCCAACTCGTCGCTCGTTCCGACCGGAAGGCGGCCACCCTTCCGATCCATGCCGGCCACCCTTCCGGCGACCACCCACAAGTGGCCGCCTTCGCATCGGAAAGGGTGGCCGCCTTCACCCCGGAAGGGTGGCCGGCTTCACGTCGGAATCCCTGGCCGACTTCGACCGGAATACGCATGGTGTACCAGGCGACGATGAGCCCGGATACGTGCGGCGCCCAGGCAAACGAGATCTCGCGGCTGACTGGATCGCGGCGCAGGTTGAGGGCTGCGAAATCCAGGTCTGCGAGAACTCGTAACGCTAGGCGTGGCATCGCCGTGGCCTACGTGGTCGAGGTGTTCGGCTTGCTCGCAGGAGCGGCTGAGTGGCGCCCAGGGGCCACCAACGGACCTCGTTCGGCACGTACGGGGCTGCTCGACTCGGTGAGGACCGGCGCGCTCGGCCCGGCCGCACTCGTTGGTGCGGGTCATCGATGGCTCAATCGGCCTCTTCGGTGCTGAGTTAGCCGGGTCGCCGGTGGGTGGCGGGCCTGACACCCGTGGTCAGGATGCCGCCAGGGCGTGAGGGGTACGGTGATCGCCGTGGTCGGCACGGCGACCTTGGCCGGCCGCGCGGTGCGCGCCATCGATTGACGCGCGCCCCGCGGCCTATCGTGGGCCGGCGGCCTGGACGGCAGCCGACTCTCCATCTCGCTGAGCGGCGCCACCCTCGTAGTCATGGGGGGCGGTTGGCCGAACGCTTACGCACCAGGAACAACGAGCGGTCCAGACCTCGCGGCGTTCGCAGGTCCACGTCTTCGATCGCGGCGACGTGGCGCAGCCGCGCCTTGGCGAGCCGGTCTTTCAGCCGGCGGCTCTCGCGCTCCGTCACCTCTCGATCGACGAGCAATTGTGCGTCGAGGGTTCCAGCAAAGCGCAACAGGTCTCGGCCCGCCTGGACTGCGCCGCCGGGTCGGTGCCGGGCGTCAGAGCGGTGGCATGGGCATAGGACGACTCGGGTCTGCTAACGACTCCTGGTTTACGAAGAGAAACCGTGCCCTATTGCCGCTTAGGAGCAACGCAACTCCGTGCAGAACTTTGGGAATTGGTCCAACCGCGGTCGGGACCGTCGCTGTGCCAACTACACTACACTATATTACGACAGCAGGGCATCATCTTCAGCATATTGCGCATCCATCCTAGCACGGTAAAGAACTTCAAACCCATACAGGTCAGGGGGGCCAACACGGTCGTGATAGGGATCAGTGAGGTAGCCATTGCTGTCAGCGTCGAAGCGGTCGTAGCAATCGCCATAGCGGTCACGCAACTTATCTTTTGGCATGAGAAACGGCGCCCCCTAATCAGCCCATGATTTGTACCGTTTGCGTTGTGCTACTTGAAGTGCACGCAGAAAACGCCGAGCGTCAAAGCGAGAAATCTTGAGTCCGCGATTCCTGTACATCGCCACGGTCCGCCCTGCGCCCGCCTGAAAGCTAGAGGTAGTTAGGAAAACGCCCCGAGTGAATCCGTGCAGCACCAAGGCTCCTGCGAGGGATCTAATTTGATCTATTTTGATGCTGTTTCTGAAGCGCTTAACCTGCACACCAATTTGCTTATCGACTTCGCCGTAAAGGATGACGTCGATTCCACCATCGTCACTGTAGGCCGTGACGAGGGCACGATGCCTCGGCGCGCAAGAGCAGCATCCGGGCGTCGCGGTTGCTGAGCAGTCCTGCCTCGTCGATGATCCACAGCTGGCGCGGCGTTCCCTCTAGCTTCTTCTCAACCGTCTCGCGGAGCCTTGCAAGTGCATCGGTGAGGTCCACTCGTCGCTCCCTCACCGTCACCGATGGCGGCGGTGATGAGCACATCGTGCCGAACTGCGTGGTCTTCGTCGCGGACAGGGTCAGGTTCACGCCGTCCGAAGTCGTTGCGTGGGCGGTAGCCGTGATTGATGGCGTCGTGCCTACGAACACCGCCTTGAACTCCACGCAATCGCGTTTCCCAAGTCCCGGCACGCCCTCCGGCTGCTCAAGACCTTCCGCGGCACCCTCGGCAGCTGGAACCTGCCCCCCGAGGGCATCGCGGCCTGGATGCTGCTGGTCGAGGCCGTCGCCGGCGAGGCCAGCCAGGCGCGGACGCGGCAGGCCGCACTCTACTTCCAGCTCGCCGGGCCCCCTGCCGTGCCCTCCTTGCGGCGCGCCGCCGGCTGACCGCCCGGATCGAGAGAGGCGTCTCCCGCCTCCGCCGCCCGCCCGGCGGTTTCCGGACCCGGGACTGCCGCGCCGGCCGGCCCCCCTGGTGGCTCCCCCACGCACGCGCCGGCCCTCGCCGGAGCGTTCCGCCGACCCCTCGAGCCTCGCGCCGCTCCACCCTGCCCTGTTACGCTCCCGGGTGGCGCCTTCTAGACTCGCACCGGCCGCCCACCTCACGTCCTCGACCGGAGCGCGCCATGGCAGGCAACGGCATCACTCTCCAGATCACCGCCGCCCACGCAGAGTACATCCAGCGCCGAGGCGGGCGCTCCCACCGCGGCAGGGGCCCGTTCAGCCGCAGCGTCGTCCTCGGCCGATCCTCGAAGACGGCGACGAGGAGATCGCCCGCGTGCGGGAGGTGAGGCACCGCATCTCCGAGCGCTTCGGCCACGATCCCCACCGTCTGGTTGCCTACTACATCGGGCGGCAGCAAGAGCACCAGGATCGTCTGGTACGAGCACCGGATGCCAGGACGCCGGGTGGCGGCAACGGGTCATAGCGAGCCCCGGCGTCTCGAGCGCACCTGGGCGACCCAAGAGGTCTGCCGTTGGCCCTGGGTTCAGCGTGGAGGGTGGAGGGGTCCTACACAGTCTGAGCCATGATAATGTGTAGCGGGAGGCCGCTCATGCCAACGAACCTGGCAATCGATGACAGGCTGCTCGAAGAGGCGCTTCGGCTCGGCAAGCACCGGACGAAGCGCGCGACGGTCAACGAGGCTCTGAAGGAATATGTCGAGCGCCGCCGCCAGCTCGAGATCCTGGACTTGTTCGGCCAGATCGACTTCGACCCAGCCTACGACTACAAGAAGCAGAGGACGCGCCGCTGAGCGTCCTGATCGACACCAGCGTCTGGTCTTTGGCCCTGCGTCGGCGGCAACGCGATGTCGTCTCCCCAGCGGCTCGCGAACTCGTCCGGCTGGTCGAGGAGATGCAGGCCCGCATCTTGGGAGTGATTCGTCAGGAGATCCTCTCGGGCCTTCGCGACCCGGCGCAGTTCGAGAAGCTGCGCGCGCATCTGCGCACCTTTCCCGATCTCGAGGTGACCACGCCAGATCATGAGCGAGCCGCCGAGTTTTTCAACGTTTGCCGGGCTCGCGGGGTCCAGGGATCCAATACCGACTTCCTGATCTGTGCCGTGGCCGAGCGCCACGGGATGCCTATCTTCTCTACCGATGCCGATTTCTCGTCCTTCGCCATGCATCTGCCCATCGAGCTTCACCCATTACGGACTTGAGGCGGGGGAACCACCTCGCTACGGGCCGGACTCTCCTGGGCGGGCGGCCGGCCGCCCGCCGAGGGCTTTGGACACGACAACTTATGCATGAATCCCTGGGGGTGTGGTCATCTAAGACGACTGGCGGCATGCCTGCATCAACACAGTTGTCTCGGTATCATCCTGCCATCACTTTCATGGTCGAAGCGCCCGTAGCCGGAGAACGGCATACGATTGAGCGATTGCCACCCATGAATCCTCCAGTTGTTTTTGAGTCAGGGCCAATTCATTCATAGCTTCTTCTTTAAAAATATGCTCTCGATTAACAAGATCCAACAACTCCACCAGCCTCGCGGGTCCCGACTTCGGCACCCTTCTCTGGGGCTCAACGGAAGTTGGAACAGGCCCTTCGAGTTGCGAGCAGAAGAAGAATCCAGCCACTCGCTTGGCGAATTCACTGGTTTTCTTGTCTTTAACCTCGGCAGCAACTGTCTCGGCCATCACGACTGTCTTTCGCCTCAGATGTAGCATGGCCTCTCTTCTCTTTCTGATTTCTGCTACGGCATGAAACATATCTGAAGCAGCGGTCTTCTCTGCGATATCCCTGGTATCTGCAAATAGTTTGAAGTAATCGTCGACGAGGGGCTGAAGTTCGACGAACAGAGGCTCTACTATGTTACGGAAAAGATCGCGTCGATTTTGTTCATGAATCTGCGTCAAACTGATCAACCTCTCAATGAGCGCCAGGAACGATTCAACCGGGCCCATAGAAATCCTCCTTGGTTCAGCTGAACGAACAGACTGGAAGTGAGGGTAACTGGCCAACCATTTATTAGCAAGAACGTCGCTCAGTACATTCTCCTCGTCCGCGTGCGACATGGGCGCCGCGAGATCGATGCCGGTCCCTGCCTCTCCATATCATGGGTGTTCACGAATCCGGGGGAGAGATGGGGCGACGCCTATCCGGGACTCTCGGTCGCGAGAGTTAGAACGCCGCGCCGTGTGGCTCCATCGAGCCTGAATCTGAGATCTTCGAGGCGGTCGAGGTAGGGTCGAACCGACTCGATCTGTCCGGTCTTCTTGGCTTTCAGGAGAAGCCCCAGGGTCCCGGTCAGACGAAGTCGCAAACGGACCGCGAAGCGTCGGGCCAGGGCATCGTCCAGGATGACCAGAGGGTCCACGCTCTCGACAGCGAGTGCCAGGACCTCTCGCTCTCCCGCTCCCAGGCTGACGGCGAGGGGCAGCACTGCGGCGTTGCGCGGCTCGCAGATGTGGAGCCATTGCAGGCTGTCGAGATCTGGAAGCGCCACGCCGCGGGCGAGACCTGAGCGTACTTCTTGGACGACACCGACAGGCACCGAAACCTCGCCGTAAAAGTCAGGCAGGAGGTGCAGGAGGTCGAGCTGAAAGAGGTATTGCAGAGGCGAAGTGTTGGCGATGACCTCAGGCATTCGCCAAGTCCCGCCGCAGGTCGTCCTCGGAGTGGCGGAAAGCAGCAACACCATAGTCCGCGAGGCGGACCAGGAACAGCGGCTTCGGGACCCCGGCCAGCTCGGCAGCCGCGCCCGCGGAGAGGCGCCCCAGCTCGAAGAGCTTGACGGCGGCGGCCATCCTCAGCTCTTCGCCCATTTGAGCGGCGGAGACGCGAAGGGCGAGCAGCGAATCCTCCGGGATATCGAGCAGGATCTGGCTCACTGGACTCACCTTGGCAGGGGTGGCGCTGTGGGTGGCAGCTCTCCCCCAAGGGCGAAGTGTACCGCAGACCGGGTCGAGACGGGCCTTCGGCCCAGCTACCCAGGAGGGTCGTAAGAGTCTGCGATCGCTAACCTCGTAACAGATGCCGTCACTTGACACCTTCGGCGGAACGCCGCCCTTGGCGCCGCTTCAGGCAACGACCCGCGGCCACCTGCCGCGGGTGAGCCCGAGGTCTCGCCGCTGCTTCAGGGAGGTCTCGTCTCCGAGGGTTCGGGCTCTTTCGGTGGCCCGCGACAACGGCAAGGGTGCCCTCAAAATGAGACGGCAAAAGGGCAACACACCCCTGGGGTTGCGTGGCCCTTTCGTGATCCGCTTGCGGGGCCGGATTCCGCGCTACGGCTATCCTTGTCGGCGGCTGAGCAGACCCGCTGCTATCCGGTGAAGATCGCAGTTCTCAGCCATCAGGAGGGTGGCCGCCAAGTCAGAACACCTCCTGGGCCTTCGCCGTCTTCGGCAGCGGCCCACCTTCTAGCCGAATCACACCTGCCTGTCACGTGAGGGACGCTGCGACTGCCGCCCGAGGACAGGTCCACAGATCGGTGGGAAACCCCGCCGCCCGTGCGCCGGCGAGGAGCGCCTCCTCAAGCTTCGCCCTGGCCTCGCCGTTGAGTCGCGTCGGCCGACCCGGTGCCGGCTTCGCTTTCAACCCGCCCAACCCCCGCTCTCGGTGAGCCGCGTTTTCAGCGCCGGACACTACGCCGATCCACGCCGACCATCCGGGCGACCTCCACAGGAGGCAATCCCTCGCGCAGCAACTGCATTGCGCGGCGCCGGCGTTCCAGCTCCAGTGGGCTCCCTTGCGGTCGCATGTCCCCACCTCCTACTCAGAGTTGGTAGGACATTAACTATGCAGGAGTCAATAGCGATGCAAAAACGCGACCCGGTGGGCGCGGTGGTATCCATCTGGTTGAGTGCGGCCGAAGCGGAGGCGCTCCGGTTGCGGGCGGAAACGGAGCGCCGGCCGGAGTCGTTGCTGGTCCGGGAAGCGCTCAGGCGCTTCCTGGCGATCGAAGGATAGTGTGCCACCTGGGCAGGTCGCTCACCGACCTCCTCGCGCCCAGCGCCGGAAGGCCTCGATCCACTCCGCGCCCTGCGGCGGTGGAACCGGAAGCGGCAGCTCAAGAAGTGAAATCGCCTGTCGAATTCGGTCTCGCGTGCATATGGCCACGATCTCGTCCTCGTCAGTCAAGTCGATACGCTCGACTGTAACGCGCACGCCGAGGACCTCGGTCTGAAAGGGTAGGTCGAGGTTGTCCTCAAGCATCGAGTAGATGCCGCCTATCTGCTCGGACTCGTTGTAGCAATCAACGATGGCTTCCTCGATCAGCTTGTCGAGCTTGGATGCGGTTACCCTGTGCTGCCGGCCCTGCCTGGACTTCTTCTTTGTACCGGGTCTTACACTCACGCTGACTCCTCGAAGTGGCGAAGCGCCTCCTGGTCATACTCGACCGTTGGCTCGTCGATCACCTCTGCGTAGCCAAGCGGCGCCTCGCCGCGGCCGTATCCGATCGCTCGGTATGCCCGCAATCGCTTCTCGAACATGCGCGCCAGCATCGGCACCTCACGATCAACATAGTCGAAAATGCGAACCTCAACTTTCTTGGGATGAAGCCGATGAAGCCGGCCGGCGTACTGCACCAATGTGCCCTTCCATGACAAGGGCATCGCCAGAAAAAGAGTGTCGAGCCGTGCGTCGTCGAACCCTTCGCCGAGGTAGCGGCCGGTTGCGAGCACAAGTCGCTCCTCGCCCTCGGGGACACCGGCAAGCTGCACGCCGAGAGCGCGCCGCTCGTTGGCGGTCATGCCTCCTCGCAGGATTACGAGGTGACGAACGAACCCGCGCAGTTGACGGGCGACGTACTCGAGGTGATCCCTTCGCTCGGTGAGAAGGATCGGGGAACGACCCTCCTCCAGCGCATGGATCACGTCGTCCAGAATAATGCGGTTGCGCGTTTCGTCCTCGGCAAGCGCCTTGAAGATTCTCTGGATGCCAGCATCCGCGCAAGCACCGTCAAGCCGGAAGGCGGTTTCGCGAGGGATGAGGCGGTGTTCGAACGGTCCGCGCGCAGCCTGGCTTTTCGGGTTTACTGCGAAGCGAACGGGACCCAGCTGCATCGGAAGAATCGGATGATGTCCATCCCTGCGGTACGGCGTGGCGGTGAGGCCTACGACGTAGCGGCTCCTAACCTCGGACAATACGCGCTCGAAGGAGACGGCCGGCACGTGGTGGCATTCGTCCACAATGACCTGGCCGTAGGTCCCCACGACGTCAGCGACGCGCCCCCCTCGAGTCAGGCTCTGGATCGTCGCCACGTCGAGACGCCCGTTCGGCTTGCGCCTACCACCACCGATTTGGCCGACCTCTCTCGCGTCGATACCAAGGAACATGGAGAGCTGAGCGACCCATTGATCCAGAAGAGGACGGCGATGTACGAGGACCAGCGTGCTCCGTGCGCGTTGGGCAATCAGGTAGGTTCCGAGGACGGTCTTGCCGATGCCGGGAGGCGCGCTGAAGACTCCGGTATCGTGCTGGAGCATCGCTCCCGCAGCCTTTCGCTGGATTGCCGTCAACTCGCCCTTGAATACTGCCTGAAGGGCCTCACCTTCGTGGCGCTGGTCTTCGACCACCAGTTTCACGTCCTGCTCCCGAAGTAGTTCTTCAAAGTCGTGGAGACAACCCCGCGGCAAGGCGACATGCTTGGCGAGTTCCTCCGCGCAGCAGATCACGCGCGGTGTGATCGCCGTTGACAATCGCATGTTTTGCCTCTTAAAGAACTCAGGATTCTGGAAAGCGGCAAGTCTCTTGATCTCATTCAGGACCGGGGATGGCAGGCCCGCCTTCTCTACGAAGAGGCGTTGCGCGAGGACGGCATGTACCTCCCGAGGCAACGGAACCGCCACGGGTAGATGCCGTGGGCGACCTGAGGGTCGGCGAATCCACGGGGCCACCTCCTCGTCGTCCGCAGATTGAGCCAGGCGAAGACCCACGACGAGCCCCCGGCTCGTGGCTTCTCTGGCAATGCTTTCCACGAAGGAAGGAGCCATGCGCGTTACCGAGGCGAGGTAGGCCCACTGGTCCGCATAGGCCTGGAAGCGTCCATCCACGAAGACGCTGTTACCCGACTGGCGTGGCTCGTACTGAAGCGGAAGCGCGATCAGGTTGCCGAACCCGCCGCGAGGCATGGTGTCTTGATTCGGGAAAAGGCGGTCGTACGATCCCATGCTAAGTTGATGCCGTCGAGACATCGTCTCGGTGAGGAGATAGCAGCCCATCTTTCGGGCGAGACTCGCAGCGACCGGCGCAACGAAAAAGAACCACGCATGAGCGCCGTTGCCGGAGCGAGAACGCTCCACGGACAGCGGTACTTCCATTGCTCGACTGGTCTCGACAAAGGCGTCGACATCGTCCTGCCACGAGGTCTTGTCAAAATCGACGGCGAGGAACCAGCAGGTTTCATCTTCGAGCAACGGGTAAACGCCAACCACCGTGCGTCCCTGGAGGTGATCGATGACAATCTGATCATCGAACGGGATGAACGCCTGATTTGGGCATTCGCCGCACCTGATCTTCGGGAGCTCACAGAGTCCGCGTACAAACTTATTCGCACAGGCGGGGGCATAGCCGGGCTTCCCGGTTTTCTTGCTCACGAATCTCGTGGGAAAAATGCCTTCACGCCCCTTGAAGAGCGCTCGAAAGAGCCGGACCTTCTCTATGGGCGTCGTCGGCACCCGGGCGTCTCCGAGCCTGGTCATGGGCGCCGCTACGCCCAAGGTCGCTTGCCGGACTGGGCGGCCAGGTTCCTGATTCGGGACCACCGGCAAGACAGATCCGGTTGGCGCGAGGGAAGGTAAGACCGCGAGCTCTTCGCGCAGAGACTCCATCCTGGAACGGGTAGCCTCGCGCTGTCGATCAATCTCGGCCAGGCGTGCTTGCTCACGGGCCAACTCGTCAAGTAGCTCCTGTCTCGTTGCAGGCATCGCGGCTACGGGCCACTAAAGAGATGCAGCAAGCACGTTAACAGTGAGGGCTTCGCCGACGGCCTCCTGGATCACGGGATGGCACGTCTTGGAAGCAAATAATAGCGTAAGCCGGCAAGAGTCACGCGCCCAGGCCCATCTTGATAGAGATCTGGTGGCATCTAGCCCAACTTCCGCAGTTCGCCGAAGGCTGATCTAGTGTTTTCAGACACTTAGCCTTAAAAAGGGTGGCGGGTCGGCACTACATTTCGGAGCGGCAGGGCGATCCGTAGGCGGGTGGGCAAGCGGAGACCGAGGTGGTCGAGGAGCAGGGCCTGGCGCGGTCGGGCCGGACCACGCAGCGTAGGCGCAGCTCGCGAGGCTCGAGCTCCGCAGTCGGCAAGACGATGTCGGCCCTGCGCAGCTGGCCAAGCTCGGCGAGCAAAGTCCTGGGGCAATGCCCCAGACTCGCCGTAACGTTTGCCAGGTTGAGACTGTTGGTCTCCCCGTGAAGCTTTCGTTGACGCACGTAGGCGGGTTCATGGTCCCGTCGTTGATGACCGTCTTGACGACGAGCGTGGCCGGGTTATTGAACACCGTCTGTTGTGAGCAACAGTCGCCGATCGCCGAGCGGCTGCCGCGGCTCAGATGAACGCGAAGGCGCGGTCGAAGGCGGCCTCGGCGCGGTCCGGGTCGCCGGTCATGGCGGCGCCCAGCTCGATCAAGCTGGCGCGCAGCTGGCGCGGGCTCGCCTGGCACGCAACTCCGACGACCTGCGGCATCGCCACTCCGCTCGCCGCCCGCGGCGAGAGCACCTGCACCCGCTCGCCCGTCTCGCCGAGCTCTCCGGTGACAGGCACGATCAGGGTGTCGGCCCGCTGTCCGAGCGTCCGCAGGTAAGAGACCAGCGGATCCGGAGCGGAGTCGGGAGCGGGATCAGGAGCGGGGTCAGGAGCGTTGCCAGGCCCGAGGTAAAGCCTCTCCTCTCCGATCTGCGCCAGCTGTTCGCGCAAGGTCACCACCTGGATGCCGAGCTCGCAAAAGAAATGCTCGAGCGAGCGTCGCAGCCTTCCCTCCCCGAGCAGCGGCGCCAGGGTGAGCGTCCGCACGCCGGCCCGCCAGCGTTCGGCGAGCGCATAGCCGCGCGCCTCGAGGGCGCTGCGCCACGAGGGTCCCGCGAACCAGCGCGCGACTTGCGGCTGGATGCGCCGCAGGGGCTCGAGCGCCGGGGCCTCGCGGACGCACGCCCGGATCGCGTGCTCGGCGCCGGCCAGGTCCGGCGACAGGCCCGTGCGAAACTCCGGGCGCAGACGGCGATGCAGACGCCTTAGCCGCCGCATCGCCTGGTTGGCATGACGGTGCAGAACCTCCTGCAGCCCCGCGCCGGGTGCCGCGGCAGTGGCGGCCTCGCGCTCGCAACGGTCGTAGTCGGTGCGGGCCGCCGCGCAGAAATCGTGCGCGGCAAGGGTCTGCCGCGTGAACTTCTCGAAGTGCAACCCCATGATCGCCAGGCCAAATGCCATTGGCAGCTGCCGCGGACGCCGCAGCAACGTGCGCAGCAGGAACCCGAGATAGGCCGGCGCCTGACGCGAGAACAGCTGACGCCGCAGGGAACGCACCAGGGCCAGCAGCTCGCCGGACTGCACCTCGCGGCGCCTGCTGGCCACCCCCGGACCGAGGTTCGAGAGGAGCGTCCAGCAACGCGCGAAGTAGTTCCTAAGACCGGGCTCGTAGAGCGTCGCGAGCACTCGCCGGTAGCCTTCGATCAACACGCCGGGCTCGAGCTGCGGCCGGAAATTGAGCGCGACCTCGCCGTTGTTGCCGCTGCCCTCGCCGAGCAGGCGGCCCTCGGCTTCGAGCCGTGCGTAGAGGTCGGTCCCGCGCAAGGCGGTGAGCAATCCGACCATGGCCCTGGGGATGCCGGCCTCCTGGATGAAGGCGACCTGCGCCGCGAAGACCTCGGGACCATCGCCGTCCAAACCGAGGATGAAGCCGCCGGAAACCTCGATCCCCTTGCGCTGGATCGCCCGCACCGCGTGCAGGAGGAAGTCGCTGTCGCCGCGGCGGACGTTCTGCGACTTCTTCGTCAGCTTGAGCGCCTCCGGGTTGGGGCTCTCGATGCCCAGGAACACCATCCTGAACCCGGCCTGCGCCATGGCGTCCATCAGCGGCTCGTGCTGCGCCAGGTTGACGCTCGCCTCGGTGAACAGGTCGAAGGGGTAGGACCGCTGCTGCTGCCAGGCCGCGATCGCGGGCAACAGGCGCAACGCCTCGCGGCGGTTGCCGATGAAGTTGTCGTCGACGAGAAAGACCGACCCGCGCCAACCGACTTCGTAGAGGGCGTCGAGCTCGGCGAGCACCTGGTCGTTCGACTTGGTGCGTGGAACCCTGCCGAAGAGCTTGGTGATGTCACAGAATTCGCAGTCGAAGGGGCAGCCGCGCGAGAACTGGAGCGCCATCGACGAGTAGGCGTCGAGGTCGAGCAGATCGAGGCGCGGCGCCGGCGTCGCGGTGATCGGCGGCTTGCGCTCGGGCCGGTAGGTACGCTGCGCCGAGCCCGCCTCCCAGTCGGCGAGAAAGCGCCGCAAGCTCTCCTCGACCTCGTCGAGCACGAAGAAGTCGGCGCCGATCTCGTCGGCAAAGGAGGTCGGGTGGGGCCCGCCCACCGCGACCGGTTTGCCGCGGCTCTTGCAACGCGCGATCACCTCCTGCAACGAGCGCCGCTGGACGATCATGGTGGAGGTGAGGACCAGGTCGGCCCAATCCAGATCCTCATCGGAGAGCGCGGAGACGTTCATGTCGACGAGGCGCAGCCGGTAGTGCGCGGGGAACATCGCCGCCACGGTGAGCAGTCCCAGCGGCGGCATCGCCGACCGCTTTCCCAGCAGCTCGATCGCGTACTGGAATCCCCAGTAGGAGGGCGGGAACCGCGGATAGACGAGTAGCGCGTTACGGGTCGCCAGTTCGTGCATGACGTTACCGTCCTTTCCGGAGTGTCCCCACCTGCTGAACCTGCCATCACACCACCGCGGCGGCCGGCTCCGCTGGCTTGCCACCGGGGATGCTCGTCCGAACGCACCGCGCCCGGCGAGGATACATGCAAAGGACAGACCTCCCCGGAGCTCGGGGGGGCGGGGAGAAGGACTTGCGTTTCCGAGCGATGAAGATACCATGAACCGATGCCGGCAGCCGGAGACTTGTTGCGCGAACACATGACCCGCGCAGCCGAGGGCGTGGATCGGCCGTGCCTGAACGGCAGTCCCGCCCGCCCACCCGCGCGCCCTCGGCTTCCTGCCGCGATGATCCGGCGGCCGCATCCGAGACGCCAACCGTGAGGATCGTCCACACCAGCGACTGGCACGCAGGCCGCCGCTGGAAGGGGCTCCAGCGCCTCGACGAGCTGGAGGCGGTGCTCGAACACCTGGCCGCTTTCGTCGAGAGGGAATCGATCGACCTCGTCCTCCACACCGGGGACGTGTTCGAGAGCCGCAACCCGCCGGCGGAGGCGGAGCAGCTGGTGAACCGCTTCCTGGTGCGCGTGGGCCAAGCCGGCGCGCACATGCTGGTCATCGCCGGCAACCACGACGATCCGGCGCGGCTGGATGCGCGTTCGTTGCTCACCGAGCTCGTCAACGTCCGCATCGTCGGCCGCCCGCGCAGCGCCGCGCGGGGAGGGAGCTGCATCGTCGAGACGCGTGGCGGCGAGAAGGCGGTGCTCGCGGCGCTGCCGTTCGCATCCCCGGGCTCCTGGGTGTCGGCGCTGGACCTCGCCGGCGACGAGGAGGCCGCGCGCCGAAAGTATGCGCGCATGTTCGAGCTCGCCGTGCGCGATCTGTGCGGCGCCTTTCGGCGGGACGCCGTCAATCTCTTGCTGGCGCACACTCACCTCGAGGGCGCCCTGTTCGGCGAGTCGGAGCGCCGCGTGCACATCGCGGAGGACTGGGCGGCCTCGCCGCAGGCACTGCCGTCGGCGGCGAGCTACGTCGCCCTCGGCCACCTGCACAAGCCGCAGAAGGTCGACGTCCGGGTGCCCGCCTACTACGCCGGATCGCTGATCCAGCTGGACTTCGGCGAGGCGGGGGAGGAAAAGACCTTCAACGTCGTCACGGCGTCGCCCGGCAAGCCCGTCAGGGTCGAACAGGTGCCCTACGAAGGGGGGGTGCCGCTCGTCGACCTGCGCGCCTCGCTGGCGGAGCTGGAAGCGGCCGCGGACCGGTACCGCAAGGGTTGGCTGCGGGTGACGGTGCCGCTGACGGCGGCGGATCCCGATCTCAACCGCAAGGTCCGCGACCTGCTTCCCAACGCGCTCGTCGTGCGCGCCGAGCTCCCAGAGGTCGAGGAGCCGGCGGAGCGCCCGCTGGAAACCGGGCTGCCGCCGGTTGGCCACTACGCCGCCTATCACTTCCGCGCGCATGCGCAAGCGGCGGACCTGGCCGTCCTGGATACGTTTCAGGACCTCTATGACCAGGCATCCGGAGACGACCGGCTCTAGCGGAGCTCGCCGCCCCCAGGGACCGCCAGGGCAAGTGAATACCGTGCGAATCGGCCGATCGGGACCCTGAGCGTTTGCGCCCCGTCCATCTCGCCGTCGAAGGGCTCGCCTGCTTCCGGGAGAAGCAGCAGATCGACTTCCGCCTGCTGGAGCTGTTCGCCATTTCAGGGCCGACGGGGGCCGGCAAGTCGACCCTGCTCGATGCGATCATCTTCGCGCTCTATGGCGAGATCCCTCGGGTCAACCTCCAGAGCCGGACCGAAATGATCTCGGCGGCGCGGGACCGGGTCACCGTGGTGCTGGATTTCGACGCCGGCGCGAGCCGCTACCGCATCACCCGCGTCCTCAGGCGCAATGGCGTGCAGATGGTCCGCCTGGAGGAACGGGACGCCAGCGGCTCCTTCCAGGGCCTGGCGGACCAGGTGCGCACCGCGACCGACCGGGTGGTTCAGATCCTCGGGCTCGGCGCCGCCGCGTTCATGCAGGCCGTGGTGCTGCCGCAGGGCGAGTTCGCCCGCTTCCTCAAGGCGCCGCCGCGGGACCGGCGCAGCATGTTGCGCACGTTGCTGCGGCTCGACGTGTACGAGCGGATGCGCGAGCAGGCACAGCGCCTGTCCGTCCTCGAGAAGGGCGCCGTCGATTCGCTGCGCAAGCTCCTGGCGGACGAATATGCGGGAGTCGACGAGTCGGCGGTCGCCGGCCTGGCGGCAGAGCTCGCCCGGGTCGTCGAATCGCTCGCGGCGTTGCGGCGGCGGCGAGACGAGATCCAGGCGGCGCTTGCCCGGATGCGGAGCCTGCACGCGAAGACCCGGGAGCTGCGCCAGGTCGAGGCCAGGCGGGCCGCCTTGCAGCAGCAGGCGAAGCAGGTACAGGTCGAGCGGACGAAAATCGCCGCGGCGGCGCGCGCGGCGCCCCTGGTGCCCTTGCTCGACGAGGCGGCGCGCGCCTTCGGAGCCGCGAAGACGGCGACCCATGCGGCGGAGGAAGCGAAGGCCCGTCATGACGTCGCGCAGCAGGATTGGCAGGCGAAGGCCGGCGCGCTGCAGGCAGCGGAGAAAGCCGTCAAGACGATCCAGGCGCTGCGGACGCAGATTGCCCGCCTCCACCAGGCGGTCGGACGCCTCCCCGAGCGAGAGCAGCTCGCGGCGACACTCGACCGGCAGACGCAAGAGGCCGCGGCCCTGAAGGACCAGGGGACCGCGCTCGCGGCGGCGGTCGAATCGGCGCTCGCGGCGCAAGCGGAACAGCAAGCAGCCGTCCGTGCCGCGCGGCAGGCCGCCGCGGCTTCGGGCTACGACCTCGAGCTCGACGAGCTGTTGCAGACCGAGCGCGACCGCGCCGTCGAGCTGGGCGCTGCCCGCAGGGTCGCGGCGGAGCGCATTGCCGAGCTCTCCCGGAAGCGCAGTGCGGCGGCCGGGCATGCCAGGGAGGCCGCCCTGCTGAAGAAGCGTGTCGAGTCGGCCAGGAGGACCGCGGCGAAGGCGAACCGCGGCTTCGCGGCGGCCGAGGAGGCGCTGCATCGCGCGATCAGTCTCGACGAGGCCAATCACCTGCGCGAGAAGCTGGTGCCCGGCCAACCCTGTCCGGTGTGCGAGCAGGTCGTGGACAACCCCCCGGCGTTCCATCTGGCACCCGAGGTCGCAACGAAGAGGGCCGCGTTCCGGGCGGCGCGCGACCAGCGCGCGGCAGCCGACGCGCTCGCTCGGCAGAGCGAGGCGGCGCTCACGGGGGAAGAGGCGCAGCTCCTCGCCGCGCGCCAAGGGCTCTCCGAGCTTGAGGCGCGCTGCGCCGAGATCCACGCCAGTGTGGTGGCCGCCGAGGCGGCGATCCGCCAAGCACTCGGCGCCCGTTCCCCGCAAGGCGGCGGCGTGGTCGAGGCCTGGATCGAGAGACGGATCGCGGCGCTGGCCAAAAGCCGCAAGGTGAATGCCGAAGCACAGGCGCAGCGGGCCGCGGCTGAAGGAGCCCTCGAGAAGGCCAGGGCCGCGGAGACCAGGGCCCGGGAGCGGCTCGGCGAGAAGGCAGCTTCGCTGACGCGGCTGGAAAAGGAGCGCCGCGCGGGCCTGCAGAGGCTGAAGAAATTGCAAGCCGAGATCCGTGCCGTCACCCGCTCTGCCGACCCGGCCGCCGAGGCCGGCGCCCTGGAGGAGCAGGTCCGGCAGATCGAAGCCAACCTGAAGGCGGCCGCAGAAGAGGCGGCGACCGCCCGGAACCGCCTGGCGACCGCCGAGGAGGCGCAACGGCTCACCGCCGAATCCGCCCTGGCAGCCCTGGAAGCCGCCCTGGGGAGGGCGGAGAGCCGGGACCAGGAGATCGAGCGCGCCGGCTTCGAAAACGAGGCCGCCGTCCGCCAGGCACTGCTCGACAAGGCCACCGTCGACCGCCTCGAGGAGCAGGTCCAGCGGCACCTGCAGGAAACCCACGCCGCCGACCAGCGTAAAGCCGCGCTCGGCGCCGAGCTGGGGGATGAGCGGGTCTCCGACCAGCAGCTGGCGGCGGTCGACAAGCGCGCGGCCAGTGCCACCGCCGAGGTCGAGGCCGCGCTCGGCCGGGAAAAGAGGCTCGAGGAGCAGATCGGGCGCGCCAGGGAGCGCCTCGAACGCTTGCAGGAGCTGCGCGAAGAGCTGCGCCGGCAAGAGGCGGCCCTGCACGTGCACGAGCTGCTGGCCGCCGACCTGCGCAACGACCGCTTCCAGGCGTACCTGCTGCAGGAGGTGTTCACCGAGCTGGTCCGGGGCGCCTCCGCCCGTCTCCTGACCCTGACCGGAGAGCGCTACTCCCTGCGCTTCGACGACGACGCGATCCGGGTCGTCGACCACGACAACGCCGACGAGACGCGGATCAGCGACACCTTGAGCGGCGGCGAGACCTTTCTGACCTCCCTGGCCCTCGCCCTGGAGCTGAGCGACCAGGTGCAGCGCGCCGTCGGCGCGGTCAACCTCGACAGCCTCTTCATCGACGAAGGCTTCGGCACCCTCGATCCCGACACCCTGTCCCTGGTCTCCGAGACCCTCCAGAACCTGCGCATCGGCGGCCGGATGGTCGGCGTCATCACCCACATCCCGGAGCTGCGAGACGAATTCGCCCAGCAGGTGATCGTCATCAAGCACCAGGGCTACTCGACCGTCGAGGTCCGCGGCCTGGCCGAGCCGGCGTGATCCCCGGCTGGCGCCGCGAAAACCATGACCGCAACGAGGCCGCAACCAGCAATCCGAGCAATCCGGCGTCTCCTTGACCGAGCAAGTTCAGGGCGTAATGATAGGCGGCACGCGGGCGCCTGGCAGGTGCCTGCACGGGTCTATGCATGGAGAGCGGGATTGCACGGCCGACGACGTAGGATCTCCCCGTGCGGACGCGCGGGCGGCTCCGCGGCGGCAAGCTGCCGGCGAGCTTTTGCCGCACCTGGTCGCGCTGCCCGGCGCGGAGTGGGCACTATGGCGCCGGGCGGGCCTGCGCAGCGCCGGATTCCCGGCGGAGCTGGCAAGCCGTCTTGCGGACCCGGCGTGCGCCGCCGCGGCGGATGAGGCGCACGCGGCCGATGCGGCATTGGCCCGCGAGCGCCGCCGAGGGCGCGGCAGGCCGGCGGCCGCGTTCGACCGGGCGGCGGCGGCGCGGGAGAGCTACCGCCAGGCCTATGACGAGGCCCTGAGACGCCAGTCGCAGGCGATCGAAGAGCTGACGAGCTCGGAGCGTTGCCGCGTCGCCATCCTCTGGCAGAACCGCGGCGTGTTCCACCATGAGCTGACCCATCGTGCCGAGGGGGGAGAGTCCGGGCCACCGCCCGGCGCTCGCCGGCGGAAGCGCGAGAAGCTCCTCGCCAACTATCTCCAGCGCCTCACCGTCAAGAACGACACCATCGGCTTCTTCGGACCCATGGCCTGGGCGAGCCTCGCCGCGGACGGGCCCGCGGCGCGGATCCGCGTCGGTCCCGACGTCATCCGGTCGCAAGAGGTGTACCTCGATTCCTGGTGTTTCGAGGAGATCGCCCGCGCCCTGACCGCAAGCCACCCGTCCCTGCGTGCGTGGCTGGCGCCGCTGCGCCTGCCGTTCGCCCGCGTCGACGGCGAGCTGCTTCAGCTGCCCCTTCGCCCGCCGATAAGGCTGGACCCGGCACGCGCCGCGCTCCTCGCTGCCTGCGACGGCCGGCGCCTGGCGCGGGAGATCGCCGCCGACCTCGCGCAAGACGTGCGGCTCGGCCTGCGCGGCGAGCCCCAGGTCTTCCAGCTGCTGGCGGAGCTCGCCGCTTCCGGCCTCATCGATTGGAGCTTCCGGGTTCCCGTCCACCCGCGGGCCGCGGAGGCGTTGCGACGGCAACTCGAGCGCGTCGCCGACCCGTCCTCCCGGCACGCCGCGCTGGCGGCGCTCGAGGAGATCGAGACGGCCCGGCAAGCGGTGGCGCGCGCCCGCGGCGCGGAGACCCTGGACCGCGCCCTCGGCGACCTCGAAGGCTGCTTCTCCCGCCTCACCGGCGCTGCTGCCACCCGCAACCAGGGGATGACCTACGGCGGCAAGACCCTGGCCTATCTCGAGTGCAGCCGTGACCTCGAGGTCGAGCTCGGCGCCGACGTCCATGCCGCCATCGCCGAGCCGCTGGCGCTGGTGCTGCAGAGCGCGCGCTGGTTCACCTTCGAGGCCGCCCGGATGGCGCGCGAAGCGCTGCTCGGCCTCTACCGCGAGCTGGCCCGCGCCGGTTCGCCGCCGGTAGACATGCTGCAGTTCTGGGTCCGCTTCCAGCAGCTCGACCAGCAGCTGCCGCTGGCGCGGGAGATGCGGAGCCGTCTGCACCAGCGCTGGGAGGAGCTCCTCGCCGTGCCGCCGGGTGAGCGGCGGGCCCGCTTCACCTGTGCGCAGCTGCGTGACCGCGTGCACCAGGTCTTTTCGGCTCCCGGCCCCGGCTGGCCGCTGGCGCGCTACCACAACCCGGACGTGATGATCGCCGCCAATGGCGCCGAGGCGATCGCTCGGGGCGACTACGAGCTGGTGCTGGGGGAGCTGCACGTTGCCGCGTGCAGCTTGAACATCTGGGCGCTGTTGTTGCAGTGCCCGGAGCGTGACGAAGTGTTCGCCAACATGGACGCCGATTTTCCGCAGCCGCGGGTCGTCTTCCTCGAACCGCGCAACCTCGACGGTGTCACCTCGCGTACCCGGCGCGCCTATTTTCGGTCCGCCGACGTGCTCGTCACGCCGCTCGAAGGAGCGGTGCCGCTGCCTGATCGCCAGGGCCTGTCCCTGGCGGACATGTTCGTTCGCGAGACGGCCGGGCACCTGGAGGTTTGCACTCGCGACGGCCGGCTGCGAGCCGAGATCCTCGACTTCCTGGGCGATCTCCTCACCGTTCGGCTGACCAGCCAGTTCAGCCTCCTGGCGCCGCGCCCGCACACGCCGCGCATCACCGTAGATCGCATGGTGGTGGCCCGGGAATCCTGGCGCATTCCCGCCGCGCAGCTGGATTTCGCCCAGCGGCACGAGGGGTCGGAGCGCTTCCTCGCCGTGCGCGGCTGGGCGCGGCGCCTGAACCTGCCGCGCACCGTCTTCGTCCAGGTGCCCGTCGAAGACAAGCCTTTCTACGTCGACTTCGACAGCCCGGTCTTCGTGGACCTCTTCACCCGCGCCGTCCAGCACACGCGGCGGGCGGCCCTCGACGACCCCGAGATCCGCCTCACCGAGATGTACCCGGACCTGTCCAAGCTCTGGCTCCCCGACGCCCAAGGCCGGCGCTTCACCAGCGAGCTAAGGCTCATGGCGGTGGACCTCACCGCGACCCCGGCCACGAAGCTTTCAACAGCACCGGCGCACCCCCTTTCTAACGGTAGTTAGAAGGTGTAGATTGACTGCCATGAGACGGCATCGGAAAACAGCCTTTACGGGAATTCTTTCCGCCCGCCCGTTGCGGCTGCTCATCGGCCTGCTCCTCGTCGCCACCTGGTCGACGGCAGCTCCGGCAGTCCAGGTCCCTGGCGGCTCCACGGGTGGAGGAACGGCGGTCACTGCCATGACGCAACAGGACAGCGCGGCCAGCACGATCAACAATACAAGCGATCCCGCGCGCCGCAGGACGAGCGGCGAATGGATCGGCGAACGCGAGTCGAGCGCGCGGACCCGGCCGCGAGTCTGGGTGCACCTGCTCGGACTCGCAGCGAAAAGCCCGGCCAAGGATGACGGCGGCTGGGCGCCGCTCCCGGACGGCGAGCCTGCCGGCATGGCGAAGGGGCAGGAAGTGCGCTTCGAGCTACGCCGCGATGCAGGCGTCCTGAGCTTCGCCGGGGAGTTCAACGGCAGCGGCCCCGGCGCCAAGGGACGCGGATCTTTCGTCTTTACCGGCGACCCCCGTTACGTGCTCGAGATGGAGCGGCTGGGCTATCGCGTGGACAGTGGGCAGGAGCTGCTGGAGCTGGCATGGCGTGACGTGTCGCCGGATTTCGTCCGCGATCTGCAAGCGCTCGGCTATCGCGACCTCACCCGCGATCAGCTGCTCGACTTGCGCGCCCGCGGCCTGACCGCCGACAAGATCCGGGAGCTCGACGCCTTGGGCTACCGGGGCCTGCCGGCAGCCCGCCTTGTCGAGTTCGGCATGTTCGACGTAACGCCGGCTTTCATCAACGAGCTGGCCGCCCTCGGCTACCAGGGCTTGTCCGCCCAGGAGCTGGTGGATTGCCGCATCCAGGGCGTGGGCGCACAGTTCATCCGTGACCTCGACGGCCTTGGCTACCGGGGCTTGCCCGCCGCGAAGCTGATCGAGCTCCGCATCCAAGGAATCGATGCCGCGTTCATCCGCGATCTCCAGGGTCGCGGCTATCGCGACCTCTCTCCCAACGAGCTGATCGAGGTCCGGACCACGGGCTCTCTCTCGCCCGCGCGCGCCAGGCGGTAAGACCGTTCCGGCGGTAATGCCTGGGAGGACCCCGTCCGGCTTTGGCGCCCAGAGGTGGGCGCATGGCGATGCGGGCCACCCGATGGAGACGGAGATGGCACCAAGTGATGACGACGGCCTGGTGGAGACCGGATACCTCGGAGAACAGGGCCGGCTGCCGCTGGTGATCCGGCCGCGCGCTCCGCTGGGCGATCTTGCGGCATGGACGCTGGACCATCAGCGCTGGATCGAGGACCAGCTCCTGGCATACGGTGCCTTGCTTTTCCGCGATTTTCCGGTCTCCGGCGTCGAGGCCTTCGAGGCCTTCGCCGAGGCGCTCTGCCCCGACCTCTACGGCGAATACGAGGACCTGCCGCGCGAAGGCGGCGGCAACAAGGTCTACAAGTCGACTCCTTACCCCGCGGATAAGCCCATCCTCTTCCATAACGAGAGCGCGCACATGCACCGCTTTCCTACGCGACAGTTCTTCCATTGCGTGCAACCGGCCCGCGCGGGAGGCGAGACTCCGATCGTCGATTGCCGCGAGATCTACCGCCGCCTCGATCCCGCGGTCATCGAAGAGTTCACGCGCAAGCGGCTGATGTACGTGCGGAACTTCATCGACGGCTTCGATGTCAACTGGCGGGACTTCTTCCGTACCGAGGACCCGCACGAGGTGGAGCGCTACTGCGTCGATCATGGCATCGAGCTCGAGTGGCGCGGCAAGAGCGGCCTGCAGACGCGACAGCTGGCACCGGCCGTGGCGCGCCATGTAAAGACCGCGGAACCCGTGTTCTTCAACCAGATCCAGCTGCATCACTCGGCCTGCCTGGAGCCCGAGTTGCGCGAGGCCCTGCTGACCGCGCTCGGCAAGAACAACCTACCGCGCAGCGTCTGCTTCGGCGACGGCTCGCCGATCGACGAAGATCTCGTTGAGGAGATCACCGACCTCTACTGGCGATCGTCGGCCGCTTTCTCGTGGCAGGCAGGCGACACCTTGATGGTGGACAACATGCTCTGCGCGCACGCCCGGAACCCGTTCAGCGGGCCGCGCAAGATCGTGGTGGCCATGGGCGCGATCGTGCAGGCGGCCGACGTTTCGTGAGCCGGCTCACCTCGCCGGCGCGAGAAACCGCTCGATCAGCGCCATCGTCTCCTCGGGCTCTTCGATGAACGGAAAATGGCCGCTGTGCTCGAGCACGGCCACCTTGACGCGGCGCGCGCCCACTCTCGCCGCCAGCGCGTCCTCCACCGGCACGACCTGGTCATGTCGGCCCGCCAGCAACAGCACCGGCATCCGCAGCGCTGCCAGCCCTGGCCTGAGATCGAGTTTCGCCAGCTCTCCGCCCAGCTTGAAATCCGCGTCGTCGCCGGCGATGGCGTAATAAACCCGCGGGTTCACCGCCAGCGCCGCCGCCCCTTCCACCTCGCGGCGATAAAAATAGAAACCCGCCGGAACCTCGTAGACCGCCTGGTGGGCAGGCGAGCTCGAACGCGCTCCTGCCGCACGCAACCGCTGAATGTGGCTCCATACCGCGGGCAGCTCATCCCGGATGCGCCGGTTGCAAGCGTCGATGCTTCTCTGCCAGGCGGCGCCGCTCAAGGGCGCATCGGCAAGGATCAGCTTGTCGACCGCCTGCGGGAAGCGGAGCGCATAGGCCAGGGCCACCGTGCCGCCATAAGAATGGCCGAAGAGGCTGAGCGCGGTCAGGCCCAGGGCCTTGCGCAGGCCCTCGATGTCCGCGACGTCGCGGCTGAGGGAGTAGGTCACCGCGTTGCTCGAGCGGCCGCGGCCGGCGGCGTCGAAGTAAATGACGCGATTCCTGACGGCAAGTCGTGAAAAGTACGGGTGAAAATAATCTTGCGCCATTCCCGGGCCGCCGGGGATCAGCAGCAGCGGCGGTCCCTTACCCTCGCTCTCGACCCACAGCTTGGCTCCGCTTTCAACCGTTACGAAAGTGCCCGCCGCGCGGTTCGCGGCGTTCCACCCCGCGGCGAACCGCGGACCGGCGGCCAGGGCCGAGGCCAAGACGCCGGCCAGGATCGCAGTCGACCGCGCTCGCGCGCGCAGCTTGCCGGTCATGACCTCAATATCTCATTTCTGGTGCTGGCAGCATAGAACGGGATGCGGCCCGCAATGCGGCGCGCATCTCTGCATACGGGTCACGGGTATGCACTGTACTTTTATAAACGTTGGTACTGTCGAACGCAAATCCTACTTGTCTTCGAAGCTTAAGCACGCTAGAGTGAGGGCTTCTTCACTCCCGGCTTCGATCGGGATTACTGGTGGAGAAGTACGTCTACTGGTGGAGAAGTACGTCTTGGGATCAGCGGGGGAATCCAGGCGCCGCGACGCCCATACAGGCCAAAAGAGAACGGTGCGGAGTGGCTGTTCGTGACCGGCCGGCCCAGGGTCCGGCGCGGCGCCTGCCGTGCGCGCCATCCCGCCGCCGCGCTCGAGCAGGCGGCGAGCAGCCTGGCGGCGGCAGATGACGCTTCGGCGGCGGCGGGCCCTCTCCCGGCACCCCGGGCCGAGGCCGTCCGCCGGGCCGCGGCGCAGGTGCTGGGGCGGCCGGCGGCGGCGCTGCCCTGGGACCAACCGCTGGGCCGCTTCGGGCTGGACTCGCTGGGCGCGTTCGAGCTGGCCGCCCAGATCGAGTCCGCTCTCGGCTGCCGGGTGCCGCAGCCCGAGCTGTTGGCGGAGAAGACCCTCGCCGCGCTGCTCGACGAGCTGGCCGCCGCGCCCGGGAACGACCCGGGCGCCGCCGGCGGCGCCTCGCCCGCCGGCGGACCAGGCGCTGCCGCGAGCGCGGCGGCGGCGCTTTCCTACGGGCAACAGGCGCTCTGGTACCTCCGCCAATTGACGCCGGCAAGCGGCGCCTATCACCTCGCCGCCGCCGCCCGGATCCGCGGCGACCTCGATGCCGCGCGGCTGGCGGCCGCCTTCCACATTCTGATCGACCGTCACCCTGCCCTGCGCACGATTTTTTCGCCGCAAGCGGAAGGGCCCGTGCAGCAGGTGCTGGATGGCAACCCGCTCGCCTGGGCCGAATGGGCGGCGGAGACATGGCCCGCCGAAGAGCTCGCGGCACGCCTCGCCCAGGAGGCCGCAAAGCCTTTCGCGCTCGAGAGTGAGCCGCCGGTGCGGGTGCGCCTGATCCGGCGGGGCGGCTCCGAGCACGTCCTGCTGCTGGTTCTCCACCATATCGCTGCCGACTTCTGGTCGCTGGCGGTGCTCGCCGACGAGCTCGGCCGGCTTTATGGCTCTCTGCGAGCCGGTCCGGGTGCCGCGCGGGCCGCGCTCGGCCCGCCGCCGCCACCACCCGCCGAGCATGCACGGCGTGAGCGCGAGCGCCTGGCAAGCCCCGAGGGCGAACGGCTGTGGCACTACTGGCACGAGCAGCTCGCCGGCGTGCCGCAGCGGCTGGACCTGCCGACGGATCGCCCGCGGCCGCCCGTGCGGCGCTGCCGCGGCGGCCGCATCCGCTCGGCCCTCACGCCGGCGGCGACGGCTGGCTTGCTGGCCCTGGGCCGCAGCTTGGAGGCGACTTCCTTTACCGCGCTGCTCGCCTGCTTCGCGTCGCTCTTGCATCGCGTCGCGGCGCAAGACGATTTGCTTCTGGGTGTGCCGGCGATCGGGCGCGAGTCGACCGCCTTAGCCGGCGCGGTGGGCTACTACGTCTCTGCTCTCGCCGTCCGCTCGCGATCCGGAGCTGGAGCGTTCTCCCGCTGCCTGACCGACCTGCGCCAGACCCTGCTCGCGGCCCTGGCGCATCAAGGCTATCCGTTGCCGCTGCTCGCCGAGCGGCTGCAGCCGGTGCGCGACCCCGGCCGCACGACCCTGTTCCAGGCGATGCTGGTGCTCTACCAGACCCCTGTCTTCGCCCCCGCGGGCATCGCCGGCTTCGCCATGGGCGAAGCGAGCGCGCGGGTCCAGCTCGGCGAGCTGGCGCTCGAATGCATGCCCCTGCCGGCGCAGACTTCGCAGCTCGATCTGACCTTGTGCGCCGCGCTGCTCGGCGACCAGCTGGTCCTCACGCTGGAGTACGATTCCGACCTCTTCGACGCGGTGACCGCGCGGCGTCTGCTGGCGCATCTCGAAACCCTCGCCGCGGCTGCCGCCGCAGAGCCCGGCCGGCCCGCGGAGCTGCTGCCTCTCCTTGGCGACGGCGAGATCCATCAGCTGGTACGGGAGTGGAACGCCACGTGGAGCGGCGAGCGTCGCGACCTCTGCCTCCACCAGCTGGTGGCGCGCCAAGCGGCGCGGACACCGCAGGCACCGGCCGTCGTCTGCGGCTCTGACCGCCTGACCTACCACGACCTGGACGCCAGTGCCGAGCGCCTGGCCCGCCATCTCCGGGGCTTCGGCGTCGGACCGGAGACGCGCGCCGCGCTGTTCGCCGAGCGTTCGCTCGAGCTGGTGATCGGCTTGCTTGCCGTGCTCAAGGCCGGCGGCGCTTACGTGCCGCTCGATCCGGAGTACCCGCCGGCCCGCGTGGCGCTGATGCTCGCCAGCTCGCGGCCGCTGATCGTCCTCGTGCCGGCGCGGCTGCGGCGCCAGCTGCCGCCCTGCCCGGGAGCGAGGCTGGTCGAGCTCGAAGGCCGCTGGTGGGAACGCGCCGACCCCCCCCTCCCCCCCTTGCCTGCCGGCCCGGCTGGTCCGGGCAACCTCGCCTACCTGCTCTACACCTCGGGATCGAGCGGGCTGCCGAAGCCCGTCGCCGTCGAGCACCGCAGCGCCGCCGCGCTGTGCGCATGGGCCGGCAAGGCGTTCACGCCGGCGGAGCTCTCCGGAGTGCTCGCCGCGACGTCGATCTGCTTCGATCTCTCGGTTTTCGAGCTCTTCGCACCGCTCACCCAGGGTGGGACGGCGATCCTGGTGCGCAACGTCCTCGCCCTGGTCGAGCCGGCTGCGCTGCCCGCTTCGCCGCCGGTGAGTCTCGTCAACACGGTGCCCTCGGCGATGGCCGAGCTGCTGCGGGCCGGCGCGCTGCCGGCCTCGGCGAGCACCGTCGCGCTGGCGGGCGAAGCCCTGCACGGCGCACTGGTCAGGGAGATCTACCGCGGCTCCGCCGTCCGCCGGGTCCTCAACCTCTACGGACCCTCCGAGGACACCACCTACTCGACCGGCGCGGGCCTGACCGCGGACGAGCAGCGCCCGGCGATCGGGCGGCCGCTGCACGACCGCGCGGCCCTCGTCCTCGACGCCAGCCTGCGGCCGGTGCCGATCGGCGTGGCCGGCGAGCTCTTCGTCACCGGCGCCGGTCTGGCGCGAGGATACTTCGAGCGGCCGGCGGAGACGGCGCAGCGCTTCCTGCCCGATCCGGTGACCGGCGCGCCAGGCAACCGCCTGTACCGCACCGGCGACCTGGCGCTCCTGCTGCCTGACGGCCGCATCGAGTTCCTGGGCCGGGCCGACTCCCAGGTCAAGCTGCACGGCTTCCGGATCGAGCTTGGTGAGATCGACGCCCGGCTCGCCGAGCATCCCCAGGTGAGCGAAGCCGCGACCATCTTGGGAGCGGGTGCCGGCGGCCCCCGGCTCATCGCCTACCTGGCGCCCCGCCACCCCGGCGTCGTGCCGCCAGCCGCCGGCCTGGATGCCTTCCTGCGTTCAAGGCTGCCCGACCAGCTCGTGCCATCCTCCTTCGTCGTCCTCGACGCCCTGCCCAGGACACCGGGCGGCAAGCTCGACCGCCGCCGCCTGCCGGCGCCGGACGGACCGGAGGTGGGGAGCACGGCGCCGCGCTCGCCGGTCGAGGAGATCCTGGCGGCGCTCTGGTGCCAGACGCTGGGACTGGACCGCGTCGGCATCCACGACGACTTCTTCGCGCTGGGCGGGCACTCGCTGCTCGCTGCGCGGCTCGTCGCCAAGGTGCGCCACACGCTGGGAGACCACCTGCCCATGTCGGCGGTGCTGGAATCGCCGACGGTGGCGCGCCTGGCCGCACGCCTGGTCAGCCGGCAGGCGGACCGCGTGGCTGCCGCCGCGCCGGGCGGCCTGCCCCGGCCGGCCCTGCCGCCGCTCTCCGCGGCACAGCGGCGCCTGTGGTTCCTCGATCGCCTGGCGCCGGGTCGCGCGGTCTACAACCTGCCCTACGCGGTGCACCTGCACGGCGCCGTCGAGGCGCCGCTGCTCGCGCGTGCCCTCGACGAGATCCGGCGCCGCCACGAGAGCCTGCGCACGAGTTTCGGCGAGACGGCGGGGCAGCCATGGCAACGCATCGCGCCGCCCGCCCGGGAGGCGTTGCCGCTCGTGGACCTCGCCGCGGTCGCGGCGCCCGAGCGGCAAGCCCGGGCCCTGGCGCAGGCCGCGGCCGGCCGCGCTTTCGACCTCGCACAGGGGCCGCTGCTGCGTTGCCTCCTGCTGCGCCGATCCCGCGAGGATCACCTCCTCTTCGTCATGGTGCATCACGCGGTGGCCGACGCCCGGTCGATCGAGATCCTGCTCGACGAGCTGGCCGCGCTCTACGGCGCGTTCGCGGCCCGCCGGGCGTCGCCGTTGCCCGAGCCGCCGATACAGTATGCGGACTACGCCTGCCGGGAGCCCGGGAGCCTCGGGCCGGGGCCGAGCGCCGCCCAGTGCGGCTACTGGGCACGACGCCTGGCGGGAGCGCCGGCTCTCGACCTGCCTGCCGACCGGCCGCGGCCGCCGCGTTGGGAGCCGTGCGGCGCGGTCGCCCGCGGCGAGGTGTCCGCCGCGGCATGGTCCGGCCTGCGCCGGCTCGGCCGCCGCGGCGGCGCGACGCCGTTCATGGTCATGCTCGCCGCCTGGACGGCGTTGCTGCATCGTCTGACGGGCGCCGAGGACATGGTGGTGGGCGCGCCGATCATGGTGCGCGAACGGTTGGAGCTCGAGCTTGCAATCGGCCTCTTCGTCAACACCCTGGCGCTGCGCATCGCAGCTCGCTCCGAGCAGACGGGCGAGGAGCTGCTGGCCGAAACGCGGCAGAGTTGTCTCGAAGCCTATGCCCATCGCGACCTGCCATTCGACATCGTGGTGGAAGCGGTTCGGCCTGGACGCCGGCTCAGCCACAACCCGCTGTTCGACGTCATGCTGGCGGCCGCGCCGCAGCCCGAGGAGCGGCGCGCGGCCGGGCTGGCGGTCGCGGCGGAGATGCTGCCGACCGGCAGCGCCAGGCTGGACCTCACCCTGTTCGCCGGCGAGCGCGCCGAAGCCATGGACCTCGCTCTCGAGTTCGATCGCGGCCGGTTCGACGGCGCGACCGCCGCGCGCCTGCTGCGGCAGCTCGAGAGCCTGGCGGCGGCCATGGCCGCTACACCTGGGGCGCCGCTGGCGGATTTGCCGCTGCTCGCCGCGGGCCAACGCCATCAGCTGATCTTCGAATGGAGCGACGGCGCCGGCGGCGGGCCGGCGAACGGCTGCCTGCACGACCTCGTCGAGGCGCAGGCACGGCGTACTCCGGCGGCGCCGGCGGTGATCTCGGCCGCGGGCTCCTTGACCTATGGCGAACTCGACTGCCAGGCGGCGGCGCTCGCCCTCCGGCTGCGCTCGCTGGGGGTCGGCCCCGAGGTGCGGGTCGGCGTGTTCCTGCCGCGCACGCCGGCGATGGTGGTGGCGATCCTCGGCGTGTTGAAGGCGGGCGGCGCCTACCTGCCCCTGGATCCGAGCTATCCGGAGCCGCGCCTGCTTTTCACACTGGCTGACGCCGGCGCGCGCCTGGTCGTGACCTGCGACGAGCTCGCCGGCCGGCTGCCGGCCGCGGACGTGATCGCGGTCCCGGTCGCCACCGCGGGCTCCGCCGGCGGCGTCCAGGACGACCGCCCGGCGGTCCCGCCGGCCATGGCTCGCGCGTGTCCCGAGAACCTCGCCTACGTCATCTATACCTCGGGCTCGACGGGCCGGCCCAAGGGTGTCGCCATTTGCCATCGCAGCGCCGCCGCCCTGGTGGCCTGGGCGCTCGAGACCTTCTCTGCCGAGGAGTGCGCGGCGGTGCTCGGCTCGACGTCGATCTGCTTCGACCTCTCGGTCTTCGAGCTGTTCGTGCCGCTCGCCCGCGGCGGCCGGGTGGTGCTGGTGCGGGACGCCCTGGAGCTGCCGTCGCCGCCGGCGCCGGCGACCTTGGTCAACACGGTCCCCTCGGTGCTCGCCGAGGTCTTGCGCGAGGGCGGGCTGCCGTCTTCGGTGCGGACCGTGTGCTTGGCCGGCGAAGCGCTGCACGCCAGCCTCGTGGCGCGCCTCGAACGCCAGGCTGGGAGCCGCCGCATTCTCAACCTCTACGGTCCTTCGGAGGATACGACCTATTCGACCTGGGCCGAGCTGGCGAGCCCGGCGGCGGCACCGCCGCCCATCGGCAGACCCCTGCCCGGGACCTCCGCGCTGGTGCTCGACGGCCGGCTTCAGCCGGTGCCTCCGGGCATCGCCGGCGAGCTCTACCTGGGAGGCGCCGGCCTGGCGCGCGGCTACCTGGGACGGCCGGAGCTCACCGCCGAGCGCTTCCTACCCTCGCCGTTCGGCGGCGAGGCCGGAGCGCGCCTCTACCGTACGGGCGATCTCGCCCGCCACCGGCCGGACGGCGTCCTCGAATTCGCCGGCCGCGGCGATCGGCAGATCAAGGTCCGCGGCTTCCGCATCGAGCCGGCGGAGATCGAGGCGGCGCTCCTTGCCCACCCGGACGTCCGCCAGGCCGCGGTGGTGGCGCGCGCCGAGCGCGCCGGCGAGCTCAGGCTGGTGGCCTACGTGGTGGGCGGCGGGGCGGCGCCGCCGGCGCCGGCCGAGCTGCGGGCTTTCCTGCGGCGGCGGCTCCCGGAGGCGTTCATCCCCGCCGCCTTCATGCCGCTCGCCGCTCTGCCCACCACGCCCAACGGCAAGCTGGACCGCGGCGCCCTGCCGCCGCTGCCGGCGGCCCTCGCGCCGCCGGCCGGCCGCGACCGCCCGCCGGCCGGCCCCGTCGAGGAGGTGCTGGCCGCGATCTGGAGAGAGGTCCTCGGCGCTGATCCGCTCGGCCCCGACGACGACTTCTTCGAGCTCGGCGGCCACTCGCTGCTCGCGGCCCGGATGCTCGCTCGCGTCCATGCCGCCTGCGGCGTCGCCCTGCCGCTGCGCAGCGTCTTCGAATCCCCGACGCGCGCCGGCCTGGCGGAGCGCATCGCGGAGCTGCGGAGCACCGGCCCGCCGCCGCGAGAGCCGCTGGTGGGTGGCGCCGGCGACGGCCCCACCCCGCTCTCCTCGGCCCAGCGGCGGCTCTGGTTCCTCGCCGAGCTCGAGCCCGAGAGCCCTGCCTATCACATTGCCGGCGCGGCGCGGCTGGCGGGCGCTGTGCGGGAGCCGGCCCTGGCGGCAGCGCTCGCCACCGTCGTCCGCCGGCAGGCGATGCTGCGCACCGTTTTCCTGCCTGGCGAGAGCGGGCCGGTGCAGCGCATCGTGGACGGCGTCCGCGTCGCTCTGCCCGCCGTCGACCTGCGGCGCCTGCCCGCGTGGCGCCGCGCCGCCGAGGCGGCCCGGCTGTCGCGCGGCGTCGCCCGCCGCCGCTTCGACCTGACCGTGGGACCGCCGGCCCGCATGGCCCTGGTGCGGATCGCCGAGGAGGAGCACATCCTGCTCGCGACGATCCATCACATTGCCGCCGACGGTTGGTCGCTGTCGATCCTGTGGCACGAGCTGGCGACCTGCTACCAGGCCTGTCTCGACCAGGCCGCGCCGACCCTGCCGGAGCTGCCGGTCAGCTATGCCGACTACGCCCGCTGGCAGCAGCGGCAGCTCGAGGGGGAAGGCGCGCGCCGCGATCTCGCCTACTGGACGCGCCAGCTCGGCGGCAGCCTGCCCGTGATGGAGCTGCCGGCCGACCGGCCGCGGCCGCTGGTGCGCGGCGATGCCGGCCGCCGCCGCGCCTTCGCCATGCCCGGCCGGCTGGCGGCGGACCTTGGGGCCGCCGCCGGCCGGCATGCCGTCTCGCCGTTCATGATCCTGCTCGCCGCGTTCATGTGCCTGTTGCGCCAATCCGCGCGCGAGGAGGACCTGCTCGTCGGCACTCCCGTGGCCAACCGGGGACACCTCGAGACCGAGGACCTGGTCGGCTGCTTCGTCAACACGCTGGTGCTGCGCGCCCGGCTTGCCGGCGATCTCACCTTCGTCGAGCTGCTGGCGCAGGTGCGGGAGGTGACGCTCTCCGCCTTCGATCATCAAGCGCTCCCGTTCGAGCGCCTGGTCGAGGAGCTGCGGCCCGGCCGCGACCTCGGCCATACGGCGCTGTTCCAGGTGTTGTTCGTGCTGCAGAGCGCGCCGCGTGCAGCCGCGACCCTCCCCGGGCTGGCGCTGGTCGAGGAGGAGGCGGATACCGGGACCGCCAAGTTCGACCTGACGCTGGCCTTCGAGCCGCGAGCGAGCGGGCCGGTCGCCATCTTCGAGTACGCCAGCGGTCTCTTCGACGCCGCCACGATCGTCCGCCTGGCCGGACACTTCACCAGCCTGCTGCTCGACGCGCTGGCGCGGCCCGGCTGCCGGTGCGCCGAGCTGCGCCGGCTTGGAGCCGCCGAGCGTCACCAGGTCCTGCTCGCATGGAACGACACTCGGACCGAGGCGCCGCCTCAGCTCCTGCACGAGCTCTTCACGTTGCAGGCGGAGCGCACGCCGGACGCAGTGGCCGTCGCCGGCGCCGGCCTCTGCCTCACCTATGGCGAGCTCGCAGCGCGGTCGGATCGGCTCGCTCGGCAGCTGCCGGCGCCCGCGGTGGGACCGGACGCGGTGGTCGGCATCTGCAGCGAGCGCTCGCCCGCGACCATCATCGGTCTGCTCGGCATCCTGAAGGCCGGCGCCGCCTACCTGCCGCTGGATCCCGACCTGCCCCCGCTGCGCCTCGCCCAGATGGCTGCCGAAGCCCGCTCGCCGGTGGTGTTGACCGAGGAGCGGCTGCTGCCGGTCCTGCCACCGGGCTTGCCCGCGATTTGCCTCGACCGCGACCACGGCGCCGAGCGCCTGCCGGTTGCCGGCGACCGGCGCGTCGCCGCACAGCCTGACAACCTGGCATACGTGATCTACACCTCGGGCTCGACCGGCCGGCCGAAGGGAGCTATGAATACCCACCGCGCGATCTCGAACCGCTTGCGGTGGATGCAGTCCGCCTACGGCCTGACGCCTGCCGACGCCGTCTTGCAGAAGACCCCTTATGGCTTCGATGTCTCGGTCTGGGAGGTCTTCTGGCCCCTGATGGTCGGAGCTCGCCTGGTGCAGGCGGCGCCCCAAGGGCATCGCGACGCCGGCTACCTGCAGCAGCTGGCCGCCCGCGAACGGCCCACGACCGCGCACTTCGTCCCGCCGATGCTGCAGGCTTTCCTCGAGGCGGCCGAGCCGCCGGCGCCGGCGCCGGCCTTGCTGCGCCTCGTGGTGTGCAGCGGCGAGGCCTTGCCGCCGGGCCTCGCGCAGCGCTGCCATGACGAGCTGGGCTGCCGCGTCGAGAACCTCTACGGCCCGACGGAGGCGGCGGTCGACGTCACCGCCTGGCGCTGCCGGCCGCGGCAGGCAGGGGCGTCGCTACCGATCGGGCGAGCGATCGACAACGTCCGCATCCGGCTTCTCGACGACGGCGGCCGCCCCGTGCCGATCGGCGTGCCCGGCGAGCTGCACATCGGCGGCGTCGCCCTGGCGCGCGGCTATCTCGCCAGGCCCGACCTCACCGCCGAGAGGTTCGTGCCTGACGCCTGCGGCTCCGAGGCCGGGGCGCGGCTGTACCGCACCGGCGACCTGGCGCGGTACCGGCCGGACGGCGCCATCGAGTTCCTGGGCAGGCTCGACCACCAGGTCAAGATCCGCGGCGTCCGGATCGAGCCGCAAGAGGTCGAGGCGGCGCTGCTCGAGCGCGACGACGTGCGTGCCGCCGCCGTCGTTGCCGGCGACGCAGCGACCGGCGGCTGCCGGCTGATCGCCTACGTGGTGCCCGCCGCCGCCCCGGGTCCCACCGCCGCCGCGCTGCGCGCTGCCCTGCGCGAGCGCTTGCCGGAGCCGATGCTGCCTGCTGCCTTCGTCACCCTGGACGAGCTTCCCTTGGGACCGAACGGCAAACTCGACCGGCGGGCCCTGCCACCGCCTGGGCAGCAGCCATCCGGAGCGGCTGCCACGGCTCCGCGCACGGCGATCGAAGCGCACCTCGCGGCGATCTGGGCCGAGCTGCTGGGCGTCGATGCGATCGGGGTCGAAGACAACTTCTTCGAGCTCGGCGGCCATTCCCTGCTCGCCAGTCAGCTGCTGTCGCGCATCAGGGACCGCTTCCACGTCCGCCTGCCGCTGCGGGAGGTCTTCGCCGCTCCCTCCGTCGGCGAGCTTGCCCGCGTCGTGGCGCAGCGCCTCGTCGAGCTCGCCGGCACGGAGACCGCCGAGCAGCTGCTGGCCGAGGTGGAGATCGGGACGCAAACGGCGAGCCCTGCCGCCGGGAGCCAGGCCGGATGACCGACCTGGCGCAGCGCCTCTCGGCGCTCCAGCCCGAGCAGCTGCAGCGCTTCCTCGAGCAGCTGTCCCGGCGCGGCCAACCCGAGCCCGGGGAGCATCCGATCCGCCGGCGGCCGCGGGATGGCGCCGGCATGGAGCTCTCCTTCGGCCAGGAGCGGATCTGGTTCCTCGACCAGATCGAGCCCGGCACCCCGGTCTACAACATGGTGGCGGCGCTCGACCTGCGCGGCGAGCTTGGCGTGCCGGCGCTCGCGGCGGCCCTGCGCGAGGTCGTACGGCGGCACGAGTCGTTGCGCACGACCTTCGCGGCGGCCGGCGGCAAACCCTGCCAGGTGGTCGCTCCCGCACCGCACCTGCACCTGCCGTGTCTCGACCTGGCGGCGTTGTCGCCGTCGGCACGGCGGGCCGAGCTGCGCCGCCTGCACGGTCTCTCGACCCATCTCCGTTTCGCGCTCGGCCGCGGCCCCCTGCTGTCCACCTGGCTGGTGCGCGAGGGCAAGCGGCAGCACGCGCTGCTGATCGCCATGCACCACATCATCTCCGACGGCTGGTCGATCGCCGTCCTGGTGCGGGAGGTGTCGTCGCTCTATGCGTCCTTCGTCGCCGGCCGGCCGTCGCCGCTCGCGGATCTCGAGGTCCAGTATCCGGATTTCGCCGCGTGGCAGCGCGAATGGCTGCGCGGCGAGACGGTCGAGCGCCTGGCCGCCGTCTGGCGCGAGCAGCTGGCCGGTGTGGCGGTGCTGGACCTGCCCACCGACAGGCCGCGGCCGGCGGTGCAAAGCCACCGCGGCGCCAATCGCCATTTCGAGCTCTCGGCGGAGCTTTCCCAGGCGCTCAGCCAGGTGGCGGCGCGCGAGCACGCCACCCTCTTCATGGTCCTGCTCGCGGCCTTCGACGCCCTGCTCCACCGCTACAGCGGCCAGGACGACCTCTGCGTCGGCACCTACGTCGCCAACCGCAACCGCAGCCAGATCGAAGGTCTCATCGGTTTTTTCGTCAACAACCTGGCCCTGCGGGTGCGCCTGCGCCCCGACGACAGCTGGCTGGCGCTGCTGGCGCGGGTCCGCGAGACCGCGACGGTCGCCTTTGCCAACCAGGACCTGCCGTTCGAGGCGCTGCTCGACGCGCTGCAGCCGGCGCGCAGCCTCCGCCATACCCCGATCTTCCAGGTGATGCTCGTATTGCACAACGTCCCGCCGTTGCGCTTCGAGTTGCCCGGTCTGGCGATTCGCCGCACCAAGCTCGGAGCGGATTGGGCGAATTTCGACCTGACCTTGGCGATCGAGGAAGCGGCAGGCAGGCTCGCTGCACGTTTGGAATATGCCGCCGACCTTTTCGAGGCGGCGACCGCGGCGCGGCTGGCCGCGCATTTCGCCGCGCTGCTCGGCGGCCTTGCGGCCGATCCGGGGAGGCGCTTCGCCGAAGTGCCGCTGCTCTCCCCGCCGGAGCGCCAGCAACTGCTGGTCGAGGGTCCGGGCCGGGGCGCTCCCTGGCCCGCGGCCGGGTCGGTTCAGCAGCTCTTCGGCGCGGCGGCGGCGGCTCACTCCGCCGCGGTGGCGGCGGTCGCCGGCGGCCGGCATCTCACCTTCGGCGAGCTCGACGCCAGGTCCGCGGGCCTGGCGCGGCGCCTGGCGGCCAGCGGCGTCGCGCCGGACTCCGTCGTGGGGCTGTGCGTCGAACCTGGCGCCGACCTGCTGGTGGGCTTGCTCGCCATCCTGCGCGCCGGCGGCGCCTTGCTGCCGCTCGATCCCGCCAATCCGCGCGAACGGCTGCGCTTCATGCTCGACGATGCCCGGGCCGAGCTGGTGGTCACCCAGCGGCGCCTGGCGGCCGTCGTTCCGGCGGTGGCGCCGCTGTGCTTGGTGGATGCCGACCAGGGGCCGGGCGGGACGGGAAAGCCGGCGGCGCGCGCGGCGGCAGCTCTGTCGGCCGATCACCTGGCCTACGTCATCTACACCTCGGGAAGCACCGGCCGGCCGAAGGGGGTGGCGGTGAGCCACCGCAACCTGGTGCCGATGATGCTCTGGAGCCTCGACTACTTCGGCCTCGGCGCACATACCCGCGTGCTGCAGAACCTGTCCTACTGCTTCGACTTCGGCGTCTTCGAGCTCCTCACCACGCTGCTGGCGGGCGGCACCCTGTGCTTCGTCGACGGGCCGCGCGGAGACTTCGAGCGCCACGCCAGGGCAATCGCCGAGTGGCGCCTCAACACGGTGCACACCACCCCCTCGTTCGGCCGCGAGCTCGCGGGCGCCGGGGCCAGCCTGGACAGTCTCGAGATCGTGCACCTGGGCGGCGAGGCACTGACCCGCGCCGCGGTGCAACGGCTCGCCGCGGCGGTCGGGCCGCGCTGCCGGATCTGGAACGGCTACGGCCCGACCGAGGTGACGATCAACAGCTCCATCCACGAGGTCGACCGCGGCGCCCGCGGCGACCCCGCGGCCGCGGTGCCCATCGGCCGGGCCACGGCCAACAACGAGATCTACCTCCTGGATCGCCAGGGCCAACCGGTGCCGCTGGCGGTGCCGGCGGAGCTCTGCGTCGGCGGCGACGGCGTCGCTCGCGGCTATGTCGGCCACCCCTCGCTCACCGCCGAGCGGTTCGTCCCCGACGCCTTCGGCGGCAGGCCAGGGATGCGGCTCTATCGGACCGGCGATCTCGTTCGCTACCTGCCCTTAGGCGAGATCGAGTTCCTGGGACGCATCGACCAGCAGGTGAAGGTCCGCGGTCACCGCATCGAGCTCGGAGAGATCGAGGCGGTGCTGCGCAGCCATCCGGCAGTGGCCGCGGCAGCCGTCGCCTTGCGCCGCGACGCCGCCGGCGGCCAACGCCTCGTCGCCTACGTGGCGGCCGGCGATGGCGTGCCGGCGGCAGCCGAGCTGCGCGGTCTGGCGGAACGCAGCCTGCCGCCGTACATGGTGCCGGCGGTGTTCGTGTTCCTGAGCTCCCTGCCGCTGACCGCCACGGGGAAGCTGGACCGCCAGGCGCTGCCGGAGCCGGAGCCATGGCAGCGCGAGGGGTCGCCGGCGTTCGTGGCCCCGCGCACCCCCGTCGAAGAGGTGCTGGCGGGGATCTGGAGCGAGGTCCTGGGCGCCGAGCGCGTCGGCGTTCACGACGGCTTCTTCGAGCTCGGCGGACACTCGCTGCTGGCCACCCAGATCGTCAGCCGGGTGCGCGACGCGTTGGAGGTGGAGCTGCCGCTGCACCGTTTCTTCGAGGCCCTGACGGTCGCCGAGCAGGCGCTGCAGGTCGAAGCGGCACGACAGCCCGAGGTGCCACCGATCCCGCCGGCGCCGCGGCAAGGGCCGCTGCCGCTCTCCTTCGCCCAGGAGCGGATCTGGTTCCTCGACCAACTCGATCCCGAGCAGGTCGCCTACAACATCCCGCGCGCGCTGCGCCTCACCGGCAGCATCGACGTCGCCAGGCTCGCCGCGGCCTACGGCGAGCTCATCCGGCGCCACGAGGTGCTGCGCACCACCTTCCCGGCGGTCGGGGGCCGGCCGATCCAATGCATCCAGCCGCCCAGCCCCTTCCTGGTGCCGCTCGTCGACCTGCGCCGGCTGCCGGCCGGGCAGCGCCAGGCCGCGGTGGCGGCGTGTCTCGCGGCCGAGGGGCGGCGCCGCTTCGACCTGGCCCGCGACCGCCTGTTGCGGGCGGCGCTGCTGCGGGTTGCCGACGCCGAGCACCTGCTGGTCCAGACCGAGCACCACATGGTGCATGACGGCTGGGCGCTCGGCGTGATGCTGCGCGACCTGCTGGAGATCTACGGCGCCTCCGTCGCCGGGCAGGTGCCGATCCTGGCGCCGCTCGCGGTGCAATACGCCGACTTTGCGGTCTGGCAGCGCAGCTGGCTCACCGGCGACGTCCTCGCGCGGCAGCTCGCCTTCTGGCGCGACCGCCTGGCAGGCGCGCCGCCGCTGCTGGCCCTGCCCGCCGACCGCCCGCGTCCGCCGGTGCAGAGCTTTCGCGGCGCCGAGCGCGTCGAGCAGCTGGCCAGCCCCTTGGCTGAAGCCCTGCGCCTGCTCGGGCGCCGGCAGGGAGCGACCCTGTTCATGGTCATGCTGGCCGGTTTCGCCGCGCTGCTCGAGAGGTGGAGCGGCGAGCAGGACCTGGTGATCGGCTCCGGCGTCGCCAACCGCCGCCGCCCGGAGACCGAGGGACTGCTGGGGATGATGATCAATACCCTGGCCCTCCGCCTGGACCTTGCCGGCGATCCGACCTTCGCCGAGATCCTGGTGCGGGTGCGCGCCACCGCGCTTGCCGCATACCGCCACCAGGACCTGCCCTTCGACCGCCTGGTGCGAGAGTTGAAGCCGCAGCGCAGCTCGAGCTACTCGCCGCTCATCCAGGTGCTCTTCGCCTTCAACGACGCCCCGACGCCGGAGCTGGCCGTGCCCGGCCTCGCCATCGAGGAGCTGGTCACCCACAACCGGTCGACGAAGTTCGACCTGCTGCTGATCGCGTCGCCGCATGCGGAACAGCGCGCGACGGCCCGCGCGCGCAGCGGCGCCTCGGGGATCAACCTCGCCCTCGAGCACAGCCTGGACCTCTTCGATCCTGCCACCATGGCGCGCCTGCTCGGCCACTACCGCAGGCTGCTGGCCGCCGCGGCCGCCGATCCCTCGCGGCGCCTTTCGCGGCTGCCGCTGCTCGCGGCGGCGGAGACCCAACAGCTGCTTCGCGAGTGGAGCGCCGCGGCCGCACCGCGGCGAGCGTGGCGCTCGCCGCTCGAGCCGCTCGCCGAGGTCGCGGCCCTGCACGCGGATGCCGTCGCGCTGGTCGCCCCCGGCGGGCAGCTGACGTACGGCGAGCTGCTGGTGCGGTCGGCGCGGCTGGCAGCGGAGCTTCGCCGGCTGGGGGTCCGCACGGACAGCAGGGTGGCGGTCGCGCTCGACCGCTCCGCGGAGCTGATCGTCAGCTTGCTCGCCATCCTCGCCGCCGGCGGCGCCTACCTGCCGCTCGACCCCGGAGCGCCGCCGGAGAGGCTGGCCTTCATGCTGGCCGACGCCGGCGTCGACCTGGTGCTGACCCGCGGCGCCGCCGCCGCGTCGCTGCCCGAGACCCCCCGCCTCCGCCGCCTCGACCCATGCTTGGCGCCGGCGGCCGCCGCCGAGGGAGGACAGGCCCGCGGGGAGGCATCATGGGACGGCCGGGTCGGACGGGACGATCTTGCCTACGTGATCTACACCTCCGGCTCCACGGGCAGGCCCAAGGGCGTGATGATCCCCCACCGCGGCCTGGCGACCTCGATCGAGGCCGTGGTGCAGGGCTTCGGCCTCGGTCCCGGCGACCGCGTCCTGCAGCTCGCCGCGTGCACGTTCGACGCCTCGCTGCTCGAGATCCTGGGGGCGCTCGACGCGGGCGCGACGCTCTGCCTGGCGAACCGGGACGCGGGGCCCGACCTGGCGGCGATGCTGCGCGACCTCGCGATCACCCATCTCGTCATCCCGCCGTCCGTGATGGCCGTGGTGCCCGAGACCGACCTGCCGGGCCTCGCGGCGATCATTTTCGTGGGCGAGGCGCTGCCTCCCCTGATGGTGGCGCGGTGGGGGAAGGGCAGGAGTATTTTCAACGCCTACGGCCCTACCGAGGTGACCATCTGGGCAACCATGGCGCGCTGCCGGCCTGATGACACCCAGCCGGCGATCGGCACTCCCATTCCAGGCCCCCGCCTCTACGTGCTGGACCGGCGCTTCGAGCTGGCGGCGCCCGGTGCCCCGGGCGAGCTCGTGATCGGTGGCGCCGGACTGGCGCGCGCCTATCTTGGCCGGCCGGGGCTGACCGCGGCGCGGTTCGTGCCCGACCCGCTGAGCGGCGAAGCCGGCGCCCGGCTCTATCGCAGCGGCGACCTGGTGCGTCATCTGCCGAATGGCAACCTGCTTTTCCTCGGCCGCACCGACCACCAGACCAAGGTGCACGGCGTCCGCATCGAGCCCCGCGAGGTCGAGGCGGCGCTGGCCGAGCATCCGCTGGTGCGCGAGGCCGCGGTGATCACCCTGGGCAAGGACGGGGAACGGCATCTCGCGGCCTGCGTGGTCGCGGCCGCCGGCCCGGCGCCGGACGCCGCCGCGCTGCGCGCCTTCCTGCTCGCCAAGCTGCCGGCGCCCCTCGTGCCGGCCACGTTCCACCTGCTCGCGGCGCTGCCCCTGAGCCGCCATGGCAAGGTCGATCGGCAAGCCCTCCTGCTGGCGGTGGCGGAGCAGGCGACGCCGGCCCCCGCCAGCGCCGCGCCGCTGACCGAGGTCGAAGCGGCGCTGGCCGCGATCTGGCAGGAGGTGCTGGCGATCGACCGCATCGGCGCCGCAGACGACTTCTTCACGCTCGGCGGGCACTCGCTGCTGGCGACGCAGGTGGTCTCGCGCCTGCGCTCGGACCTCGGGGTCGAGGTGCCCATGCGCTGGCTGTACGATGCGCCGCGCCTCGACCAACTCGCACGGCGCGTGGAGGAGCGGTTGCTGGCACAGGTCGAGCCGGACCGGCTGGACCGCGCGCTGCGCGACCTCGCGGCGCTCTCCGACGAGGACGTCGACGCCCTGCTGGCGGACGGCGGGCCGCAGCTCGGCGGGCCGCCGCCATGAGCGAGAGCTTGCAGCAGATCGCGAGCATCTCCGCCGGGAGACGCCGGCTGCTCTTGCGCCGCCTCGGGCTCCAGCCCGCCGCCGCCGGCGACCGGCTGCCCGGCATCCCGCGCACGGCGCGCGACGGCGACCTGCCCTTGTCGTTTGCGCAACAGCGCCTCTGGTTCCTCCACCAGCTGGCGCCGTTGGCGCCGGTCTACAACGTTCCGTTCCGGGTGCTCTTCAGCGGCCCGCTCGCGCCGGCGCTCGTCGCACGCGCGATGCGGGAGATCGTGCGGCGCCACCAGGCTCTGCGCACCAGCTTCGCGGTGAGCGGCGAACGGCCCATCCAGGTGGCCGCCGCCGCCGTCGTCGTCGCCGCGCCGATGATCGACCTCGGCGCGCTGCCACCCGCGGCGCGCGCCGCCGAGTCCTCGCGGCTGGCGGCGCAAGAGGCGCGGCGGCCGTTCGACCTCGAGCGCGCGCCGCTGCTGCGCATCACACTGGTGCGGCACCAGGCCGCCGAGCACCTCGCCTTGATCACCATGCATCACCTGGTGAGCGACGGCTGGTCGATGGGCCTGCTGGTCGGGGAGTTCGCCGCGCTCTACGGCGCCTGGACCGCCGGAGAGACGCCGCGCCTGCCGGACCTCCCCATCCAGTACGCCGACTATGCCGGCTGGCAGCGGCGTCTCCTCGCTGGCGAGGCGCTCGCCGAGCGGCTCGCCTTCTGGCGGGCGCAGCTCGCCGGGGTCCCCCAGGCGCTCGAGCTGCCGGCCGATCGGCCTCGCCCGGCCTCGCCCAGCCTGCGCGGCGCGGTCGTCGCCTGCGCTCTGCCGCCGCGGCTCACGGCGTCGCTGGCAGCCCTCGGCCGCGGCGGCGGCGCCAGCCTGTTCGCCGTCCTGTGCGCGGCGTTCGGCGCGCTGCTCGCCCGCTACACGGGCCAGGAGGACCTCGTCGTCGGCACGGCGGTCGCCAATCGCGACCGGGTCGAAGTCGAGCGGTTGATCGGGTTCTTCGTCAACATGCTCGCGCTGCGCCTCGATTGTGCCGGCAACCCTCCCTTCGTCGAGCTGCTGGCGCGGGTGCGAGAGGTGGTGCTGAACGCCCAGGCGCACCAGGACTTGCCGTTCGAGAAAGTGGTCGAGGCCCTGGCGCCGGAGCGCGCCCTCGGCCGGACGCCGCTGGTGCAGGTCGCGCTGGCACTGCAAAACGCCCCCGGCCGCCCGCTGGCGCTGTCCGGCCTCGCCGTGACGCCGCTCGACTCGTCGACCGGCACTGCGAAGCTCGACCTGACGCTCGGGCTGCGCGAGATGCCGGATGGCGGCCTTGCCGGCGGTCTCGAGTACGCGACGGACCTCTTCGACCGCACCACCGTCTGCCGGCTGGCGCAACACCTCGAGACCCTGCTGTCGGGCGTGGTCGAAGCGCCCGCGGCAGCGCTCTCCGACCTGCCGCTGCTCCCCGCATGGGAGCGCTGCCAGCTCCTGGCGGAGTGGAACGACACCGCCCGCGACTACCCGGGGCACCGCTGCCTGCACCAGCACTTCGCTGCGCAAGCGCGGCGCTGGCCGCACCGGGTGGCGGTGACCTGCGATGGCCGCAACCTGACCTACGGCGAGCTCGACCGGCGCGCCAATCAGCTGGCGCACCGCCTGCGGCGCCTGGGAGCGGGACCGGAGGTGACGGTGGCGCTCGCAGTCGAGCGGTCCCTCGAGCTGGTGGTGGGCCTCGTCGGCGTGCTGGCGAGCGGCGCCGCCTACGTGCCGCTGGCCCCGAGCTTCCCGCGGCAGCGCATCGAGCTCATCCTGGCCGAGACCGGGGCGCCGGTGCTGATCACCCAGGAGCACCGCCGGCAGGAGCTGCCGCCGGGCCTCGCCGAGCGCGGCGTCGAGGTGCTCTGCCTCGACAGCGGGTGGCGGGAGCTGGCCGGCGAGAGCGGCGCCGGCGTCGACGCCGGCACGAGCCCCGACAACCTGGCTTACGTCATGTACACCTCCGGCTCGACAGGGGAGCCGAAGGGAGTCGGCCTGACCCATCGCGCCGTGGTGCGCCTGGTCGCCGACCCGCGATGCGCCGGCTCTTGCCCCGAAGATGCATGGCTGCACCTGGCGTCGCTGGCCTTCGACGCCTCGACGCTCGAGATCTGGACGCCCCTGCTCGCCGGCGCCCGGCTCGTCCTCTTCGCCCCGCGCCTGCCTGATCTGCACGCTGTCGGCCAGACCCTCGACCGTCATCACGTCACCTCGATGCTGCTGACCACCAGCCTGTTCCATCAATTTGCCGAAGGCGACCTCGGCGCCTTCCGCGGCCTGCGCCGGTTGCTGGTCGGCGGCGAAGCTCTGTCGGCGGCGCATGCGCTGCGGGCGGCGCAGGAGCTGCCGGCCACCACGCTCCTGAACTGCTACGGGCCCACCGAGGGCGCCGTGATCGCCACCTGCTTCCCGGTCTCCGCCACCGACCGGGCGGCGGCGCCGAACGCCTCGGTGCTCATCGGCAGGCCCATTGCCAACAGCATCGTCCAGCTCCGGGACCGCGACGGGCAGGCGGTGCCGATCGGCGTGCCCGGCGAGCTGTCGATCGGCGGTGACGGGCTGGCCCGCGGCTACTTCGGGCGCCCCGCCCTGACCGCGGAGCGCTTCGTCCCCGATCCTCGAGCCGCGGGGCGGCACGAGCCCGGCGCCCGTCTCTATCGCACCGGCGATCTCGCGCGCTGGCTGGCCGGCGGCAACCTCGAGTTCCTCGCCCGCATCGACCAGCAGGTGAAGCTCCGCGGCTTCCGCGTCGAGCCGTGCGAGATCGAGGCGGCGCTCCGGGAGCACCCGGCGGTGCGGGAGGCGGCGGTGGTGGCGCAGCAGTGGCCGGCAGGCTCTCGCGACCGCCGGCTGGTGGCCTACGTGGTGGCGCGGGATGGGCTGGCGCCCGCCGCCGCCGAGCTGCGTGCGCATCTGCGCGGGCGGCTGCCGGAGTACATGGTGCCGGCGGCGTTCGTGGGCTTGCCGGTCCTGCCGCTGACCGCGTTCGGCAAGCTGGACCGGCGCGCGCTGCCCACGCCGGAGACCGTGCGCGCGGCAGAGGCGGTCGGGCCGCGGACGCCGCTCGAAGAGGTGCTGGCGACGATCTGGTGCGACCTCCTCGGCCTCGAGCGGCTGAGCGTCGACGACGATTTCTTCGCGCTCGGGGGCCACTCGCTCTTGGCGACCCAGGTCACGTCGCGGCTGCGGGCGGCGCTGGGAGTGGAGGTGAGCCTGCAGGCGCTGTTCGAATCGCCGACCGTGGGCGGGCTGGCGCGGCGGATCGAGGCGCAGAGCGGCACCGCGCACCGCCAGCCGCCGCCGCTCGCGCCGGTGCCCCGCGGCCCGCGGCTGCCGCTGTCGTTCGCCCAGCAGCGGCTCTGGTTCCTCGACCAGTTGCAGCCGGGCAACCCGGTCTACAACCTGCCGCTCGCGCTGCAGGTGGACGGCAGGCTCCGGCCGGAGCCGATCGCCGCCGCGCTGGCGGCGGTGATCGCTCGCCACGAGGGACTGCGCACGGTCTTCATGGCGGTGGACGGACAGCCGGAGCAACGCATCCGGGCGGCCGCCCCGGCGCCGCTGCCGCTCGTCGACCTGGCGGCCTTGCCGGCAGCGGCGCGCCGGGCCGAAGCGGCGCGCCTCACCCACGCCGAGGCGATCGCCGGCTTCGCGCTCGAGCGCGGACCCCTGGTGCGCTCGCGGCTGCTGCGCCTCGCCGCCGCCGAGCACAGGGTGCTGGTGACGATGCACCACGCGGTCAGCGACGGCTGGTCGTTGCAGGTCTTCATCCGCGAGGTCCTGGCCGGCTATCGCTCGGCAGTGACCGGCGTGCCGGCAAAGCTGCCGCGGCTCCCGCTGCAATATGCCGACTACGCTGCCTGGCAGCGGCAGTGGCTGAGCGGCGACGTGCTGGCGGCGGAAATCGCGCACTGGCGCCGGCAGCTGTCGGGCTTGGAGCCGGTGCTGGAGCTGCCCACGGACCGGCCGCGGCCGCCGGTGCGCGGCTTTGCCGGGGCGCAGCGAGAGGCGCCGCTGCCGCCGCCCCTGGCGCGGCAGGTGATCGAGCTGGCGCGGCGGCAGACGATGACGCCTTTCATGGTGCTGCTCGGCGCTTTCGCGGCGCTCCTGGGACGCCTGGCGGGACAGCTCGACGTGGCCGTCGGCGTGCCGATCGCCGGCCGCAACCGGGTCGAGATCGAGGGCTTGATCGGCTTCTTCGTCAATACCCTGGTGCTGCGCACCGATCTTGCCGGCGGTCCGGGCCTTCTCCGGCTGCTTGCCCGGGTCCGGGCGGCGACGCTCGACGCCTATGCCCACCAGGACCTGCCTTTCGAGCGCGTGGTCGAAGAGCTGGCGCCGGAGCGGGGCGGCAGCCATGCCCCGCTGGTGCAGGTGAGCTTCGCCTTCCAGCAGGCGCCGCCGCCGCTCGACCCCGTGGCCGGCCTGGCGTTCACGGCGCTGCCGGTCCCAACCGGAACGGCCAAGTTCGATCTGACGCTCTCCTTGGTCCAGGCGCCGGAAGGCGCGGTTTCAGGGGAGGAGCTGGCAGCCTGGTGGGCTTATGCCACCGACCTGTTCGACGGGGCGACGATCGGCCGTTTCGCCGGGTATCTCGCCGCCTGGCTCGCGGCGGCAATCCGCCAGCCGGAGCGCGATTTCCGGGAGCTGCCGCTGCTCGCGGCGCCGGAGCGTCACCAGCTGCTGGTGGAGGCAGGCCCCATCGCGCCCTTCGCTCTCGACCGCTCGTTCGTCGAGCTGCTGGCCGCCCAGACGCTGCGTGCGCCCGAGGCCGTGGCGGCCGCCTGCGGCGCCGTGCACATGAGCTACGCCGGCCTCGAGCGGGCCGCCGCGCGGTTGGCTCGCCGGCTGGCGCGGCATGGGGTGGGCCCCGAAAAGCTGGTGGCGGTCCTCGGCCGGCGCGGCGTCGAGCACCTGGCCGGCATGCTGGCCATCTGGCAGGCCGGCGGCGTCTATCTCCCCCTCGACCCGCTGCAGCCGCAGGTCCGCCTGGTCGGGATCCTCGCCGCGAGCGGCGCCGTCGCGGTCCTGGTCACCGCCGAGGCGCGAGCGATCGCCGCACGGGCCGTGGCGGCGCTGCCCGGGGATCGGCCGGCGCTGCTGGACGCCGAGCCGCAGCCCGGCGAGATGCCCGCGGGCGGCGGGCACCGGCCGGCGGAGCCACCGGCGAGCGGATCCATGCCGGCGCCGGCCGCCCTCGCCTACGTGCTCTACACCTCCGGCTCCACCGGCGTCCCCAAGGGCGCGATGATCGACCATCGCGGCCTGCTCAACCACCTGCTGGTGATGATCGAGGCGCTCGGGTTGACCGCCGCGGACGTGGTCGCGCAGACGGCCGCCGCCACCTTCGATATCTCGATCTGGCAGTTCGTCAATGCCCTGGTGGTGGGAGGCCGGGTGGAGATCCTGGCCGACGAGGTGGCGCACGACCCCTCCCGCCTGTTCGCCGCCGCCGCGGCGACCGGCGTCACCATCTTGCAGATCGTGCCGTCGCTGCTGCGCCAGCTCCTTGCCGAGCTGGAGGAGAGCCCGCACCGCCGTCCCCTGGCCGGCCTGCGCTGGCTGCTTCCTACCGGCGAAGCGCTGCCTCCGGACTACTGCCGGCGCTGGCTGGCGCTCTATCCCGAGGTGCCGCTGCTCAACGCCTACGGGCCCACGGAATGCGCGGACGACGTCTCCCTGCATCCCATCGCGCGGCCGCCGGCGGACGGCGCTGCGTCCACGCCGATCGGCCGGCCGGTGCCGAACCTGTGGCTGCACGTCGTCGACGCCGGGCTCGCGCCGGCGCCCTCGGGCGTCACCGGCGAGCTGGCGATCGGCGGCTTCGGCGTCGGCCGCGGCTACCTCGGGCAGCCCGACCGCACCGCCGAGCTCTTCGTTCCCGATCCCTTCGCGGAGCAACCCGGCGCCCGGCTCTTCCGCACCGGCGACCTGGCGCGCCGGCTGGCGGACGGCAATCTCGACTTCCTCGGGCGGCGCGATCACCTGGTCAAGGTGCGGGGCTTCCGCATCGAGCTGGGAGAGATCGAGGCGGCGCTGCGCGCCCACGCCGCCGTCGAGAGCTGCGCGGTGGCGGCGTGGCCCCAGGGTAACGGCGACCGCGCGCTGGCTGCCTACGTGGTGCTGCGCCCAGGGTCGGCGGCCGGCGCGCCCGAGCTGCTGGCGGCGCTCGCCGAGCGGCTGCCCGGCTACATGGTCCCTGCCGCGGTCCTCTTCCTCCCCGCCCTTCCCCTCTCGGCCAACGGCAAAGTGGACCGCCGGGCGCTGCCACCGCCGGCCTGGCCGCCGGCAGCCGCCGCGAGCCGCCCGCGCACGCCGCACGAGGAGATCCTCGCCGCGATCTGGTCGGCCCTGCTCGAGCGCGAATGCGTCGGCACCGGCGAGAGCTTCTTCTCGATCGGCGGGCATTCGCTGCTCGCCATCCGCCTGGTGTCCAAGGTGCGCCAGGCGTTCGGGGTGGAGCTGCCGTTGCGGCGCCTGTTCGATGCCCCGACCATCGCCGAGCTTGCGACCGAGATCGCGAACCTGCAGGGGCGGCGCGGCGGCGCGGCGCGGCCCCCGGTGACGCCGGCCGCGCGCGGCGGCGAGCTGCCGCCGTCGTTCGCGCAACAGCGGCAATGGCTGATGGCCCAGCTCGACGCCGACGGCTCCGTGCACCATCTGCCGCTCGCCCTGCAGGCTGCCGGTCCGCTGCGGCCGGAGGTCTTTGCGCGCACGCTCGCCGCGGTCGTGGCCCGTCACGAGTCGCTGCGCACCAGCTTCCCGCTGCGCGACGGCCTACCGGTGCAGGCGATCGCGCCCGCCGCCGCGCCGCCGCTGCCGCTCGTCGACCTCGGCGCGCTCGGCGAGGCACGCCGCGACGGCGCGGCGCGGCGCCTCGCGGCCACGCTGCGCCGCACGCCGTTCGACCTCGAGCGGGGACCGCTATTGCGCATGGCGCTGCTGCGCCTGCAACCGTGCCGGCACATCTTCGTCATGGTGGCCCACCACCTGATCGTCGACGGCTGGTCGCTGGCGATCCTGGCGCAGGAGACCACGGTCCTCTACCGGGCCTTCGCGGCCGGAGAGCCCGATCCGCTGCCGCCGGCACCGTTGCAATATGCCGACTACTCGGCCTGGGAAAGCCGGTGGCTCTCCGCCGCGGCGATCGCCCCGGACGTCGCCTACTGGCGCGAGCAACTGGCCGGCGCGCCCGCGCTGCGGCTGCCGCTGGCGCGGCCGCGCGGGGCGGCGCGCACCACTCGCGGCGCCAGCGTCGCGTTGCAGCTGCCGCCGGGGCTGGCGGGCAGCCTCATGGCGCTCGGCGCGCGGCGGCACGCGACCCTCTTCATGATCCTGGTCGCGGCTTTCCAGGCGCTGCTCTGCCGGCTCGCGGAGCAGGAGGACGTCGTCATCGGCGCGCCGGTCGCCGGCCGCAGCCGGGCGGAGCTCGAAGGCATCGTCGGCTACTTCATCAACGCGCTGCCGCTGCGTACGCGGCTCGACGGCAACCCGAGCTGGAGCGAGATGCTCGGCCGCGTCCGGGAGACCGTGCTCGGCGCCTATGCCCACCAGGACGTCCCTTTCGAGAGGCTCGTCCAGGAGCTGTTGCCGCGGCGCCACGGCAATCTGCACCCCTTTTTCCAAACCGTATTGAACTTCTACAACGGCCCCACCACCGCGGCCTCGCTCGACGGCCTCGCCTGGAGCTACGTCGAGCTGCCGGGAATCGCCGCGAAGTACGACCTGACCCTCTACCTATCGCAAGAAGGCGACCTGTTGTTCGGCTCGCTCGCGTACAACGCCGACCTGTTCGAGGCGGCGACGGCGACGCGGATGGTGCGGAGCCTCGAAGCCGTCCTGGGCGCCGCCACCGGCGACGCGGAGCGCCTGCTGAGCGAGCTGCCGATCCTTACCGCCGCCGAGAGACAGGAGCAGACCATGGACAGGGCGCGACCCGATGCCGCGAAGCTCGACCAGCTGATGAGCAGCCAGCGCAAGCCCGTGGCTGCTGCCCGGCAGCTCGTCACCACCCGTTTCGCCGACGCCGGAAGGAAACAGCCGCTGGTCGTCGAGCCGGTCACCCCGGACGTCGATCTCGTCGGCTGGGCGCAGGCGAGCCGTGAGCTCATCGAGGATTCCCTGCTCGCCCACGGCGCGGTCCTGCTGCGCGGCTTCCACCTCTCGGTCGAGGAGTTCCGGCGCTTCGCCGCCGTTGTCGCGCCCGGACTGGTCAACTACATCGAGGGATCGTCGCCGCGCATACGGGTCGGCGAGAAGGTTTACACCTCGACCGAATATCCGCCCGAGCTCACGGTGTCGATGCACAACGAGCTGTCGTACGCCCACAGGTGGCCGCGCAAGATCCTCTTTTTCTGCGTCACGCCGCCGCAACAGGGCGGCGAGACCCCGATTGCCGACAGCCGGGAGGTGTTCAACCTGATCGCGCCCGAGGTCCGCGAACGCTTCCTCGCCAAGGGTGTCCGCTACGTGCGCAACCTGCGCAGCGGCAGCGGCGCCGGGCTGTCCTGGGAGAGCGTCTTCGAGACCGACGACCGCGCCTTCGTCGAGTCGTACTGCCGCGAGGGCAAGATCGACTTCCGCTGGCAGGCGGACGGCGGCCTGTGGACCAGCCAGGTGCGGCCGGCTGCCATCACCCATCCCGGCACCGGCGAATGGGTGTGGTTCAACCAGGTGCACCAGTTCCACCCCTCGAACCTGGGAGATGAGGGCGCCAAGGCGCTGCTGGCGCTGCACCGCGAAGAAGACCTGCCGATCTTCGCCACCTACGGCGACGGCACGCCGCTCGAAGACGAAGCGCTGGCAGCGGTGCGCTCGGCGTACCAGCAGGCGACGATCGCGTCGCCGTGGCAGGAGCATGACGTGCTGCTCCTGGACAACATGCTGATGGCGCACGGCCGAAACCCGTTCAGCGGACCGCGCCGCATCGTCGTGGCGATGGGAGACACCGTCGAGCTGGCAGCTCTCGCTCCGGCGGCTGACCGATGAGGCCGGTCCGATGAACGAGAGCACGCCGGCGGCCGCCGCCGCCGGCTTCCGCCTGTCGCCGCAGCAGCGGGCGCTGTGGTTGCCGGAGGCCGGCTGCCAGGCCCTGCGCGGGAGGTGCCTGGTGGCCGTCGAGGGGCCTCTCGACGCCGGCCTGCTGCGGCAGGTGGTGCTCGACGTCTGCGGGCAGGCGGAGATCCTGCGCACCAGCTTCCCGCGCCTCGCCGGCATGAAGCATGCCGTGCAGGTGATCGCCGAGCAGGCCGCGCCCCGGTGGGACGAGCTCGACCTGCGGCACGCCGGCGCGGCCGAGCAGCCGCACCTCGTCGCGCAGCTGTTCGATCTCGAGGCGGCGGCGGCATTCGATCTCGAGCGCGGACCGCTGGCGCGCTTCACTCTCATCGCCCGCGGGCGCGACCGCCACGACCTGCTGTGCACGCTGTCGGCGCTCTGCGCCGATTCCCGCACCCTCGGCAACCTGGCCGCGGCGCTCGCCGCCGGCTATGCCGCCCGGCTCGAAGGCCGGCAGCCGCCGCCGCCGGCCGTGCAATACGCCGATTTCGCGGAGTGGCGAAACCAGCTGCTGACCGCCGAGGACGAGGAGGCGGCGGCGGGCAGGGCGCACTGGCACCGCCTGGCGGCGGCTCCCGAGGGCGTGCTGCCCGTGCGCCGCGGCGCCACGGCATCGGGGTTCGACGCCGCCGCGCTCGGCTGGCTGCTCGAGCCGCGGACCGCACGCCTGGTGGAGCAGCGGGCGGCGGACGGTGATACCGCGAGCTTCCTGCTCGCCTGCTGGCAGGTCGTGCTGGCCGCCTTCTCGGGCCAGCGGGACTTCCTCGTCGCGCTGTCGGTGGACGGACGCCGCTTCGAGCAGCTGCACGGCAGCCTTGGGCCCTATTCCCAGCCTGTGCCGGTGCGCTGCGAGGTGCGGGCGGAGCTGCCCTTCGCAGCGCTGGTGCGCGAGGCGGCGACCGCCGTGAATGCGGCCGGCCGGCACCAGGAATACTTCGAGCCCGAGAACCTGCGGGCCGGCTGGAGCTGGCGGTTGGCCGGCTTCGAGCTCGACGACCGCGGCCGCGGTCCCTTCGCCGCGGGGCCGCTGCGGTTCACCGTCGAGCGGCAGCGGAGCGTCGGCGCCGCGAGCGTGCTGAAGCTCTGCTGCCGGCCGCGGGGCGACGCCCTGGACCTGCTGCTGATCTACGACCGCGCGGCGCTGGGGGCGGCGGGCGTGGCGCAGCTGGGCGACAGCCTGCAGTCCGTGGTGCGGGCCGCCGCCGGCGATCCCGGGCAGACGGTCGGCATGCTGCCGCTCCTCGGGCCTGCCGCGCGCCATCGGACCCTTTTCGAGTGCAACGACACCGGCGGCCCGCAGGCGGAGCTGGACGCCGGGCCGCTGCCGCTGTTCGAGCGCTCGGCGGCGGCGCGCCCGCATGCCATCGCCCTGTCGTACCGCGACCAGGCGGTCAGCTACGGCGAGCTGAACCGCCGGGCCAACCGGCTGGCGCACCGGCTGCGCGCCATGGGCGTCAACTGCGAGTCGCGGGTGGCCATCTGCCTCGACCGCTCGCCGCAGGCGGCGGTTGCGGTGCTGGCGATCTGGAAGGCGGCAGGGGCTTACGTCGCCATCGATCCCGAGCTGCCGCCGGCGCGTCAGCGGCTGCTCCTGGAGCGCTCCGGCGCCACCGTGCTGCTGGTCGACAGCCATGGCGGCTTCGACGCCTGGAACGGCAGACGGGCGTCGATCGACGAGCCGCTCGCCGCCCAGGCGGAGCCGCCGGATGCCGCGCCGCCGGCCACCGGCTTCGCCGACAGCCTCGCCTACGTGGTCTTCACCTCGGGCTCGACCGGCGGGCCGAAGGGGGTGATGAGCGTCCGGCGCGGGGTCGCCAACTACCTGCGGTATCTCGTCTCGACCTTCCGGCTCGGCGCCGGCGAGCGCATCCTGCAGGTGCCATCGCTGTCCTTCGACGCCGCGGTGCGGGACCTGGTCGGGCCGCTCACCGCCGGCGCCACCGTGCACCTGCTGCCGGCAGCCGACGCCAAGAGCCCGGAGGCCGTCGTGGCCGCCCTGCGCCGGCTGCAGATCGACCGCCTGCTGAGCGCCGTGCCGTCGTGGCTGCGGGCCGTCACCGCGGCAGCCGCGGCGGCGGAGACCGGCGGCAGCGTGCTGCGGCAGATCCTGGTCAGCGGCGAGAGCCTCGACGCCGCCGACTGCCGCGCCGCCCGGCGGGTCTTCGGCGCCGGCCTCGAGGTGGTCAACCAGTACGGGCCGACCGAGTGCACCATGACCTCGAGCTTCCACCGCGCCGCCGCCGCGGAGGGCGAGGCGGTACCGCTCGGGCGCCCGATCCCGCACGCCCGCTTCTACGTGCTGGACGAGGCGATGCGGCCGGTGCCGCCAGGCGTCTTCGGCGAGCTTCACATCGGCGGCGACGGTCTGGCCCGCGGCTACCTCGACGATCCCGCGCTGACCGCCGAGCGCTTCGTCGCCGACCCCTTTTCGGCCTGCGGCGGCGAGCGCCTCTATCGCACCGGCGACCGCGTCCGCTGGTTGCCCGAGCTCGATCTCGAGTTCGGCGGCCGCCTCGACCGCCAGGTCAAGGTGCGCGGCGTTCGGATCGAGCTCGGCGAAGTGGAAGCGGCGCTGCGCACCCACCCGCAGGTGCGGGAGGCCGCCGTCCTGGCCGAGCAGGAGGAGGCGGGGACCCTGCGCCTGGTGGCGTACCTGGTGACCGCGGACGCTCCTCCGGACCACGCCGAGCTGCGGCACTTCCTCGCCGGCCAGTTGCCCGACTCGATGCTGCCCAATGCCTTCCTGCGCCTCGACGCACTGCCGCTGACGCCCAACGGCAAGCTCGACCGGCGTGCCCTGCCGGCCCTCGGCAGGCCGGGCCTGGACGGGCGGCGGCCGCACCGGGCGCCGGCGACGCCGACCCAGGAGATCGTCGTCGGCCTTTGCGCCGAGGTGCTCGGGCAACCGCGCCTGGGCATCGACGACAATTTCTTCGAGCGCGGCGGACATTCGCTGCTCGCCGCGCAGCTGCTCGCCCGCCTCTGCCAGGCGTGCGGCGTCCAGCTGCCCCTGCAGGTGGTGTTCGAGGCGCCGACGCTGGCCGAGCTGGCGGCGCGCATCGATCACGCGCTGCGCGCCGGGGCCCCGCCGCCGCCGCCGATCGCGCCGGCCGCCCGCGACAGGCCGTTGCCGTTGTCGTTCGCGCAGCAGCGGATCTGGGTCCTCTCCCGTCTCGAGCCGGACAGCCCGGGGTACAACATGCCGCTGGCGGTGCGCGTCACCGGCGGCCTCGAGATCGGCGCCCTGCGCCGGACCCTGGACCTGCTGGTGCAGCGCCACGAGGTCCTGCGCACGACCATCGCCGAACGCGACGGCGAACCGGTCCAGCTGGTCGCTGCCGCCTCGCGGGCGGCGTTCGCGCTGATCGATCTCGCGGCTCTGCCGGCGGCGGCGAGGGAGCCGGAGGCGGTCCGCCTGGCGCAGCGCGAGAGCCACGCTCCCTTCGACCTCGCGCGCGGACCGTGGCTCAGGGTGCGGGTGCTGCGCCTCGCCGCCCGCGACCACGCCATGACGCTGACGCTGCATCATGTCGCCGCGGACGACTGGTCGATCGGCGTGCTGGCGCTGGAGGTCGGCGAGATCTATCGCGCCCTGCTCGCCGGCGCCGCGCCGCGGCTCCCCGCCCTGGCCGTGCAGTACGCGGACTTCGCCTCCTGGCAGCGGGAACGGATGCGCGGCGAGGTCCTGGAGCGCCATCTCGCCTACTGGCGCGCGCAGCTCGCCGGCAGCCCGGCGCGGCTTCGCCTGCCGGCGGACCGCCCGCGCCCGGCGACTCAGTCCTACCGCGGCGCGGTCCGCTCCTGCGATCTCCCGGCACCGCTCACCGCGGCAGTGCAGGCGCTCGGCCGGCGCCACGGCGCCACCCTGTTCATGACGCTGCTCGCCGCCTTCGCCGCGCTCTTGGGGCGCTATGCCGCGGAGGAGGACGTCGTCGTCGGCACTCCCGTCGCCGGGCGCAACCGGGTCGAGGTGGAGCCGCTGATCGGCTGCTTCATCAACACCCTGGTGATGCGCGTCGACCTGTCGGCCGATCCTTCCTGCACGGACTTGCTGAAACGGGTGCGCCGCATGACGCTCGCGGCACAGACCCATCAGGAGCTGCCGTTCGAGAGCCTGGTCGCGGAGCTGCGGCCGGACCGCGACCTCGGACACTCGCCGCTGGTGCAGGTCATGCTGACGCTGCTCACGGCGCCGCCGCCCGAGCTGGCCCTGCCCGGTCTTGCCATCGGCGAGATCGCGGTCGAGGATCGGCGGTTGAGCTTCGATCTCGAGCTGCTGCTGCAAGAGGGACGACAGGGGCTGGCCGGCCGGCTGCACTACAACCCGAACCTGTTCGACGGCGTCACCGTCGAGCGCCTGCTCCGCCACTTCGAGCGCTGGCTGGGCCGCCTGGCCGGCGAGCCGGAGCGGCGCCTCTCCGACGTCTGCACGCTGAGCGGAGCCGAGCTCCAGCAGCTGCTGCGCGATTGGAACGACAGCGCCGTCGCGGAGCGGGACGACGACTGCTTCTCCCGGCTGTTCGCGGCGCAGGCGGCGCGGGCGCCCGCCGCCGTGGCCGTCCTCGACGCGGAGCGGCAGACGACCTACGGCGAGCTGGCGGCGGAGAGCCGCCGGTGGGCCTCGCTGCTCGCCGCGGCGGGCGCCCGCCCCGAGACGGTCGTCGCCGTGCTCGTCGAGCGCGGCCGGGAGCTGCTGGCCGCGATGATCGGCATCTTCGAGGTGGGCGGCGTCTACCTGCCCCTCGACATGCAGCAACCGCCGGCGCGCCTGGCGCATCTGCTGGCGGCGAGCGGCGCGGCGATGGTGCTCGCCGGCGAGCCGGCCGCGGCCGGCCTGGGTGCCGCGCTCGCGGCGCTGCCGGAAGACCGGCGGCCCAGGGTCCTATGGCTTGGCGACCCGCGCCGCCGGCAGCCGCGGCAGGGCCGCCCGCAGGACGCCCAGCGGCCTGCCGGCCTGGCGTACCTCCTCTATACCTCGGGCTCGAGCGGCCTCCCCAAGGGAGCCATGGTCGAGCACCGCGGCATGCTCAACCACCTGCTGGCCAAGATCCGCGACCTGGCACTGACCGGCCGCGACGTGGTCGCTCAGACCTCGCCGGTCACCTTCGACGTTTCGATCTGGCAGTTCCTCGCCGCGCTCCTGGTCGGAGGGAGGGTCTGGATCCCCGCCGGCGAGTCAATGCTCGACCCGCGCCAGCTGCTCGGGGATGTCGACCGCGCCGGCGTCACGGTCCTCGAGGTGGTGCCCTCGCAGCTGCGGTCTCTCCTTGCCGCCGTCGCCGCCGCGCCGGCGCCGCCGCCGCTCGGCGCCCTCCGCTGGCTGATCGCCACCGGCGAAGCGCTGCCGGCCGAGGTCTGCCGCTCCTGGTGGCGGCTCTATCCGGCCGTCTCGCTGCTCAATGCCTACGGCCCCACGGAATGCTCGGACGACGTGGCGCACCATCCCGCGCGGCCGGACGAGATCGCGGCGGCCGCCGCCGGCGTACCCATCGGCCGTCCGGTCGCGAACCTGCGGCTCTACGTGCTGGACCGCTGGCTGCAACCGGTGCCCATCGGCGCGCGCGGCGAGATCTGCGCCGGCGGCACCGGCGTCGGGCGGGGCTACCTCGCCGACCCCGCGCGCACCGCGGAGGCCTTCGTCCCCGATCCCTTCGCCGACCGCCCGGGCTGCCGCCTCTACCGCACCGGCGACTCCGGCCGCCTGCTGCCTGGCGGCGCCATCGACTTCCTCGGCCGCATCGACCATCAGGTCAAGGTGCGGGGCGTCCGCATCGAGCTGCGGGAGATCGAGGTCGCGCTGGCAGGCCATCCCGCGGTCGGCCAGTGCGCAGTGCTGGCCAGCGAGGAGGCGGCCGGCGACGCCCGGCTGGTGGCCTACGTCGTGGCCGGCCCGCCGGGACTGCCGCCGCCCGCCGAGCTGCGGCACTTCCTGGCCGAACGGTTGCCCGCGGCGCTGGTGCCCAGCGTCTTCGTCGCTCTCGACAGCCTGCCGCTCACGCCGCATGGCAAGGTGGACCGCCAGGCCCTCCCGTCCCCCGCCTCCCCCGGCAGCGGCGGGGCGCCGTACGACGAACGCCCCCTGTCGCCGGCCGAAGAGCTGCTGATCGGGTACTACGGGGAGCTGTTGGGAAACGCCGCGGTGACGCGGCACGACGACTTCTTCGCGCTCGGCGGTCATTCGCTGCTGGCCATGCAGCTCATCTCGCGGGTGCGCGGCGCGTGTGGCGTCGAGCTGCCGCTGCGCGAGCTGTTCGACCATTCGACCCCGGCCGCCCTGGCGGTGCGCGTCGATGGCTATCTTGCCGGCGGCGGCCAGCCCGCACCGCCTGCCCTGGTGCCGGTCCCCCGGGACGCGCCGCTCGCGCTCTCCTTCGCACAGCAGCGCCTCTGGTTCCTCTCCCAGCTGGACCCCGACAGCCCGGCCTACAACGTCCCGCACGCCCTGCTCCTCGAGGGGGAGCTCGACGCCGCGATCCTCCACCGGGCCCTGGTCGAGATCGTGCGCCGCCACGAGTCGCTGCGCACCACCTTCAGCGCGGAGGACGGCGCGCCGCGCCAGCGGATCGCCGCCGCGCGAGCGGTCGATCTGCCCCGGCTCGACCTCGCCGGCCTGCCGGCCGCGGCCAGGCAGCGGGAGCTGTCGCGGCTGGCGGCTGCCGATGCCTTGACGCCCTTCGACCTGGGGCGCGGTCCGCTGGCGCGCGTCAGCCTGGTGGCGCTCGCGCCGCGCCGGCACGTGGTGCTGAGCTGCATGCACCACATCGTCTCCGACGGCTGGTCGCTCGAGATCCTGTGGCGGGAGATGGCGCTCCTCTATGCGGCGCACCGCCGCGGCGAGCCCTCGCCGCTGCCGCCGCTGCCGATCCAGTACGCGGATTTCGCGCACTGGCAGCGGCGCTGGCTGCGGGGCGACGTGCTCGACGCCCAGCTCGGCTTCTGGCGCCGCTACCTGGCCAGGGCGCCGCACCAGTTGCCGCTGCCGACCGACCGTCCGCGCCGCGCGCTGGCCGGCGAGCCGAGCGCCGGCGAGCATCGGTTCCGGCTGCCGGCGGAGCTTGGGGCCGCCATGCGCCGCCAGGGCAGCGAGCTCGGCGTGACCCCCTTCATGACCCTGCTGAGCGCCTTCATGGCGCTCCTCTGGCGCGCAACGGCGCAGGACGACCTCTGCATCGGATCGCCGGTGGCGGGACGCAACCGTCTGGAGACCGAAGGGCTGATCGGTTTCTTCGTCAACACGCTGGTGTTGCGCGGCGACCTGGCGGGCGACCCGACGTGGCGCACCTTGCTCGGGCGGGTGCGCGAGGCAGCGCTGCAGGCCCATGCCCATCAGGATCTGCCGTTCGAGCGGCTGGTCGAGGAGCTGGCGCCCGAGCGCGGCCTCGGCCGGACCCCGCTGGTGCAGGCCGTCTTCGTGCTGCAGCACGCGGCGCGGCGCGCTCCGGCGCTGCCGGGGCTCGAGGTGGGCGAGCCCGCCGTGGCCGAGATCCGGCGGCCGGCCAAGTTCGATCTCCTGCTCGCCGTGGGCGAGGACGGCGACCGTTTCGCCTGCAGCCTCACCTTTTCCCGCGCGCTGTTCGACGCCGCGACGGTCCGCGGTCTCGCGCGGCGCCTCGCCGCGTTGCTCGCGGCGGCGGCCGCCAGCGCCGATCAGCCGCTGGCGACCCTGGCGCTGCTCGCCGCGACCGAGCGCCGGCAGCTGCTGCGCACGGCCGCCCGCGGCCTCGCATCGGAGCCGGGAGGCGAGCTGCACCGCCGCTTCACGGCGCAGGCGGAGCGTTCGCCGGAGGCGGTGGCGCTGGTCGGCGACGGGCTGCGGCTCACGTATCGCGAGCTCGACCGCCGCGCCAACCGCCTCGGCCGGCTGCTCGCCGGCATGGGGATCGGGCCCGAGTCGCTGGTCGGCCTGTGCGTGGAGCGCTCGCCGGACATGATCGTGGCCATCCTCGGCATCCTCAAGGCCGGAGCTGCCTACGTGCCGCTCGATCCCATCCACCCGCCGGAACGGCTGGCCGCGATCGTCGAGGACAGCGCCGTGGCGGTGGTGCTCAGCGAGCGCGCCCTGCGCGAACGGCTGTCCGCAGCGGCGCGAGTGCTGCTGCTCGACGAGCTGGGCCCGGCGCTGGCGCGGCAGGCGCCGACCGATCCGTGCGCGCCCACGGTCCCCGACCATGCTGCCTACGTGATCCACACCTCCGGCTCGACCGGCCGGCCCAAGGGCGTGGTGGTGAGCCATGCCGGCGCCACCCGGCTGTTCACCGCCACGCAAGACGACTTCGGCTTCGATGCGCGGGACGTCTGGACCCTGTTTCATTCCTACTCGTTCGACTTCTCGGTGTGGGAGATCTGGGGGGCACTGCTGCACGGCGGCGCCCTGGTCGTCGTGCCGCAGGCCGTCAGCCAGTCGCCGCACGCCTTCCATGACCTCTTGCGCCGGGAGCGGGTGAGCGTGCTCAACCAGACGCCAGCCGCTTTCCGCCAGCTTGCCGCGGTGCTCCCGGAGGCCCCGGACCTGGCCCTGCGCCTGGTGATCTTCGGCGGCGAGATGCTCGATCTCGAGATCCTGCGGCCCTGGTTCCGCCGCTTCGCCGGCGGCGGTCCGCGGCTGGTCAACATGTTCGGCATCACCGAGACCACGGTGCACGTCACCGCCCGCACGCTCACCGCCCGCGACCTCGACGAGACCGCCGGCAGCGTCCTCGGCGGGCCGATCGCCGACCTGTGGATCGTGGCGCTCGACCGCGCCGGACAGCCGGTGCCGGACGGGATCGCCGGGGAGCTCCACGTCGGCGGCCCGGGGCTGGCCCGCGGTTACCTCGGGCGGCCGGACCTCACCGCCGCCCGCTTCGTGCCCGACGGCTTGCGCCGCGATCCCGGCGCACGGCTGTACCGCAGCGGCGACCTGGTCCGCCGCGGCGGCGGCGAGCTGCGGTACCTCGGACGCATCGACCAGCAGGTGAAGATCCGCGGCTTCCGCGTCGAGCTCGGCGAGATCGAGAGCGCGCTCACCGCCCATCCCGGAGTGGCGGCCGCGGCCTGTCTGTGCGACACCGGCGCCTACGGCGACCAGCGCCTCGCGGCGTACGTGGTGGCCGCCACCGCGGCGCCGGGCGAGCGCGAGCTGCGCCGCTGGCTGCGCGGCCGGCTGCCGGAGCACATGGTGCCGGAGTCCATCGTCTGGCTCGACACGCTGCCGCTGACCGCCCACGGCAAGCTCGACCGCCGCGCCTTGGCCAACGCGCTGCCGCGCCAGCGCCCGGACGCCGGCTGGCTGCCGCCCCGCACGCTGGCCGAGGAGACGCTGGCGCGAATGTGGGCCGACGTCCTGGGCCTCGACAGGATCGGTATCGAGAGCAGCTTCTTCGAGCTCGGCGGGCACTCGCTCAGCGCCACCCGCCTGCTCGCGCGGCTGCGGCATGCCCTGGGAGTGGAGCTGTCGCTGCGCGAGCTGTTCGCGATGCCGAGTGTTGCCGCCATCGCGCCCCTGGTCGAAGCCCGCTTGCGCGGCGGGCAGGCGCCGTCCGCCAGCCTCTCGCGGCGGCCCGGCGGCGGGAAGGCACCGCTTTCCTTCCCCCAGGAGCGCCACTGGCTGCTCTCCCGGATCGCACCGGAAAGCCCGGCCTACAACGTCTCCAAGGCGCTGCGCCTGCGCGGCAGGCTCGACGTCCGCGCCCTGGCGGCAAGCCTCGACGCCATCGTCAGCCGCCACGAGGTGCTGCGCACCACCTTCGAGCTGGCCGGCGAAACGCCGGTGCAGGTCATCGCGGCAGCGGCGCCGCGGCCCCTGCCGTTCGTCGAGCTGCGGGGCCTGGCGCCGGCGCGCCGCGAGGCGGCGATGCTCCGCCTGGCCGAGAGCGATGCGCTGCGGCCGTTCGCGCTCGACCGCGGACCGCTGCTGCGCGTCGCGCTGGTGCGCCTGGACGCCGGCGAGCACGTCCTCCTGCTCTGCGCCCATCACATCGTCTGCGACGCCTGGTCGGTGAGCCTGCTCGCCGAGGAGCTCGGCACCTTCTACGCGGCGGCAACGGCAGGACTCCCGCCTGCGCTGCCGGAGCTGCCGATCCAGTATGCGGATTTCGCCCTCTGGCAGCGCGGCATGCTCGCCGACGGCACGCTGGCGGCGCAGCTCGAGTATTGGCGGCAACGCCTCTCGGGGGTGCAGCCATTGCTCGAGCTGCCGGCGGACCGGCCGCGGCCGGCGGCGGCGAGCCACCGCACCGCCGCTTGCACCGTGGCGCTGGCGCCCGACCTGGTGCGGCGGCTCGATCTGCTGAGCCGCGCCGAAGGCTGCACGCTCTACATGGTCCTGCTCGCCGGCTTCAAGGCCTTGCTCGCGGCCTATGCCGGGATCGAGGACGTCGTCGTCGGCAGCGGTATCGCCAACCGCACCCGTGTCGAGACCGAGCGCTCGATCGGCTGCTTCGCCAACCTGCTGGCGCTGCGCACCGACCTCTCGGGTGATCCGACCCTGCGCCAGCTGCTGGCGCGGGTCCGCGACACCGCGCTCGCCGCCCATGCGCACCAGGACCTGCCGTTCCAGACCCTCCTCGCGGCGCTGCAGCTCGAGCGCGATCCCAGCTACCCGCCGCTGAGCCAGGTGCTCTTCGAGCTTCACAACACGCCGCCGGCAAGCCTCTCCCTCGCGGGGCTCGAGGTCAGCGCCGTCGCACCGGATCGCGGCGCCGGCGATTTCGATCTCGCCTTGTTCGTCGAGGAGACCGCCGGCCGGCTGGTGGCGTCCCTGCACTACAACGTCGATCTCTTCCTCGAAGCCACGGCCGGCCGGCTGCTCGGAAGCTACGAGCGGCTGCTGGCGCAGGCGGCCCGCGACCCGGACCTGGCGCTCAGCCGGCTGGCCGCGCCGGTGAGGAGCGAGGCGCCCGGCGCCCACGGGCTGGCGGCGCTGTTCACCGGCGATCTCGAAGCGCCGGCGGCCGAAACGTCGCCAGGCCTCGCCGCGGGCGAGGCAGCTGGATAGGGACGAGGCCCGGCGGCATGGATCTTGGCATCATGTTCTTCTCGACCCTGCACGAGAGCGCTTGTCGCGACCGCTACCGGCTGCTGCTCGAGACGGCGCGGTTCGCCGATCGCGAGGGCTTCCGCTGCGTCTGGACGCCGGAGCGTCACGGGCACCCGTTCGGCGGCCTGTTCCCGAATCCGTCGGTGACCAGCGCCGCCCTGGCGATGGTCACCGACCGGCTGCAGCTGCGCGCCGGCAGCCTCATCTCGCCGCTGCACCAGCCGCTGCGCATCGCCGAAGAGTGGTCGGTGGTGGACAACCTGTCGCGGGGCCGGGTGGCGATCTCCTTCGGCTCCGGCTGGAACGCCGACGATTTCGTCTTCTTCCCGGAGCGCTACGCCGAGCGCCAGCGGGTGATGTACGACCAGCTCGCGCAGGTCCGGAGCCTCTGGCGGGGGGAATCGCTGCGGCAGCCCAACGGCGCCGGCAAGCAGATCTCCGTCACCCTCTTCCCTCGCCCGGTGCAGCCGGAGCTGCCCGTCTGGATCACCTCCTCCGGCAACCCCGCCACCTTCGTGGGCGCCGGCGCGGCGGGGGCGAACCTGCTGACCCACCTGATCGGTCAGGACCTGGAGGCGGTCGCGGCCAAGATCGACCTCTACCGGGAGGCCCGCCGCGAGCACGGCTTCGCCGGCGGCACGGTGTCGATGATGCTGCACACCTTCGTCGGCAACGACCGCGAGGCGCTGCGCAGCAAGGTGCGGGGGCCCTTCCGCGAGTACCTGCGCACCGCCGTCAGCCTCGAGCAGCTGGCCGCCGCCGGCGGCGGCGCGATCAGCGGCGGGCACCGGGTCGATCCCCACGACATCCCCCGCGATGTCCTCGAGGACCTGCTCGACGTCACCTGCGAGCGCTATCTCCAAGGCGCGTCGCTGATCGGCACGCCCGCGGAATGCGCGACGATGATCGATCGGCTGGCCGCCATCGGCGTCGACGAGATCGCCTGCCTGATCGACTTCCTCCCCGACCGGCAGGCGATCGAGGAAAGCCTCGTGCTGCTGGCGGAGCTGCGTGCGGCGGTGGCCGGCGCCGCGCCCGCCGGGCTGCAGGCGGCGTCGTTTTCGGGCGACCTCGAGGGCTGAGCCGGATGCGAGCTCGACGGCCAGGCAACCCATGTGCGGACTGATCGGCATCTTCGACCTCCACGGCCGCCTGCCGGTAGACCGGGAGGTGCTGCGGTCCATGACCGAGGCGCTGGTGCACCGCGGTCCCGACGCGGTGGGCTACTTCGTCGACGAACGGGTCGGCCTCGGTCTCCGGCGGCTGTCCATCATCGACCTCGTCACCGGCGATCAGCCGCTCACCAACGAGGACGAGAGCCTGGTGCTGGTCTGCAACGGCGAGATCTTCAACTACCGGGAGCTGCGCGCGGATCTCCTGGCCAGGGGGCACGTCCTGCGCACCAACGGCGACCTCGAGGTGCTGGTCCACCTCTACGAGGAGCGCGGCGAGCAGTTCCTGTCGGCGCTCAACGGCCAGTTCGCCCTGGCGCTCTACGATCGCCGCCGCCGGCGGCTGCTGCTGGCCCGCGACCACTTCGGCATCGCGCCGCTGCACTACACCGTCGCCGGCGGCGTGTTGATCTTCGCTTCCGAGATCAAGGCCATCCTGCGGCATCCGCTGGTCGAGCGGCGGGTCAACCTCAGCGGCCTCGACCAGATCCTGTCCTTTCCCGGCCTGGTCAGCCCGACCACCATGTTCCGCGACGTCCACAGCCTGCCGGGCGGACACTACCTGACCGCGCACGACGGCGTGGTCAAGACCACCGAATACTGGGACCTCGACTACCCACGGCTCGACGAAGCGCCAAGCGAGCTGCCCGAAAGCCATTACGTGGAGGCGCTGCGCGAGCGGTTGGCGCGCGCCGTCGGCTACCGCCTGCAGGCCGACGTGCCGGTCGGGCTCTACCTGAGCGGCGGCATGGACTCGTCGCTGGTGGCGGCGCTGGCGGACCGGCTGGCGCCCTCCCCTCCCCGCCACACGTTCTCGATCACCTTCGCCGACCGGCAGATCTGCGAAGCGACCTTCCAGCGGCTGATGGCCGCCAGGATCGGCTCGGTGCATCACGAGATCCACTTCGATTGGCGGCAGATCGCGGAGCGGCTCGGCACGATGATCTACCAGTGCGAATGCCCGCTCAAGGAGACGTTCAACACCTGCTCGCTGGCGCTCTCCGAGGCGGCGCGCGCGGCGGGCGTCAAGGTGGTGCTCGCCGGGGAGGGAGCGGACGAGCTCTTCGCCGGCTACGTCGGCTACCGCTTCGATCGGCTCGGCGGCAGGCGCGCCGCGCCGGATCCCCTGGACGCGCTGCTGGAAGAGGAGCTCCGCGAGCGCCTGTGGGGCGACCGCACGCTCTTCTACGAGCAGGACCAGACGGCGGTTCTGGAGATCAAGCAGGACCTCTACTCCGAGGCGGTGAACCGGCTCTTCCCCGACTTCGACTGCCTGCAGCTCCCCCTGGTCGACAAGCGGCGCTTGCAGGGCAGGCACCCGCTCCATCAGCGGTCCTACCTGGACGTCAAGCTCAGGCTGGGGGAGCACCTCCTCTCCGAGCACGGCGACCGGATGGTGATGGCGAACTCGGTCGAGGGGCGCTATCCCTTCCTCGACGTCAGCGTCGTCGATCTCGTCCGTGTCATGCCGCCGGACCTCAAACTCAAAGGCTTCGTCGAGAAATACGTCCTCAAGCGCATCGCCGGCGAGCTGGTGCCGGCGTCCATCGTCGAGCGCGAGAAGTTCGGCTTCCGGGCCCCGGGCAGCCCGTACCTGCTGCAGCAGGACCTCGAGTGGGTGGGAGACCTGCTGTCGCCGGCGCGGATCCGGCGGCAGGGCTACTTCAACCCGCGGACGGTCGAGCACCTCAAGGCGCGATATTCGAGCCCCGGATTCACCCTGCACCCTCATCTCGACACCGACCTGCTGATGGTGGTGCTCACCTTCAACCTGTTCTGCGACCGGTTCGGCATGCCGGACCTTGGCGCTTGAGGCATCCGGCGGAGGCAACCAGGTGACCCGCGACTACGTGCACGAGATCTACCGGCGCATGGCGGCGCTCGCTCCGGACCGCACCGCGATCGAGCAGGGGGGAGAGGGCGTCTCGTATGCCGCTCTCGACTCGTTCTCCGATCGGCTGGCCGCCCGCCTGCTCGGCGACGGCGCCGAGCCGGGCTCGCTGGTCGGCATCGTCGCGGCGACGGCCGAGGAGACGATCGCCGCCATGCTGGCAACCCTCAAAGCCGGCTGCGCCTTCGTGCCGCTCGATTGGACGCTGCCCGCGGAGCGCCTCGCGACGATGATCGACCTGGTCGAGCTGCGCCGCCTGCTCGTCGCGCCGCGGCTGCGCGCCGCGGCCGGCGCGCTGCTCGGGGGCCGCGGCTGCCGGCTCCTCGCACTGGCCCGGGGCGACGGCGCGGCCGGCGCGCCCCCGGTTGTGGCCGTCGACGGCGACGCCATCGCGTACGTGTACTTCACGTCCGGCTCGACCGGCACGCCCAAGCCGATCGCCGGCCGCCTCAAGGCGATCGATCACTTCATCCGCTGGGAGATCGACACCTTCGCGCTCGAGTCGAGCTGCCGCGTCAGCCAGCTCACCATGTCCTCCTTCGACGCCTTCTTGCGCGACGCCTTCGCGCCGCTCTGCTGCGGCGGCACCGTCTGCGCGCCGCCGGACCGCGATCTCGTCCTCGAGCCGCCGCGGCTGCTCGACTGGATCGGCGGCGAGCAGCTCACCCTCGTCCACTGTGCGCCGTCGTTGCTGCGCACCTTTCTCGACGCGGGCCTGACCGCCGAGCGCGCTCCGGCCCTGCGCTTCGTCCTCTGCGCGGGCGAGCCGCTGCTGCCCAACGACGTGCGGCGCTGGTACGAGGCGTTCGGCGAGCGGGCCCGCCTGGCGAACCTCTACGGGCCCAGCGAGACGACCATGACCAAGCTCTGCCACCTGGTGACCGCCGACGACGCCGCCCGCCGGTCGGTGCCAATCGGTAAGCCGATACGGGGCGCCCAGGCCATCGCCATCGACGAGAGCGGCGCCCCCTGCCCGGCGGGAAGGCCCGGCGAGATCTACATCCGCACGCCCTACCGCACGCTGGGGTACTACCGTCAGCCCGAGCTCACGCAAACCGTCTTCGTGCCGAACCCGCTGAGCGGCGATCCCACGGACGTCGTCTACCGCACCGGCGACCTTGGCCGCATGCTGGCCGACGGCAGCTTCGAGTTCCTCGGGCGCCGGGACCACCAGGTCAAGATCCGCGGCCTCAGGGTCGAGCTCGGCGAGATCGAGGAGCGGCTGCGCCGGCATCCGGCCGTCGCCGACGCCGTCGTGGTGGGACGCGACGACGTGAGCGGCAACAAGTTCCTCTGCGGCTACTTCGTGGCGCGGCAAAGCGTCGACGCCGAGGCGTTGCGCGAGCACCTGGCTGCCGCGCTCCCGGCCTGGATGCTGCCTTCGCAGTTGGTCCAGCTCGCGGAGCTGCCCCGTACGCCCACCGGCAAGGTGGACCGGCGGGCCCTTCCCGTCCCCACCGTCATCACGGCAGGCAAGCTGGTGCCGCCGCGGACCGCGGTCGAGGAGCGGTTGGCGGATCTGTTCTGCCAGCTCCTGCGCCTCGACCGGGTCAGCATCGAGGACAGCTTCTTCGCGCTCGGCGGGCACTCCCTGCTGGCCACCCAGCTGCTGGTGCGGGTGCGCGCCGCCTGGAACGTCGAGGTGCCCCTGCGCGATCTCTTCCGCGCGCCGACGGTCGCCGCCCTGGCCCTCTGCATCACCAACCTGCAGGCCCGGCAACAGCGGCAGGAAGAGGTGTCGGACCTGCTGCGCGAGATCGCATCGTTGTCGGAAGAGGAGATCGACGCGGCGCTGCTCGAGGAGCGCCGGGCAGGACCGGCGCCGGGCGACTCGCCGCGCTGAGGCCCCGTCATCATGTCCAGTCTGCTCACCGAGCTCGCGGGTCTGTCCCCCAAGCAGCGTAGCCTCTTCGAGCTGCGCCTGCATCGCCTGCAGCGGGGAGGCCCGCCGCGGCAGGTGCAGCCGCGCCCGCCGGAGCTGCGGGAGATCCCGCTCTCGTTCGCCCAGGAGCGGCTCTGGCTGCTCGACCGCATCGCGCCCGCCGATCCCGCCTACGTCGTGCAGCTCGCGCTGAGCGTGGAGGGTCCGTTGGATCTCGCGGCGCTGGCGGGCGCCCTGCGCGAGCTGGCGCGGCGGCACGAGATCCTCCGCACCACCTATCACGAGCTCGACGGCCGGCCGGTGCAGCGGATCGGCCACCTCCCATGCGTGCCCATCCTGCTGGTGGACGTGGGCGGTGGCGCCGGCCGCCGCGGGGAGGTGGAACGGCTGGTGAGCCGCGACGGTTTGCGGCCGTTCGACCTGGCGCGCGGTCCGGTGCTGCGAGCCACGCTGCTGCGCCTGGACGGCGCCGAGCACGTGCTGTCGCTGACCATGCACCACATCGTCAACGACGGCTGGTCGACCGCCATCCTGTACCGGGAGCTGGTGACCCTTTACCGCGCCTTCGCGGCCGCGGCACCCTCGCCGCTGCCCGAGCTCGCGGTGCAGTATGCCGATTACGCGATCTGGCAGCGCCGCCGCCTGCAGGGCGAGCGGCTGGCCGGCGAGCTGGCATACTGGCGGCGCCAGCTCGATGGCGCTCCGCCCCTGCTGGAGCTGCCGTCGGACCGGCCGCGGCCGCCGCGGCCGAGCTCCCGCGGCCGCACCCGCAACGTCCTGCTGCCGCCCGCGCTCGGGCGGGCTCTCGAACAGTTGGGCGCCGGCCAGGGGGCCACGCTCTACATGGTGCTGCTGACGGCCTGGCGCACCCTGCTCGCCAGGTACAGCGGGCAGGAGGACGTCTGCATCGGCATGCCGATCGCGGAGCGCGATTGCCTCGAGGCCGAAGCGCTCATCGGCTTCTTCGTCAACACCCTGGTGATCCGTACCCGCGGCGTCGGCGGCCTCTCGTTCCGGCAGGCGCTGGCCGCGGTGCGCGAGGTCGTCCTCGACGCCCTCGTCCACCGCGCCCTGCCTTTCGAGAAGCTGGTATCGGAGCTGCGGCTCGACCGCAACGTGCCGCACTCGCTGCTGTTCCAGGCGATGCTGGTCCTGCACAATGCGCCGCGGGCGCAGGCGGAGAGCGGCAGTCTGCGGCTGCGGCCCTTGCCGGTCCCTTCGGCCACCACCAAGTACGACCTGTCGCTGGCCCTGGACGAATCCGCCTCCGGCCGGCTCGGCGGGATCCTCGAGTACAGCCTGGACCTGTTCGACGGCGCCACCGTGGAGCGGATGAACCGGCATCTCGCCTGCCTGCTCGCCGCCCTCGCCGCGGACCCGGACCGGCCGCTCCGCGACCTGGCGCTGTGGACCGCGGCGGAGCGCCACCAGGTGCTGCACGAGTGGAACGACAGCCGCGTGGCAGGCCAGCGCGGCCGGCTGCTGCACGGGCTGGTCGGGCGGCAGGCCGCGGCGTCCCCCGACGCCGTCGCCGTCGTGACCGAGCGCGACGCCCTCACCTATCGGCAGCTCGGCCGGCAGGCGCGCCGCCTGGCGGGCCGCCTGCGGCGGGCGGGTGCGGGCCCCGAGCAGGTGATCGGCGTCTGTCTGGAGAGGTCGCCGGCGATGGTCGTCGCGCTGCTCGGCGTGCTCGAGGCCGGCGCGGCCTATCTACCCCTCGATCCCGACCTGCCGCGCCAGCGGCTCGCGGCGATGATCGGCGACGCCGGCGTGCGGCTGGTGGTGACCGGCGGCGCATCGCGCGGCTGCCTGGCGGGAGCCGCCGTCGTGCAGGTGGAGCTCGGCGACGGCAGGCCGGCGACCGGTCAGGAGCCCGCGGCGGATGCCGAGGAGGCGCCCGATCCGGACGCCGCGATGGCGGCCGATCCGGACGCCCTGGCCTACGTGATCTTCACCTCGGGCTCGACCGGCAGGCCGAAGGCGGCGATGAACACGCACCGCGCCATCTGCAACCGGCTGCTGTGGATGCAGGCGCAGTACCGCCTGACACCGCGCGACCGCGTGCTGCAGAAGACGCCGCTGAGCTTCGACGTCTCGGTGTGGGAGCTCTTCTGGCCGCTGCTGACAGGGGCCGCGCTGGTGCTGGCGCGCCCCGGCGGGCAGCGCGAGCCCGCCTACCTGGCGGCGCTCATCGCCTGCCAGGCCGTCACCGTCGTCCACTTCGTGCCGTCGATGCTGCAGGCCTTCCTGCCCGAGCCCGGCACCGTCCGGCGCGGCAGCTTGCGCCTGGTCGTGTGCAGCGGCGAAGCGCTGCCGGGCGAGCTGGTGAACCGGTTCTTCGCCCGCTTCGACTGCTCCCTGCACAACCTCTATGGCCCCACCGAGGCCGCGGTGGACGTCACCGCCGAGCGCTGTGACCCGGACCGCCCGGCCGCCGCGCCGCCGCTCGGCCGGCCGATCTGGAACCTCCGCCTCTACGTCCTCGACGGCGAAGGGCGGGCGCTCCCGATCGGCCTGCCCGGCGAGCTGCACATCGCCGGCACCGGCCTGGCCCGCGGTTACCTGGCGCGTCCCGACCTGAGCGCCGAACGTTTTGTCCCCGACCCGTTCTCGGGCGAGCCCGGGGCGCGGCTCTACCGGACCGGCGACCGGGCGCGCCACCTGCCCGACGGACGCCTCGAGTTCCTCGGCCGCCTCGACGCCCAGCTCAAGGTCCGCGGCTTCCGCGTCGAGCCGGGAGAGATCGAGGCGGCGCTGCGCCGGCATCCCGCGGTCCTGGATGCGGTCGTGGTCGCCGACGCCAGGCCGGGGAGCGGACGCCTGGTGGCGTACGTCGTGCCGGCACCTCCCGCCGCGCCGGCGGCGGACGAGATCCGTTCGCGCCTGCGCGCGGTGCTGCCGGACTACATGGTGCCGGCGCTCTTCGTCTTCCTGCCGACGCTGCCGCAGACCGCCAGCGGCAAGATCGACCGGCGGGCCCTGCCGCCGGTCGAGGCCGGCCCCGCCGGGGAGGCCATCCCGCCGCGCACGCTCGAGCAGGAGCTGCTGCTCGCGATCTGGAGCGAGGTCCTGGGTGCCACGGGGATCGGTATCGGCGACAGTTTCGTCGAGCTCGGCGGCCACTCCCTGTCCGCGATCCAGGCGCTGTCGCGAGTCCGCGACACCTTCCGGGTGGAGCTGTCCTTGCGCGACCTGTTCGACGCGCCGACCGTCGAGCGCTTTGCCGAGGTCGTGGCGCAGGCGCGCCGCGGCGAGACGCCCGACCAGCCCCCGCCCTTGCAGCCGGGACCGCGCCCGCCCAAGGTGCCGCTCTCCTTCGCCCAGCAGCGGCTCTGGATCCTGGACCGGCTCGAGCCCGGCAACCCGGCCTACAACCTCGGCGAAGCGTTCCGGATCGCGGGTGAGCCCGCGCTCGAGGTCCTGAAGCTCACCCTGTCGGAGATGGTCCGCCGCCACGAAGCCCTGAGGACCACCTTCGCGGTGGTCGACGGCGGGCCCGTGCAGGTGGTCGCGCCGCCGCCGGCAGTGCCATTGCCGCTGATCGATCTGTCCGCCCTGCCCGCCGGCGCCGCGGACGGCGTGGCGCGGCGGCTGCTCGCGGGCCAGCTCGGCCGCAGCTTCGACCTGGCCCGCGGGCCGCTGCTGCGCGCCCTGCTGCTGCGCCTGGCGCGGCGCGATCACGTCGCCTTTTTGGCCGCTCATCACTGCGTGGCGGACGGCTGGTCTCTCGCCCTGTTGAGCCAGGAGATGGGGAGCCTCTACGACGCCTTCTCGGCGCAACGCCCGCTGCCGTTGCCGGAGCCGCCCTTGCAGTACGCGGATTTCGCGCTGTGGCAACGCTCCTGGCTCGCCGGCCCGGTGCTGCAACGGGAGACGGATTACTGGCGCCGGCAGCTCGCCGGCGCTCCGCCGCTGTTGCTGCTGCCGACCGATCGGCCGCGGCCGCCGGTGCAGCGCTTCCGCGGCGCGACCGTCCCGCGCGTGCTGCCGGCCACCCTGAGCGAGGCGCTGCGGCGGTTCGCCAGGCAGAGCGGCGTGACCCCTTTCATCCTGATGCTGACGGCCTTTGCGACGCTGCTGCACCGCTCCAGCGGGGAGGACGACCTGAGCCTCGGCGTGCCCACGGCCGGCCGCAACCGGCGCGAGCTCGAAGGCCTGATCGGCTTCCTGGTCAACACCCTGGTGGTGCGCGCCGACCTCGGCGGCGATCCGGCGTTCGCCGCCCTGCTGGCGCGCATCCGCGAAACCGTGCTGGAAGCGCACGGTCACCAGGACCTGCCGTTCGAGAAGCTGGTCGAGGAGCTGCGGCCCGAACGGAGCCTGGGCCACTCGCCGCTGTTCCAGGTCATGCTGGTGTTCCAGGACCTGCCGCGCCGCGTGCCGCGGCTGGCCCAGCTCGAGCTGCGGCCGTTCCGGTTCGAGGACGGCATGTCGAAGTTCGACCTGACGCTGGTCGTCGACGCGCCGCCGGCGGCCGGCGCCGAGATACCGGCGGCAGCCTATGGCGGGGCGCTCGAGTACAACGCCGATCTCTTCGACCGCACCACGGTCGAACGCCTGTGGGAGCGCTTCGAGACCCTCCTCCACGGCATCGTCGCGGCGCCCGGACAGGCGCTGTCCGCGCTGCCGCTGCTGCCGGCCGCGGAGAGCCAGGCGGTGCTGCGCGAGCACAACGATACGCGGACCGCCGCCGGCGCCGGTGACGTCTGCCGGCGTTTCGAGGAGCAGGCGGCGCTGGTCCCCGACGCGGTCGCGGTCGAGACGGCGGGCGGGTCCCTGACCTACGGCGCGCTCAACCGGCTCGCCAACCGCCTGGCGCGCCGCCTGCGGCGGCTCGGCGTCGGCCCGGAAACGAGGGTCGGCTTCTGCATGGAGCGCGACCCGGCCATGGTGGCCGGTCTCCTCGGGGTGCTCAAGGCGGGAGGCTGCTACGTGCCGCTCGATCCCGCCCAGCCCCGCGCGCGGCTGCTCGCGATGCTCGAGGACTCGCGGCCCGTCCTGCTGCTGACCGAGCGCCGCTGCCGCGACCTGCTGCCGGCGGCGCCGCCGGCGTTCTGCCTCGACGCCGAGCTCGCGGCGCTGGCGGCCGAGAGCGCCGACGATCTCGTGGACGGGCCGTTGCCGGCGCAGCTCGCCTACGTCATCCACACCTCCGGCTCGAGCGGCCGGCCCAAGGGCGTGCAGGTCGCGCACGGGGCGCTCGCCAACTTCCTCGCCTCGATGCTTCAGCGTCCGGGGTTGTCGCGCCGCGACCGCCTGCTGGCGGTGACTCCCTTGTCGTTCGACATCGCCGGCCTGGAGATCTATCTGCCGCTCGTCGCCGGCGCCCGCCTGGTGCTCGTGGAGCGGACCGCCGCCGCCGACGGCCGGCTGCTCCTCACCCGCCTGGCCGACCACGGCGCCAGCGTGATGCAGGCCACCGGCGCGACCTGGCGGCTGTTGCTCGAGGCCGGCTGGCAAGGCGGCGGCCCGGCGGCGTGGTGTGGCGGCGAAGCCCTGCCGCGCAGCCTGGCCGACTCGCTGTGCCAGCGGGCCCCCGGCGTCTGGAACCTGTACGGACCGACCGAGACGACGATCTGGTCGTCGCTGCACCCGGTCGCCCCGAGCGAGGCGGCGGTCCAGCCCATCGGCAGGCCGATCGCCAATACCACGCTGGTGCTCGCCGACCGCCACCTGCAACCGGTGGCGTTGGGGGTGCCCGGCGAGATCTGCATCGGGGGCGACGGCCTGGCCCGCGGTTACCTCGACGCGCCGGCGATGTCCGCCGACCGGTTCGTGCCCGATCCCTGGGCCGGGGTCCCCGGGGCCCGCCTGTACCGCACCGGAGACCTGGCGCGCCGCCTGCCCGGCGGCGAGGTCGAGTACCTGGGCCGCCTCGACCGGCAGGTCAAGATCCGCGGCTTCCGCATCGAGTTGGGAGAGGTGGAGGCGGCGCTCATGGGCAGCGGCGCGTTCGCGGCGGCCGCCGCCGAGCTGCGCACCGATCGCGCCGGGGAGCGCCGCCTGGTGGCCTACCTGGTGCCGGGCCCGGCCGCGGTGCCGGCCGTCGAGGAGCTGCGCCGGCACCTCGCCGCCGTCCTGCCCGACTACATGCTGCCGTCGGCCCTGGTGGTGCTCGCCGCCCTGCCGCTGACCGCCAACGGCAAGCTCGACCGGCGCGCGCTGCCGCCGCCCGAGTGGGACCGGGACGCGGCGGCTCCGGCCGTCGCGCCGCGCACCCGCATCGAGGTGGTGCTGGCAGCGCTGTGGGCCGAGGTGCTGGCGGTCCAGCGGGTCGGGGTGAACGACAACTTCTTCGCCCTGGGAGGCCATTCGCTGCTGGCCACCCGGCTGGGCTTCGCGGTGCAGCAGGCCCTGGGCGTCGAAATCCAGCTGCGCACCCTCTTCGAGGCGCCCACCGTGGCGGCGCTGGCGCCGATCGTGGCCCGCCTCGAGCTGCAGCGCGGCGGCGAGCCGGCGCGCCCCCCGTTGCCCCAGGTCGTGCCCAATCCCGGCGACCGCCATCTCCCGTTCCCGCTCACCGACGTGCAGCAGGCCTACTGGCTGGGCCGCAGCGACGCCTTCGACCTCGGCCAGGTCGCGTCGCACAACTATTCCGAGCTGGACCTCCCCGGCCTCGACGTCGGACGTTTCGAGGCGGCATTCAACCGGCTCATCGCACGCCACGACATGCTGCGCGCGGTGGTGTTGCCGGATGGGCGCCAGCAGGTGCTGACGAGCGCCCCGCCTTACCGGATCGAGGTGCTGGAGCTCGGGGACCTCGAGCCCGCGGCGGCAGCGGCGCAGCTCTCGGCGTTGCGCCGGCGCATGTCGCACCAGGTGCTGCCCGCCGGCCGCTGGCCGCTCTTCGAGCTCAGGGCCGCGCGGCTGCGGGGCGCCGTGGTGCGCCTGCATTTCAGCCTCGATTACCTGGTTGCCGACGCCTGGAGCAGCGGCATCCTGCGCCGCGAGCTCGGCGTGCTCTATGCCGATCCCCAGGCACCGTTGCCGGCGCTCGAGCTGTCGTTCCGCGACTGCGTGCTGGGCGAGCTCGCCTGGCGGGAGAGCGAGGCATACCACCGCGCCTGGGACTACTGGCAAGGCCGCCTCGCCGACCTGCCGCCGGCCCCGGAGCTGCCGTTCGCCCGCGACGCCTCGACCGGGCCCGCCCGCTTCACCCGCCACGAGGCCCGCCTCGAACCGGAGCGCTGGCAGCGGCTGCGGGCGCGCGCCGCCCAGGCCGGGATCACCGCCTCCGGGGCCCTGCTGGCCGCTTTCGCCGCCGTGCTGCGCATTTTCAGCAAGAGCCCGCGGTTCACCATCAACCTGACGCTGTTCAACCGTCTGCCGCTCCATCCGCAGGTCGACGCCGTGGTGGGCGACTTCACGTCGCTGACCCTGCTGGCGGCGGAGGACCCCGGCGCGGCGAGCTTCGAGGTCCAGGCGCGCGCTCTGCAAGCGCAGCTCTGGCGAGACCTCGACGCGCAGCAGGTCAACGGCGTGCAGCTGCTGCGCGAGCTCAGCCGCGGGGCCGCCCCGGGCCGCCGCACGCTGATGCCGGTGGTGTTCACCAGCACCCTGGACCTCGATACCCTCGGGCCGCAGGACGCGAAGCAGGAAGCCCTGACGAGCGCCGGCGAGTTCGTCTACGGCATCACCCAGACGCCGCAGGTGCACCTCGACCACCAGGTCGCGGAGATCGCCGGCGCGCTGGTCTTCAACTGGGACGCGATCGACGAGGTCTTCCCGCCCGGCCTGGTCGATGCCATGTTCGCGGCCTATTGCCGGCTGCTCGCTCGCCTGGCGGACGAGCCGGACAGCTGGCTCGAGCCGCCGCACGAGCTCGCCGGCGGGCTGCTGCCCGCCGCCGCGGTCGCGGACGGCAGCGGGGCGCCGGCGGCTCCGCTCTCCACGGCCACGCTCCACGGGCTCTTCGAGCGGCAGGCGGCCTTGGACGGCCGGCGGCCGGCGGTGATCGCCAGCTCGCGCCAGCTCGACTACGGCACGCTCGATCGGCTGGCCAACGCGCTGGCTCACCGGCTGTGCGCGCTGGGCGCGGGGCGCGGCCGCCTGGTGGCAGTGGCCATGGAGAAGGGCTGGGAGCAGGTGGTCGCGGTCCTCGGGGTGCTCAAGGCCGGGGCCGCCTACCTGCCGATCGATCCGGACCTTCCCGGCGAGCGCTGCCGCGGCCTGCTGGCGCAGGGCGAGGTCCGGATCGCCGTCACCCAGCCCTGGGTGGACGCCCGGCTCGACTGGCCGCCGGACATCGCGCGCCTGTGCGTCGCCGGCGATGCCGAGGCGGCGCACCCGCCGGCCGTGGACCACGACCACGAGGCCATCGCCTACGTGATCTTCACCTCGGGATCGACCGGCCTGCCCAAGGGAGTGGTGATCGATCACCGCGGCGCGGTCAACACCGTGCTCGACGTCAACGAACGCTTCGCGGTCGGCCCCGACGACCGCATCCTGGCGCTGTCGTCGCTGAGCTTCGACCTGTCGGTCTACGACGTCTTCGGCACGCTGGCCGCCGGCGGAGCGATCGTCGTGCCCGCCGCCGGCCGCGACCCGGCGAGCTGGGCCGAGGCCATCGCGCGCTGGCAGGTGACCGTCTGGAACTCGGTGCCGGCCCTGGCCGCGATGCTGGTGGAGCACGCCGGCGGCAGGGCGCTCCCGCTCGCCTCCCTGCGCCTCGCGCTGCTGTCGGGGGACTGGATCCCGGTGACCCTGCCGGACCGCATCCGCGCCCTGGCCCCGGCGGCCCGCGTGGTGGGCCTCGGCGGCGCCACCGAGGCATCGATCTGGTCGGTCCTCTATCCCGTCGAGCGCGTCGATCCCGGCTGGACGAGCATCCCCTATGGCAGGCCGATGCTGAACCAGCGGCTGTACGTGCTCGATTCCCTGCTGGAGCCGCGCCCGCCGTGGGTGCCGGGCGATCTGTACATCGGCGGCATCGGCCTCGCGCGCGGCTACTGGCGCGACGACGAGCGGACGCGCGCGAGCTTCGTCGAGCATCCGCGGACCGGCGAGCGCCTCTACCGCACCGGCGACCTCGGACGCTGGCTGCCTGGCGGCGACATCGAGTTCCTCGGGCGTGAGGACACGCAGGTGAAGGTCCAGGGATATCGCATCGAGCTTGGCGAGATCGAGGCCGCCCTGGAACGGTTGCCCGAGGTTCGCTCGGCGGCGGCGGCGGCCGTCGGTCCCGACCGCTTCGACCGCCGGCTGGTGGCCTACGTGGTGCCGCGCTCCGACTCGCCAGCCGCCGGCGCCGCCCCGGATGCCGGCCTTGCCCCGGCAGCCGGCGAAACCCCGGATGCCGCCGCCCTGGCCGCGGCGGGCGCCCCGCCGCCAGGCGACCCGCCGGCGGCGACGCCGCCCGAGATCGCCGGGCTCGAACGCCAGCTGCCGCCCTCGCCCGGCCTGCGCCGCTTCGACCGGCGCCGCACGCGGCGCGATCTCGGCGCCCAGCCGCTGCCGCGGGCGCGGCTCGGGGACCTGCTGTCCTGTCTCTCGCAAGCCCAGATGGAGTCGTTCGCCCTGCCCAAGTACCTCTATCCCTCGGCCGGCAACCTCTATCCGGTGCAGGCCTACCTCGGCGTCCGTCCCGGCCGCGTGGCGGACGTCGGCGCCGGGTTCTACTACTACCACCCCAAGCGGCACCGCCTCTGCCTGCTCGGCGCCGGGTGGCACCTCGACCGCGGCGCCTACGCGGCAGTGAACCGCGGCGTCTTCGACCTCGCCGCCTGCGCGCTGTTCCTGGTGGCGCGTCTCGACGCCATCGCTCCCGTCTATGGCGATCTGGCCCGCGACTTCTGCCTGCTCGAGGCCGGCTACATGGGCGAGCTGCTCATGGAGACGGCGGCCGCCGCCGGCGTCGGCCTCTGCCCGATCGGCGACCTCGACTTCCGCCAGGTCGCCCCGCTGCTCGACCTCGACGGCAGCGCCATCCTGGTCCACAGCTTCCTGGCGGGACCCCTCGCCGCGACGGCGGCGGGCGGACCGGCGCCGAGCGGGGCGCTGGCCGCTGCCGGCCCCGACGCGCCGGCGGGCGCGGTCCACACCACGGCCGCCGGCGCCGGCACGGGGCGGCCGGAACCGCCGCCGGCCGCGCCGCTGACGGCGCTCGCGGCGCTCGAGCTGAAGCTGAGCGAGCCGGGACTGCGGCGGGACACCGCGGACCGGCCGGCCGTCGAATGGGATGCGCCGGCGCCGTCCGCCGAGCGGCTGCAGCGCTACGCCGCGCGGCGCAGCTGGCGCGAGTTCTCGTCCGCGCCCGCCTCCCGCGGCCAGCTCGGCGGCCTGCTGGAGGCCCTGGCCCAGGTGCATGCCGCCAACGAAGCGGCGCGCTACCGCTATCCCTCGGCAGGCGGCCTCTACGCCGTCCGCACCTATCTCCACGTCAAGGCGGACCGGGTCGCCGGCCTGGCGGCGGGGAGTTACCAGTACGACCCGCACCGCCATCGCCTGGCGCCGGTCGAGCCGGGAGCGGCCCTCGACCGCGGCGCGCATGCAGCGGTCAACCAGCCGATCTTCGACCAGGCGGCCTTCTCCATCTTCCTGGTCGCCGGCGGCGACGGCGCGGCCAACCCCTACGGCAGCCTGGCACGGGATTTCTTCCTGCTCGAGGCGGGCTACATGGGGCAGCTGCTGATGACCGTCGCCCTTGACGCCGGGCTCGGGCTGTGCCCCATCGGCGCGGTGGACGCGGCGGCCGTTGCCGCGCTCTGCGGGCTGGCGCCGGAGCAGGCCGTCCTGCACAGCCTGCTCGGCGGCCCGCTGCCGGGCGCGGGCGCTCTCGCCGCCGCGCCGGCAGCCGCGCGGGCCGCCTTCGCGGAGCGGGTGCGTGACCGGCTGCGGCAGCAGCTCCCCGAGTACATGGTGCCGGCGAGCGTGGTGGTGCTCGACGCGCTGCCGCTCAGCGCCAACGGCAAGATCGACCGGCGGTCGCTGCCGGAGCCGGGCCACGCCGCGCCGCCCGCCCTGGCGCCGTTCGTGGCCCCGGACAGCGATCGCGAGCGCCTCATCGCCGAGATCTGGCGCCAGGAGCTGCAGCTCCCGCGCGTGGGCATCCACGACAACTTCTTCGAGCTGGGGGGCAACTCGCTGCACATGGTGCGCGCCCACGCCCGCCTGGAGGCGACTCTCGGCCGCGAGCTCCGCATCACCGATCTCTTCAAGCACCCCACGATCAGCGCCCTGGCGGCGCACCTCGGCGACACGGCACCGGCCGGCCCGGCTTTCGGTGCCCTGCGCGAGCAGGCCGACAGGCAGCGGCGGGAGCTCGAACGCCGGCGCCAGCTCCGCCGCGACCGGAGCCGGGATGACTAGCCTGCCGCCGCGCTCGCTGGATGGCGTCGCCATCATCGGCATGGCCGGGCGCTTCCCCGGCGCTGGCGACCTGGCGGCCTTCTGGCACAACCTCTGCGACGGCGTCGAGTCGATCTCGTTCTTCACCGACGCGGAGCTGCGGGCGGCCGGCGTGCCGCCGCAGGTCCTGGCACTGCCGAGCTACGTCAAGGCGGCGCCGGTGCTGGCGGACGTCGACCGCTTCGACGCCGCCTTCTTCGGCATCAGCCCGCGCGATGCGGCGCTCGCCGACCCGCAGCAGCGCCTGTTCCTCGAGTGTGCCTGGGCGGCCTTCGAGGATGCCGGCTACGATCCCCGGCGCTGCCGCGGCCCGGTCGGGGTCTTCGCCGGGGCGCGCCTCGACAGCTACCTGCTCGCCAACCTGTGGCCCAACCTCGCCGCGCTCGCGGACCTCGACCCGCTGCAGGTGCTGATCGGCAACGACAAGGACTACCTGGCGACCCAGGTCTCCTACCGCCTGGACCTGCGCGGTCCCAGCATCGGGGTGCAGACCGCCTGCTCCACCTCGCTGGTGGCGGTGTCGCTGGCCTGCCAAAGCCTGCTCCTCTATCAGTCGGACCTGGCGCTCGCCGGCGGCGTCTCGGTGCGGGTGCCCCAGACCGAAGGCTATTTCCACGCCGCGGGCGGGATCCTCTCCTCGGACGGTCACTGCCGGGCGTTCGACGCCGCCGCCGACGGCACCCTGTTCGGCAGCGGCGTGGGCGCCGTGGTGCTCAAGCGCCTGGACGAGGCCCAGGCGGACGGCGACCACGTCTACGCCGCCATCAAGGGGGTGGCGGTCAACAACGACGGCGCGCAGAAGGTCGGCTACACCGCGCCGGGGCCGCGCGGCCAGGCGGAGGTGATCGCCATGGCGCAGGCGGCCGCGGGCGTGTCCCCGCGCGACGTCACCTTCGTCGAGGCCCACGGCACCGGCACCGCCCTGGGCGATCCGGTCGAGGTCGATGCGCTCGCGGAGGTCTTCCGCGCCGGCACGTCGGAGAAGGGCTTCTGCGCGCTGGGCGCGGTGAAGACCAACGTCGGCCACCTCGACACCGCCGCCGGCATCGCCGGCCTCCTCAAGGCCGCCCTGGCGCTGCGCCACCGCCGCATCCCGCCCACCCTGCACTTCACCCGGCCCAACCCGCGCATCGACTTCGCCGGCGGCCCCTTCTACGTCAACACCCGGCTGCGCGACTGGGAGACCGACCGCCTGCCGCGCCGCGCCGGCGTCAGCTCGTTCGGCATCGGCGGCACCAACGCTCACGCCGTGCTCGAGGAAGCGCCGGCGCCCTCGCCTTCTCCCGCCGGCCGGCGCTGGCAGCTGCTGCCGCTCTCGGCGCAGAGCGAGGAGGCGTTGGCCGCGATGAGCCGGCGGCTGGCCGCGCGCCTGGGCGAGCAGCCCGACCTGGACCTCGCCGACGCCGCCTTCACCCTGCAGGAGGGGCGGCGGCGCTTCGCCCATCGCCAGGCGCTGGTATGCGACGGCCTCGAAGATGCGGCGGCGGCCCTGTCGGGCGCGGACCCGCGGCGCCTCCTGCGACAGGTCGAGGAGCGCGAGGCGCGCCCGGTGGTGTTCCTCTTTCCGGGTCAGGGGGCGCAGTACGCCGGCATGGGAGCTGGGCTCTACCGCGAGCTGGCGGTCTTCCGCGACGAGATCGACCGCTGCTCCGGGCTGCTCGGGCCGCACCTCGAGATCGACCTGCGGGCGCTGCTGGTGCCGGTGTCCGGAGGCGAGGAGCGGGCGCGGCAGCTGCTGGCTCGCACCGCCTTCGCCCAGCCGGCGCTGTTCGCCGTCGAGTACGCCCTCGCCAGGCTGTGGATGTCCTGGGGCTTGCAGCCGGTGGCCCTGGCCGGCCACAGCGTCGGCGAGTACGTCGCCGCCTGCCTGGCCGGCACCTTCTCCCTGGCCGATGCCCTGCTGCTGGTGGCCGAGCGCGGACGCCTGATGCAGGAGATGCCGGAAGGGGCGATGCTCGCCGTGCCGCTGCCCGCCGACGAGCTGGCGCGCCGCCTGCCGGACGGGGTGGCCGTCGCCGCCTTGAACGCGCCGCGGCTGACCGTGGTGGCCGGCCCGCCCGCGGCGATCGAGGAGCTGCGCACGGCCTTGGAGGCGGCCGGAGTGCGCTGCCGGCGGCTGCGCACCGACCGCGCCTTCCACTCGCCGGCGGTCGAGCCGCTGCTCGGTCCCTTCGCCGCGCGCCTCGAAGCCCTGGAGCGCCAGCCGCCGCGCCTGCCGTTTCTGTCCAACCTCACGGGCGGCTGGATCAGCGCCGCGGCAGCCGCCGATCCGGCCTACTGGGTGCGCCACCTGCGCCAGCCGGTGCGCTTCGGCGACAACCTCGCGGAGCTGCTGCGCGAGCCCGACCGGTTGCTGCTCGAGATCGGCCCCGGCAGGACGCTGGCCACGCTCGCCAAGCGCCATCCGGGCTTCGGCCCCCGCCACGCCGCGCTGGCCTGCATGCCTGCCGCCGACGAGCCGCGACCGGAGGTGCCCTTCCTGCTTGGCGCCCTGGGCCGCGCCTGGACGTGCGGCGTGACGGTGGATTGGCGGGCGGTGCACGGCGGCGAGCGGCGGCGGCGCGTGCCGCTGCCCACCTACCCCTTCGCCCGCGAGCGCCACTGGCTGGAGCCGCCGGCCGCGGCCGGCCTGGCAGCCGCGACGGCGGCGGCCGCGGCGCGCACCCGGCCGCTCGCCGAGTGCTTCCGGCTGCCGGTCTGGCAGCAATCGATGGCCCCGGCGCCCGAGGCGGGGTGGTGGCAGGGCCGGCGCTGGCTGGTGCTCGGCGAGAGCGGCGGCCTCGCCGGCCTGCTGGGCGAGCGCCTGGCCGGCCGCGGCGAGGCGGTCGTCACGGTCGAGCCGGGGGCCGGCTTCGCCCGCCTCGGAGACGGCCGCTACCGCATCGACCCGTGGCGCGAAGCGGACCATGCGGCGCTGTTCCGCGCGCTCGGCGAAGCGGGAGAAGAGCCCGCCGAGATCGTCTGCGCCTGGACGCTCGGGCTGCCGGAGCAGCCGGAGCAGCCGGAGGCCGTCGCCGTCTCCAATGGCGCCGGCGACCTCGGGTTCGCGAGCCTGCTGCACCTCGCCCGCGCCCTGGGAGCGGCGGCCCGCGGGGCCGCGGAGCTACGCCTCCACGTGCTTGCCACCGGCCTGGCAGGCATCGCCGCGGACGACGCGCCAGAGCCGCTGCGGGCGACCCTGCTGGGCCCGGCGCGGGTCATCCCGCAGGAGTATCCCGGAATCGCGTGCCGGGTGATCGACGTGGCGCCGCCGCGGCCATGGGAGAGCGCCGCGGCGCTGGTCGACTGCCTGCTCGACGAGCTGGCGAGCGGGGCGGCGGAGCCGCTGGTGGCCTATCGCGGCACCACGCGCTGGGTGCGCGTTTTCGCGCCGCTGCGGCTCGAGGCCCGCGACGGGCTGCCGGCCTGCTTGCAGGCCGAGGGCGTCTGCCTGATCACCGGCGGTCTCGGTGGCATCGGCCTCGCCCTGGCGCACCGTCTCGCCGCGGCGGCGCGATCGCGGCTCGTCCTGCTGGGCCGCTCGCCGCTGCCGCCGCGCGAGGAGTGGCAGGGCTGGCTCGCCGCCCACGGCGAAGCCGATCCTGCCAGCCGCAAGATCCGCGGCGTCCTCGCGCTGGAAGGGCTCGGCTCGGAGGTCATGACGGTCGCCGCCGACGTGGCCGACCGCGGGGAGCTGAGCGCCGCGCTGGCGCTGGCGCGCACGCGCTTCGGGCGCATCCAGGGGGTCATCCACGCCGCCGGCGTGCCTGGCGGCGGCATCCTCCAGCGCAGGACGGCGGCGGCGGTCGAGGCGGTGCTCGCACCCAAGGTCGCCGGCGCCCTCCTGCTCGACGAGCTGCTGGCCGAGGACCGCCCCGATTTCTTCGTCCTCTGCTCGTCGACGGTGGCATTCGACGGCGGCGCCGGGCAGGCGGATTACTGCGCCGCCAACGCCTTCCTCGACGCCTTTGCCCACTGGCGGCGCCGCCGCGGCCTGCCGGCGATCGCGATCAATTGGGGCGAGTGGGAGGACGTCGGCATGGCCGCCGCGGCCCGTGCCGGCGCCGCCAGGGACGCCGGGGACGCCGCGCGCACCGGGACCGCCGCGCCCATGGCCGCGCCCCAGGCGCCGCGCCTCCATCCGCTCCTCGCGCGCCGGGCGGCGAGCGGCGGCGGCCGCGAGGTCTACGCCGCGCGGCTCGACGCTCGCAGCGATTGGGTGCTCGCCGAGCACCGGCTGGCCGGCGAGCCGGTGCTCCCCGGCACCGCCTACCTGGAGCTGGCGCGCGCCGCCCTCGCCGCCAGCGCCGAGCTGGCCGGGCGCCCACCGATCGCCGCGGTCGAGCTGCGCGACGTCTACTTCATCGCTCCGCTGCGGGTGCCGGAGGGCGGTACGGCGGAGGTGAGCGTGCTGCTCGAGGAGGAGGAGGCCGGCGAGCTCGCCTGGAGCGTGCGCAGCGGCGGCGCCGGCGCGCCCGAGCAGCAGCACGCGATGGGGCGGATCCGCGCGCTGAAGCCGTGGGCGCGGGAGCGGCGCCATCTCGGGGAGCTGCTTCAGCGCTGCGGCACCACGGCGACGGCGCCGCCCGCTTTCGGCGGCGGCCCGGTCTGGTGGGGCCCGCGCTGGCAGAGCCTCCGGCACCTCTACCTGGGCGATGGCGAAGGGCTCGCACTGCTCGAGCTGCCGGCGGGCTTCGCCGCCGAGACCGCGGAGCTCGCGCTCCATCCGGCCCTGCTCGACGTCGCCACCGGCTGCTGCATCGCCTTGATCGGCGAGGAGGGGCTGCACCTGCCCTTCTCCTATGGCCGCCTGCGGCTGCAAGGCAGCCTGCCGGCCCGCCTCTACAGCCATTTCGTCCGCCGCGAGGGGGCGGCAGCGGGAAGGGCCTCGGGAGTCGCGATCTTCGACGTCACCCTGCTGGACGAGAGCGGTACCGAGGTGGCGCGGATCGACGAGTTCGCGCTCCGGCGCTCCGGCCTGCCGCCACCGGCCGCTGCCGGGCGAGAGACGACGGCGGGCGTCGCGCCGCCGCCGCGTGCGGAGCACAGCGTCGTGGCAAGCGCACGGGCACCCGGGCTCCGGCCGGCCGAAGGGACCGAGGCGCTGCTGCGCGTGCTGGCGCGGGTGACCGCCGCGCAGGTGGTGGTCTCGCGCCTCTCACCGGCGGCCGCGACAGCGGCCGGCGGCGCGGAGATCCCGGCCCCGGCGCCCGCCGCCGCGGACGGCGAAGGCGCGGGCGCCGCGGCGTCCGCCGCGCCGGCGCCTCACCGCCGCGGCGTCCATACCGCCTACGTCCCGCCGCGCAACGAGATGGAGCGCGCCATCGCGGAGACCTGGGCGCAGATGCTCGGCTTCGAGCGCATTGGCATCCACGACGATTTCTTCGAGCTGGGGGGCCATTCGGTGCTCGCCCTGCAGCTCGTCGCCCGCCTGCGCGAGAGCTTCGGCGTCGAGCTGCCGCTCGACGTCCTCTTCGAGGCTGCCACGGTGGCACAGCTCGCCGAGCAGATCCTCCGCCGGCTCGGCGAGGGGACCGCCGCCCTCGACCTGGGCGCCGCGCTCGACGAAATCGCCGGACTCTCCGACGACGAGGTGAGCAGTCTGCTGGCCGCCCAGACCCGGGAGGAGGAATGAGCCCGCAGCCATGGTGAATCCCAGCGAACGGATCAAGGAGCTCTCGCCGGACAGGCTCAAGCTGCTGGCGCGCCGGCTGCGCAAGGCCGAGCCGCGGCCCGACCGGCTGGAGGTGGTGCCGGCGCCGCAAGACCGCCACCTGCCCTTCCCGCTGACCGACGTGCAGCAGGCCTACTGGGTGGGCCGCACCGAGCTCTTCGACCTCGGCGGCGTGGCCTCGCACGCCTACGTCGAGTACGACATGGGCGAGATGGACGTGGCGCGCCTCGACAGCGCCCTGCAACGGGTCGTCGAGCGGCACGAGATGCTGCGCGCGATCGTGACCGCGGATGGCACCCAGCGGATCCTCGCGCAGGTGCCTCCCTTCCGGGCCGGGGTCCTCGACCTGCGCGAGCAGCAGGCGGCGCCGGCCGAGCAGGCGCTCGCGGCGCTGCGCGGCCGCATGTCGCACCAGGTGATGCCCGCGGACACCTGGCCGCTGTTCGAAGTCCACGTCACGCTCCTGCCCGGCCGGCGCTCGCTGCTCCACCTGAGCTTCGACATCCTGATCGGCGACATCTGGAGCTTCCAGGTGCTGCGCCGGGACCTCGAGCGCTTCTACCTCGATCCCGCGCTCGAGCTGCCGCCGCTCGAGCTGTCGTTTCGCGACTATGTCCTGGCCCAGGTCGCCTTCGAGCGGTCTCCCGCCTTCCAGCGCTCCCTTGCCTACTGGCGCCAGCGCCTCCCCGACCTGCCGCCGGCTCCCGAGCTGCCGCTGGCGCGCGACCCGGCCCGGCTCGGCCGGCCCCGCTTCCGGCGCCGCCGCGCGATGCTCGAGCCTGCCGCCTGGCGCCGCCTCAAGCAGCGCGCCGCGCCGCGCGGGCTGACTCCTTCCGGCCTGCTGCTCGCCGCCTACGGCGAGGTGCTGCTCGCCTGGAGCAAGTCGCCGCGGTTCACCATCAACGTCACGACCTTCAACCGGCTGCCCGTCCATCCGCAGGTCGGCGAGGTGGTCGGGGACTTCACCTCCCTGACCCTGGTGGAGGTCGACGCCCGGCGCGGCGCGAGCTTCGAGGCCCGCGCAGGGGCTCTTCAGGCGCAGCTCTGGCGCGACCTCGAGCACGGTCAGGTGAGCGCCGTGCGCCTGCAGCGCGAGCTCGCCCACGCCACGGGCGGCCGTCCCAAAGGCGCCCTGATGCCGGTGGTCTTCACCAGCGTCCTCTTCGGCGAGCCGGGAGAGCAGGACGACGGCGATGGCGAAGGCGACGGCCCCGCGCGGCGGGAGGGCGCGCTCGGCGAGCGGAGCATCCGGTCCGAGGAGGGCATCTCGCAGACGCCGCAGGTCTGGCTCGACCACCAGGTCGGCGAGGACGGCGGCGCCCTCTCCTACAACTGGGACGCCGTCGAGGACCTGTTCCCGGCCGGTCTGCTCGACGACATGTTTGCCGCCTACGCGGACCTGCTCGCGCGGCTCGCGGGCAACGACGGCGCCTGGGCCGCGGACCTGCCGGTTCTTCTGCCCGCGGCGCAATGCGAGGTCAGAGCGCGGCTCAACGCCACCGCGGCGCCGCGCGACGCCCTGCTCTTGCAGACGTTGTTCGAGCGGCAGGCGGCGCTCGCGCCCGAGCGCCCGGCGGTGATCGCGCCGGCGCGGACGCTGTGCTACGGCGAGCTCGAGCGGATCTCGAACCGGCTCGCGTGGCGCCTGCGCGAGCGCGGGGCGCGGCCCAACGCGCTGATCGCGGTGGTGATGGAGAAAGGCTGGGAGCAGGTGGCGGCGGTGCTCGCGGTCCTCAAGGCCGGCGCCGCCTATCTGCCGATCGATCCCGGGCTGCCGCCGGAGCGCCGGAACCACCTGCTCGCCCATGGCGAGGCGGCGGTGGCGCTCACCCAGGGCCGCCTCGCGGACAGCCTGGAGTGGCCGGCCGGCGTCGAGCGGCTCGCGATCGACCGCGAGGAGGCGGCGGCGGGAGAGTCCGCCGCGCCGCCCTTGGCGCAGGCGCCGGCCGACCTCGCCTACACCATCTTCACCTCCGGCTCGACCGGTCTGCCCAAGGGAGTCATGATCGACCACCGGGGCGCGGTCAACACCATCCTCGACGTCAACCGGCGCTTCGCGGTCACCGCCGAAGACCGCGTTCTCGGCCTCTCCTCGCTCAGCTTCGACCTCTCGGTGTACGACGTCTTCGGCACGCTCGCGGCGGGAGGCGCCCTGGTCTTGCCGGAGCCGGAGGCGGCGCGCAATCCGGCGCGCTGGGCACAGCTCGTCGCCGCTCACCGGGTGACGCTGTGGAACTCGGTGCCGGCACTGATGGAGGTCCTGGTCGAGCACGCCGAGGGGGGAGGCGGCTCCCGGCTTGCGTCGCTGCGGCTGGTCCTGCTTTCGGGAGACTGGGTGCCGGTCGGCCTGCCGGACCGCATCCGGGCGCTGGTGCCGCCGGCGCGGGTGGTGAGCCTGGGGGGCGCCACCGAAGCTTCGATCTGGTCGATCCTCCACCCCATCGGCGAGGTGGACCCCGCCACCCCGAGCATCCCCTACGGCCGGCCGATGGAGAACCAGACGTTCCACGTGCTCGGAGCGCGCCTCGAGCCGCGGCCCGTGTGGGTGCCGGGGGAGCTCTACATCGGCGGCATCGGCCTGGCGGCCGGCTATTGGCGCGACCCGGACAGGACGGCCGCCAGCTTCATCACCCATCCCGGCAGCGGCGAGCGCCTGTACCGCACCGGGGACCTCGGGCGCTACCTGCCGAGCGGCGACATCGAGTTCCTCGGGCGCGAGGACATGCAGGTCAAGGTGCAGGGGCACCGGATCGAGCTCGGGGAGATCGAGGCGGCGCTCGAGCGCCATCCCGCGCTGCGCACCGCCGCCGTGGTGGCGCTCGGCGACCCGCGCGGGCATCGCCGCCTGGTGGCCTGCGTGGTGCCTCGCCAGCCGGCCCCGGCGGCGCCCGGGGCCGCGCCGCCCCAAGCAACGGTTGCGCCGCCTTGGCCTGCCGGCTCCGCCGGGTCTGCCGACCCCGCCGGGCCGGTCCCCCTGGCGCGCCTCGGGGAGCTGCTCGGGTGTCTGCGGCAGGCGCGGCTCGAGGGCTTCGCGCTGCCCAAGTACCTCTATCCTTCGGCCGGCAACCTCTATCCGGTGCAGATCCATCTCGCGGCGCCGCCGCGGAGCGTCGACGGGCTACCGGCCGGGACCTACTATTACCATCCACGGGAAGGCCGGCTGGCGCGTCTCGCCGGCTGGGACGAGACGCTGGCGGCGCTCTGTCCGGCCGGGGGCGGCTTCCTGGTCCTGCTGGTCGCGCAGCTCGACGCCATGCGGCCGGTCTACGGCGACCTGGGCCCCGAGCTCTCGCTGCTGGAGGCGGGCTACCTCGTCCACCTGCTGCGCACGGCGGCGGCCGCCGCCGGGCTCACCCTGGTGCCCCTGCCGGCGCTCGACCTCGGGCCCTGGCGCCGGCATTTCGCGCTCGACGCCGGCCACCTCTTCCTGCTGGCGCTGGCCGCCGGCGCCGCGCCGGCACCAGCCGCCCCGGCCGGCGGCGCGCCGGCGCGCCGGCCGCCGATCCTCGCGCCGGGCATGGCGCCAGCCGCGACGCCGGAGCTGGGCGCCGAAGAAGCGCTGCTGTGGAAGCTCGGCGAGCCGGGGCTGCGCGCTCTCGGCCCGGAGACCCCGCGATTCGACCCGGCGAGCGCATCCTTGGACGAGGCGCGCCGCCGCCTTTACGCTCGCCGGCGGACCCACCGCGAGCTCTCGCCGCGGCCGCTGCCGAGCGCCGACCTCGGCGCCTGGCTGGCGGCGAGCCGGACCCGCCTGCTCGGTCTCTCGGTCCCCGGCGCCGGCCCCGGCGAGGCGCCGCCTCGCCTCGAAATGCTGCTGGCGGTCAAGCCAGACCGGCTGGCCGGCCTCGAGGCGGGCGTCTACCGGCTCGGCTCCGGCGAGGGCGGGCCCGAGCTGCTGCTGGCCGGGGACCCCCTGGACGCGGAGCTGCACGTGCCGGCGAACCGGGCGGTCTTCGCGCAGGCGGCCTTCTCTCTGCTGCTCTTCGCCGCTCCCCCGCGGGAGGACGCCGCGGCGGACGCCGGCGCTCCCGGCTGGCGCGACCTCGCCGCCCTCGAGGCCGGTGCCCTGGGCCAGGCGTTGATGGAGACCGCACCCGCGGCCGGCATCGGCCTCTGTCCGATCGGCGCGATGGACGCCGCCTCCCTGCGGCGCCGCCTCGGACCGGTGCTGGACCGGGAGCTGGTGCTCGTGCACAGCTTCCTCGGCGGCGCCCTGCCCGACGGCGACGCCCTGGCCGGCGGCAGCGCCGGCGCGGGCGAGCTGGCGGCCGAGGTGCGCGGCTATCTCGCCGCGCGGCTGCCCGAGTACATGGTGCCCGCGAGCGTCGTGACGCTCGACCGCCTGCCGCTCAGCGCGAACGGCAAGGTGGACCGCAAGGCGCTGGCCGACCAGCTGCGGGCGCCCGAGGCGGCGCCGCACTCGGTCTACGTGGCGCCGCGCACCGAGCCCGAGCGGCTGGTGGTGGCGGTGTGGAGCGAGGTCCTCGGCATCGAGCGGATCGGGCTTGACGACAACTTCTTCGCTCTCGGCGGCCATTCGGTGGAGGTGGTGCGGGTGCACCGCCGGCTACAGGAGCAGCTCGGCGCCGAGCTGCCGATCACCAGGCTCTTCTCCAATCCGACGCCGCGCTTCCTCGCCTCCATACTGGCCCCCGGCGAGCAGCCGGGTGCGGCGTTGCAGGCGGACCGGGCCCGCGCCCAGGAGCGGCGCGCGGCGCGGCGGCGGCGGCGCGGCGAGGAGGCGGGAGGCGGCGAGGGCGCCCCGCCGGCAGGAGGCGGCGATGAGTAGCCGGACGGACGGCAGCCAGCCGGCCGATGCGGTAGCCATCATCGGGCTCGCCTGCCGTCTGCCCCAGGCGGCCGACCCGGAGGCCTTCTGGGACAACCTCGAGCGCGGCGTGGAAAGCATACTGCCGCTCACCGGCGAGGAGCTGCAGGAGGCGGGGGTGGACGACGCCACCGCCGCCGACCCGCTCTACGTCAGGGCGGCCTCCTGGGTCGACGACATCGAGCTGTTCGACGCCCCCTTCTTCGGCGTCAGCCCGCGCGAGGCCGAGATCCTCGACCCCCAGCAGCGGGTCTTCCTGGAATGCGCCTGGGAGGCGTTCGAGAACGCGGGCTACGATCCCCGCGCCTTCGCCGGCCGCATCGGCGTCTATGCCGGCGCGCGCATCAGCGACTACTTCCTCTATCACCTGTCGTCGAACCCCGAGCTGCTTGCCGCGACGGGTCACCTCCCGACCCTGTTCGCCAACGACAAGGACTACCTGGCGACCTTCGTATCCTACCGGCTCGACCTGCGCGGTCCCAGCATGACGGTGCAGACCGCCTGCTCGTCGGCGCTGGTCGGCGTCCACCTGGCCTGCGAGAGCCTCCTCAACGGCGAGTGCGACATGGCGCTGGCGGGTGGGATCTCCCTGCGGCTGCCCCAGAAAGCGGGCTACCTGTACCAGGAGGCGGGCATCCTCTCGCCCGACGGCCACAACCGCTCCTTCGACGCGCGGGCGCGCGGGACGGTGTTCGGCAACGGGGCGGGAGCGGTGGTGCTCAAGCGGCTCGACCGGGCGCTCGCCGACCGCGACACCATCCAAGCCGTCGTCCTTGGCTCCGCGGTCAACAACGACGGCGGCCGCAAGCTCGGCTTCTCGGCGCCGAGCGAGGACGGCCAGGCGGCGGTCGTCGCCGAGGCGCTGGAGGTCGCCGGCGTGGACCCGGCCACGGTCGGTTACGTCGAGGCCCACGGCAGCGCCACCGCGCTCGGCGACCCGATCGAGATGGCTGCGCTCGCCCGCGCCTTCGCCGGCCGCGGCGCCGGCGGCGGGCGGTGTGCGGTGGGCTCGGTCAAGAGCAACCTCGGACACCTCGAGGCGGCGGCGGGCATCGCCGGTCTCCTCAAGACGGCGCTCATGCTGCGCCACGGCACCCTGGTGCCCAGCGTCGGCTTCGAGCGGCTCAACCCGGAGATCGCGCGCCACCTGGGCCCCTTCGAGATCGCCACCGCCGCGCGGCCCTGGCCCAGCGACGGATCGCCGCGCCGCGCCGGGGTCAACTCCTTTGGCCTGGGCGGCACCAACGCGCACGTCGTCCTCGAGGAGGCGCCGGCGGCCGTCTCCGCGCCCTCGTCGCGGCCGGCGCACCTGCTGCTGCTGGCCGCGCGCTCGGCGGGCGCGCTGCACGCCGCCGGCGAGCGGCTGCGCCTGCACCTCGAGCGCCACCAGGAGATCGAGCTGGCCGACGCCGCCTACACCACCCAGGTGGGGCGCGCACCCTTCGCCCATCGCCAGGCGGTGCTCGCCGAAACCACCGCCGCCGCCGCTCGCCGCCTGGCGACCGGCGATCCGGCGCGGGTCTGGACCGGGGTCGCCGCAGCCGCGGAGCCGCCTGTCGCCTTCATGTTTCCGGGTCTCGGCGAGCACTACCCCGGGATGGCCGCCGCGCTGTACCGCGGCGAGGAGGTCTTCCGCAGGAATTTCGACCGCTGCGCCGAGCTGCTGCATCCGGTCCTCGGCGCCGATCTCGGCGGCCTGCTCTACCCGCCGCGCCGCGACGGCGAGGAGGCGGCCGCTGCCGCGGGCGGGCTCGACCTGCGCCGGCTGCTGCGGCGCGACGGCGCCGAGGACGACCCGGCCTGGCACGAGCTGCGCCGCACGGCGATCGCGCAGCCGGCCCTCTTCGCCGTCGAGTACGCCCTGGCGCAGCTATGGATCTCCTGGGGCATCCGCCCCGCGGCGCTCATCGGCTACAGCCTGGGCGAGTACGTGGCGGCGTGCCTGGCCGGGATCCTGCCGCTCGCGGACGCCCTGGCCATCGTCGGGCTGCGCGCGCGCCTGATCGAGGAGCTCCCGGCCGGCCGGATGCTTGCGGTGCCGCTGGCCGAGACCGCGCTCGCGCCGCTGCTCGGCCCGGACCTGTCGATGGCCGCCCTCAACGGTCCCGAGGATTGCGTGGTGGCGGGACCGCCGGCGGCGGTCGGGGAGCTGGCCGGCCGGCTGGCCGCGCGGGAGGTGGCCTCGCTCGAGCTGCCGACCACCCACGCCTTCCACTCGTCGATGCTGCGCGGCGCGGTGCCCGCGCTCACCGCGGCGGCGGCCCTGGCGAAGACCGGAGCGCCGGCCATCCCGTGCGTCTCCAATCTCACCGGCAGCTGGTTCGGCGAGCAGGAAGCCCGGGATCCCGCTTACTGGGGACGCCACATGTGCGAGACGGTGCGCTTCGGCGCCGGCCTCGACCTGCTGCTCGCCGACCCCGAGAGCATCCTGCTCGAGGTCGGCCCCGGCCAGGCCCTGGCCACCCTCGCCCGCCGCTCCCCGCGGCGAGGCGAGCGCCAGCTGGTGTTGACCAGCCTGCGCCACCGCGACGACCGCCAGCCGGACGCGCACGCCACCCTGGCGGCCCTCGGCCGCCTATGGGTGGCCGGCGCGGCGGTCGATTGGGGCGCCTACCACGGCGCGGAGCGCCGCCGGCGCGTGCCGCTGCCGACCTATCCCTTCGAGCGCCAGCGCTACTGGGTGGCGCCGCGGCGGGGCGCCGCCGTCACCGCGGCGACGGCGTCCGCCCCCGTCGCTGCCGGCGGCGCAGCCACGGCAGCGGGTGCGGCCCCGGCGGCGGATGTGGGGGCGCTGCCCGCCGTCCCGGCGTTCCATGCTCCGCTCTGGCGCCAGACCCTGCCCCCTGCCGCCCCGGCGGCGGACCCGGCGCCGGGGCCCTGGCTGCTGCTGGGCGGCGGCCCCGGCCTGCCGGAGACGCTGGCCCGGGTGCTGCGGCGCGAGGGTAGAGAGGTCGTGGTGGCGGCAGCCGGGCCGGAATTCGCGCGTCCGGCTCCCGGGCACTACGTCATCGCCCCGGAACGCGTCGAGGACTATGTCGAGCTGCTCGCCGCCCTCGACGCGACCTGCGGCCCGCCCGCCATGGTGGTGGACCTCTGGCCGCTGGCGCCGCCACCGGCGGCCGATCCGCTGGCCGACGTCCACGTCGGCCTGCTGGGCCTGGTGAGGTTGGGGCAGGCGATCGGGGCCAGCGGCCGCGAGGCGCCGCTGCGCCTGGGCGTGCTGGCGGAAGGCCTGGCCGACGTGAGCGGCAGGGACCGGCTGCGGCCGCTGCTCGCGACCCTGCTCGGGGCCTGCCGCACGCTGCCGCAGGAGTACCGGCAGGTGCGCTGCCGGGTGATCGACCTCGACCGCGAAGACCTCGCGGCGGCGGGCGCCGCCGGCGAGCGCCTGGCCGAGACGGTGGCCGCCGAGCTGGCCGGGCCGGGCCGCGAGCGGCTGGTCGGCCTGCGCGGCGGACGCCGGTGGGTGCCGGTCTTCTCGCCGCTCGAGCTGCCCGAGCCGGTCCCGGCGCTGCCCGGCGGCGCGGTGCTGATCACCGGCGGTCTCGGGGCTCTCGGACTGCTGCTCGCCGAGAGCCTGGCGGACCTGCCCGGCGCGCGGCTCGTCCTGCTGGGGCGCTCCGCGCTGCCCGAGCGCGGCGAGTGGGAGGGCCTGGTGGCGCGGGCGGCGGCCGCCGGCGCCCATGGCGCTCGGGGAGCCCACGCGGCAGGCGGCGCCGACCTCGAGCTGGTGCGCAAGCTGCGCCGGCTGCTCGCTCTCGAGGCGCAGGGCGCCGAGGTGGCGGTGGTGGCCGCCGACGTCGCCGACGAGGCGCAGGTGCGGGCGGCGCTCGCCCAGGCGCACCGGCGCTGCGGCGAGATCCGCGGCGTGATCCACGCCGCCGGGATCGCCGGCGGCGGGCTGATCCAGCTGCAGACGCCGCAGCGCATCGCCGCCACCCTGGCGCCGAAGGTGGAGGGCGCACGAGTGCTCGACCGCCTGCTGGGCGACACGCTCGATTTCTTCGTGCTCTTCTCCTCGACGCTGGCGACCCTGGGGGGCGCCGGCCAGGCCGCCTACGCCGCGGCCAACTGCTTCCTCGAGGCGTTCGCCCAGGAGCGCTCGCGGCGCACCCGCGGCCGCACGGTGGCGATCGCCTGGGACCGCTGGCTCGAGGAAGGCATGGGGGCCTTCGCGGGGGACGCCGCGACGGCCCAGGCCGAGGTCCCCTCGGGGCTGCTGTCGCATGAAGGGGTGGCGGCCTTCTGGCGGGCGCTGGCCGGGACGTCCACGCAGGTGGTGGTCTCCCGGCAGGACTTCCAGACCGCGGTCGAGGAGGAGCGCAGCCCCTTTAGCGTGCTCGACCTCGAGCAGGCGATGGCGGGGCTCGCTCCACCGCTCGCCGTCTACCCGCGGCCGGCCCTGCAGACTCCCTATCTCGCGCCGCGCGACGCCCTGGAGGAGCGGCTGGCGGCCCTCTTCCGCGAGCTGCTGGGGCTCGAGCAGGTGGGTGTGGACGACAATTTCTTCGAGCTGGGCGGCGACTCGCTGCGCGGCATCCAGCTCGCGGCCCGAGCGCGCAAGGCAGGGCTCGAGCTGGCGACCTACCTGCTGTTCCAGCATCCCACGATCGCCAAGCTGGCGGCCCACCTCGGGCAGCGGGCGCCCGCCGCCGCAGCCGCGGAGAGTGCGGCAGCGGCGGCGGTTCCCGCCGGGTCCGCCTTCCCACTCGCCGGTCTGAGCACGACCGACCTCGACGACCTGCTCGCGGCGTTCCCCGCGGAGGAGTGAGATGGCCAGGGCATCCAACGTCGAGGACATCTATCCGCTTTCGCCGCTGCAGCAGGGCCTGCTGTTTCATCACCTGTACGCCCCGGCGTCGCGCGCCTATCTCGAGCAGCTCGATCTCCGCCTCGCCGGCGAGCTCGCCGTCGATCCCGCGGTCCTCGGGCGCGCCCTGCGGCTGGTGGTCGCGACGCACCCGGCGCTGCGCACCGTCTTCGCCTGGAAGCGCCGGGAGCGTCCGCTGCAGCTGGTGCTGCGGCGGATCGAGGTCCCGGTGCGCGTCGTCGACGCCCTCGACCTGGGCCACGCGCTCGCCGCCGAGCGCGAGCGCGCCTTCGATCTGACGCGCCCGCCGTTGCTGCGCGCGACCCTGGTGCGCCTGCCGCGCCCGGCCGGCGCCCAGGACACCCACCTCGTGCTCACCTACCATCACATGCTGCTCGACGGCTGGTCGCTGCGCCGGGTGTTCGCGGACCTCTTTGCCGCCTATGCGGCGCTCGCCGCCGGCCGGCAGCCGCGGCTCACCCGGCCGCGCCCCTTCCGCGACTACGTCGACTGGCTGCAACGCCAGGACCTCGCCGCCGCCGAGGCGTTCTGGCGGCGCGAGCTGGCCGGCCTGCGCGCGCCCACGGCGCTGCTCGTGGACCGCGCCCCGGACGCCGATTCCGGCGCCACGGAACGGATCGCCGAGCGCCGCATCGCGGTGCCGCCGGCCGCCGCCTTGGCGGTGCGGGCGTTCGCGCGGCGCCAGCACCTCACCTTCAACAGCGTGGCGATTGCCGCCTGGGCCCTGCTCCTCGGGCGCTACAGCGGCGAGCGGGAGGTGCTCTTCGGCTGCGTGGTCAGCGGCCGCCCCGACGCCCTCGCCGGCGTCGAGGAGATGGTGGGCCTGTTCATCAACAGCCTGCCGGTGCGGGTGCCGCTCGCCGCGGGCGCGATGCTGGGCCGCTGGCTGGCCGAGCTGCAGGCGCGCCTCTTCGAGAGCCGCCGCCACGAGCACGCGCCGCTCGCCCAGATCCAGCGCTGGAGCGAGCTGCCGCCCGGGCGGCCCATGTTCGACAGCCTGCTCGACGTCGAAAGCTACGGCGGCCAGGCCGGCGCCGGCGAGGAAGGCCAGGGGATCGCCCACATCGACAGCTTCGAGCGCACGCACCACGCGCTCACCCTGGACGTCCAGGTCGAGCCCGCGCTCTCGCTGCGCATCCTCTACGACCAGCGCCGCTTCGACGCCGTCACGGTGGAGCGCACGCTGCAGCGCTTCGCGGTGCTGCTGGCGGAGATGGCGCGGGGGGGGGAGCGGCCGCTCGACAGCCTGCAGCCGGCGACCGCGGCGGAGATCCAGATGCTGCTGGTCGAGCCCGCGGCGGCCATCGCGGCCGCGGCGGCGCCGCCGCGCTGCCTGCACGACTGGTTCGAGCAGCGGGCGGCACGGACGCCCGCGGCCGTGGCGGTGGTCTTCGACGGCGTCGAGCTCACCTATGGCGACCTCAATCGCCAGGCCAACCAGCTGGCCCATCACCTCGTCGAGCAGGGCGTGGGACCGGAGGTCCTGGTGGGGGTCTGCCTCGAGCGCGAGTGGCGCCTGCCGATCGCTCTGCTGGCGGTGCTCAAGGCCGGCGGCGCCTACGTGCCGCTCGATCCCGCCTATCCGGACGAACGCATCGCCTTCATCCTCGGCGACGCGGGAGCGCCGCTGCTGCTGACCTGGAGCGGGGCGGCGGGGCGCTGGCCCGGGCTCGCCACCCGCCGCCTGGTGCTCGAGGAGCTTCAGCCGGCGCTGGCCGGCCAGCCCGCCGGCGATCCGCATTGCCCGGTCACGCCGCAGAACCTGGCTTACGTGATCTACACCTCGGGCACCACGGGACGGCCCAAGGGGGTGATGGTCAGCCATGGCAACGTCGCGCGCCTGTTCACCGCCACCGAGCCCTGGTTCGGCTTCGGTGCGGACGGCGTCGTGACGTGGTTCCACTCCTTCTCCTTCGACTTCTCGGTCTGGGAGATGTGGGCGGCGCTGCTCTACGGCGGGCGCCTGGTCGGGGTGCCGCTGTGGGCGAGCCGCTCGCCCGAGGCGCTCTACCGCCTGCTGGCCGAGCAGGGCGTCACCTTGCTCAGCCAGACTCCCTCGGCTTTCCGCCAGCTCCTCCGCTACGAGGAGACCGCCGGGACGGATGCCCGGTTGCGGCTGCGCCACGTGGTCTTCGGCGGCGAGGCGCTCGAGCCGCGCAGCCTGGCGCCCTGGTTCCGCCACCACCCGGCGGCGGCGCCCTCGCTCGTCAACATGTACGGCATCACCGAGACCACCGTGCACGTCACCTACCGGCCGCTGACGCCGGACGACCTGGCGGGCGCCGCGAGCCCGCTCGGCGTGCCCATCCCGGACCTCCGGCTCGTGCTGCTGGACGGCGAGGGCAGGCTGGCGCCGCTGGGCGTGCCGGGCGAGATCGCGGTGTCCGGCCCCGGCCTGGCGCGAGGCTACCTCGGGCAGCCGGCGCTGACCGCGGAGAGGTTCACGCCGGACGCGTTCTCGGGCGAGCCGGGGAGCCGCCTCTACCGTTCCGGCGACCTGGCGCGCCACCGCGACGGCGGCGACCTCGACTACCTCGGGCGCCAGGACCACCAGGTCAAGGTGCGCGGCTTCCGCATCGAGCCGGGCGAGGTGGAGGCGGCCCTCGCGCGCCATCCGGGGATCGGCGAGTCGGTGGTGGTGGCGCGAGAGAGCGCCGCCCTGGCGGGCGAGAAGCGCCTGGTCGCCTACTGCGTGCCCCGTCCGGGCGCGGCGCTCGCCCTCGCGGAGGTGCAGGCCTTCCTCGCCACGAGCCTTCCCGACCACATGATCCCCGGCGCCATGGTGGTGCTCGACGCCCTGCCGCTGACCGCGAGCGGCAAGCTGGACCGTGCGGCGCTGCCCCTGCCCGAGGCCGCACGGCCCGCCGCCGCGCCGGGTCACGTTCCCCCGGCGACGGCGGCCGAGGCGGAGCTGGCCGCGATCTGGGGCCGGGTGCTCGCGGTCGCGCGGGTGGGGATCGACGACGACTTCTTCGCGCTGGGCGGCGATTCGATCCTGAGCATCCAGGTGCTGATGCAGGCGCGCGAGCGGGGACTCGAGCTGTCGCTGCAGCAGCTGTTCCGCCACCCCACCGTCCGCGCGCTGGCGCGCCAGCTGACCGCGGCGGGCGACGCCGCGCCCGGCGCCGAGGGGGCCGCCGCCGGCGCCTGGGGACCGTTCGCCCTGGTCGCGCCGGGCGATCGGGAGCTCATGCCCGAGGGCGTCGAGGACGCCTATCCGCTCGCCCGGCTCCAGGCCGGCATGCTGTTCCACGGCCGGCTCGATCCCGCCTCGGCCGTCTATCACAACGTCAGCACCCTCAGGCTCCGCGCGCCCTGCGACGTCGCGCTGCTGCGGGCCGCGGTGGCCGCGCTCGTCGCCCGGCACCCGGCGCTGCGCACCGCCTTCGACCTGGAGCGCTTCGGCGAACCGCTGCAGCTGGTCTACGCCCGAGCGGACGTGGAGCTGGCGGTCGACGACCTGCGCCATCTCGAGCGGGCGCGGATCGACTCCACGCTGCGCGCCGCGCTCGCGGCCGAGCAGGGCCGGCCGTTTGCCGCGGCGCAACCGGGCCTGCTCCGCTTCCGCGTCCACCGGCTCGACGACGAGACGATGCAGCTGACGCTGGTCGAGCACCACGCCATCCTCGACGGCTGGAGCGTGGCGACGATGCTGACCGAGCTGTTCCAGATCTATGCCGCGTCGCTCGGCAGCGGCCCGCCGCCCGGCCCGCCGCCCGCCGCGTCCTACGCCGAGTTCGTGGCGCTCGAGCAAGAGCAATTGCAGTCCCCGGCGGCGCGTGCGCACTGGACCCGCAAGCTGCTGGCCGCCGGCGGCGGCGAGCTTCCCCGCCTGCCCGGCGGCGGCGCCTCGGGGAGGCAACGGACGCGCGGCGTGCCCATCGCCCCGGCCCTGCTCGACGACCTGACGCGCCTCGCCCGGCTGGCCGGCACACCGCTCAAGAGCGTGTTCCTGGCCGCGCATCTGCGCGTTCTCGGTCTCTTCACCGGGCAGGCGGAGGTGACGACCGGCCTGGTGGTGAACGGACGCCCGGAAACCGCCGACGGCGGGCGCGTGCTCGGGCTGTTCCTCAACACGCTGCCGCTCTGCGTCAGCCTGCCCGCGGCGTGCAGCTGGCGCGAGCTCGTCGCGCTCGCCTTCGCGGCGGAATGCGAGATGCTGCCGTTCCGGCGGTTCCCGCTGGCGGAGCTGCAGCGCGTGATGAATCGTGGACCGCTGTTTACGACCATCGTCAACTTCATCCGCTTCCACGTCTACGAGCGGATCCACGAGCCGGGCGGAATCGAGATCCTGGAAGGGACCTTCGTCGAGGCGACGGAGTTCGCGCTGGCGGCCAACTTCCGGCTCACTCCGGCCGGCGACGCCGGCGAGCTGAGCCTGGACTACGACGGCGGCGTGCTGTCGGGTGCGCAGGCCGAGGCCCTGGCCGGCGGCTACGCGCGGGTGCTCGCGGCCATGGCCGCGGCGCCCGAGGGCTGGCTCGACAGCCGGCAGCTGCTGGCCGCGGCGGAACGGCAGCTGCTCTTGCGCGAGCTCAACGACACGCATGCGGCCGCCGCCGGCGGCGAGGACCTCCACGAGCGGATCGCCGCCCAGGCACGCCGGGTCCCCGGGCGCGTCGCCCTGGTCTGCGGCGGCGAGCGGCTGACTTACCGCGAGCTGCAGCGGCGGGCCAGCAGCCTGGCCGGGACCTTGCGCGATCTCGGAGTCGGGCCCGAGACGCGGGTGGGCCTCTACCTCGATCGCTCGCCGGAGCTGGTGGTGGCGCTGCTCGCGGTGCTGGCGGCCGGCGGCGCCTACGTGCCGCTCGACGCCGGCGATCCGCGGCCACGGCTCGCCATGATCGTCGAGGATTCGCAGCCGGCGCTGATCCTGTCGCGCCGGGCGATGGCGGACGGGCTGCCGCCGCACTCGGCGGCGGTCGTCACCCTCGACCCGCCGCCCGCGGCGCGGCGCGGCCGCCGGCGGCGCGGCCGGCGACGGGCGCTCGCCGGCCAGCTCGCCTATGTGCTGTTCACCTCGGGGTCCACCGGACGGCCCAAGGGCGTGCAGGTCTCCCATGGCGCACTGCTCAACTTCCTGCAATCGATGCGGCGGCGGCCGGGCCTTGGACAGGACGATCGCCTGCTGGCCGTCACCACGCTGTCGTTCGACATCGCGGGTCTCGAGATCCTGCTGCCGCTGCTGGTCGGCGGAACGGTCGTGCTGGCGACGCGCGACGAAGCCGCTGACGGCGGCCTGCTCCGGCGCCGGTTGCGAGAGTCGGCGGCGACCGCGATGCAGGCGACGCCGGCGACGTGGCGGCTGCTGCTCGACGCGGCATGGCAAGGGGGCGCGGATTTCAAGGTGCTGTGCGGCGGCGAGGCCTGGCCGCCGGACCTGGCGGCGGAGCTGTGCGCCACAGCCGCCTCGGTGTGGAACCTCTACGGCCCCACCGAGACGACGATCTGGTCGGCGGTGGGCCGCATCGCGGCGCCGGCGCAGCCAGGCCCGGTGGCGATCGGGGAGCCGATCGCCAACACCCGCCTGTACGTAACGGATCGCCGGTGCGAGCTGGTGCCGCCGCTGGTCACGGGAGAGCTGTCGATCGGCGGCGCAGGCCTGGCGCGCGGCTACCTCGGCCAGCCCGATCTGACTGCCGAGCGCTTCGTGCCCGACCCGTGGAGCGGCGAGCCGGGCGCCCGCCTCTACCGCACCGGCGACCTGGTGCGGCGGCTGCCGCGCGCCGGCATCGAGTTCGTCGGCCGCCTGGACCAGCAGATCAAGGTGCGCGGGTTCCGCATCGAGCCCGGCGAGATCGAGGCGGCGCTTGCCACCCATCCGGCGGTGCGCCGGGCGGTGGTGGAGCTGCGCCCGGCCCCGACGGGAGAGCCGCGGCTGACGGCCTACCTGGTTGCCGGCCCGGGCGCGGCCCCGGGCACGGACGAATTGCGCGCCTGGTTGCGGCAGCGGCTGCCGGAGCACCTGGTGCCCGCCGTTTTCGTGCGGCTCGACCGCCTGCCGCTGACCCCCAACGGCAAGCTCGACCGCCGCGCCCTGCCCGCACCCGAGATCCGGGAGCGGCACGCCCCGCGGCCGCCGCTCGACCCGGTCGTGGAGGTGCTCTCCCGCCTCTGGGCCGAGGCGCTCGGGATCGACCCGATGCAGGTCGGCCCCGGCGACAGCTTCTTCGCGCTGGGCGGCCACTCGCTGATCGCCTCACGGCTGCTGGCGCGGGTAGGCCGGGCCTTCGGCGTGGAGCTGACGCTGCGCGAGCTGTTCGCGGCGCCGACGCCCGCCGGCCTGGCCGCGGCCATCCGGCATGCGGCGGCGGACCGGCCGCCGTTGCCGCCGATCACGGCAGCGGCGCCCGGCGAGCCGCCGGCGCTCTCCTTCGCCCAGGAGCGCCTCTGGGTCCTGGACCAGATCCAGCCCGGCAACCCCGCCTACAACCTGCGGCTGGCGGTCCGCATCGACGGCGCGCTCGCCGCCGGCTTCCTCGAGCGCGCCCTGCGTGCCGTCGTCGATCGGCACGCGGTGCTGCGCAGCGGCTTCCCGGCGGTGGCCGGCACGGCGTCCCTGCGGATCGCGGCGCCGCCGCCGTCGGTGCTCACGATCGTGGACCTCGCCGGCTTGCCCCGGAGGGAGGAAACGGTCGCCCGCCTGCTGCGGCACGAAGCAAGCCGGGCCTTCGACCTGGCGCGCGCTCCCCTGATGCGCGCGGTGCTCCTGCGCACCGGCGCCGCAGAGCACCTGCTGATGCTGGCGGTGCACCATATCGTCGCCGACGAGTGGTCCCTGGGCCTGTGGCTCGACGAGTGGATCACGCTCTACGACGCGCTGCGGGCCGGGCGCCCGAGCCCGCTGCCGCCCCTGCCGTACCAATACCACGACTTCGCGGCCTGGCAGCGCCGGGTCCTCGGCGGACCGGTCCTCGAGAGCCAGCTCGCCTACTGGCGCGAGGCATTGGCCGGGGCCCCGCCGCTGCTCGCCCTGCCGACCGACAGGCCGCGCTCGTCGCGGCGCAGCTACCGCGGCGCCTGGCGCCCGTTCGCGCTGCCGGCCGCGGTCAGCGGCGGGCTCAGGTCACTCGCCAGCCGCCGCGACAGCACCCTGTTCATGGTGCTGCTCGCCGCCTTCCAGACGCTGCTGGGGCGGCATGCCGGCACCGACGACGTGATCGTCGGCTCGCCGGTGTCCGGCCGCCGTACGGTCGAGCTCGAAAGCCTCATCGGCCTGTTCGTCAACGCCCTGGTGCTGCGCGCCCGGCTGCGCCTCGAAGAGAGCTTCGAGGCGCTGCTGGCACAGCTCCGCGAGACGGTGCTCGCGGCGCATGCCCACCAGGATGCACCGTTCGAACGGCTGGTCGAAGACCTGCAGCCGGACCGCAGCCTGCAGCACTCGCCGCTGTTCCAGGTGATGCTGGTGCCCCAGGCGCAGGCGCCGGTGAGCACGCCTGCCGTGGACCTGGAGCTCAGCCTGCTGCCCCCGCCGGGCGGCAGCGCCAAGTTCGATCTCAACCTCTACGTGACCGAGGGCAGCGAGCAGATCCGCGGTTTTGCCGAGCACAGCACCGACCTCTTCGACGTCGTCACCATCGACCGCTGGCTCGGCCACCTGTGCAACCTGCTCGCCGCGGCCGCCGCCGACCCGGCGCGCAGCCTTGCCGCGCTGCCGCTGCTGGGCGCGGCGGAGCGCCACCAGCTGCTGGTCGAGTGGAATGCCACCACCGGCGCGGCGGAGCCCGACGCCTGCCTGCACGAGCTCTTCTCTCGCCAGGCGGCGCGGACGCCGGCGAACCTCGCGGTGGCGGCGGGCGGCGAGCGGCTGACCTATGGCGAGCTCGACCGGCTCTCCGACCTGTGGGCCCGGCGCTTGCGGGACATGGGTGCGCGTCCCGACCGCGTCATCGCCTTGTATTGCGAGCGCTCCTGCCACCTGCTGGTCGGCATCTGGGCGATCCTCAAGGCGGGGGCCGCCTACCTGCCGCTCGACCAGACCCTGCCGCGCGATCGGCTGGCCTACATGCTGGCCGACGCCGGCGTGATCCTGGTGCTCACGCAGCGCAGCCTGGTGGCGGGGCTGCCGGAGCGTCCGCCGGCGATCGTCCTGCTCGACGGCGAAGCGCCGGAGCCGAACGCTGAAGCGCCGACCGGCCGCGACGTCGCGGCGCTGCCCGACAACCTGGTCTACGTCATCTACACCTCGGGTTCCACCGGCCGGCCCAAGGGCGTCATGGTGCCGCATCGCGGGGTCGTCAACTACATCGTCTGGTGCCTCGATCCGTTCCGGGTCGCGGACGGCTGGGGAGCTCCCGTGCAGTCGGCGATCGGGTTCGATCTCACGGTCACCAGTCTCTTCCTCCCCCTGGTGGTCGGGGGGGCCGTCAGGCTCCTGCCCGACGAGCGCGGCGGCGAGGAGCTGGCCGCGGCGCTGCTCGGCGACGAGGTCTACTGCCTGCTCAAGATCACGCCGCTCCACCTCGACCTGCTCGCCCTCCGGCTCGCGCCCGAGCAGCTGGCCGGCAAGGCCGGCTGCCTGGTGGTGGCCGGAGAGGCCCTGACCGTCGGCGAAGGGCTGGTGCGGTGGCGGCAGAACGCGCCGGCGACCCGGATCATCAACGAGTACGGCCCCACCGAGACCAGCGTCGGCTGCACCGTCTACGAGGTGCCGGCGGACCTGCCGGTCGGCAGCGTGGCGCCGATCGGCCGCGCCATCGGCGGCGTGCAGCTCTACGTCATCGACCGCCAGTTGCGGCCGGTGCCTGCCGGAGTGGCGGGAGAGCTGCTGATCGGCGGCTTGGGGCTGGCCCGCGGCTATCTCGGGCGCCCCGACAGCACCGCCGAGCGCTTCGTCCCCAATCCCTTCGGCGATACGCCGGGCGCGCGCCTCTACCGCAGCGGCGACCTCGTGCGCGCACTGTCCGACGGCAACGTGGCCTTCCTGGGGCGCCTCGACCATCAGACCAAGCTCCGCGGCTTCCGCATCGAGCTCGGAGAGATCGAGGCGGCGCTCTGCCGGCATCCCGGCGTGGTCGCCGCGGTGGTGATGGTGCGCGAGTCGGAGAAAGGCAAGCGCCTGGTTGCCTATGTCGTCCCGGGCCGCCGGCCGGAACCGTCCGCGGCGGAGCTGCGCGCCTTCCTGGCGCCGAGCCTGCCCGACTACATGCTCCCGGCGGCGTTCGTCGCCATGAGCGAGCTGCCGTTGACGCGCAACGGCAAGGTCGACCGCGCCGCGCTGCCGCTTCCCGACGCCGGGCGCCATGAGCCGGAAGAGCAGCTGGCCCGGCCCGGCTCCGCCACCGAGCAGGTCCTGGCGCAGGTCTTCGCCGACCTGCTCGGAGTCGAGCGCGTCGGCATCCATGAGAGCTTCTTCCACCTGGGTGGCGACTCGATCGCCGCCATCTTGATGGTCGGCAGGGCCGGCAAGCTGGGCGTCAGGATCACTCCCCAGCAGGTCTTCACCTACCCCACGGTGGCACAGCTGGCGGCGGTGGCCGAGGTGACGGAGCCGGCCGCCCAGCTGCCCGCGGCACCGGCGGCGGTCACCGGCGAGGTCCCGCTCACTCCCATCCAGCGCTGGTTCTTCGAGCTCGAGCTGCCGGTGCGCCACCACTTCAACCAGGCCCTCCTGTTCGATCTGTCCGCCGCTCTCGAGCCGGCCTCCGTCAAGGCGGCGGTCGAGTCGGTGCTGGCCCACCATGACGCCCTGCGGCTGCGGTTCGCGCGGCAGACCGGGCAATGGCGGCAGCGGTACGCGCCAGCCGGAGCGCCCGCCGCCGTCCGGCTCGACCTCTCGGCGCTGCCGCCGGGGCCGCGGCAGGGCGCCGCGGCCGCCGCGGCGGCTGCGCTGCAGCGCAGCCTTCATCTCGGCCGTGGGCCGCTCGGGCGCGCCGCACTGCTCGAGCTCGCACCGGAGCGGCGGCAGCTGTTGCTCGTCATGCACCACCTGGTCGTCGACGGCGTGTCCTGGCGAGTGTTGATCGAGGATCTCGAGACCGCGTACCGGCAGCTCGCGAGCGGCGCGGCGGTGAAGCTGCCGGACAAGACCAGCTCGTTCAAGGAGTGGGCCGAGGGTCTGCAGCGCCACGCGCGCTCCCCGGAGCTGCTCGCCGAGCTGGCGTACTGGCTGGCTGCGGTGCCCGCGGCACCCGGCCGCCTGCCGGTGGACGACCCCGGGGGCCGCGACGACCTTGCCGCGGACCGTCCGGTCGCCGCCGTCCTCGACGCGGCGCGGACCGCGACCCTGCTCGGGGAATGCCCCGCCGCCTACCGGGCTCGCATCCACGAGCTGCTGCTGGCCGCGCTGGCCTGGACGGTGGGGCGTTGGGCGGGTCTCGACGGCGTGCTGATCGATGTCGAGAGCCATGGCCGGGAAGAGATCGCGGCGGGCCTCGATCTGTCGCGCACGGTCGGTTGGTTCACCGCGAAGTATCCCTTGTGGGTCGGCCTCGCCGGGGCAGGCCGGCCGCTCGCGGCGCTGCGCCCGGTCAAGCAGGCGTTGCGCGCCGTCCCTCGCCACGGCATCGGCTTCGGCCTGCTGCATTACCTCAGCCCGGTCAAGGAGGCCCAGACGGCGATCCGCGCGCTGCCGCACGCGGACCTGGCCTGGAACTACCTGGGGCAGCTCGGCGACGCCGCCCCTGAAGGGGCCGGCGCTGCCGAGGAGGCTCCCTGGCGGGTCGCCGCAGGATCGAGCGGCGAGGCGCGCGCCAGGCGAGGGCAGCGCCCGCAGCGGCTCACCGTCGATTGCTGGGTGAGCCGGGGACGGCTCCACTGCGAATGGAGCTACTGCCCGGGCCTCCACCGGCGGCAGACCATCGCCGGCGTGGCCGCGGCCTTCCTGGACGCGCTGGGCGAGCTGACCGCAGGCCAGGCCGAGGGGGAGGCCCACTGGCTGGTGCCTTCCGATTTCCGGCTGGCGCGGATCGACGAGCAGCAGCTGGCGGCGCTCGGCGCGGCGCTCGCCGCCGCCGAGCGGCGGGCGGGCCGCGACGTCGCCGGCCTCGCCGGCGTCGAGGACGTCTATCCGTTGTCGCCGCTGCAAGAGGTCTTCCTGACGCATGCGCTCTCGGCTCCGGGGTCGGGTGCGGGATTCGAGCAAGCCAGCTTCCTGCTCGCCGGCCCTCTCGACGACGCCGCGTTCGCGGCTGCCTGGCGCCGCGTCGTCGAGCGGCACGGGGTGCTGCGCACCGCCTTCGTCGCGGATGGCATCGAGCGGCCGCTGCAGGTGGTGCGCCGCAGGGCCGAGCTGCCGATCGCCATGCTCGACTGGCGGGAGGTGCCGGCGGCGGAACACCCGCAACGGCTGCAGGCTTTGCTTGCCGCCGATCGGCAACGGGGGTTCGACTGCACGGCTGCGCCGCTGCTGCGGGTGGCGCTGGTGCGGACGGCGGCGCTGTCGCACGTTTGCGTGGTGAGCCACCACCACCTGATCCTCGACGGCTGGTGCCAGCCCCTGATGCTCGGCGAGGTGCTGGCGCTCTACCAGGACTTCCGGCGCGGCGCGCCCGAGGCGCAGCCGCGCAGCCGTCCCTTCTCCGACTACATCGCGTGGCTGCTCGATCGCGATCCGGCCGCCGCGGAAACCTATTGGCGCGAGAGGCTCCGCGGCATGTCCCGCCCGACTCCGGTACGGCTGCCGCCAGCCGCGGCGGAGGCCGGCGGCGGCAGTCCGGAGCCCGCGATGAGCGACCTGCACTTGCCGCCCGCGGCGTCGGACGCGGTGCAGAGCTTGGCGCGCCGCCAGGGCGTCACCCTGAGCACGCTGGTGCACGCGGCATGGGGCCTCGTGCTCGGCCGCTACGCGGGCTGCTCCGACGTCCTTTTCGGCACCACGGTCTCCGGCAGGCCGGCGGAGCTGGCAGGCGTCGAGTCCATGCTCGGCATGTTCGTCAACAACCTGCCGCTGCGGCTGCGGTTTTCGGCCGACGAGAGCGTCGACGCCTGGCTCCACGACATCCAGGGCGAGCTGGTGAGCATGCGGGAGCACGAGCACCAGCCGCTGGCGCAGATCCAGGCGTGGAGCGAGATGCCGCCGCGGTATCGCCTCTTCGAGACCCTGGTCGTCTACCAGAACTACCCGATGGACAGCGGCCCGGCGCCGGCCGGCGCCGGCGACCTGCGCATCGCGATCCAGGGAGAGCGGCTGGAGACCGGGTACCCGCTGACTCTCGTCGCCGACGCGTCCCAGGGATTGCGCTTGCGGCTCTACTTCCCGGCGGAGCGCTTCGACGCCGCGGCGGCCGCCGGCCTGCTGCGCCACCTCTCGACCGTCCTGGGCGGCTTGGGCGACGCCGGGGCGCGCACGCCCCGGGATCTCCCCCTGTTCACCGTGGCCGAGCGCCGCCAGCTGGCGGCGGCGACCGCGGCGGCCGCCGCCGTGGCCGGGCCGGAGACCCTCCACGGCCTCTTCGGCGCCCGCGTCGAGCGCGACCCGGGGGCGGTGGCCATCCGGCACGGCGCAATGGCGCTCTCGCATGGCGAGCTGGACCGGCGGGCGAACCGGCTGGCACGGCATCTGCGCGCGCGCGGCGTCGGTCCCGAGGTGTGCGTCGGCCTGTTGCTGCCGCCGGGCATCGATCGCCTGGTCTCCTCGCTGGCCGTGCTCAAGGCCGGCGGCGCCTTCATGGTGCTCGGCGGGTCGATGCCGCCGCCCGCAGCCGCGGCGCCCCGGCTGGTCGTCATGGGCGGGCGGGGCAACGGCGGCGCGCCGGACATCGAGGTCGTGGGGCTGGCGGACGACGCGGCGGAGATCGCCGGCGCGAGCGGCGAGGACCTCGGACTGGCGGTTCATGCCGACAGCCTGGCCTGCCGCGTCGCCTGCGAGGTCGCAGGCGACGCGGTCGCCGTCGATCTGCCGCACCGGGTGCTGGTCGCCCGGTGCCAGGGGCTCCGCGAGCGCGGTTCGGTCGCCGCCGGGGAAGCGCTGGCCGTGAGCGCCGCGCTCGAGGCGTTCCCCGAGCTGGTCGCGCTCAGCCTGGCGGCGAGCATCGTCGTGCCCGGGGGGTCGCCCGCCGCCGAGGCGGCGCCGCCGGCGAACGCGACGGCGCTGCTTGGCAACGCGCGCGAGCTGGCCTGGCGGCTCGCCGCTGGCGGCCTCGGCGAGCTGCGCACGCTGGTGGTCAGCGGCGAGCCGCCCGCGCGCGGCCTGGTGGAGGCGATCGCGCGGGCCGGCGCTTCCCTATCGCTCATCGGTTCGGGGTCGGGCGCGGACAGCTCCTGGTGGCTGCCCACACCGCCCGGGGCGATGCCGGCCGGGGTGATGCCGGCCGCCCCACCGCACGCCGGTGCCGGCGTCATGCCGTGGCACGGGGATCTCGAGCCGGTACCGGCCGGCGCCATCGGCGAGCTCTGTCTGCGCGAGCCGCTGCCGCGAGGCTTCGCCGGCCAGCCCGAGCTGACTGCCGAGCGCCTGGTTCCTGACCCATCGGGGGGGCGTCCAGGGGGCCGGCTTTTGCGGACGCGGGAGCTGGCGCGCTGGCTTCCCGGCGGCGGCATCGAGCTGTTGGGGCCCCGCGATGGGTCTCCGTCCGGCCGCCTTGGGCCCTACCAGGCCGGCGAGATCGGGGCGGCCTTGCGGCGGCATCCGGCGGTCCGTTGGGCGCGCGTCGAGCCCAACGGCGACGGCCACCTGGTGGCATCGATGTTACTGGACGGCGAGCGCGCGGCGGGGATCGCGGATGTCCGGGCCTTCCTGCGGCAGCGCCTGCCGGGGATGGGTGCGACGCTGGCGCTCGCGGCCCTGGACGGGCTCGCCGCGGCGACGGCCGAGGGCGCTCCGGCCGACGATCTCTCGTCCGCTCCACGCAATCCGCTCGAGCTCGAGCTGGTGCGCACCTGGGAAGAGCTCTTCGGGCTGCGGCCGATCGGGATCCGGCATGACTTCTTCGCGCTCGGCGGGCACTCCCTGCTGGCGGTGCGCTTGATGGCCGAGATCCGCCGCCGGTTCGGACGCGACCTTTCACCGGCGCTGCTGGTCGAAGCCTCGACGATCGAGAAGCTGGCAAGGGTCTTGCGCGGCAGGACGGCGCCGGTCTGTGAGCTGCCGCTCGTGGCCTTGCAGCCCCACGGCTCGAGACCTCCCCTGTTCTGCGTCCATCCTTCCGGCGGCGGCGTCCTCTGCTATGTCGATCTGGCGTATCACCTCGGCGCCGACCAGCCGCTGTACGGCCTGGAGGCGCCCGGCTGGAGCGACGGCGGCGAGCCCCTCGACAGCGTTGGCGAGATGGCCAGCCGCTACCTCGCCGCGGTCCGCCGCATGCGGCCGCAGGGTCCTTACTGCCTGGCGGGCTGGTCCTTCGGCGGGCTCGTGGCGCACGAGATGGCCCGCCACCTCTGCTTGCAGGGCGAAGAGGTCGCGACCCTGGCGCTCTTCGACACCGCCACCGGCGGCCCCGATCCCGGCGGCGAGCCGGACGACGCCCAGCTCCTGAGCAACCTGATCGAGGACGCGGTTCCGATCTCGGTCGAGGAGCTGCGGCGCCTGGGAGGGCTCGACGAGCAGCTTCGCCACGTGATCGATCTCGCGCAACGCGAGCGCCTGCTGCCGGATGACTTCGACGCCGGGCGCGTGCGCCGCCTGGTCGAGGTGGACAGGGGCACTCATCGCGCGGCAAGCCGCTTCACGCCACAACCCTATCCGGGACCGCTGACGCTCTTCCGCGCCGCGGAGGCGGTGGGCCGGCTGCGCGAGCTCGTGTTACGGGATCCGGTGATGGGCTGGGGGTCCCTCGCCGGCCGCGTCGAGGTTCAGGTGGTGCCCGGGCGCCATGATCTGCTGGTGCGGCGGCCCTGGGTGGAAGTCCTCGCCGCCAGGCTGGGCGAGCTCCTCGCGGCGAGCTGCTGAAGATCGGCTCGCGATGCAAGAGGCCCGGGCCCAGTACTAGTCGATGCGCAAAGCGACGGCGGGGTTTGCCCTCGCCGCCCGCCGCGCCGGGAGGTAGGAGGCGAGCAGGGAGGCCGCGACCATCAGGGCGGCGATGCCGGCGAAGGTCACCCGATCGGTCGGGCTGATCCCGTGCACCAGCGAGGCCATGAAGCGTGACAACGCCGCTGCGCCGGCGAGGCCGACGAGCACGCCGGCCAGCGCCAGGGACATCGCCTCGGCGACGATCTGCTTGAGCACCACGCCGCGCCGGGCGCCAAGGGCCATGCGGATGCCGATCTCCCTGGTGCGCTGCGCCACCGAGTACGAGATGACCCCATAGACGCCGATCAGCCCGAGCATCAGCGCCACCAGCGCGAAGATCCCGAGCAATGCGGTGAGCAGGCGCTCCCTGGAAATCGAGCTCGCCAGGCGCTCGTCCAGGGTGGTGATGTTGGAGACAGGCAGGTCCGGGTCGAGCGTATGCACGTCGCGGCGGACCGCGGCCGCCAGCTGAGCGGGGGCCATCTGGCTGCGCACGACGATGCTCATCCCGGTCGGCGCCGACTGCAGCATATGGATGTAAGCCTGCGGGCTCGGCTCGGCGGCAAGCCCATGCGCTCGGACATCGCCCACGACGCCCAGGACCGTGATCCATGGCGCCCGCGGATTCGGCGGGCCCAATTGGATCCTCTTGCCCAGCGGGTCCTGGCCGGGCCAAAGGCGGTCGCGCAGGGTCTGGTTGATGACCACCACCAGCGGCGCCCGCGTGGTGTCGTCCGGCGAGAAGCTTCTCCCGGCGCGCAGCGGAATGCCCATGGCCGAGAAGTAGCCGGAGGTCACCACCCGGGCGTCCGTCGACGGCGCGGGGGTCCCCGGCGGCGTGGGCTGCCCCTCGACCCTGATCTCGGCGCTGGCGCCGCCGTCGCTCAGCGGCAGGTAGTTGATGCCGCCGACCGCAGCCACCCCGGGAAGCGTCGCCAGCTTGTCGACGAGATCCGTGAAGAACTGGGCCTTCTGCTGCGAGGTGGAGTACTTGGTGCCGGGCAGCAGGGCTTCGAACGTCAGCACGCGGTGAGGATTGAAGCCGGGCTTGACGGCCCGCAGATAAACGAAGCTTTGGAGCAGCAGCCCCGCACCCACCAGCAGGATGATCGCCAGCGACAGCTCCACCACCACGAGGAGGCTGCGGAGCCTCGCTCCGGCGCCGCCGGTGGCGCCCCTGGCACCCTCCTTGAGCGCCTCGTTGACGTCGGTGCGCACGGTCTGCAAGGCCGGCAGGACGCCGAACAGGAAAGCGGTCAACAGCGACAGCCCGAGCGTGAAGACGACGACCGTGCCGTCGATCCCTATCTCCCGGGCGCGCGGGAGGTTTGGCGGCGCGACGCTCGCGAACGCGTGGACACCCAACGCCGCCAGCGCCAGGCCCAGGCAGCCCGCGAGCAGGGCGAACGTCGCGCTCTCGACGAAGAGCCCGCGCACGACGCGGCCCCGGGCGGCTCCCAGCGCTACGCGCAGCGCGACCTGCCGTTGCTGCCGGACAGCGCGCAGGGAAAGGAGGTTCGCCACGTTGGCGCAGGCAATCAGCAGCACGAAGGCCACCACCCCGAGCAGGATCGCCAGCGTCGGGCGCACTCCCCCCACCACGGTCTCCTGCAGCGGGGCCAGGTCGAAGCCGCGGCCGGCATTGCTCTGCGGATACTCCCTGGCGAGCCGGCCGCCGATCGCCGCCACCTCCCCCCGCGCGCGGACGACGGTGGCCGACGGCTTCAGGCGGCCCACCGCGCGCAGGAAGTATTGCGACCGCAGCTCCAGGCGGTCGCTCACGTAGGACAGCGGCAGGTAGACGTCCGTCTGCGGGCTCAGGTAGGTGAAGCTGGCGGGCATGACGCCGATCACCGTGAAGCTGTCGCCATCGAGCGACAGAGCGCGGCCGAGGACACCCGGGTCGCCGCCGAAGCGGCGCTGCCAGAACCCATGGCTGAGGATGACCTCGCGCCGGCCGCCCGGCAGGTCGTTGCTGGCGGCAAAGCCGCGGCCCAAAAGGGGCGCCACTCCCAGCACCCTGAAGAGGTTGGCCGTCGTCACCTCGGTGGCCAGCTTCTCGGGCTCGGCGACGCCGGTGAGGTTGACGCTCCAATAAGGGGTCGCGGCGCCGATCTGCTCGAAGCTTTGGCTCTGCTTCGCGAGGTCGAAGTAGTCCGGCGGCGAGAGGTCGTTGCGGTCGGTGCTCGATTGCGACTCGGCGCCCCAGATCGCCACCAGGCGCTCGGGCCGCTCGTAGGGGAGCGGGTGGAGGAGGATGGCGTTGACGATGCTGAAAATGGCGGAATTGGCGCCGATCGCGAAAGCCAGCGGCAGGATGACGAGCAGGGCGAAGCCGGGGTTTTTGGCCAAGCGCCGAAGGGCAGTCCGCAGGTCGAGCACCAGACCAGCCATCGGGGGTGCCTCCTAGCCTTGTCGCAGGGCGGGCTCCAGCAGCTCGCTCGGCGGTAAATCATATTGTAGTTTGCCATAGTCCAGGCGGATGACGCGGTCCGCAAGGTGATAGTAACGGTCGTCATGACTGATCACGAAGAGGGTCTTGCCGCGTGCCTTGAGGTTCATCAACAGGTGGGTATAAAAGATCTCTTTGAAGTGGGGATCCTGGTCGGCGGCCCACTCGTCGAAGAGGTAGATGGGCCGGTCCTCGAGGTAGGCGGTGAGGAGCGCCAGCCGCTTGCGCTGACCTTGCGAAAGGTCGGTGGTCGAGATGTTCCGCTCCTCGATCCGCACCTTGCGATCCAGCTGCAGCTGCTCGAGGTATTCTGCCGCCCGCTGTCCGAGGTCGGCGCCATCCAGGCCCAGGAGGCGCTTGAAAAGATGGAAGTCGGTGAAGACCACCGAGAACATCTGGCGGTACAGATCGCGGTTCTGATCGGTGATCGGCATCCCGTCGAGCCGCAGCTCCCCCTTCTCCGGTGCGTAAAGGCCCAGCAGCAGCTTCGCCAGCGTGGTCTTGCCGCTGCCGTTGCCGCCCACCAGGAACACCAGCTCGCCGGACCTGAAAGCCAGGTCCAGCGGTCCCAGCGCGAACGTCTCGGCGTCCCTCTCGCCCTGGTAGCGATGTTCGACCCCGATCAGCTCGAGCCGGTTCCAGTTGGCGGGGGCCGCCGCGGCCGCCGGCGCCGGCGCCTCGGTCGAGCTCTGCAGCAGCGACAGGCCCAGCCGCTCGATCTTCTCCACGGCCACGCTGGCGCGCCCAAGGTTGGGAAGCATGTAAAGGAGCAGCTGCAAGGGAGTCATCATGTAAAGGATCGTCAACGTGTATCCCGCCAAGACCGCCAGCTTGCCGCCGGCCCAGCCGCGCGTGAACAGCACGATGCCGATGATGACGAAGAACAGCACCTGGCCCCACGAATTCGCGGCGTCGTAGGTGGTGTTGCCCGCGACGTTGTGGCGCCTGAGGGCCTCCGCCGTGGGCTCCAGCAGGCCGGAGAGGAACTCGCGCCGGCGCCGGCCGTGGATCTTCAGCTCCTTGGTGCCCTGGGTTACGCCGCGCAGGTGCTCGAACATGTCGTCCCAGGCCTCGCGCTCGCGGCGGAAGTGTCGCTGGGCGTAAAGGACCGGGACCTGGTAGGTGGCGACGCCGACGACCACGGCGGCCACCACCAGCAACAGCAGCCGCGGCGAGAGGTACCCCAGGTAGGCGAGGCAGCCCGCGACCAGGGTCAAGTTCATCACCAGCTGCGGGATGTTGGCGATGCCGCTGACGATGCTGCCCACGTCCTCGGTGATGGTCGCCAGCAGGCGCGGCGGGCCGATCTGCTCGAGCTGCCGGAGCGGGGCGGCGAGGATGCGGCCGCAGAGGTCGATGCGCAGCTGCTTGAGCGCGCGGTTGGTCAATCGCACCAGCAGGAAGTTGGAGAGGAACCGCGTCACCGGCAGCGCCACGCAGAGCCCGACGAATACCCAGCCCAGGTAAGGGCGCGGCGCGGCGCTCGACAACAAGCTGTTGATCACCGCGATGAAGGCGGCACTGGCGGCGCCGCTCAGGATACCCGTGACCACCACCAGGACGATCGCGCTGCGTGAATACCTGACCCCTTGCATGCACCGCACAAGGAATGACATCAATCTGAAAAGGGCGCTCATCAAGGCCTCTCCTGGGCGGACCGCGACGCCCACGGACCGCGGGGCGCCAAGGGCCGCAGCCGCGGACTCGCGGATCGCGGCTGGGCCCCTGCGGATTCAGGGGCTGCTATCATAGCACAGGCGACATCGCGTAGGCGCGAAAACGTCGCGACTCTGTGAGCGGCTTCGACGCGTGAGCAACGGTCGAGCGCTCCACGATCTCAGCGAGGCGGCGGCCGTGGATGCGTCAGCGCGGGACTTCGACAGGTTCATGAGGCTCTTGGACGGGGAGCTCGAGCCGCTCCGCTTCCAGGCCCGTGACCTGCTGCGCCGCTACGGCGAGGCTTACGCGCAGGATGCGGTCTTCATCTTGGAGAAGCTCGACCGGTTCGCGCGCCTGGACGGCGAAGATCTCGAGACGGCCTTGCGCTGCTACGCCCGCTACCTCGAGCAGGTCGTCGTCGAGCGGCGGCGCTACCATGACCGGACGGGGAGGTATGGCAAATCCGAGCCGGAGCTGGAAGCCCTGTGGAATGACCCGCCGCGCCAGCGGCTCTACCTCTACACCCTGACCCTGAGCACGGTCTTCAATCGCTCCCGTTACGAGCTGCTGCGCGACTTCCGGGAGGTGCTCGAAGAGTTCCCGCCGCGCCGCGGCGCGATCCTCGAGATCGGGGCCGGCAACTGCCTCAACGCCAGCCTGGCGAGCGCCTACGGCACGGTCGCCGCTTTCGAGAAGAACGGGTTGAGCGAGGCTTGGCGGCGACTTCTCGACCCATGCGGTAAAATCGACCTGCGCATCGATCATTATGATTTCGCGGAGCCGCCACGATATGACTTGGTGGTCATGATCGAAATCCTCGAGCACGTCAAGGATCCATCGTCATGGCTGCGAGGCGCCCATAACGTGCTCAAGCAGTCGGGGCTGGCCTATGTGACCTTCGCGATCAGGATGCCGCAGGAGGATCACCTCTTCGAGTTCACCACCGTCGGCGAATGTCGCGAGATGATAAGCCGCTCCGCTTTCCACCTTTGGCACGAGCAGTGCCTGATCGACACCTACTACCCATTCGAGGAAGAAGAGCGCTGGCCGCTTGCCGACGATGAAGCGCAGGCGGTCGTCTACTGCTGCCTGGTGGGCAAGGACCGGCCGCCCATGATCGATGGCCAGTGGCGCCGCTACACCGGGAAAATCGATGGGTAGATCACGGTGCGCCGCCGCGGCCCGGGCTCGGAAGAGGCTCGATATCATCCCGGGCTGGCAGATTCGATCCATCGCCCGTGAGTCATGTAGTAGGAACGTGTAAACTGGGGAACCGGCGTCGGTGACCGGCGCAGGGGAATGGCCGTGAAACGGATGGAGCCCTACCCCGGCAGGGTTTGTGGCGACATCGCTAGGAGCCGTGATGATCGAGAACCGGCAGTTGCGAATCAAGCGTTCACAGGTGTTGGTGCCCGACGGCATTCCGGAGGCCGTGGAGAGGGCCGCGAACCACCGCGCCTTGCGCTGGTACGTGGGCCAGATCGGCGCCGACGAAGTGGTGGTCGAGGCGACGGTCGACAGCGAGGAGATCGGCGACCTCGGTGCCGGCGTCGCGAACCGGCACTTCCCGGGCAAGGCCGTCGCGGTGAGCATCATCCCCACCGGCGTCGGCTGCAGCATCGGGGGCTACGCGGGTGACGCCGCGCCGGCCTCCCGGTTGCTGGCCTCGACGGTCGACTACCTGGTCACCAACCCGAACGCGGTCAACGCCTCCGACTTCATCCAGGTGGAAGGCAATACGCTCTACACCGAGGGCTACTGCATCGACCTCTTCTGCCGGGGGCTGGTTGACCTCCATGTTCCGGTCGCCAACCGGGTCGGCGTCGTGGTCGAGCGGGCGTGCGATGCGAACCTCGACCAGGTCTTCAACGTGATCAACGCGGTGCGGGCGGTTCACGGCATCGACATCGCGCACTGCGTGGTGACCGACCGCCCCATCGGCAGCCGCTGCCGGCGCAACCAGACCGGCGGATACGTCGGCACGGTCGACCATCCGGAGATATTGACCGAAGCCTGCCGGCGTCTGCTCGAGCGTGGCGCCGAGGCCGTGGCGGTGACCACCAACGTGCAGGACCTGCCGGTCGAAGACTACGCCCGCCACTTCGCGGGACAGATCCCGAACCCCGTGGGCGGCGTCGAGGCGATCATCTCGCACCTGGTCGTGGACCGCTTCAGGGTGCCGGCAGCCCATGCGCCGATGATGACCACGCGCAACCTGCCGCTGAGCGAGGCGGTGGTGGACGCAAGGGGAGCGGGCGAGATGGCGTCGTTGAGCGGGCTCGCCTGCATCCTGGTCGGCCTGGCGCGGGCGCCCCAGATCGCGCTCCGCCCCGGCCGCCTCGTCCGGGACAGCGTCAACATCAACAACCTCCTGGCCGTGGTGGCGCCAGCGAGCTGCTTGGGAGGCATTCCCACCCTTTTCGCCGACCGCGCCCGCGTGCCGACGATCGCGGTGCGAGGCAACCGGAGCATCCTGGACGTCACGGCCGGGCGCCTCGGCTTGCGGCACGTCGTCGAGGTCGCAAATTATGCGGAGGCAGCGGGGATCCTGCTGGCACTGCGGCTGGGAATCAGCCTGGAGGCGCTGGGCCGGCCCCTCGCCACCCTGCGCCACACGGTGGCCAGCGAAAGGGAAGCGCTGCCCGACGCGGCTGGCGTCGTCGACGAAGCTGCTCTGCCGCTCGCCCTGCAGGTCGCGCAGGGGCCGTCACCGGTGAGAGTCCCCTTGGACACGGCCGGCGAGGTCGAGATCCGCTAGGCAGGTGGTGACGAGGCTGCGGACGCCTCGCGCGATCGATCCGCTGCCAGCCGGTCGTGGCAACGCGCGCGACCCCGGCGGAGCCGTGCGGCGCTACGGCGCTACGGAGGTTCGCGCCGGGGCGGGGCGCTCGGCGGCGCCGTTGGCGAGCCGCCCGCCTGGCGGTCCGTAAAGACGATCACCGCGGCCTCCCACGGCGCCTCGGCCGGGCCCGAGGAACCTCCGGCGTCGGCCGCGTCCGAGCCTCGCCTGCGGACGTCGAGCAGAGCGTCGCCGCCGAGCGTGCGCGCCCTTCGCTTGAGCGCCGTGATGGCGTCCCGCTCCGTCAACGACGCCGGGGCGTGGACCATGCCGAGCTGCTTGTACGGGCGGTCCACGTTGCCGGTGGTGACGACCCTGAGGAGGTCCGGACTGGGCTCCGAGCGGTCCAGGGGCGCTCCAGCCTTGGATTGCGTGACGTGATGAAGCTGGTAGGCACAGCCCGCCAGGCTCAGCACGCAAAAGACGAACGGCAAGGCGCGACCCGGCAGTCTGCCAAGAGGCATGCGCTCCTCCATGGACGATGCAGAGGAGTATGGCCCGCCGCCCGCCCGGGCGCAAGCCGATCGCCGGCTCGGACCCCGGCGCGCCACCGGGAGCGGGATGGCGGAGCAGGGCGACAGCAGACCATGATGGCCAGAGGCTGCAGGCGGCCGTGGGGCTCGTCAGCCTGGCCGCTCGGTCGGGCTCTTGGGGCCGGGTCCCGGGAGGGCTGGCGGCTCGCCGCCCGCGGCCGCGGCCGCGAGCAGCTGGTCGACGGTCGGATGGCGGTAGATGACCTGGGCCTGGTTCTGGAAGAGGCCGCCGGTGTCGGCGGTCGGACCGTAGGTCGAGAACAGCTCGTGGCCGAGGAGGCGCAGGTAGGCGGTGAGCTGGCCGCGATGGTGGGCGGTGTGAGCGATCCGGCGGACCAGGACCCAGGCGCGCGAGCGTTCGACGTCGAAAAAGCGCGTCGCCTCCTCGAACCAGGCCTCGGGCCTGGCGGCGAGCTGCAGCAGCCGGCGCTCCGAGGCGCCGGCGTACCGGCGCAGGAAGGCGAGGCGGGTTTCCTCCGGCGGCAGGGGCGGCTCGCCGAGATCGATGCCCAGCATGGTGCGCATCCAGAGGTCCTCGCCCGCGCACTGGTGGACCATGTGCTCGCGGGGCGTCCGCGCGCGCGGCTCGGGCCGGAAGGAGAGCTCGCCGTCGGCGAAGTGCGACCAGACGCTCAGCGTCTTGATGCGCTCGGTGGCGTAGGTCTCGACCAGGAAGTCGTAACGTCCCGTCCCTGTCACCCGTTCCTCCTGCCCCTCTCCTCCCCCGCTCTGCCCTGCTCCCCGCTCTGCCCCGCTCCTGCTCCGACCGCGCTCCTGTCTCGCTCCGATCCCACCCCTGCCCGCTCCTGAGCGCTCCCGCCCCGCGACTCTATCGCTGCTCGAGCACCTTGCCGAGATGGCCGGAGGTCAGGCGGTGGAGAGCCGGATGGTCGCGCAACAGCGTCTCTTCGCGGCGGGGGCCGGTCGAGACCATCGTCACCGGGGCCTCCAGCTCCTGCTCGATGAAGTCGATGTAGTCGCGGGCGGCGGGCGGCAGGTCTGCCTCTTCGAGCACGCCGGCGGTCGGCCGCTTCCACCCCTTGAAGGTGCGGAGCACCGGCTCGGCGGTTTCGAGGCCGTGGCGGTCGGGAGGCAGGTCGCGCATCACCTTGCCGCCGAGACGGTAGCCCACGCAGACCGGGATCTCGTCGAAGGCATCGAGGACGTCGAGCTTGGTCAGGGCCACGGTGTCGATGCCGTTGAGCAGCTGGGCGTAGCGGGCGACGACCGTGTCGAGCCAGCCGCAGCGCCGCGGCCGGCCGGTGACGGTGCCGAACTCGTTGCCGCGCTGGCGCAGGAAGTCGCCGCGGGCGTCCGTCAGCTCGCACGGGAAGGGACCGCCGCCGACGCGGGTGGTGTAGGCCTTGAGCACGCCGATGGCGCCGTCGATGCTGGTCGGCGGCACGCCGGTGCCGGTGCAGGCGCCGCCGGCGGTCGAGTTGGAGCTGGTGACGTACGGATAGGTGCCGTGGTCGAGGTCCAGCAGGGTCCCCTGGGCGCCCTCGAACAGCAGCGAGCGGCCGCCGGCGATCCAGGCGTTGAGCAACTGCTCGGTGTCACGCAGATGCGGCGCGAGGCGCTCGGCCCAGGCGCGGCACTGCTCGACGCCGACGTCGGCTCCCAGCGCGGCCAGCGGCTGGGCGCCGAGCGAGGCCAGCTCCATCTCGGCACGCTGCCGCAGGATCCCAAGCAGGTCCGCGAGGTCCGGCGCCGTCAGGTCGCAGGTGCGCAGGCCGTAGCGCGACGCCTTGCTGGCATAGGCGGGGCCGATGCCGCGCGAGGTGGTGCCGATGCGATTGCCGCCCCTGGCCTCCTCGCGCGCCCGGTCCAGGGCGGCGTGCAGAGGAAACAGCACGTGCGCCCGGTTGGAGACGAAGAGGCGGTCCGCGAAGTCCACCCCGGATGCCGCCAGCTGGCCCAGCTCCTCGAGGAAGGCGTCGGGCGCGATCACCATGCCGTTGCCCATGAAACAGGCCATGCCGGCGTGCAGGATGCCCGAGGGGATCAGCCGCAGCGAGAAGTGGCGGTCGCGGAACTTGACCGTGTGGCCGGCGTTGTGGCCGCCCTGGTAGCGGACGACGCCGTCGAAGGCCGGGCAGAGGAGATCGACGATCTTCCCCTTGCCCTCATCCCCCCACTGCATCCCCACGATGATGACGTTGGCCATGGAGCTCTCTTCCCGGAGGCGGTGCGCGCGAGCGGAAGACTTGTGTCCCGCTAGCCCACTCCGATTGGCGGGAGCAGGTCCCCCACCCCAAGACACATTGAGATCGCGGAGGTATCGACAGGAGAGGGCACCCCACGTCCTGCGCGCAGCCGGGGCGCGACAGTAGCAGATGGTGGGACGCTCGGCAAGAAGATGCTAGCATGGATCAGCGCGCCGGAAGGCCAGCCTTTTGCAGATCCTCCTCCGCTCCGCCAACATCGTCCTGCCGCTGGCATACCTGCTGGTGGCGGTAGCCTACGGCTTCGTCTTTTTCGCCGCCGAGGCGCGGGCGCAGCGCGCCGCGGCGCCGGCGTTGCGCGCGGTCATCCTGCTGCACCTGGCCTACCTGCTGGGCCTGGCCGCCCACTGGCGGCAGTTCCCGGCGGCCACGGAGTCGCAGGCCCTGTCGCTGGTCGCGTTCGCGGTGGCGGTGGTCTATGCGTTCGTCGAATGGCACGGCCGCGAGCGCAGCACCGGCTTCTGGCTGGTGGCCCTGGTCTTCTTCTTCCAGCTGCTGGCGTCGGTCCTGGCGCGCCCCGAGACACCCGACCGGGCGATCTTCCATGATCCGATCTTCGCCGTCCACGTGTCGCTGGCGCTGCTCGGGTACGCGGCCTTCGCGGTGGCGGCGGCCTACGCCTTCCTGTTCTTGCAGCTCTACCGCGACCTCAAGGCAGGCCGCTTCTCCACCTTCTACGGCAGGCTGCCGCCGCTGGCCGTGCTCGAGCGGATGATGCTGGTGGCCCTGATCGCCGGGTTCGTGTCGCTCACCGGCGCGGTGGTGACCGGCGCCTTCTGGGCGCAAAGGCTCTATCCGAGCGACTGGCTCCACGACCCGAAGATCCTGGCCACCGTGATCACCTGGGCCATCTACGGGCTGGCGCTGGTGCTGCGCCGGCTGCGCCGCTGGCAGGGACGCCAGACCGCCCTGGCCAGCCTGGCCGGCCTGGCCACCATCCTGTTCTCGCTGGTGGCGGTGAACCTCTTCTTCAGCGGCTTCCACGCCTTCCTGTAGATCCATGGCCGACGCACCCGACCCCGCCGCCGCGAACGGCCCGTCAGCTCCCGGCGGCCCGTCTCGCACCGCTGCCGGCGGTCCCAGCCTCCTGCTGCTTGGCATCGACTTCCACACCGTGCCGATCGAGCTGCGCGAGCGCGTGGCCCTCGGCCAGGAGGAGGCCGAGAAGACGCTGGTGCACCTGCTGGCACGCTCCGCGATCGCCGAGGCGATGCTGCTATCGACGTGCAACCGCACGGAGGTGCTGCTGCAGCCGCGCGACGAGGAGGAGGCCTACCGTGCCGCCCTCCAGCTGGTATTCCTGGCCCGGGCGCCGGAGATCGAGCGGCCCGGCCTGCTCTACGTCAAGCGCGACCACGGCGCCGCCCGCCACCTGCTCGGCGTCGCCTGCGGGCTCGAATCGATGGTGCTGGGCGAGCCCGAGATCCTTGGCCAGGTCAAGCAGGCGGCGGCCCTGGCCGAGGCCGTCGGGGCGGCCGGGCCGGTGCTGCGCCAGCTGCAGCGCAGCGCGCTGGTGGCGGGGCGGCGCGCGCGCCAGGAAACGGCGATCGCGGCCGGCGCGGTGTCGCTCGGCTACGCGGTGATCGAGCTGGCGCGCAACATCTTCCGCGACCTGGACGACTGCCGCGTGCTGCTGATCGGGGCCGGCGAGATCTCGCGGGCGGTGGCGCGCAACCTTGCCGAGCGCGGCGCCCGCCAGCTGACCGTCGCCAACCGCTCGCCCGAACGGGCCCGCCAGTTCCAGGAGCTGTTCCCGACGGCGGCGGCGCTGCCGTTTGCCGAGCGGCTCGCCGCGATCCGCGACGCCGACATGGTGATCGCCTCGACGGGCGCCGACGAACCGGTGCTGACGCGGCGGCAGCTCGCCGAGGCGATGGGCGCCCGGCCCAGCCGCGCGCTGCTCGTCGTCGACCTGGGCGTGCCGCGCAACGTCGATCCCGAGGCGGGGCGGATCGAAAACGTCTTCCTGCACTCGCTCGACTCGCTGGATCACCTGATCCAGCGCAACCTCAAGCGGCGCAAGGAGGAGATGCCGCGGGTCCACGAGATCCTCGACCAGGAGGTAGCCCACTTCTACGGCTGGTACCGCGGGATGCAGGCCGAGCCGCTGATCGCGTCGCTGCAGAAGCAGGCCGAGCGCATCCGCCGCCAGGAGCTTGCCGAGGCCCTCCACCACTTCCCCGCCGCCTCGCACGCGCACCTCGACCGCCTCACCCGCTCGCTGGTGCGCAAGATCCTGCATCACCCCAGCAACCGCCTGCGCGGTCGCGGCGGGCCGGAGCACCTGCCGCGCCTCGACCTGGTCAGGGAGCTGTTCCGCCTGGACGACGCCGATGGGTCCGCAGCCGCCGCCGCCGCCGGCGAGATCGCCGCTGCAAGCGCCGATGAGTCCCCTGAGGCCACCGCGTACCCGGAAGATCGCGCCGGGTCCGCGGCCGCGGAGCCGAACGCGAAGCCTGAAGCCGAGTAGGGCGCCGCGGCGGGTCCGAAAAATCGATCATGGGCGCCAGCGGCGGCAGCGGCAACGAAGGCGCCGGCGGCGGCAGCAGCGCCGGCGGCGCTCCGCTGCGCCTCGGCACGCGCGGCAGCGCCCTCGCCCTGGCGCAGTCCGGCCAGGTGGCGCAGGCGCTTGAGGCGGCACACCCGGGGTTGCGGGTCGAGCTGGTGCCGATCGTGACGCGGGGCGACCGGCTGGCCGGCGACCTGGCGGCCTTCGGCGGCAAGGGGCTGTTCACGGCGGAGCTCGAGCGCGGCCTGCTCGACGGCTCGCTCGACCTCGCCGTCCACAGCCTGAAGGACCTGCCGGTGGCCCTGCCGGCGGGGCTCGCCATCGCCGCCTTCCCGCGCCGCGCCGATCCGCGCGACGTGCTGGTGAGCACCCTTGCGGACAGCCTGGACGGCCTGCCGGCGGGATCGGTCGTGCTCACCGGCTCGCTGCGCCGGCGCGCGCAGATCCTGCTGCGGCGCCCCGAGCTGCTGGTTGCGGGCCTGCGCGGCAACGTCGATACCCGGCTGCGCCGCTGGCGGGAGACCGGCGCCGGCGCCGTGGTGCTGGCGGGAGCGGGCCTGGCACGGCTGGGCCTCCTGCCGGCGGCGGACCTGCCGGCCCATCCGCTCGCGCCCGAGGTGATGCTGCCCGCTCCGGGACAGGGGACGCTGGCGCTCGAGGTGCGCCGCGGCGGGCGCGCCGAGGCGCTCTGCGCCGCTCTCGACGACGCCGGCACCGCGGCGACGGCGGACGCCGAGCGGCGGGTGGTGGCCGCCTTCGGCGGCGACTGCACGCTGCCGCTGGCCGCCTGGGCGCGCTGGGAGCGCCCGGCGGGCCCGGGCCCGGAACCCGATGCGGAGCGGGCAGAGTCCAAGGCCCGCCGTCACCCGCCGCAGGCCCAAGACGCGGCGGAGGGCGGGCGCGCCGCGCTGCTGCGCCTCACCGCCCTCCTCGCCACGCCCGACGGGCGGCACGCGGCGCGCGGCGAGGCGGCCGGCGACGACCCCGAGTCGGTGGCCGCCGCCTGCATCGCGGCGCTGCTTCGCGACGGCGCCGGCGAGGTGCTGGCCCGGGTGCGGCAGGAGAGCCTGGCGTGAGCGCGGGCGCGCCGCCTGCAGGAGAGCCGTGCGCGAGCGCGCCGCTGGCCGGCGTGCGGGTGGTGGTGACGCGCGCCGGCAGCCAGGCGGCCGGTCTGGCGGCCGGTCTGGCCGCCGCCGGCGCCACGGTCGAGCCGCTGCCGCTGCTCGAGGTGGTGCCGCCCGCCGATCCGGCGCCGCTGGCGCGCGCCGCCGCGGAGCTGCCGCTCTACGACTGGGTGGTCTTCACCTCGACGAACGCGGTCCATGCCCTGCTGCCGCAGGCGCCGCCGGCCGGGCTGCCGCCCCGGTTGCGGGTCGCCGCCGTCGGCGCGGCCACGGCGGCGGCGCTGCGCGGCCTGGGCATCGAGCCGTCGCTGGTGACGGCCGCGGGACACCAGAGCGCCAGCGGCTTGCTCGCCGCCCTCCTGCAACGCCTCGACTGCGGGCAGCGCGTGCTCCTGCCCCAGGCCGGCGACGCTCTCCCCACCTTGCGGGACGGTTTGCTCGGCGCCGGCATCTCCGCCGTCTCGGTGGCCGCCTACGCAAAGCGCCTGCCGGAGGCGGCGCGGCACCGCGCCGCCCAGCTGTTCGGCGGCCGGCCCATCGGCTGGGTGACCTTCACCAGTCCAAGCATCGTCCGCCACTTCCGCACTCTTTTCGGCGGTGACTGGCCGCGCCGCCGCGCCGAGCTGCGGGCGGCGTCGCTCGGAGCGGTGACCACCGCCGAGCTGCGGCGGCACGGCGTCGAACCGGCAGCCGAGGCCGCGAACCCGACCGACGCGGAGCTGGCCGCCGCGGTGACGGCAGCCGTCGCCGCCGCGGGACACTAGGGACGCACCTGCAACCAGGCGAGGGCCGCGTCGAGAACCGGGTCGCGGTGCTCGCGGTAGACGGCGTCGAGGGTGGCCTCGGTCCACGGGATGCGGTGGTCGGGGATGACGCCGCCGCGGCCGGCGGCGTCGCCGTCGATCTGGATGCGGCCGTCGGGGCCGAGGGACTGGCCGATGGGAACGACCATCGCCAGGCCGCCGGGGAGGCGGATGAGGCGCTGGCCGATGGCGAAGAAACCGGCGGTGCCGGCGAAACCGAAGACCGCGACTCCCGGGCGTCCGCGCAGGGCGAGGGCAAATCCCTCTCCGGAGCTCGCCGTGTACCCGTCGATCAACACCGCCACCCGGCCCGGGAAATGCGGCGCCATGGGGACGACCCGGACCGTGTAGGCAGGGGCCGGCAGGAAGCGGCCGGCGGCGGGGCTGAAGACGCCGGGGATCTCGTAGACGCTCGCCGCCTCGACGAGGCAGCCGACGGCGCGCGGGACCATGACGTCGAGGCCGCCGCCGTTGCCGCGGACGTCCAGGACGATGCCGGCGGCACGGCGGTCGAGGAAGCTCGAGACGGCGCTCCGCACCTGGCCCCTTGGATCGACCTGGCGCAGCGTCGGCAGCTCGTACTTGATCCGGATGTAGCCGGCCCCCGCGGCCAGCCAGCGCCATTCGACGGCGCCCCCGGCGAAGGCCTCGCGGAGGTTGTAGGCGATCGGCCCGTCCTCGGGCGGTTCCTCCGGGGCCGCCCCGGGCGCCTTGTGCTGCGCTGCCGGCCGCGGCGCGGCCGCCGTCAGGCGCAGGGTCGTAAGCGTCCGGGTCGGCGCGGCCATGCGGCCCGTCCCCGGGGTCGAGCCGCCGGCGGCGGACGCACCGGCGGCGCGAGGCCGATAGGCGACCGCGGCGATGGCGCCGACCGGGGCCCGCACCAGGAACCGCAGCTGCTCGGCCCGGCGCGCCTCCGCCGTCGATGGCGGCCAGGCCGCCCACAGCACCGGCGCCGCCGCCAGCGCCTCGCCCGCGGGCTTGCCGTTCCAGGTCAGGATCTCCGCGCCGTAGGGCATTCCCGCCCGCGCGGCGGCGCCGCCCGGCGAGACCGCGGCCGCCACGACCCGGCCGTCGGCGAGCTGCGCCAGGCGCAGGCCGAAGTCGCCGCCGGTTACCCGGCCGGCCAGGCCATGGTCGTCGCCGGCGAGCCCGACGTGGCCGTCGGCGAGGCTCCAGGCGAATTCCCGCAAGGCCACGTAATACGCCGCGGCGTCGCGGCGTGCCGCGGCGGCGGCGATGCGCGGCGCGGTGGCGGCGCAGCGCGCCCGCCAGTCGATGCCCTTCCAGGCGGTGAAGGGATAGCGGGCGGCGAGGTCGGCGCAGAGGGCCGCGAAGGCGTCGGGCCAGCTGCGGGCCGAGAGGTCGAGAGCGCGCGCCTGGCGGCGCAGGTCCGGCGGCACGGTGGCGGCGTTGCGCAGGGCGTGCAGCTCGACGAGGCGAACCACCGACAGGGCGAGCAGCACGAGCCCGGCGGCGCCGGCGGCGCGCGCCGCGGCGCCGTCGTGCGTGCCGGCGCGCGCGGTGCGACGCCGCCGCGGGAGGCTCAGGGCGAGGAGGATCGCCGCCGCCAGGTAGCCCGGCAACGACAGCAGGACGACGAAAGCGCTGCCGCGCAGCGCCAGCCAACCGTGCCAGAGGGCCAGGGCCACCGCCAGCAGCGGCAGGAGCCCGAGCGCCCGCCGGGCACCGCCGCGGTCGTCGCCGGCCCTGCCGCCAGCCAGGACCTCACGCAGCAAGCCGGCCGCCAGCAGCAACGCCGCCGCCCAGCCGACCGCGTTCAGCATGGCCCTGGCGTCACCAGTTCATGAGGTCGATCGCGTGCGGCAGCATCTTGCGCCACGTCGGCCAGTCGTGCGGCATGTCGTGTCCCCACATGTCGAGCTGGTGGGGAATGCCCTTCGAATGCAACAGGTCGGCAAGGCGCCGCGAGGCATCGGGAGCTTCGTAGGCGCCCTGGCCGGTCATGACGAGCAGCTTGCACGCGGTGCGCAGCAGGTGCAGGGAGTTGCCTTCGAGGCCGGGCAGGTACCAGGCCGGGTTGTTGTAGTAGACGTTGTCGTCGCTATAGCCATGGAGGTAGTCGGGCGCCAGGTCGTAGAAGCCGCTCATCGCGATCAGGCTGTCGAACAGCTCCGGGCGGCGAAAGACGGTGTTCGCGGCGTGGAAGGCGCCGAAGCTGGCGCCGGAGGCGCCGATGCGGATGTCCGCCGTCCGGCAGGCGTTGCGGATGTAGGGGACCACCTCCTCCTCGACGTAGCGCTGGTAGAGCGCTTGCCGCCGCGCCTGCTCGGCGACCGGCAGGCCGCGGTCCATCCATGCCTGGCTGTTGATGCTGTTGATCGAGAACACCCGCACCCGGCCGTCGCGGATGGCGGGCTCGATGGCCTGGATCAGGAAGAACCGCTCGTTCTCGAGGAAGTCCGCCGCGGCGGTCGGGAACAGCAGCAGCGGATGGCCCCAGTGGCCGTAGGTGACGATCGGCATCGGCTGGCCGAGGATGGGGCTGGTCCAGCCGTCGATGGCGCGAGCGGTGGTCGGATCGAGATACTGCAGGTCCATGTGCGATTCTCCTCCGCAGGCGGTCCGGCGGGTGCGACAAGCAAGGAGTGTCGCGACAGGCGACAATCGGAGCCGCGACCGAATCCGCCCCGAGACGGCTCGAGGACGCGACGGTCGGCGCCCCGCAAATGGCGTCGCAGGGCTTCCGACACTTCCTACGGGTCGAAGGGTGAGGATAGCGCGCCCGTCCGCCCCCATCAAGGCGCACGCGGCTCGCTCCGCTCTCTCCACTCCTCCCTCGCTCTCGCACCGTGGCGGATGGTACCCTCGGCCCATCCCTTCGGAGCGCCTGGGCAGGCTTGGCAAGAAGCCGGCCCGGCGAGAGGCCAGAAAGGCAGGTGTCGTATGAACCAGGGAAGAGGGTGCGTGGGAATGGGCGTTTACCTCGCGGCGGCGCTGGCCGGCGCGCTGGCTCCCGCTGCCGGTCGGGCCGAGGTGGTGGCGCTCGCGGCGGAGCGCCTGATCGAGGTGCGGAGCGGGCGCGTCGTGCACGACGCGGTGGTGGTCGTGGACGGCGAGCGCATCGTGGCCGCGGGGCCCCGGACCGCGGTGACCGTCCCCGCGGGCGCGCACGTCGTGGAGCTCGGCAACCGCACGCTGCTGCCGGGATTGTTCGACATGCACGTGCACCTCTCGTCGGCCAGCACGCGGCCCAAGAAGTTCGCGCAGTTCTTCTTCGACAGCGCGGTCGACTCCGCCCTGCGGGCGGCCGACAATGCGCGCGCCACCCTGGCCGTGGGATTCACCAGCGTGCGGTCGGCGGGAGACAACGACTACATCGACGTGGCCCTCGAAAAAGCCATCGACGAGGGGTTCGCCGTCGGGCCGCGGATCGTTCCCGCCGGCTACCAGATCAGCATGACCGGCGGCCACGGCGACGACACCGGCTTCCCGCCCGGCGTCTTCGAGCACGGGCCGGAGCAGGGGATCGCCGACGGCCCGGAGCTGCTGCTGCGGGCCGTGCGCTACCAGATCAAGCACGGCGCCCGCGTGATCAAGCTCATGGTCACCGGCGGCGTCGGCGGCTTCGAGCGGGCGCTCGACGTGCAGCAGTTCTCGGAGGAGGAGATGCGCACCGTGGTTGAGGAGGCGCGGCGCAACCGGGTGAAGGTGCTGGCGCACGCCGAGGCCCTGGCCGGGACGCTCGCCGCCCTGCGCGCCGGCGTGGACTCGATCGAGCACGGCTCGCAGCTCGACGACGAGGCGATCCGGCTGATGAAGGAGAAGGGCACCTACCTGGTGCCGACGCCGCTCGTCGGCGTGGAGCACAACACCCCTGACGACCCCGAGCTGATGCAGTCCAAGGGCCGGGAGGAAAGGCGCCGGGCCGCGGAAAGCCTGCGCAAGGCCATCCGTGCCGGCGTCAAGATCGCCTACGGCACCGACGCCGGCGCGATGGCCCACGGCCACAACGCGCGCCAGTTCGCGCTGCTGGTCGAGGCCGGCATGTCGCCGCTCGACGCCATCCGCTCCGCGACGCTGGCCGCCGCCGACCTGCTGGGAGTGTCCGACCGCGGCACCCTCGAACCGGGCCAGCTCGCCGACGTGGTGGCGGTTCCCGGCGATCCGCTGGCGGACATCCATGCCATGGAGCGCGTGGATTTCGTGATGAAGGGCGGCGTCGTCTTCCGCGGCGTCCCCGGGGCGGCCGGCGCCGCACCGCACTAAGTACTGCCTTCCGGAAATGCGGTGTCACACCGAGGCCGCCGAGCCGCCGTCCCAGCAAGGCGCGCGACTGAGGCATAGCCAAAGCCTATGCCGCAGGGAGCGGAACGAAGCTGGGGCGGATGGATCGGCGGCCGAATGTCAGCGTATTTCCGGAAGTCAGTACTGAGGGACGGACCCAAACGATTGGCTCGGGGCCTCTACAGACGGCGGCGGCTACTGAGATTCTGCCGGGCCCCAGCCGCCGCCGCCCGGGGTCTCCAGGAGAAGACGGTCGCCCGCCACCACCTCGACGCCGGCGACCGACGGCAGGTCCAGCACCTCCCCGGTGGCGCGGTGGAGGCGCTGCCGCCCCGCCTGGCCGGGTCCGCCGCCGGCGGCGCCGTAGGGGACCTCGACACGGTGCTGGGTGAGCAGCGACAGCGACATCGGCGCGAGGAAGGTCAGCTCGCGCACCACGCCGTCGCCGCCGGGATGGCGCCCGGCGCCGCCCGAGCCCGGACGCAGGGCGAAGCGATCCAGGCGCACCGGGTAGCGGTGCTCGAGCACCTCGGGGTCGGTGATGCGGGTATTGGTCATGTGGGTGTGCACCGCGCTCGCGCCGGCGGCGTCCGGGCTGGCGCCGGCGCCGCCGCAGACGGTCTCGTAGAAACCGAAGCGCTCGTTGCCGAACAGCACGTTGTTCATCGTCCCCTGGCTGCAGGCGGCCAGGCCCAGCGCCTTGAGAAGAGTGTCGACCAGGCGCTGGCTGGTCTCGACGTTGCCGCCGACCACCGCCGGCGCCTGCCACGGGTCCTCCGGGAAGGGCGGGTCGAGCATGCCGGGAGGCACGCGGATGTCGATCGGACGCAACAGGCCCTCGTTGAGCGGCAGCGGCTCGGCGACCAGGAGGCGCAGCACGTAGAGCACGGCGCTGCGCACCACCGCCGGCGGCGCGTTGAGATTGCCCGGATGGACGCCGCCGGAGCCGGCGAAGTCGATCCGCGCACCGGCCGGACCGAGCTCGATGCGCACCGCGATCGGCGAGCCGTCGTCGAGCCGCTCGACGGCCGACATGGGCTCGCGCGGCAACCGGGCGAGCGCCGCGCGCAGCCGCGCTTCGGCGCGCCGCTTGAGCGCCTCCATGTAGAACGCGACGGTGGACCGGCCGTCGCCGCCCGGCATCCCCTCCGTCGGCCCACCGCCGGCCGCGGGGGCGGCGGCGAGGGCGAGGGCGCGCAGCGCCGCGGCGCCGCTGTGGTTGGCGGCGGCGGCGGCGCGCAGATCGGCGAGGTTCTCCTCGACCGCGCGCGTCGGGAAGGGCCCGTCCAGCAGCAGGCGCCGCAACTCCGCCCAGCGCGCCTCGCCGCGGCGCGCCAGGTAGGTAGGCGGGATGACGACCCCTTCCTCGGCCAGGCAGCGCGCGCCGGGCGGCATGGACCCCGGACGCATGCCGCCGATCTCGGCGTGATGGGCGCGGCTCGCCACGTAGCCGACGAGCGGCGGCGGCTCGCCGGCGCCGGCGGCGAGGTCCCCGAAGACCGGGGTGATCACCGTGACGTCGGGCAGGTGGGAGCCGCCGAAGCCGGGGTGGTTGGTGATCGCCACGTCCCCCGGTTCGAGCGGCAGCGCGGCCGCGGTCAGCCGCACGCAGAGACCCAGGGCGCCCAGGTGCACCGGGATGTGAGGGGCGTTGACCACCAGCTCGCCGGCGGCGTCGAGCACGGCACACGAGAAGTCGAGCCGCTCCTTGACGTTGGTCGAGACGGCGGTGCGCTGCAGCCGCTCGCCCATCTGCCGTGCGATGGCCGCGAAGCGATGGGTGAACAGCTCGAGCTGGACGGCGGCGGCGGCGGGCAGGGGGGGCATTTCAGGGCTCCGACCGGTCGCCCCGGCCAGCCAGGTCGAAGCCGCTGCGGCGCGGCCACCGTGCCATCATGGCGATCAACGCGGCGAGGCAGATCACCAGGCCGTAGAACAGCGCCTTGCCGCTCTGCGCGATCACCGCACCCAGCGCGGCCGCCGCCGCCAGCATGCCGAAGCTGACCCCGGTGGCCCACGAGTAGGCACGCAGCCGCGACGCCTCCGGGTCGCCCCTCGGGTCGCCACTCGCCTCGTCATTCGGCTCGTCGCCCGGCTCGTCACTCAACTCGCCACTCGGCTCGTCACTCAGCTCGCCACTCGGCTCGTCGCCCGGTGCGCCGTCCGTCTGGGCAGGGAGCGGTGGGCGCAAGATCCTGCGGTGCACGGCCGACGCGAGCAGCACCAGCAGCATGGCCCCGATGGCGATCAGGAAGGAATCGGCCGGCGGCGACGCCATCAGGCTGCCTTCGGCGGCGCGTCCCGCCGCCCAGCCGATGGTCCCGGCCGTCACCAGCACCGCGGCCGCCAGCACGGCGCAGACCGAGCCCAGGGTGCGCAGGCGCCGCTCGATCCGGTCGTCGTCGCCGCTTCGAGGGTGCCCGCCATCGCCATGCCTATCGCGACGGGCGGCACCGGCGCCGCCCGCTGCACCGTCCTCGGGCGGAGATCCTGGATCGTTCCGCGGCATGCCGGCATCAAGTATAGGGGTCGCCGGGACCGGGACCAGGACCGGGAGGGCCGGCGGGCGGCCGCCGGAGCACCAGGGCGGCGGCCTCGTCGCGGCGGCAGGTCCAGCCTTCCTCGACCACCGTGGCGGTGTGGGCCTCCAGCACCAGGGCCGGACCGGAGAAAACGGCTCCCGCCGCGAGCGCCGCCCGCTCGTAGGCCGGCACCTCGCGCCAGCGGCCGCCGACGAAGGCCCGCTGCCGGGCGGCCTCCGGCAAGCCCCTGCCGTCGGGAGCCTCGACTCCAGGAGCCTCGACCGCCGCCGGCGAGCCGCCAGCGGACCACTCCGCGCCGCTCGACGACGCCACCACCCGCAGGGACTCGACCTCGATCGCCCTGCCTTCGGGCTCGTAGCCATAGACCTCGCGGTAGGCGGCGGCGAACGCCGGGGCCAGGGCTGCCGCGCCCCGGTAGTCCACCGGCAGGGTCGATTCCTGCCCGGCGAAGCGCAGGGCCACGATCCGGCGGCGCACCTCGACCTCGGCCGGCGGCACTCCTTCCGCGGCCACCGCGGCCGCCGCCTCCCGTCCCAGCTCCGCGCACCAGCCGTCGAGCTGCCCGGCGACGGCGGCGAGGGGCGAGAGCACCTGGCGCTGCGCGAAGCGCTCGACAACCGCCGCTCCCAACCCCAGCGCCGACAGCAGGCCGGCGTCGGCGGGCACCAGCACCGTGTCCATGCCGAGCAGCGCCGCAACCGCACAGGCGTGCTGCGCCCCGGCGCCGCCGAACGCCACCAGCGCGTAGTCCGCCGGGTCGTAGCCGCGCCGCAGCGAGATGCCGCGGATGGCCTCGGCCATGCGCTCGTCGGCGATGGCCAGCAGCCCGGCCAGCAGCTCCTCGCGCCGGTCCGGCGCCGCCGGCTCCCCCGCCGCCGGCGCGAGCGCCTGGACGAGCGCCGCGGCCGCCTGTTCGGCGGCGCCGGGGTCGAGCGGGATCTCGAAGCGCTCGGGAGCCAGCCGGCCGAGCAACAGGTTGACATCGGTCAGGGTGAGCGGCCCGCCGGCGCCGTAGCAGGCCGGGCCGGGGCGGGCGCCGGCGCTCTCGGGACCGACCAGCAGGCGGCCGCCGCGGTAGGCGCAGATCGAGCCGCCTCCCGCCGCGACGCTCTCGATGGCGAGCGCCGGCGCCACCAGGTGGGCGTCGCCGACCCGGTGCTCGAACAGGTACTCGAAATCGCCGTCGAAGCGCGCCACGTCGGTCGAGGTGCCCCCCATGTCGAAGGCGATGACTCGCCGGAACCCGGAGCGCCCGCCGGAGCGCGCCGCCCCCACCACCCCGCCTGCCGGCCCCGAGAGCAGGCTGTCCTTGGCGCGGAAGGCGGCGGCCCGCACCAGCCCGCCGGCGCTGGTCATGACGTGGAGGGCGCCGTCCGGCAGCGCCGCGGCGACCGCCGCGAGATAGCCGGCGAGAACGGGAGCGAGATAGGCGTCCACCACCGCCGTCTCGGCCCGCGGCAGCAGCTTGATCAACGGCGCCAGGTCCGCCGACAGCGCCACGTGCTCGAAGCCCAGGCCGCGCAGGAAAGCCCCCAGCTCGCGCTCGTGGCGAGGGTTGCGGTAGCTGTGCAGCAGCGCGACCGCGGCGCAGCGCACGCCCGCCGCGAGCAGCTCGCCGGCCGGCCCGCGCAGCGGCGAGAGGTCGAGCGGCGCGATCGCCGTGCCGTCGGCGGCGAGCCGCTCGTCCACCTCCACCACCGCGCGGTAGAGCGGCGCCGGCCGCACGATGGCCAGCGCGAACAGCTCCGGCCGCTGCTGCGTGCCGATGCGCAGCAGGTCGGCGAAGCCGCGGGTGATGAACAGGGCGACCGGCGCCCCTTTGCGCTCGAGCAGGGCGTTGGTGCCGCGGGTGGTGGCGAGGCGCATGGCGAGCGGCGGCAGCGGCAGCCCGGGCGGCGTGCCGGTGAGCAGGCGGGCCGCCAGGACCGGCGCCTCCTCGGCAGCCCGCAGCTCCACCGCGGCGCCGATCAGGTCGCCCGGCGGCAGCGGCCGGTCCAGCTCGAGGGTCGCTCCAAAGGCGCCGCTGGCAAGCACCTGCCACTCCCCGGCGCCGGCCCCGGCGGGACCGAGCAGCCGCAGCGCGCAGCCGGCGAAGAAGCCGGCCGGGAGAGCGCCGCCGCCGGCGCCCCCCAGCGGCGCCAATCGCACCGCGGCCTCGCCCAGGCGGGCCGCGATGCGGGTGCGCAGGGCGGCGGTGGACAGCACCTTCGCCCGCCGCACCCGCCCCTCGGGGTCCACGGCCAGGCAATCGGTGAACGTGCCGCCGGTATCGACCGCCAGCCGCCACCGGCCGCGCCCAGCGGATGGGTCATTCACCGATGATCTTGATCAGCACGCGCTTGTCGCGGCGGCCGTCGAACTCGCCGTAGAAGATCTGCTCCCACGGTCCGAAGTCGAGCCGGCCGCGGGTGATCGCCACCACCACCTCGCGTCCCATCACCTGCCGCTTGTGATGGGCGTCGGCGTTGTCCTCGCCGGTGCGGTTGTGGCGGTAGCGTTCCGGGCTGGGATCGAAGGGCGCCAGCTGCTCGAGCCAGCGCTTGTAGTCCTGGTGCAGGCCCGGCTCGTCGTCGTTGATGAAGACGCTGGCGGTGATGTGCATGGCGTTGACCAGGCAGAGACCCTCCGCCACTCCGCTCTCGGCCACGGCCTTTTCCACGTCGGCGGTGATGTTGACGAAGGCCATGCGCGCCTGGACGTGCATGGTGAGGGTCCGGGTGAAGCTCTTCACGCCGCGGTCCCGGGGGGCGGCGCCGCGGGCGCGGCCGGCGGGGCGCCAGGCGCCAGGGGCGTTGCCGCCGGCCTCGCGGCCGAGCCCGCCGCCGCGTTCGGGGCCGGTCTCGCTCCGGGGCTCGCCGCCGCGGCGGCAGGCGAGCTCGCCTCCGGGCCGGACGGCCGGGCGCCTGGCGGCGTCGGAGGGGGCGACGCCGGGCTCGCCGCGCTGGCGGCCTCCTGGCCTGCCACGGCGCGCGGTTTGGCCGCCGGCGGCGCCGCCTTGCGGCTCAGCTTCTCGCCGAGCTGTGCCGCCAGCCGCTGCACGCGCTCGTTGCCGCTGTCGCGGGCCGCGGCCTTGCGCAGCCAGCGCCGCGCCCCGCCGCGGTCGCCGGTCGCGAGCGCCAGCTGCCCCAGCGCGGCCGCGGACTCGGCCTCGGCTCCGGCGAGCCGCTCCGCCTTGCGGTAGAAGCCGCGCGCCTCCTCGGTGCGCCCGTGGCCCAGCGCCACGTCGCCCAAGGCCAGGAAGTTGAACGGGTTGCGGTTGTCGAGCTTGCTCGAGAGCGCCATCAGCTCGTCGCCCTCGCTGCGGCGGCCCGCGGCGTAGAGCAGCGCCGCGAGGTTCTGGTAGGCCGCGACCGCGCCGGGATCGCTCTCGAGAGCCTTGCGGTAGGCGGCTTCGGCTCCCGCGCTGTCGCCGCTCCGGCGCAGCGCCACGCCGTAATTGATCCTGGCGCGCGCCAGGTCCGGGTCGAGGACGATGGCCTTGCGCAGCCAGGTGAGGGCTTCGCCCTCGTTGCCGTTGCGCAGCAGCTCGGCGCCGCGGTTGGAGTAGTAGAGCGCGATGGCGGTCCGGTCGGAGACGCGGTGGAGCTGGCGGTAGTTCGGCGTGGCGATCGGCGTGAACTCGAGGATGCGCAGCATGCTGCCGGCGCCATAGCCGGCGGTGATGTGCCCCGACTCGACCACCAGGTTGCCCTCGCGCTCGAACTTCTCGACGTCGCCGATGTCGAGGTAGAACACGCCGACGCCCAGCTCGCGGGCCATGCCGACGAAGATGCTGGTGAAGCCCAGGCAGTTGGCGCGATGGCTCGCGAACACCTCCTGGGCGGTGCCGGTGGTGCCCGCCTGGTACTGGAGCGCCAGGCCGTCGGTGCCGAGCAACGCGGCGAGCAGGCGCTGCAGGCGCGCCTCGACGTCGAGGTTGTCCGGAACCTGGCGGTGCACCCATTCGCGCATCTCGCCGGTGAGCTGCCAGGGGATGGTGACGGCGCCCGGATCGAGCCCGCGCCCGCGCAGCTCGTGTCGCAGCGCGAGCTCCTCCGAGACCTGCGGCGAAGTGCTGCGGCAGGCGGCGCCGCCCAGCAGACACCAGGCGGCGCAAAGGGCGAGGAGAGCACGCCTCCTGCTCGAGATTCCCTTCATCACCTTATCCGCCGCTCGCGATGCTCGCCGATGCTCGCCGTCGGTCGCCGTGGGTCCGCCGCCGGTCAGGTCGGCCGGGCCGCCGTGCGGCGCAATGGCAGCAGCTTGACGATGAGGATCAGCAGCACCGCGATCAGCACGAGCGCCACGATCGGCAGCGTCACCGCCAGCACCGCCAGCAATGCCGAGCTGCCGCCCTCGACGGTCGCCAGGACCGGGTTGCCGAGACCGCCGGTGCTGATCGAAGACACCTGCCGCGCCACCGTGGTGAGCCCCTGGAACAGCGCCGCCGTGCCGCCGCCGGCCGCCACCGCCAGCGTCCAGCGCAGGAACGGGCCGCAATCGACCAGGGTCGAGGCCATCAGCAGGATGCCGGCGGCAATGGCGGTGGGCGTCGCCAGCGCGTCGAGCAGGTTGTCGACCCACGGGACGTAGTAACCGATGATCTCGACGCCGGTGGCCACCGAGAAGGCGACCAGGGCCGGAGTCGATCCTATCCAGCCGAAGCCGCCGACCACCGGCAGCCCGCCAAAGCGCGCCGCCAGGCCCGCGATCAGCAGCGGCACGAAGACCCGGAAGCCGCAGGCCGCGGCAAGCCCCAGGCCGATCAAGATGCTGGTAAAGAGCTCCACAGGGCGTTCCTGTTCTCCGCGCTCTCGCGGGCCGGGGGCCCGGGCGCGATCTCAAGTGGTCTACCATGCTACAGCAAGCGCCGAGCCAAGTCGTCGCCGGTGAGCCGACGCACCGGCGGCAGGTTTCATGAGCGTGGCGCTGCCCGCGGTTCAAACTCCTGGATCGGATCGCTACGGAAATCTGTATCGGCGGCCGCCGTTTCGGCAGGGGCGGGCCATCGCCGCGGATCGAGGTCGTAGGGGAGCGGCGTCAGCACCTCGAGGCCGGCGGGCCCCAGGTAGCAGAGGTCCTCGAGGCGGACACCGTAGCCCGCGGCCGGGTCGTAGAGGCCCGGCTCCAGCGTGAAGACGTCGCCCTCGGCAAGCACGCCCTCGGCGCCCGCCACCTTGCGGAAGACCGGCAGCTCGTGCAGCTCGTAGCCGATGCCGTGGCCAAGGTTGTGGACGTAGCCGGTGGTCGTGCCCGGATGATTGAGAGGGGTCGGGTACCCCGCCTCCTCGAGCTGGCGGCAGACGGCCTCCTGCAGGTCCCAGCCGCGTGCTCCGGGGACCGCCAGCGACCGCGCCGCGGCCAGCGCCGCCAGCAGCGCGCCATGTGCCCGCGCCACGGCCGCCTTGGGCCCGCCGCGGCACAGAGTGCGCGTGCAGTCCGCAAAGAGCGCCGGCTGGCCGCGCCGAGCGCAGCGGGGAAAGAGGTCGACGATCAGCGGCTCGCCGGCCCGCAGCACCCGCCCGTCGCTGCCCGCCGAATGCGGCACACCGGCCTCGTCGCCGGGGGCCAGGATGTTGCCGCGCGGCTGCTCGACGCCGCGGTCGGCCATCAGCCGCGCCACCGCGGCGCGCAGCCGTCCGACGGTCAGCGGACCGCCGTCGAGCCAGAGCTCGGCGCCGTTCGCCGGCGCCATGGGCGTGGCAGCGGCCAGGCAGGCGGCCACCGCCCGCAGGACGTCCATCGTGGCGGCCGCCGCCTGGCGGATGGCGGTCAGCTCGGCGTCGGTCTTGCGCTTGCGCACCTGGCGGACGAGCTCGTTGCCCGCCACCCACTCCCATCCTCGACCGGCCAGCGCCGCGCCGGCGGCAAAGATCTCCCCCGCCGGCGCCAGGCCGGCCAGGGCCACCCTGCCGGGGGTCACGCCGCTCGCCGCCAGCGCCCGTTCCATGACCCACGCCAGGTGGGCGGCCGGTTCCGGCGCCTCGCCGGCGGCGCGCAGCACCTCGAGCTCCTCGGGCGTGATCAGCGACAGGCCGGTGGCCGCCGCCTCCTCCCGCTCCATGGCGGCCAGGTAGGCCAGGCGCGGCCGGCCGCCGCGCGGCGCCACCAGCAGCGCGGCGCCGAGATGGGCCGGAACCGCGAGGAATGGGGCGAGGTCGGGATCGCTCGCCGACTGCGCCACGACCAGCAGGGCCTTGCAGCCCATCTCGGCGAGCCCGGCGGCGAGCGCCGCCGTTCTCGGATCCGGGGCGTCGGGGGCGCCCGGGGCGCCCGGCCGGTCGGGCTGGGTGGCCACCAGGGTTACAGGTTGCGGCTGATGAAGCTCACGAAGGCCGACTTGGGCAGCGCCCCGATGGTGCGGTCGGCCATCTGGCCGTCCTTGAAGAGGATGAAGGTGGGAATGCTCGAGACCTGGAACTTGAAGGCGAGGTCCTGGTTCTCGTCGACGTTGAGCTTGGCGATGCGCACCTTGCCGTCGAGCTCCTCGGCGATCTCCTCGAGGACCGGCGCCACCATCCGGCAGGGACCGCACCAGGGCGCCCAAAAATCCACCAGCACCGGCGTCTGCGACTTCAAGACGTCGCTCTCGAAACTCTGCTCGCTGACCGTCACGACCTTATCGCTGGACATTGGCTTTCGCTCTCCGTTGGCTGCTCGCGGGTTGCCGGGGGCCGTTCCGCCACCCGGCGCCGGGGCCGGAACCGCCCGGACCAGGCAGGGATCGCCGGGCCGCCGGCATCCGCCATCTATAACCGGGCCGGCGGGACCTCTTGTTCCAACCGCCGGCGGCTGAAGTATTCGCGGGTCGCCTCGACGTCGCGGCCAATCTGGGCCGACAGGTCCATCACCGTCGGGAAGATCCGCTCTTCGCGCAAACGCTTGTAAAAAGACAGCTCGACGCGCTGGCCATAGACGTCGGCCTTGAAGTCGAGGATATGGCTTTCGACCACCCGCTGGTAGTTCTCGTAGACCGTCGGCCGGGTGCCGATGTTGGTGGCGCAATCGAAGCTGGCGGGGAAGCTGGGCAGCAGCACCCGGCTGGCGTAGACGCCGTCCGCGGGCAGCAGCTTGTGCTCGGCCGCCACGTTGATGGTGGGCCAGCCGAGGCGCTGGCCCATGCGATCGCCGCGCACCACGGTGCCGGTGATCGAGAACGGGTGGCCCAGCATCTCCGCGGCCTCCTCCACCTGCCCCTGCGCGATGGCGCGGCGGATGCGGGTGCTCGAGACGCGCTCCCCGTGAAGCATGACCTCCGGAACCCCGTTGGCCGCGAAGCCCAGCTCCTCGCCGGCGCCGCGCAGCAGCTCGAGAGTGCCCTCGCGGCGATGGCCGAAACAGAAGCTCTCGCCGACGTAGACCTCGCGCGCCGCCAGCTTCGCCCCCAAGAACTCGCGCACAAACTGACCTGCCGGGGTGCGGGCGAATTCGCGGGTGAACCGCACCACCAGCGCGACGGCGATCCCGGCTTCGGCGAGCAAGCGCTCTTTCTGCGCCGGAGTGGTGATGGGGAGCGGCGCCTGCTCCGGGCGCAGCACCGAGAGCGGGTGGGGATCGAAGGTGACCACGACCGCGGCGGCCCGCAGCTCGCGGGCCCGCGCCACCACGACGTCGAGAATGGCGCGCTGGCCGCGGTGGACGCCATCGAAGTTGCCGATGGCGACCACGCAGCCGCGCGGCAGGTCGCTGCTTTCGTAGGCGTCATGGACCACCAGCATGGCGTTCGGCGAGCCGCGGCGAGGGGCCGGGATGGCGGCAGGCGGCGGCGGGCCCTCAGGCCGGGAGCGGCGCGGCCGGCGCCGGGTGGAGGCCGTCCCTCGCCCCGGCGGCTGCCGCGGACGTCGCCGGTGCCGGCCGCGCCGCCGGCGATGAGACCACCCTGCCCACGAGATCGGAGGCGTAGGCGGCGGTGATCTCCACCGTCGCCAGGGCCGGCTGCCGGCCGAGCGGGTCGCCGGCGGCGGCAACGGCGCCGGGCTCGACGTCGTTGATCAGCACCTGGCCGTCGATCTCCGGCGCCATGCCCTGGAGGCGTGCGGCCAGCAGGTGCTCGGTCTCGGCGCTCGGCCCCTCGATCAGCGCCTCGAGGCGCCGCCCGACCAGCCGCCGGCGAGCGGCCAGGGCGATCGGCCTCTGCGCCGCGAGCAGCTGCCGCAGGCGGCGGCGGGCGACCTGGCGGGGGACGCGGCCGCCGAGGACCGCCGCCGGCGTGCCGGGCTCGGGGCTGAAGGCGAAGGCGCCGAGATGGTCGAAGCGGGCGCGCTCGACGAAGCCGAGCAGGTCGCTGAAATGCTCTTCGGTCTCGCCGGGGAAGCCGACGATGAAGGTCGAGCGCAGCGCGACATCCGGCACCAGCTCGCGGGCCCGCTCGAGCAGCCGAAGGTAGCGGCTGGCGTCGCCGCCCCGCCGCATCGCCCTGAGCATCTCGCCATGGCTGTGCTGCAGCGGCATGTCGAGGTAGGAGCAGAAGCGCGGCTCGCCGCCCATCAGGCGCAGGAGGTCCTCGTCGAGGGTCGTCGGGTAGGCGTAGAGGAAGCGGATCCAGGGGATCGAGGTGGCCCCGAGCAGCGCTTCGACCAGCCTCAATAACCCATGCCGGCGCAGGCCCAGGTCCTCGCCGTAGCGGGTGGTGTCCTGGGCGATCAGGTTCAGCTCCAGGATGCCCGCCGCCGCGAGCTGCCGCGCCTCGGCCACCAGGCTGTCGATGGTGCGGCTGCGGAAGCGCCCGCGCCAGAGCGGGATGGCGCAGAAGGTGCACGGATTGTTGCAGCCTTCGGCGACCTTCAGGTAGGCGTGGCCGCGGGTGGTGAGCAGGCGGGGCGCGGTGTGGTCGAACACCAGGTGCGACGGCGCGGGCAGCGGCGGACCGCCCCCCAGCTCCACCAGGCGGCCCACGTCGCGCAGCTGGTCGAGGCCGACGAAGCCGTCGATCTCCGGGATCTCCCGGGCCAGCTCGTCGCCGTAGCGGTTGACCATGCAGCCGGCCACCAGCACCCGCTCGACGCCCTGGCCCTTCCGCGCGACCACCTCGAGGATGGCGTCGATCGACTCCTGCTTGGCCTCGTCGATGAAGGCGCAGGTGTTGACGACCACCGTCTCGGCCTCGGCCAGGTCGTTCACCACCTCGTAGCCGCGCCGCGCCAGCTCGCCCAGCATGATCTCGCTGTCAACCAGGTTCTTGGGACAGCCGAGGCTGATCATGCCCACGCGGGGGCGGCGGTCTGCGGCCATGAGCGGGACAGTCTAGCAGAAGGCCGCGACCTCCCCGGCCGGCCAGAGGGTCACCGCGATCGCCCGGGCAACCTCCGTTCGTATCTGCGCCTCGCTGCGCTCGGCTGCTCGGCACCGGCGTTGTGCCGGCCGCGGTGCGTCATCGCCGCCCGAAGCGGCGCTCCAGATCGGAATCGGTCATCTGCAGGACGATCGGACGGCCGTGCGGACAGGCATACGGCTGCTCGGCGGCGAACAGCTCCGACATCAGCGCTTCCATCTCGGGCGGCGACAGCGGATGGTGCATCTTGACCGCGGCCTTGCAGGCGAGGCTCGCGGCCAGGGCGTCGAGCACGCGCGGGGCGAGATCCCCTGCCGCCGGGCTGTCGCCGCCGGCGCCGTCCGCCAGCGCGGCGAGCAGCCCCTCGGCCTCGCCGGCCGACAGCACGGCGGGCACGGCGGTGAGCGCCAGCGTCTGGCCGGAGAGGGCGGCGAGGCCGAAGCCGCAGCCTTCCAGGGCAGGGGCCAGCTCGAGCAGGCGCAGGCGCTCGGCCGGGCCGAGCTCGAGCAGGCACGGCGTCAGCAGCGCCTGCGAGGGCGGGCTGGCGGCGGCGAGCGACCGCCGCAGCCGCTCGTACAGGATGCGCTCGTGCGCGACGTGCTGGTCGACGAGGTACAGGCCGTCCGGGCCTTCGAGCAGGATGAGCGTGCCCTTGTACTGGCCAAGCAGGCGAAACGGCCGCACCTCGCCGCGGCGGCCCGAGAGCGGTATGACGGCACGCTCCGGCGGCGCATAGGTGGCCGTCGCCAGCCGGCCCGCCGGCGGCGGCCCCGCGGCCATCCCGGCGGCGAGGGCCGGCCCCTCGGCGACGTCGGACGGCGGGCCGCCGCGCCCTTGCCAGGCGAAAACCGCCGGCGCCGGCAGGCCGCCGAGCCCCTGCCAGGCGAAGGGCACCTCCGGCGCCGAGCCGGCCGGCCGGCGCAACGGCGCCGCCACCTCGCCGCGGGCCCGCGCCAGGGCGGCGTGCAGCGCCGCCGCCACGCGGTCGAGCAGGCGCGGATCGCGGAACCGCACCTCCGCCTTCTGGGGATGGACGTTGACATCGACCTCCTCGGGCGGCAGGTCGAGGAACAGGAAGAGAGCCGGGTGGTCGTCGCTCTTCCATTCCTCGCGCACGGCACGGTAAAAGGTGGCGAGCACCGCCCGGTCGCGCAGCAGGCGGCGGTTGACGAAGACGAACTGGCGGCGGCCGCGGGCCGTCTCCGGCGTGCCCACCAGGCCGCCGATCCGCTCGTGGGCCAGGTGCCGGCCCGCGCCGCCGCCTTCGCCCGCCGCCGCCACCTCGCCGGCTGCGCCCGCATCGCCGAGATCGTTGAGCTCGCCGAGATCGCCGATCGTCACGAGCCTTGCCGCGAGCTCGCCGCCGAACAGCTGGGAGACGCGCTGGCGCAGACCGTCGCCGTCCGCTCCGGCCCCTGCCGGCAGCAGGTCGAGCAGCGCCCGGCCCTCGTGGAGCACGCGCCAGCGCACGTCGGGGCGCGCCAGGGCGTAGCCCTGCACCATCTCGACCGCCCGCCGCAGCTCGGTTTCCGGGGACTTCAGGAACTTGCGCCGCGCCGGCACGTTGAAGAACAGCGAGCGCACGTCCAGGGTGGTGCCGCGCGGCCGCGCCAGCGGCTCGGCCACCCTCACCCGCCCGCCTTCGATCAACACGCGATGGCCGTCGCCGGGCCGCTCGGCGGTGATCAGCTCGACCCGCGCCACCGAGGCGATGGCGGCCAGCGCCTCGCCGCGGAAGCCGAGCGTGCCGACCCGCTCGAGGTCGGCGAAGCTCGCGATCTTGCTGGTGGCGTGACGGTCGAAGGCGAGCAGCGCGTCGTCGGCGCCCATGCCGCAGCCGTCGTCGACGACGGCGATGCGCCCCTTGCCGCCGGCTTCGAGCAGCACCTCGACCTCGCGCGCGCCGGCGTCGAGGGCGTTCTCGATCAGCTCCTTGACCACCGACGCGGGCCGCTCCACCACCTCGCCGGCGGCGATCTGGCTCACCAGCGGATCGGGCAGCAAATGGATCGTGGCCATGAGCTTCATTCTAGTTGTGGTGGCCTGCGGCGCCCATGCCTGCCCCCTCCCCTTCGCTTCGGCGATCGGTTTCGGCTTACCCCACGCTGGCCTCCACTCTGCCATCAACAAGTCACTGCCAGTTGACTGGCGCGTCACCGGGCAGCGGCGCCGCTGTCACCCCGGCTTCTTAGGGTGTCGAGGTACGGGCATTTGTGCCCGAACCAGACACTAAAGGCTCCGGGATTTCCCGGGAAAGGCAGGGAGATCATGACGCTCCAAAAAGCGGCAGCGATGGTTGGTCTGTGGGCCGCGACGTTCGCCGGCACCGTTTCCGCCGCCGAAGGGCCCGCCCCGAGGCAGGTACCCCATCTGGACCACGTGTTTTTCATCGCCATGGAAAACCACGCGTACGAGCAGATCGTCGACAACCCCAGCGCGGTGTTCATCAACAACCTGGCCAAGGCCGCCAATATCGCCACGAACTATTACGCGATCGGCCACCCCAGCTCGACCAACTACCTGGAAGTCGTGGGCGGGTCGAACTTCGGCGTGCGCTCGGACAACGCACCGGATTGGCACAACGCCGGCTGCACCCCGAACCTCGCGACCGGCGCGGTCACCACCGACAACCCGGCGAGCCCGAAGGTCTGCCCGATCGCGGGCTTCGGCACCGACGCGGAGACGCCGGCCGTGGACACGACCAACGAGACCCAGGGCTCTCCCGGCGAGAACGACATCGACGGCGTGACGTCCATCCCGGCCGCCTCCGACATCGTCGGCAAGTCGATCGCGGACCAGCTGGTCGCCGCCCGCCTCAGCTGGAAGACCTACCAGGAGAGCCTGCCGCTCAGCGGCGCCGACAACGTGACCTACAGCGACGGCTTCTTCACCGACACCACGTTCTTCCCGGGCTTCAACCTCGCGTCGAGCGACTTCGTGCTGCTCTATGCCGCCAAGCACAACCCCTTCGTCTACTTCAAGAGCGTGCAGGAGGGCGCGAGCCCGAACCACGGCCTCGCCAACGTGGTCGGCTTCGACGGTCCTGCCGGCCTGTATGCCGACCTGCGCAGCGGGCGGGTGCCGAGCTTCTCGTTCATCGTGCCGAACCAGTGCAACGATCAGCATGGACGCAGCAACGCGGGCAACACCTGCGCCTTCGACCCGAGCTCGAACGGCACGCAGACCGGTCTCAATCCGGCGCTCATCTACCGCGGCGACGTCACCCTGCAGCGGCTGGTGGAGGCGATCTGGGCCTCTCCGGCGTGGAAGGTCGGCGACAACGCCATCGTCGTGTGGTGGGACGAGAACGACTACAGCCTGGCGCCCAACGTCAACAAGGTGCTGGTGATCGTGGACACCAACTATGGCAAGCACGGCGTGCAGAGCCCGGTCCTCTACAACCACTTCTCCCTGCTCAAGACGATCGAAGCGGGCTTTGGGCTGCCCTGCCTGAATCACGCCTGCGACGGCGACGTCGCGGTGATGTCCGATCTCTTCGGCCGGTAGCGTAAAGCAGTCTCGCGCTCTGGCGGGGCGAGACATCCCCTCTCAGCCATTCCGCCGCCGGCGCCGATCATCGGCGCCGGCCCTCTTGCCCTTCAGGCTTCAGGCCATCCGGGTTGCCATGCAGATCGATAGGCACTACGATCTGCATGAGCCTCGGAGGCGATGATGCGGACGACCCTCAATCTGGACGACGGCGCGATCGAGCAGGCCATGACGGTCTCGCCAGGCAAGACCCGTACGGCGGTCATCAATGAAGCTCTGCGCGAGTATGCGCGGCGGCGGCGCCTGGAAGGGTACCGATCCTTGCGCGGCAAGTTCCATTGGGAAGGCAACCTGGACGAGCTGCGCCAGCGGCGGCCGGCGCGGCAGTGAGGGTCTTGATCGACAGCTCGGCCTGGATCGAATTCCTGAACGGGAGTCGAACGCAGACCGCCGACCAGGTTACGCAGCTGCTGGGCGACGAGCCGGAGATCTGCACTTGCGGGCTGGTGGTTACGGAAGTCCTGCAAGGGCTGCGCAGAGAATCCGGGTATCCCAGTGTCGTCGAGCTCTTTGCCGATCTGACGTTCCTGGAAGCCGCCGGACTTGCCACCTATATCCGTGCTGCCGATGTGTACCGCGAGCTGCGGCGTCGTGGAATTACGGTGAGCTCGACAATCGACTGCTTGATCGCCATTCTCGCCGAGGAACACGCTTGCGAGGTCCTGGCGCGGGACCGGGATCTCGAGACCATCCTCGGCAGTGGGCTCCTGAAGACCTCTCTCTACAGCGCCACGAGCTGAAAACCCCGAGATCGACGACAGCTCGTCGCCGGCAGCGGAGTCAGAGCGGCAACAGCCGGTAGGCCGGGTGGCGCAGGTCCTCGCCCCTCCGGGCCACGATCAGGGTGTTGCCCCAGGCGCGGCGCCACAGGGGCACGGTGCGCAGCAGGCGCCGCACCAGCGCGCGAGGGCCGGTGGGATCGGGTCTGTGCGGCAGGGTGCGCTGCTCGAGGACGTCGAGGCCGGCGGCGCGGAGGAAGCGGGCCAGCTGGTGGGATTGCGCGACGTGAACGGCGTCGGCGTCCGGGACGTAGCCCTCGGTGAGCACGCGCGGGTTGCGGACGCGGTCGAAGCGGTGGCGGCCGTCGAGCGACGACAGCAGCTGGCGGCCGAGGCGCCGCAGCGCAACCTCCAACCGCCGGCTCGGCTGCAGGCTGGGCGGCATCTCGTAGGGCAGGTCCCAGGCCGACCCGACAAGCAGCAGGAGCCCGCCCGGCCGCAGCACCCGCGCGGCCTCGAGCAGCGTGCGGCCGGGATCGTGGAAATGCTCCAGGGCGTAGGTCGAGAGCACGGCGTCGAAGCTCCCGGAGGCAAACGGCAGGTTCTCGCCGTCGCCGCGCACGCGCCAGCCCGGGCGCCCCAGCTCCGCCGCCATGACCAGCGCCGCGGTCGAGACGTCGAACCCGGCGTAGCGGCAGCCTGGCGGCAGCCACAGGGCGTTCTCGCACGAGCCGCACCCCAGATCGAGCACGCGTTCGCCGCCGAGCAGGTGGCCGAGCAGGACGCGGCGCTCGGGGGACGCCTCGCGGTTGGCGGCGGCGGCTTGGGCGTAGTACTCGCGGCAGCTGCTCCCGCCGGCCCCGCGCCGCGGCGGGGCGCCCCCCCCCCCCCCCCCCGCCCCCCGCCGCGGCGCCCGCGGGGGGGGGGGGGGGGGGGGGCGCCCGGCCGTGGCCTTGGCGACCCTGCCGGCCGCCGCCTTCCGGGGACGCCCGGCGGCCGCCTTCCCAGCACGGCCGGCCACTCTCGCGGCACGGCCGGTGGTCGCGCTCGCTTCCCCGGAGGGGGCGGCTTTCGCCACGCGGCCGGCGGCTGATCTTGCCGTCCGGCGGTTTGCTGCTTTCGTCGTTCTGCCGGTTGCCGCTTTTCTCGTCCGGCCAGTCGCTGCCTTCGCGGTACGGCCAGTCGCTGCCTTGGCCGTCCGGCCGCTCGCCGCCTTCGCCGGCCTGCCCGTTGCCGCCTTCGCCGGCCTGCGCGTTGCGGCCTTGGCTGCCCTGCCGGTCGCCGTCTTCGCCGTCCCGCCGCTCGCCGCCTTCGCCGGTCTGCCGGATGCCGCCTTCGCCCTACGGCCGCCGGCCGCCCGCGAGGTTCTGCCGCCGGCCGCGGAACCGGCGTTGCGGGCCGCCGACCGGCCGCGCACCGCGGCGCCGCGGCTCTTTACCGGCGCCGCCGCCGGACGCCGGGACGCGGTGGACCGTGGGGATGCGGCCTTGCCGGCGGCTGCCGCGGAGCGCCGGCCCGCCACGCCGGCGCGCGCCGCCGAACGCCCGCCCGACCTGGCCGATTCGTCGGTTTGGCGCGCAGCTGCGGCCGCCGGCTTGCGCACGGGTGCCGCTGCCGGTTTGCGCACGGGTGCCGCAGGTTTGGGGACACCCGCTGCCGCCGCACCTCTTCTCGGAGCTGCGGCGCCGGCACTTGCCCTTGCCTTCCCGGCCGCCGCTGCCTGCGGTTGGCTCGCGGCCGCGGCCGCCGCCTCGCTCCGGAGCGCCAGGACGGCGCGCGCCGCGGCCAGCCTGGCGACCGGCACGCGGTAGGGCGAGCAGGAGACGTAGTCGAGGCCGACCCGCTCGAAGAAATCGATCGAGTCGGGATCGCCGCCATGCTCGCCGCAGACCCCCAGGTGGAGGCCGGGGCGGGCGTGACGGCCGCGCTCGCAGGCCAGCCGCACCAGCTGACCGACTCCCTCGTCGTCGAGGCGCGCGAACGGGTCGTAGGGCAGCACGCCCGACTCGAGGTACTGCGGCAGGAAGCGGCCGATGTCGTCGCGCGAGTAGCCGTAGGTCATCTGGGTGAGGTCGTTGGTGCCGAAGGAGAAGAAGTCGGCGTGGGCCGCGATCCGGTCGGCGATCAACGCCGCCCGCGGCACTTCGATCATGGTGCCGATGGCGATCGGCAGGCGCATCTTTTCCTCCGCCAGCACCCGCTCGACGGTGGCCGCGATGCGCTGGCGCAGCCGGATCATCTCCTGCTCGGCGCCCACCAGCGGCACCATGATCTCGGCCTCGACGTGGTCGCCCGCGCGGGTCCGCGCGCAGGCGGCGCGGGTGATCGCCTCGACCTGCATCTCGTAGATCTCGGGCGCGGTCATGCCGAGGCGGCAGCCGCGGTGGCCGAGCATGGGATTGGCCTCGGCGAGCGCCGCCGCCCGCGCCGCCACCTTGGCGGCCGGCACCCCCATCTGCTTGGCCAGGCTGGCCAAGGCCTTCTCGCCGTGCGGCAGGAACTCGTGCAGCGGCGGGTCGAGCAGGCGCACCGTCACCGGCAGGCCGGAGAGGGCGGCGAAGATGCCCTCGAAGTCCTTCTGCTGCATGGGCAGCAGGTGCGCCAGCGCCTCGGCGCGGTCGGGATCGTTGTCGGCGAGGATCATCCGGCGCACCCAGGGGATGCGGTCCTCCTCGAAGAACATGTGCTCGGTGCGGCACAGGCCGATGCCCTCGGCCCCCAGGGCGCGCGAGACCCTGGCATCGGCCGGCGTGTCGGCATTGGCGCGCACCCGCATGCGGCGCAGCTCGTCGGCCCAGACCAGGACCTTGAGGAAGGTGGCGACCGCCGGCGAGGCGGCGGCATCCGCCGCGTCCGCCGCGGCCTTCCGGTCCAGCTGCGCTCCGGAGGCGGCCGTGCCCACCAGGGTCCGCAGCACCTGCGACGGGCTGGTGGCGAGGCCGCCGGCGATCACCTCGCCGGTGGTGCCGTCGATCGAGATCTCGTCTCCCTCGTGCAGCACGTGGTTGCCCGCCCGCACCACCCCTTCGCGCTCGTCCACGTCGAGGTCGCCGGCGCCGACCAGGCAGGGCTTGCCCATGCCGCGCGCCACCACGGCGGCGTGCGAGGTCATGCCGCCGCGCGAGGTGAGGATGCCGGCGGCGGCGTGCATGCCGACGATGTCTTCCGGCGAGGTCTCGGCGCGCACCAGGATGACCGGCCCCTGCGCGGCGAGCTCGGCGGCGCGGTCCGCCGACAGCACCAGGCGGCCTGACGCGGCGCCCGGGCCGGCGGGCAGCCCGTGGGCCAGCAGCCGCCCCTCGGCCACCGCCTTGGCCTTCTCTTGCAGATCGAACTCGGGCGCGAGCACCTGCACCAGGTCCTGCGGCTTGACCCGCGACACCGCCTCCTGCGGCGCGATGATCCCCTCGGCCACCAGCTCGGCGGCGATGCGCACGGCGGCGGGGCCGGTGCGCTTGCCGCCGCGCGTCTGCAGCATGTACAGGCGGTCGTGCTGGATGGTGAACTCGACGTCCTGCATGTCGCGGTAGTGGCGCTCGAGGCGGGCGCAGACCTCGCGCAGCTCGCGGTCGGCTTGCGGAAAGTCCTCGGCCAGCCCGCGGCCGCCGCCCAGCCCGACGATCGGCTGCGGCGTGCGAATGCCGGCCACCACGTCCTCGCCCTGGGCGTTGACCAGGTACTCGCCGTAGACGCGCGCTTCGCCGGTGGCAGGGTTGCGGGTGAACGCCACGCCGGTCGCGCAGTCGTTGCCGCGGTTGCCGAACACCATCGCCTGCACGTTGACGGCGGTGCCCAGGCGGTCGGAGATGCCGTTGAGGCGCCGGTACTCGCGCGCGCGGCGGTTGTTCCAGCTCGCGAACACCGCGCCGATGGCGCCCGCCAGCTGCTCGCGCGGCTCCTCCGGGAAGGGGCGTCCATGCTCGGCGATGAGGCCCTTGAAACGGTCGGCGACCGCGCGCAGGGCGGCGGGCGGCAGCTCGTTGTCGCTGGCGGCGCCGTGCTCGGCGCGCGCCGCGGCGAGGATCTCCTCGAACGCCGCGTGCTCGACTTCCAGCACCACGTCGCCGTACATGGTGAGCAGCCGCCGCCACGCGTCGAGCACGAAGCGGGCGTCGGCGCCGCGCTCGATCCAGGCATCGACGAGCTTCTGGGTCAGCCCGAGATTGAGGACCGTGTCCATCATCCCCGGCATCGACATGGGCGCGCCGGACCGCACCGACACCAGCAGCGGGTTGGCGGCGTCGCCGAAGCGCTGGCCGGTCCGCGCCTCGAGCTGCCGCATGTGCTCGTCGAGCTCGCGCTCGAGACCCGGCGGATAGCTGCCGTCGTGTTCCTGGAACCAGGTGCAGACCTCGGTGGTGAGAGTGAAGCCAGGCGGCACCGGGATGCCGAGCCGGCTCATCTCCGCGAGCCCCGCCCCCTTGCCTCCGAGAAGTGCCTTCTGATCGCCCCTGCCGTCCGCGGTGCCGCCGCCGAAGGCATAGATGTGCTTGGCTGCCATGCAACCTCCAATCTCGTAGGGCGCGAGCATAACCGATCGAGGTGGCGGAAAACCTCGCGCGGGCGAACGCTGGGGAGAGGGCACGCCCCTCCCCCTTCCCGTCGAAAGGATCTGGGACTGCTTAGTTTCCGGCGGGCTCGGGACCGCCGGCGCGGGCCCGGTGCTCGGCGCGGTCGACGACCACCTCGGTCAGCCGGGCGGTGCGGCTGACGGTGCGCAGGATGGCCTGCAACAGGGCGATGCGGCTGGCGCGCACGCGCTCGTCGGGATCCATCACCAGCACCTCGACGAAGAAGCGGTCGAGCACCGGCGCCAGCTCGGCGATGCGGCGCAGGGCGCGCTCGTAGTCGCCGGCCCCTGCCGCCGCCTCGACCTCGGCGCGCAGGCCGGCGAAGGCCGCCGCCAGGTCGCGCTCGGCCGGCGGCGCCGTCGCGAGGCGCTCGGGCTCGAGCGTCTGCTCGGGCACATCCTTGACGATGTTGGCGATGCGCTTCGCCGCCAGCACCACCGACAGGAAATCCGCCTCGCCGCGCACCCGGTGGATGGCGTCGACGCGGGCGCGCAGGTCCGGCAGGTTGGCGGCGCCGGCCGCGAGCGCCGCCTCGATCTCGTCGTAGGCATAGCCGTAGAGCCCCAGCACGTAGCGGATACGGTCGTCGAGGAACGGCCGCAGGCTCGCCCAGACCGCCGCGGCATCACGGTCCAGGCGGCCGCCGTAGAGCGCCGCGGCCGCCGCCGTCAGGCTCATGAAGTCCACCGCCATGCCGCCCTCGATGGCGATGCGCACCGCCCCCTGCGCGGCGCGGCGCAGACCCAGCGGGTCCTTGCTCCCGGTCGGCACCAGGCCGCTGCCGAACATGCCCACCAGCGTGTCGAAGCGGTCGGCCAGGCCGGCCACCAGGCCGGCGCGGCCGCGCGGCAGGCGGTCCTCCGCGGAGGCCGGCAGGTACTGGTCGTAGATCGCCTGCCAGACCGCCTCGGGGTGCCCCTCTCGGCGGGCGTAGAGACCGCCCATCACCCCCTGCAGCGAGGTGAACTCCTTGACCATCTCGGTGGCCAGGTCCGCCTTGAGCAGGCGCGCCGCCGCGACCGCCGCCGGCGCCGCCTCGTGCCAGCCGAGCACATGGCACAACGTCTCGGCCAGCGCCGCCAGGCGCGCGGTCTTCTCGGCGTAGCTGCCCAGGCGCTCGTGGAAGGCCAGCCGCGCCAGCTGCCCGGCGCGGCGCTCGAGTCCGGCCGCGACGTCCTCGCCGTAGAAGAAGCGCGCGTCGGCCAGCCGCGCCGCCACCACCCATTCGTTGCCCGCGCGGGTGCGTCCGGCCGGGTCGTCGGGCCGGTCCATCACCGTCAGGAAGTACGGCAGCAGCCGGGCGGCGTCCGGCGGCCCGTCCGCCGACACCACGGTCAGGGCGCTCTGGTGGTCGCGCAGGCTGGTCGCCAGCACCTCCTCCGGCAGCTCGAGGAACGCGGCATCGAAGGTGCCTTCGACCACCCCGGGGATCTCGCACAGCGCCGCCAGCTTGTCGAGCAGCGGCCCATCCTCGACCAGCCGGCCGCCGAGCGCGGCGGCGCGGGCGTGCATGGCGGCGGCGAGCGCGCCGCGCCGCCGCTTGGGGTCGACCTCGATGTGACGGGTCGCCAGCTTGCGGCGGTAGTCGCCGCCGCCACGCACCTTGAGCGGCCGCGGCGACAGCAGCGGGTGGCCGATCGTGGAATCGCCGGCGGCGACGCCGAAGAGCTCGAACGGCACCACTTCGCCGTCGAGCAGCGACACCACGCCGTGCACCGGCCGCACCCACGGCCCCTCGCCGGCTCCCCAGCGCATCGTCTTGGGCCAGGAGATCGCGGCCAGGATGCGCGGCACCAGCTCGGCGAGCACCTCGGCAGCCGAGCGGCCGGCAGTGCGCCGGGCGGCGGCCAGGTACTCGCCCTTTTCGGTCGCCACGCGCAGCAGCTGCTCCGGCTCGACGCCGCAGCGGCGGGCGAAGCCGAGCAGCGCCGGGGTCGGCGCACCGTCGCTGCCATAGGCGGCGCGCACCGGCGGCCCCATGACCTGCTCCTCGCGGTCGGGCTCGCGCGCCGGCACGCCGCTGAGGCGCACCACCAGGCGGCGCGGCGTGAAGCCGGTCTCGATCTCGTGCGGTCCAAGGCCGCGCGCCATCAGCTCCTCGAAGAGGCGGGTGGCCAGCTCGCGGACGCCGGCCGCCAGCATGCGCGCCGGGATCTCCTCGCTGCGCACCTCCAGCAGGTACTCACCGCGCGCCATGCGGCACCTCCGGTGCGGGCGGGGCGGCAGGAGTCGCATTTGCTTTATGCGGCACGGTGGCAGTCCAGCCTGGGCCGGCCGCACCAGCCGGGCCGGGCTGAGAAAGGAGGGGGAAGCCGAGGCGCTTGCGGCTTTCGAGGTACGCCTTGGCGCAGGCGACGGCGAGGTCGCGCACCCGCTTCATCAGGCCGACGCGCTCGGTGACCGAGACCGCGCCGCGGGCGTCCAGGATGTTGAACAGGTGCGAGCACTTGAGGGCGCATTCGTAGGCGGGCAGCACCAAGCCGGCCTCCAGGCAGCGCTGCGCTTCGCGCTCCATGCCGTCGAACTGCTGCTGGGCGAAGGCGACGTCGGCGACCTCGAAGTAGTAGCGGGACAGCTCGACCTCTTCCTGGTGGCGCACCTGGCCGTAGGCCAGGCCGTCCACCCACGCCACCTCGTAGATGCTGCGCGCCAGGCCGAGGAACAT